>Ga0075418_10010096_pt1 | contig 10577 bp, 10 predicted proteins | sample SoiMetdeltSBSDD2_FD_81776 | JGI IMG/M metagenome (GOLD analysis project Ga0075418, IMG submission 81776) | Bulk soil microbial communities from a Populus tree surrounding site in Tennessee, USA - Soil MetaG P. deltoides SBSDD2 | ecosystem: Environmental > Terrestrial > Soil > Tree plantation...
ATCTCGGTCAACCCGGTGTGGGAAAGAGGGGACGACGCGTCCAGCTGCGGCGACATCGCCGGCCTGGTCACGGCCTGGGTTGGATGACGGGCACGCTCCGAGCAGGTGTGTAACGTCCGCCCGTGACCAACAAGCGACTGACGCTGATCGGCGCGCTGGTGATCACTGCCGCAGTGCTGGCCGCCTGTGGGGGCGACGATGACGACGGCGGTGGTGGCGACGGCCTTTCCACCGGATCGGGGGACGGTGGCGGTGGTGCCCCGGTGACGGTCGTCGCCCAGGACTCGCTCAGCTTCGACCGCGACGCGTACACAGCCAGCGCCGGCGAGGTGACGATCGACTACGAGAACGGCGGGAACCTCACCCACACCCTGCTGATCGACGGGGTCGACGACTTCAAGCTGACGGTGTCGGCGAACGGCGACATCGACGAGGGGACCGCGGAGCTCGAGCCCGGCGACTACCGCATCTTCTGCGACATACCCGGCCACGAGAGCATGGAGGCGACGCTCACGGTCGAATGACCGGACGCGCCGCCCCCACCGGGCAACGCTGCGGGCCGTGCGGCCTGACGGCGGCTATGCCGCCTGGAGGATGACCTCCCAGCCGATCAGGTAGAGCACCGCGAGCAGCACGAAGCCACCGACGATCGTGTGGCGGTGGTCGTCGAACGCCACCTTGTTGAAGGCGCTGTCGTACCCGCCGATGTAGCCCAGCGCCGACGCCTCGATGAACGCCCAGATCAACAGGACGACGATCCAGTAGACGACGGTGCTGTTGATCGCCTCCTCCCAGAACCCGAGGCCGTGGGCGGCAAACACCATGAAGAACAGCATCGGGATGCTGAAGAGGGTGTTGGCACGCGAGGCGCGGGCCGCCGGCTTGGCCAGGGTCGCAGCCCGGGGGTCGGCCTCGCCGCCCTGGGCCACGCGTTCGGCCGAGCCGATGATCACCTTCTGCGCCCGCCAGATCACGCCCCACACGTTGAGGAACATGGTGACGCCGAGCAGCATGCCGGTGAGGATGGCGGTGCCGCGCTGGCCGGAGAAGTAGTCGCCCATGTCATCCTGCACGGCGATGATCGACAGTCCCCACAGGAACGTCAGCAGGGCCGCCCAGCGGAACCACCAGAGCGCGCGCCACGTGATCTTGCGCTGCGCCTCGGACCGCCCCTCGGCGGACATCTCCGCAAACGCCGGCGTCTGCACGAAGTTGAAGAAGTACAGGAGCCCGATCCAGGTGATCCCCGACAGGATGTGGGCGTAGCGGGACAACACCTCCCACGAGCCCGCGGGATCAAAGAAACGATTGAACAGCTCCACCGGTCCCCCTGACATCGGCGGGTAGAAGCGCCGCAAAGCTAACGATTCGCGCCACGTCACTCAACGCTTTGGCGGCCGAATCGCGACGTCTTGTGCGGCGCTCGTGCCCCGTGACCGCAGAGGGAGAGGGCGCTACTGCTGGTAGCGCTCGACGACGTCGGGCGGTCGCACGCTGGCGTCGTCGGGATCCTGCCCCATCTCCCGCCGGGCGCGGCGTTGGCGGAGCAGGTCCCAGCATTGATCGAGCGCCACCTCGACGTCGCGGAGGCGGCCGGCGGCGTCGGAGTCGGGCCCGTGCTCGCCGGCCTGCCGCTCGAGTGCATGCTCCTCGTCAACCAGCGCGCCGATGCGGCTGATCACCTCGGCGTCGTCCATGCCGGCGAGGCTACCGCGGGTCGTCGCAGCCCGGACACGCCCGACCGCCGACCATCATCACCCGAGCGGCTAGGCACGTCGTCTGGGCTCACGGTGGTCAGCGCTGCCCGAGGCCGAGCTGGGTGGCCACGGGTCACGCTGCAAATCCCGTACTGTTCTGTGCCCACGTGCGGGCCTATCCGCTCGGCCTCTTACTCGCAGGTCTCGCCCGGTGGCGGTTCGCCCATGATGAACGGGTTGGGTTCGGTCGTGGCCGTGGTCGGGGATGAGGCGGCCGCCGTCGTGGTGGTGCCGTCACCGGCGGTCGTGCTGCTGCTGGCCGCAGGCTCTGCCGCTTGCGCGGTGGTGGTCGTCGTCTCTTCGGTGGGCGCCGGCTGGTCGTGCACCGTGGTGAAGTCGGCGCCCGCCACGACCACCACCTCGCCGTCACCGAGGTCGGGGTTCTCGACGAGCGCGGCCGGGGTGCTGAGGTAGCTGGCCACCAGGCGCCCGTGGTCGGCCTGGCCGGGGGCGTGCTGGACGGTCGTGGTTGCGGCCGGCTCGGCGGTGTCGGGCTCGGTCATCTCGAACCCGACGCGCTGGAGGGCCCCCGAGATGTCCCGGGCGAAGCCCTCCTTGGTGGTGGCGTTGAGCACCGTGACGGTCGCCTGCACCGGGCTGAGCTGGCCGGGCGGCAGCCCCCGAAACACGTTGAGCGACTGCTGCGCGTTCCTCTCGTCCAGGAGCACCCGGTCCTCGTCGGGCGGGTACGGCACGGTCGGCAGGTTGTAGGTCTCGAGCTCTTCGGAGTCGAACTCGCTGAAGTGGTTGCCCAAATCGACCATGTCCCGGACCCCGAGCGCCTTGTCGAAGCGCACGGTGTCGACGGCGATGTTCACGAGGTCGGTGACCCGGAGCGGGTTGGACCGGACCTGCGAAAGGGCCTTGGCCAGCGCCCGGTGGACGAAGATCTGCTGGCGCTGGACGCGACTCAGGTCCGAGTACGGATCCCCCTCCCAGCCATCCGGCGTCATGATCTGGAGCTTGCGGGACCGGGCGAAGGCCAGCGCCGTCGCGCCGTCGAGCTTCAGGCAGCCGGGCTGGTCGACGTAGAGGCCCGCAGCCCGGTCGCGCACCGGCGTCGGGAACCAGATCGACACGCCACCGACATCGTCCACGACACGCTTGAAGCTCTCGAAGTTGACCTCGACGAAGTGGTGGATCGGCACGCCGAAGTTCTGGCGCAGCGTGTTGATCAGGTTCTGCTCGCCCTCCCCCTCCTTGGGCCGGCTGTACGCCGAGTTGATCATCCCGATCTCGCCGGTGTCGGCGATCGTCACCATCAGGTCGCGGGGAAACGACGTCAGCGCCAGCCGATCCGACTTGGGGTCGACGCGCGCCACCATGATCGTGTCGGTGTTCCTGCTGGCCTGGCCCTTGCGGGTGTCCACGGCGACGATCAGATAGTTCTCGGGATCACCCGCGGGTGGTTGGTCGAGGCTCAGGTTGTCGACCCGGTTGATGCTGTTGTACTTGACGAGCACGTAGCCGCCGACCGACGCGCCCGCCAGGCACACCACCACGACCGAGACGAGCGCGGCGAGGACGACCCGCTGGCGCCACGAGCGCCGCCCCCGGACCCCGGCGGCATCGCGCTGGCCGTCTCCCCGCGCGGCTCCGGGATCGCGGCCCCGATCGCCGGGGCGCACCCCTTCACCGGGGGCACGCGGGCGCTGGCGCGCGCGGTCCCACGCCGCGGAAGGAGGGCGCTGGCCCGGCGGCGGACCGGAGGCGCGCAGGTGCCGGGGATCGCGGGACATGACCGGACGAGGCTACCCGCCGGGCGGTCTCGGGAGTCGTCACACCACGGGTCCGACGGTCTGGAAGATGGGGCCGCGTCGAAGGCGCGCCGCTAGTGGGCGCTCGCGGAAGTTCCGTGGATGTATCGCCGAGTCAGATTCGTCGCTGGCAAGGACGCAGGAGGAAGGCGCAGCCAGCGGCTGCGGCGACGACGAGGACGCAGTCCAGCGGCGGATCTGGCCGGTGAGACGCCACGATGACTTCCGCGAGGGTCCACTAGCTTGCGGTTCGTGAGCGATGCACAGGGTCCCGCCGGCCCCCGCGGGCGCTGGACGGCGCAGTGGAAGGAGCTGTACGCCGAGGTCATCCAGACCGGCCTGTGCACGGGCTGTGCCGGCTGTGTCATCTCGTGCCCGCACGACGTCATCGGCTACGACCACGAACCCGGCGCCTACAAGCCCTTCCATCTCGAGGAGGAGTTGGGCCTCGACAACTGCATCCACGGGGAGAAGGGATGCACGTCGTGCACCCGCGCCTGTCCCCGCTTCCAGGCCTGGGAGCCCCAGGCGGACGAGCACCTGTTCGCGCGCGTCCGCCAGCCCGACGAACTATCCGGCATCTACCAGGACATCCTGCTCACGCGGGCGTCGGACGAGATGGTGCACCGCCTCGGCCAGGACGGCGGGCTCGTGTCTGCGCTGCTCATCTGGTCCCTCGAGAACGACTACATCGACGCCGCCCTCGTCTCCTACCTCGAGGGCGACGGCCACGAATGGAAGGCGCGGCCCGGGGTCGCCGCCAGCAAGGAGGAGATCCTCGACAGCGCCGGCAGCCGCTACACCTACTCGGCGAACACGCTGGCGCTCGGCGAGGCGCTCGAGCGGGGTCACAGCCGGCTGGCGCTCGTCGGGATGTCGTGCCAGTCGTCGGTGCCGCCCATCATGTGGAGCCGCAAGGTCGGCAAGGTCTCGAAGCCGTTCCTCTTCAACATCGGGCTGCTGTGCTCCAAGACGTTCGACGACTCGATCTTCGAGGAGCTGTTCTGGACCAAGTACGGGCTCGACAAGCGCGACATCGTGAAGATGAACATCAAGGGCGTGTTCCAGCTGTGGACGCGCGACGGCCGCTACTACGAGATCCCGCTGAAGGAGTGCCACGCCTGGACCCGCGAGGGCTGCACCTACTGCCCCGACTTCGCTGCCGAGCACGCCGACATCTCCACCGGCGGCATCGGCAAGGACAACGACTGGACGCTCACGATCGTCCGCACCGACCTGGGCCGGGAAATCATAAGCCGCATGATCGCCGACGGGTCGATCATCGCTCGTCCCGGGGACGACGATCCCGGCGCCATCGCGCTCATGCACAAGCTGTCGGCCAAGAGCCGCGAGCGCTGGCCCGGGTTCGCCGTCGACGACCCCCGAGGACCGGGCAACAACGGCAAGCGCGGCGTGAAGGCCCAGCCTGTGCAGGCGTGAGCGGCCCCGCGCGTGGACCCCGGACCGCTGCGTGACGCGCTGACCGTGGCGGTCGGCGTCGCCACCGGGGTGATGTCGGGCCTGTTCGGCATCGGGGGCGCCGTGATCTCGACCCCGGGAATCCGGGCGCTCGGTGCCTCCGCGCAGACCGCCATCGGCACGACGCTGCCGGCCATCATCCCGGGTGCGGCGAGTGGCACGCTGCGCTACGTCCGGGAAGGGCTGGTCGACGGAGCGGCCGTGTTGGCCACCACGCCCGTCGGCATCGTCGCCGCCGTGGCCGGCGCACTGCTCACCGAGGTCGTCCCCGGCAGGGGACACTGGCTCATGCTGGCCACCGCCGCCCTGCTGGCCGTGGCCGGTGGCCGGATGATCCGCAACGCGGACCGTTCCGCCCGACTGCCGCCCGCCATCGCTCCGGAGCGGGCGGTCGAGGCCGTGGCTCCGGGCGTGGAGACCGACCGGGTCAGCGGCGACCTCGTGGTCGCCGTCGGTGATCGGCCCCACGGCCGGCCGACGACGCTGCGGCTCGCAGCCGTGGGCACGCTGGCGGGCCTCCTGTCGGGCCTGCTGGGCATCGGCGGCGGAACGGTGATGGTCCCCGGCTTCACCCAGATCGCCGGGCTGCCGCTGAAGCGGGCCATCGCCACGTCGCTGGCGTGCGTGGGGATTTTCGCCGTGCCAGGCACGATCACGCATGCTCTCCTCGGCAACATCGACTGGCGGTTCGCGCTGCTGCTCACGGTGGGGATCATCCCCGGGGCCCGCCTCGGGGCGGCGCTCACGGTCCGGGCGGACGATCGCCGCCTGCAGGTGGTGGTGGGGGCGTTCCTGGGGGCGACCGCGGTCGTGTACGCCGCCGGCGAGATCGTCGCGCTCTGACTAGAGATCCGCGAGCTTGCGGGCGCGCCGGAGCACCCCGTCGAACATGTCCTCCGTGAGCTTCCCCGTGAAGGTGTTCTGCTGGCTCACGTGGTAGCTGCAGACGATCGCGCGCCCGTCGTCGAGCGCCAGCTCGACGCCGTGCCCGAACCGGGGTGCACGACGGAGCCCGAGCACACGGCAGAGCACCTGGTATCCGAACTGTCCCAGCGGCAGATACACCCGCAGGTCGGGGAGCAGCGCCAACTCCCGCTCGAGGAACGGGCGGCAGCGCTCCCGCTCGTCGGGCGCCGGCTTGTTGGCGGGGGGCGCGCAACGAACCGCGGCGGTGATCCAGGCGCCGCGGAGCGTGAGGCCGTCGTGGAGGTGCACGGCGGTCGGCTGGTTGGCGAACCCGGTCCGCCACAGGGCGGCGTACAGGAAGTCACCCGACCGGTCGCCCGTGAACATCCGTCCCGTCCGGTTGGCGCCGTGGGCGGCGGGCGCCAGTCCGATGAGGGCGACGCGGGCCCCGGGATCGCCGAATCCGGGGACGGGCCGGGCCCAGTAGTCCTGGTCACGAAAGGCCGCCCGCCGCTCGCGGGCCACCTGCTCGCGCCACGCCACCAGGCGTGGGCAGGCCCGGCAGCTCGTGATCTCCCGCTCCAGGGCGTCCAGCGCTCCGGGGCCTACGGGACCGACCTCATCCACAGGTGCCGACGATAGGTTGCAACGACATGGCCAGAGCCCGAGCGGACCGAGCTGAGCGAGCACCACGCGGGAGCGGCCAGCGGACCGACCGGCGGCCCGGCGGCCGGCGCAAGCCACCGGCCCCGACCGTCTTGCTGCTCGTGCGCCATGGTGCGACCGCAACCACCGGCACGGAGCTGCCGGGCCGGGCCAGCGGCCTGCACCTGTCGGACGCGGGGCGGGCCCAAGCCGAAGCGGTGGCGGCCCGCATCGGCGCCCCGGCGTCGACCAATGGGCGCAAGCGCCGCAGCATCGCGGCGGTGTACAGCTCGCCGCTGGAGCGCGCGCGTGAGACCGCGGCGCCCATCGCCGACGCCACCGGCTGCCAGGTGCAGGTCGACGACGGCCTCCTCGAGCTCGACATCGGCGATTGGACCGGGCTCGACCTCAAGGCCGCCCGCAAGCGCCCGGAATGGTCCACCATCCAGCGCTACCCCAGCGGCTTCACGTTCCCGGGCGGCGAGTCCTTCGTCGACATGCAGGCCCGGATCGTCGCCTGCATCGAGCGACTGCGATCCGCCCATCCGGGCCAGACGATCGTGGCGGTGTCCCACGCCGACCCCATTCGTGCCGCCGTCGCCCATGCGATGGGCACGCACCTCGACCTGTTCCAGCGCGTCGTCATCTCACCGTGCTCACTGACGGCCATCGCCTACGGCCCCGGCGGACCCATGGTGCTCACGGTGAACTCTGGCGTCGACACCGGCGCGGCGCTGGCGCCGTCCTGACATGTCCGAGTCGTACGACTTCCCGAAGGCCGAGATCTTCTGGCCCGGCGCCGAGGGCCCACCCGGCGAGCGGATCTTCTTCCTCGCCGGCGGAGCCGACGGGGAGCTGGTGTACCTGCGGTGCGAGAAGCAGCAGGTCGCCGCGCTCGGTGAGTACCTGCTCGCCCTGCTGGAGGACCTGTCGCCAGACGTCGAGCCCGTGGAGGGCCACGGGAAGGTCACGCCACTGCCATTCGACTGGGACGTCGGCTCGATCGGCGTGAAGTACGACGAGCCCGAGGAGCGGATCGTGGTGGTGCTCGAGGAGTTGACCGGCGAGGACGAGACGCCGGCCACCGCACGCTTCTGCTTCACGCTGGCGCAGGCGGCCGCGTTCGCCCGCTTCGCGCTCGAGCTGGTGGCACAGGGGAGGCCGAACTGCGGCTTCTGCGGTCAGCCCATCGACGCCGAAGGCCACGCATGCCCCCGGATGAACTGATGAGGGCAGATTCCGCGGATGACGCAGGTGACGCGGACCGAGGGACCAGCCGGCCCACGAGCGACCGGCGGAATCTGTCCTCACCTGCTTCCGCGGACGGCGCCCTGGACCTACTGCGCTGCGGGGAGGTCGAGGTGCTCGGGCGCATGCCCTGGAGCTCGAACACCACCCTGCTGGTCGAGGTCCACAACGGTGCCGATTGCCTGCGGGCGGTCTACAAGCCCCGCCGGGGGGAACGCCCGCTCTGGGACTTTCCCGACGGCCTCGACCATCGCGAGGTCGCGGCCTACGAGCTGTCGGCGTGGCTGGGGTGGGACATCGTGCCGGAGACCGTCCTGCGCGGCGACGACGATCTCCCGTTCGGCGTCGGCTCGCTGCAGCGGTTCGTGGCCTTCGATCCCGAGCAGCACTACTTCACGCTGGTCGATGACGAGGCGCGCCACGACACCCTCCGCACCATCTGCTGCTTCGACCTGGTCGCCAACTCGGCCGACCGCAAGGGCGGGCACTGCCTCGCCGGCGAGGACGGCCGGCTGTGGGCCGTCGACAACGGGCTCACCTTCCATTGCGACACCAAGCTCCGCACGGTCATCTGGGACTTCGGGGGCCAGCCGATACCCGACCACCTGGTCGCGGACATCCGGCGACTGGCCGAGCAGGGCCCGCCCCCGGCGCTCGAGGTCCTGCTGAGCCCGGCGGAGCGGCGGGCACTCGTGCGCCGCGCCGCTGCGGTGGCCGGCCGTGCCGCGTTCCCGATCGACCACTCGGGCCGGCGCTATCCCTGGCCACTCGTCTGACGAAACCTGCCACAGATCTGGTTGCTCCAGCCGCCAATCCCGCGCCAGGAACGGTCAGGTCTCGGCGTCGGCCCCCATGTCGGCATCGCCCGAGTCCTCGGCATCCCCGTTGCCGGCGGCGGTCGCGAGCCGTGCCAGCTCCTCGGGCGGGCGCCGGTCGAGCCACTCGCGGAACTGCCGCGACGTGAGCGGTGGGCAGACGATGAAGCCCTGCGCCAGGTCGCACCCGAGCGACACGAGCAGGTCCCAGCCCTCGCGCGACTCCACCCCCTCGGCGACGGTCACGAGGCCCAGGTCACGGCCCAGGGCCAGGACCGAGCGGGCGATGGCCCGGTCGCTGTCGTCGACGGTCATGCTGGCGATGAACGACTTGTCGATCTTGATCTCGCCGATCGGCAGGCGCCGGAGGTGCGCGAGCGACGAATAGCCGGTGCCGAAGTCGTCGCAGGACAGGCACACGCCGAGCTCCGCGAGGCCGCCCAGCACGTGCAGCGAACGCTGCGACTCGCTCATCACCATGCTCTCGGTCAGCTCGAGGGTGAGCGCCTCCGGGGGCACGCCGCTCTCCTCGACGGCGCCACTGACGTCGTCGACCAGGTGCAGGTCGAGCAGGTTGCGGGCCGACAGGTTCACCGCCACGGACAGGTCGAGGCCCAGATCCCGCCAGGCGCGGCACTGGCGCAGCGCCTTGCGCATCACCGTCATCGTCAGCGATCGGATGTCGCCCGTATGCTCGGCGATGGTGATGAACTCGTCGGGCTTCACCCGTCCGAGGCGGGGGTGGTTCCACCGCACCAGCGCCTCGGCGCCCCGCACGATGCTGGTCGCCAGCTCGACCTTGGGCTGGAAGCACACGTCGAGGTCGTCGCTCTCCAGCGCCTCCCGCAGGTCGGCGCCCAGCGCCAGGCGGCGCGGGGTGGAGGGGTCGTGCACGGGGTCGTACATCTCCCAACCGCTGCGATGGCGGCGGGCGGTGTCGGCTGCGATGTGGGCCCGCTGCATGAGCGAGTGGCCGTCGATCGCCTGTTCTGGGTAGACGGCGACGCCGACATTGACGCCCAGCGCCAGGAGCACGCCCTCGGATTGGAAGGGGGGATCGAAGCCGGCGATGAGGAGGCGGGCGGCCGCCACGACCTCCTCCGTGTCGGCCACGCCCGGCAGGACCACGGCGAACTGCTCGCTGCCCAGGCGCCCCAACGTCGCCGACTCGGGCAGCAGGCTGCGCATCCGGCCACTGGCCTGGACGAGCAGGCCGTCGGCGCTCTGGTGGCCGAACGCGTCGACCACCTGGGTGAACGAGTCGAGGTCGATCACGACCAATCCGACCCGGCCCCGCTCGGCGTACGCCGCCTGGAGTGCCACGTCCAGCGCGTCGCTCAGTCGGGCGTGGTTGGGCAGTCCGGTCAGCGGGTCGTGGAGAGCCTGGTGGGCCCGATCCGCCGCCTCCCGCTCGAGGACCATGAACAGCAGCCCGTTCTCGATGGCCATCGACGCTTGAGCGGCCAGGTCTCCGAGCAGCCGCGTGTGGTTGTCCCCGAAGTGGGACGCCGCCTTGCGCCGGGCCTGGGTGACCACGAGCGCACCGAACACCGAGCCGTTGGCCCGCGTGATCGGGGCCGCCAGCGCCGCCACCGACGTGCGCGCCCGGAGCCAGGCCGGGGACAACGGCCCGATCTCGAACCGGCGCGGTGTCCCGTCGGGGATGACGGCGCGCAGGTCGCCGTGGAGCTCGACCACCGATATGCATTCCTCGCCGCGGCCGCCGGCACCCAGCGTGAACCGCCGGCCCGGATCGCCGGGGGCCACGGTCTCGATCAACAACACGGCGTCGTCGGCGTTGAGCAGTGAGCGGGCGCCGCCGAGCACCGAGGACGCGATCTGGGCCATGTCGATCGACCGCACGACCGTCTTGGTGAACTCGTGCAGCGCCTCGAGCCCGCGTCGCCGCTCGTACAGCCGGGAGTAGACGCGGTTGGACGTGATGCACGCCAGCACGATGGCGATGAGCA
>Ga0075418_10010098_pt1 | contig 10576 bp, 7 predicted proteins | sample SoiMetdeltSBSDD2_FD_81776 | JGI IMG/M metagenome (GOLD analysis project Ga0075418, IMG submission 81776) | Bulk soil microbial communities from a Populus tree surrounding site in Tennessee, USA - Soil MetaG P. deltoides SBSDD2 | ecosystem: Environmental > Terrestrial > Soil > Tree plantation...
ACAACGCTCATCGTGCGACACCTGGCAACCGGCCGCGACACGACCTTCGGCAACGTGACCGAGTTCGCGTGGCAGGACAAGGGGCGTCTGCTGGCATTCGTCATCGGCGCCGACGACAAGACCGGCAACGGCGTACAGCTGTTCGATCCGGAAACGGGGTCGCTTCGCGTGCTGGATTCGGCGCCGGCGATCTACTCAGGACTGACGTGGCGCAGAGATCACGACGACCTCGCGGTGCTCCGTGCGAAGACCGACGATGGCCGCGAAGGATCGACGAATGGGCTGCTCGCGTGGAAGGACCTGTCGCCCGCTGCCAGCCTCGATCCATCAACAGCAACTGACTTCCCCGCCGGCTTCCGCATCGTTTCGTTCCGCCGGCCGTCGTGGTCCGATGACGGCCGCACGATCTTCGTCGGCATCGCGAAATGGCCGGCCAAGCCGCCGGACAAGTCGAAGACCGAGAACGGCAACGGAGCGGCAAAGGATGCCGAGCGCGAGGCCGAGGACGCCGCAAACGTCGAAGTCTGGCACGCACGCGACGTGGACGTGATGCCTCGACAGAAGCTGAACGCCCGCACCGATCGCCAGCGCAACTTGCTGGCGGCCTGGCACCTCGACGCGAAGAAATTCGTGCAGCTTGGCAGCGACTTCCAGGAACGAGTGGTCCCGATTCGGCGGCAGCGATTAGCGTATGCGGTGAATTGGTCCGGCTACGCGATGGATCGGACGATCGGACGGCCCGCCGCGGACGTGTATCTCGTGGACATCGACACCGGTAATCGTACCAAGCTCAAAGAGCGGATCGAGGATCAATACCTGCAGGCGAGCCCCGGCGGGAAATACCTGCTCTACATGCAGGCCGATCAGTATTGGACTGTTGATACGGCAACCAAGGCCACGGCGAACATCTCGAAAGCGGCAGCCACATCGTTCATCAATCGCGAGTCCGACTTCACGATCAAGCAAAAGCCAACTTTCGGCCTCGCAGGCTGGACGTCGAACGACGACGCGGTGATCGTCTACGACAAGTTCGACGCGTGGCGGCTCGCGGCGAACGGATCGAGCGCAATCCGTTTGACCAACGGCAGCGCCGAACAGGTTCGCTACCGCTACGTAAGGCTCGACCCGGATGAAGAAGGGATTGATACCGCGAAGCCGGTGCACTTCAGCCTCTTCGGCGTCTGGACGAAGCGATCGGGATACGCACGTCTGAATCCTGGGGCGACCACTACCACGCAACTCATTGCCGACGACCGGGGGATCTCGGGTCTCGCGAAGGCAGAGAAGGCAGATGTTTATGCGTACGTCACTCAGCGATTCGACGATCCTCCGCGAGTGATGGTCGGAGGCGCCGTCCTGGGCGATGCGGCCGCCGTCGCGCGCACCAACCCGTTTGCCGCCGACTATGCCTGGGGCCGCTCCGAGCTACTCGAGTACAAGAACGAGCGCGGTGAACGCTTGCAGGCGACGCTGACCTATCCCGCTGGCTACCAGCCAGGGAAGAAGTACCCCATGGTCGTCTACGTCTACGAGCGACTGTCGGATGGCTTGCATCGCTGGAGCAGCCCCTCGGATCGCGATCCATACAATGCCGCGGTTTTCACCAGCCTCGGCTACGCCTTCTTGCAGCCGGACATCTCGTTCAAGCCGCGCGAGCCCGGTCTGTCGGTCGTCGACTGCGTGGGCGCCGCAGTCAAGAAAGCCATCGCCACCGGTGCGATCGATCCCGGCAAGATCGGCAGCGTCGGCCACTCGTGGGGCGGCTTCGACACGGTCTATCTGTCGACGCACACGTCACTCTTTGCCGCCGGCGTCGCCGGAGCGCCCATCACGAACCTGGTGAGCAATTACGGCAGCCATCATTGGGGCTCCGGGATTGCCGAAACCGATCACATCGAAACGGGTCAACAGCGCATGGAGGTGCCGCTCTGGGAAGATCTTCCAGCCTATATCCGCAACTCGGCGGTGTTCGGCGTCGGCACGATGAAGACGCCGCTCCTCATCGCGTTTGGCGATAACGACGGCACCGTGCACTGGCACCAGGGCGTCGAGCTGTACAACATCGCACGCAGGGCCAAGAAGGACGTCGTGCTGCTCGTCTACGGTGGTGAAGATCACAGCAACCGGCGCAAGCCCAATCAAGTCGACTACCATCGCCGCATCGTCCAATGGTTCGGCCACTACCTCAAGGGCGAGCCCGCCGAGCCATGGGTCACGCAAGGTGTCAGCTTCCTCGATCGCGAGCAGGAATTGAAGCGCCTCAAAGCCCAGAAAGGATCCTGAGGTGACGAGACGACGACTTCTCTCCTGCGGTCTGGCGCTGACGTTCGTCGCCTCGAGCGCAGCGACTCGGGCGGTGGGCGACAGCTGGCCGCAATGGCGCGGACCTGCGCGCACCGGGGTACTGAGCGATGCCGAAGCGCCCACGGTCTGGCCGGCGAATCTCGCGAAAGGTTGGAGTGTCGAAGTCGGCGAAGGGTACTCCTCGCCAGTTGCCGGAAATGGACGGGTGTTCGTTCATTCGCGGCGCGATCCCGATGAGGTCGTGTCCGCGATCGATTTCGCATCGGGCAAGGTCGCCTGGACGCAGCAGTATCCAGCGCCAATGCAGAAAAACCCGTACGCGAAACAGATGGCGAAGGGCCCGTACTCTACGCCTCTTCTCTCAGGCGACCGGCTCTTTACGCTCGGCACGACTGCAATCCTGACCGCCTGGAACGCAGCCACTGGCACGCTGCAGTGGCGGAAGGACTTCTCGTCCCGCGTGGACACGTCGAAGCTGTTTTGCGGAACCGCGATGTCACCGCTGGGCACTCGCAACGGGATCATCGTTCACGTCGGCGACGATCGCGCCGGATCCATCATGGCGCTGGATCCTGCTACGGGGAAAGAAAGATGGACGACAACCGTGAGCGGCCCTGGCTACGCATCCCCGATCGAAGTCACGCTCGCCGGCACTCCACAGATCGTCACGATGACGACCAAGTCGGTGATTGGCGTGGAGAGCGCGACCGGCAAGCTGCTGTGGGAGTTTCCGTTTTCTGATGAGTGGAACGAGAACATCGTCACGCCAATCGCGACCAGCACCGGCGTGATCGTGTCCGGCGTCCGGCAGGGCACGCGGCGATTGATCGTCACCAGATCTGGGAATCAATGGGCGGTCAAGGAAGCGTGGCACACGCCTGACATCGCGATGTATATGAGCTCGCCCGTCCTGGTGCAGGACACGTTGTTCGGCCACTCGTCGAAGCGCAAAGGTCAGTTCGTCGCGATCGATTCCGACACAGGAAAGCTACGTTGGTCGACTGAAGGCCGCAACGCGTCCAGCGCCGCCGTAATCGCCGCAGGAACACATCTCGTGTATCTGACGACGGAGTCGCAGCTAATCGTGGCGGCGTCGAGCACGACGGGATACGAGGAGGCGCGACGGTACACGGTCGCGCCGAGCACGACGTACGCGCACCCCATCGTGCTCAAGGATCGCGTTGTCGTCCGCGACGCGTCGCACGTGACGGTGTGGCATCTGAAATAACGTCAATGCGTTCGGAACGGCAGCTGGCGACCCTCGATCGTCGGCTGCTGACCTGAGCTCTGCGCCGACCAGATCACCACAAAGTGCCCCTCGGCGGCAGCAACGACCGGGTAATTGACGCCCGCGCCCTCGAAGATTTCGGCCGGCTCGGCCTTGCCGGAAGTGACACGGCGAAGCACGATCCGGCGCGCGTCGCCAGCTCGCTCGTCCCACACGACTGCACTCGTGCCGTGATCCTCTGAACCGATCTGCGGATGCGCAGGATCCGCGTCGCCGCTGTCGAGGCGAAGCCGAGGGGTAAACGTGCCGTTCTCCGTGAGCGACGAATAGAAGATCCCCTTCCGCGGCGTGTTGCCAGCCACCATCGTCGGCCACGTCACATAGACGACACCGTGGCCATCGGTTGCCATTGCCGGGCCGTCGTCTGGGCACGCGTCGATCGTCCACCCGTCGTCGCTGAGGCGGATCGGTTCACCAAACGTTGCGCCGTTGTCGGAGGAGCGAACTATCGCAATGTCGCGAATGCTGCCTGGAAAAATGTGGCGCCACGCCACGAACACCTGATTGCCGGACGTCGCAACGGCCGTCTTGCAGCAAAAGCAGACTCGCTCGGCCAACCTGCGATCGCCTTGCGGACCGTCGCCCTTCCACGACGCATAGAAGAGATCCTGACGCGGAGCGCCGGCGGTCGCCGTCTTTGCCGAGCCGCCGCTCGGAGCGCCGCGGCCGTGGTGGTGTGCCCTCGCCTCGGCATTTCTGCCGTCAAGCCACGCCGCATGCATTCCGGCGTCGTGACCAAGCGCGGCAGACTCCCAGCCACGCATGCCCGGTGCGGTGTCGTCGGCGACGGTGATGGCCTTTGAAAAGGAGCGGCCGCCGTCCGTCGACTTCGCGTAGCGGATGACCGACTGGGTCTCATGTCGCGAAGGCCAGATGACGTGAACGATATTGCCGGGGCCGATCAGCACGCGAGCCGCCTGCTCCCCGGATGCACGAGCATCCCCGTCAACGTCATTCACGCGGACCGGATCCCGAAACGTTGCGCCGCTGTCGGTGCTGATGCTGACGAAGATGTCTGAGACCTTCTCGGTGGATGCTGTCCATGCAACAGCCACCATCTTTCCCCACCCAGCGACGGCGGGAGCGCTGTTGGATCGCCCCGTCACGCCCAATGCGATCCGCAACGGTTCACGATGCCCTGGACCAGCCGGTAGCGGCGAACGATCTCCGCAGCTGGCTGCGACGATCATCGCCAAGAGACTCACACCCCGCAGTCGTTTTGCTCGCATTAAAACCTCACCCGCGCGGCGAATTGCCAGGTGTGCGCCTCCCCTACGGCCGTAGCCTGCCCGAAGGCGGGCAGTGGGTTCGTTGGATACTCGCCCGGACCGAAGTTCGCGTTTCTCGTCACCACGTTGGTGTGATTCGTCAGGTTGAACACTTCGGCAAGCGCTTCGAGCTCAGCCCGCCCTGTCAGCCGAAACACGCGGCTGATCCTTGCGCTTGCGCTCAAGAAGTCGCTGCCGGTGCCGGCGTTTCTCGGTATGAATTCACCACCCACAACAGGCCGGGCGGGTGTCCCCTGGATCGTCGTCAGTCCGGACGTGACGTTGAGCGGCAACGACGAGTAGGTCTGGATCGTGCCGCTGAACCTGAACCCGTGCGTGAGCGCCTGAAGCGCGTTCTGGGCCGCGCCCTCAGGGGTTTTGAGGCCGCCGGTGAATACGAAACGATGGCGCTGGTCGTCATCGGAACGCGCCCAATCCTTGGAGAAGTCGAATGGATCGATTGGTGCACTGAAAAAGTTCTCGCCAACGTTGTTCATCGATTTCGACAGGGTGTAGCTTGCGCGATAGTAGGCCCACCGGCCCGGCCGTCGAATGACCGATACGTGCACGCCGTGGTACGTCGAGCTCGCGACGGCCGAGTACTGGTTGTTATTGGCGTAGCTCGGATTCGGACGGCAACCGTTGTTGGTGCCTGACGCGACGCAGGACGGCACGTTCTGATTGACCTGCATGATCAACTGCCGGCCTCGAACGTACTGATATCCCACGCTGACCGTGTGCTCGCCGTCGATCAGCCGCTCCACCTCCACGCTTGCCTGTCGCGAATGGGGATTTTGCATGTCCCGATCCATCGTCGTCAGGTTCACCAGCGTTACGCTGGGCACAATGGTGGAAAGAACATTCGGAAAGACTGGCGCCCCAGCCTGCGCCGGAGAGAGGCTGACGCCTATCTGCTGGAGATTCTCCAGATCGGTGCTGTTGCCGGCTGACAGCAGCGCATTGGCGACGGCACGCAGCGGGAGGCGATCGTAGAAGATTCCCGCGTTACCACGAACGATGGTGTTTCTGGCCGCACTCGGTGTCCATGCAAAGCCTACTCTCGGAGACAAGTTGTTGGCGTCGGTGTTGATCGTCTCGAGCCACTGCAGGTCGTAGCGCAGCCCGAGGTTGAGCGTGAGGTTATCGCCAACACGCCACTCGTCTTGCCCGAAGATTCCCAGGTTCGCATTGCCTTGTGCGGCGACCGTTTCGCCGAATGCCTGCGTGAATCCCGCATTGTTGTAGATGCCGGCGAGAAACGCCGGGAGCGACGAGAAGGAATACGCTCCTCGCGTGGCTCGCGGAAATGTGATGGCGCTGTCGTTGTAAAGCAAGTCAACACCAACTCGCAACCCGTGAGAACCCGCGTGGTGTGAGAGGTTGTTCACCAGTTGATACATGTTGTTCAGGCGACCCGTCGGGCTGGTCGACAGAGTCCCGAACGTCGCCACGCCGCTAATGGTCACGCTCGGACCAACGGGATCGGTGGGCAGCGCCAGCAAGTCGCTATGAAGGTACTGCGCGCGGGTTTCATTCACCGTCCGCGGCGACAGCGTCCACGTGTTGCTCACCGCAATCGACTGATCGCGATTATCGAGACCGGACGACGCTGATGGCGCGCTGAGCGCACCGGCCCCGCGCGAGTTGTTGGCATCGACGTCATACATGCTGTAGCGCACGCTGATTCGATCCCGTTCGTTCAGGCTGTGATCGATCTTTGCCAGCAGATTTACGGTGTTGACCGGATTGGGATACTCGCCGGTTGTCACGCGCGATCCCGGATAACCTGTCGCGTCAAGCCTCGCGTTGATCGCGGCAACGTTTGCCGCGGAGATCGTCGTCAGTCCCGTCTGATCGAGCGCGCGATGTTCTGCGTTGGTGAAGAAGAACGTTCGATCGCGCACAATCGGCCCACCCATACTTCCACCGTACTGCACCTGATTCATCGGCAGCGTCCGGCCAGTCAGCGCATTTGACGCATTGAACACGTCGTCGCGGAAGTACCCGTAGAAGTCTCCGCGCCAGCGGTTCGTGCCGCTCTTCGTTACCACGTTGACGTATCCGCCAAGCGCGGGCCCGAGTTCAGCTTGCGCGCCGGAGGTGACGACCTGCAGTTGCTCGACCGCATCCACTCCGTACGGCATGCCTGCCAAACCGGCAGCATCATCATTGGCCGACATGCCGTCGACGATGAAGTTGTTGGAGAAGTTACGCTGGCTTCCGATCGAAAGTCCGACGCCTGGGACTGCGGACGTCTCGGCGAAGAGCTGCGTACCGCCGACATTTGGCGGCGAGACACCAGGTGCCAGCAGCGCGATGTCGAGGAATTGCCGGCCGTTCATCGGGAGGTTTTCCATCTCAGGGAGGACGACCGTGCTGGCAATCTGGCTTCTTGCCGCTTCGAGCAGAGTCGCGTCGCCGGATACGTCGACAGTCGTGGAAACCGCCTCGAGCGTCAGCGATACAGAGAGATCGAATGCCGCGCCGACGGTGAGGGTTAGCGGCCGTTGGACGAGTGCAAAACCCGATTGCCGGACGGAGAACTCGTATGGGCCGACCGGAAGATAGGGAAACCGAAAACGACCGTCCCGATCCGTCGAGAGTTGTCGCGTCAGATTTGTCTCGAGCTGCCGGACACCCACAACGGCACCACTAACTGCGCCACCCAGCGGATCTGTGACACGGCCGCTGAGACTCGCGTACTGAACTGTTTCTTGAGCGAGCGCCGGTACGACGACGGCGCAAAGCGACAGCGCGAAAAGCATCTGTCGCGTAAAGACACGGACCGAATCCATGGAATCCTCCCTGGACGAACGTCGAGCGCCAGTGGCGAATCGAGGCGTTCAGACGCGAGGAGGAGGACCGGGCGGGACGGAGAACACGAGTGCCGCCGACGGCTGCGCGGCGATGAGAGCCGCTTCGGCGCCAGCCGGTTCGGGGAGAGGCACGAGTGCCGTGAGAACGCCGCCGACCGTCAGCGACGTGAAGATGTCGTGCAGGTCAATGAGCGGGCGTGCCTGACAATCGTCTTGCGAAGCGGCCCGCGCTCGATTCCCGTGCATCGGGCAGATGCCGCCGGAGTGCGAACCAACCGGGCAGCAATCCTTCGCTGCGGCTTTAGGCGCCGCCTCGAACCGCTCGCAGCACAAAGCGGCCGGAACGAGAATCTGGATGACCAGCTGGCATGAGGCCACCAGCAAGCCGAGCGACGCGAGGTGCCGTCGGAGGGCAGTCATCTACAAATTCGGATTATACCCCCGGGGTCAGATCTTGTATTTCAACATCCGCGGGTACACTGAACGCGGAAGTGAAACACAAGATCTGACCCCATGGCTGACACGGCTCTCGTGACCGGCGCGTCCGGCGGCATCGGCGAGGATATTGCGCGCCTGCTCGTTCACGGCGGGTGCAACGTGGTGCTGCTCGCCCGCACGGCCAGCAAGCTCGACGCGCTTGCCGCTGAGCTATCGCGTTCGAGTCGCGCGTCCGCATCCGTTCTCACCGCTGACCTCTCCGACCCGGCCGCCGTCGACCACATCGTCGACACGCTGTCCGACAGGCGGATCACCGTCGACATCCTCGTCAACAACGCCGGCTTCGGAACGGTCGGAGAGTTCGCCCGCGACGATCCGGACGAGCAACTTGGGATGCTCCAGGTCAACATCGTCGCGCTAACGCATCTGACGCGGCGGTTGCTCCCAGGAATGATCGAGCGGCGTCACGGACGCGTACTCAACGTCGCCTCAACCGCTGCATTTCAACCGGGTCCGTTAATGGCGGTCTACTACGCGACAAAGGCCTACGTTCTGTCGTTGTCGGATGCGCTGTCGGAAGAAACGGCCGGCACCGGCGTGACGGTCACCTGCCTCTGCCCGGGACCGACGCGGACAGGCTTTCAGGATCGCGCCCAGATGCAGAACACGCGGCTCATGAACATGACGAGGCAGATGACCTCCGAGGATGTCGCGCGCGCCGGGTACGAGGGAATGATGGCCGGCCGGGCACTCGTCATCCCCGGGCTCCTGAACAAGATCGGCGCACAGGTCATCCCCCTGTTGCCGCGACGCATCGTGACCCGGTTCGTGCGTTCGCTGAACGCCGAGCGGTAATGCCACGGTTCAAGCTCGTTATCGAATACGCGGGCACACGCTACAGCGGCTGGCAGATCCAGAAGAACGCCAGGACTGTGCAAGGAGAGATCGATCGCGCGATCAGGGAAATCTCCGGGCGCCGCGAGTTCGAGTTGTACGGAGCAGGCCGCACCGACGCCGGCGTTCACGCGCTCGCACAAGTCGCTCACCTCGAGCTGTACACGACCCTCGCGCCAGAAGCGCTGCGCCGCCGCATCAACGACGAACTGCCGGCTGACATCCACATCCGGTCAGCCCACAAGGCGCCACACCGCTTCCACGCCCGTCACGACGCGATCTCGAGAAGTTACCTCTATCAAATCTCGCGCCGCCGTACGGCGTTCGGCAAGCCGTTCGTCTGGTGGATACGGGAGCCGCTCGACGTCGACGCCATGCGGCACGCTGCTGGCGCATTTTCAGGCAGGCAGGACTTCTCGGCATTCTCCGACGACAACCCGGACGAGAAATCAACGATAGTCGTCCTCGAGCGTATCGAACTCGCCGAGGTAGGAGCGCTCGTGCTCGTTCGCGTTCGCGGCTCGCATTTTCTCTGGAAGATGGTCCGACGCATCGTCGGCGTCCTCGCCGCGATTGGGCGACGCGAGCTCAAACCAACCGACGCCAGACACCTGCTGCATTCTCCGGACGCACGAGTGGCAGGAGTCACACCGGCCGAACTCACGGCGCCGGCTGCAGGACTGTTTCTCGAATCGGTGACATACCCCGGAGAGACGGCGCCGGGCGAGATCAAACCTGTCATGTGGATCGACTGACGATGAACCCGAACCAACATGAATTCTTGAAGGCGGCGATTGCCGAAGCCGAACACGGGCTGCGCGAAGGAGGCATCCCGATCGGATCGGTCCTGGTGCACGGCGGGCGGATCATCGGACGCGGCCACAACCGGCGCGTCCAGAAAGGCAGCGCCGTGCTGCACGGCGAGATGGACGCGCTCGAGAATGCGGGCCGGCTGAAACCGGCGATCTATCGCGAGTCGGTCTTGTTCACGACGCTTTCGCCCTGCGCGATGTGCAGCGGAGCGATTCTGCTCTATCGCATCCCGCACGTCATCGTCGGCGAAAACCAGACGTTTGTCGGCGAAGAGGAGCTGCTGCGTTCTCGCGGCGTCCGCGTCGACGTGATTCAGGATCCGAGCTGCGTTCAGCTGATGCGGACATTCATCGACGCGCACCCGGAGCTGTGGAATGAGGATATCGGGACCGAGTGAGAACGCGGATTGGATTGACGGGACGCGGATTCCGCGAAGGCCCCTATTTGACTAACGGGGCGCGGATTTCACGGATGCCATTTTGGATTAACGGGACGCAGATTCCGCGGATGCGGTTTGAGTTAACGGGACGCAGGTCTCGCGGATGCGGTTCGGGTTAACGGGACGCGGATTCCGCGGATGGTTGGGTTAACGGGACGCAGATCTCGCGGATAGCTCTAATAGATGCGGGACGCCGATCGCACGGATCCCATGAGATCCGCGTAATCCGCGTCCCGTTGTCGTAGATCCGCATCCCGTTAACGCCAAAGCAATCCGCGCAATCCGCGTCCCGTTGTCGTAGATCCGCGTCCCGTTA
>Ga0075418_10010099_pt1 | contig 10574 bp, 7 predicted proteins | sample SoiMetdeltSBSDD2_FD_81776 | JGI IMG/M metagenome (GOLD analysis project Ga0075418, IMG submission 81776) | Bulk soil microbial communities from a Populus tree surrounding site in Tennessee, USA - Soil MetaG P. deltoides SBSDD2 | ecosystem: Environmental > Terrestrial > Soil > Tree plantation...
ACATTTGGTCAGCATCAGCTTGATGTCTTGTTAGGCCAGGAAGCCCTTAACACTGGCTATGGTCGCAATATGAACGGTAACGGTTTGAATCCTTTCTCAGAAGATAGAGATTTCGTTAACCTGAGCACAACAACGCCTGGTGCGACAAGAACTGTTAATAGCGGTAATTTCAACGGCTCAACTTATTCGTCTTACTTTGGACGACTTAACTACACGTATGCAGACAAGTACCTGGTATCTGGAGTTCTTCGTCGCGACGGTTCTTCCCGTTTCGGAGGCGAAAACAAATACGGTACGTTCCCTGCAGTTTCTGTTGGCTGGCGTATATCTGAAGAAGGATTCATGAACTCCATCGCTTGGTTGGAAGAATTAAAAATTCGCGGTGGATGGGGTATAATGGGTAACTCAAACAACGTTGATCCGAACAACCAATTCAGCCTTTATGCGACTACAGTTGGAGCCTCCTCTTATCCTCTTGATAATGGTGGAGCAGTTGAAGGCTATTTCCGAAGCCGCATAGGGAATTCAGCAGCAAAGTGGGAAAAGGCAATCACAAAGAATATTGGTTTGGACGCCTATTTGTTTGATAGCAAACTTGACGTAATTGTTGATTTCTGGCAGAAGGATACAGAGGATCTATTATTCCAGGTTCCGATTACTGTAGAGAATGGATTCAATGCTGCTCCTCCGTTTGTTAACATCGGAAAGATGGTGAACAAAGGTGTCGATATTCAAGTTATCACCAGGGGTGACATTAGTGCTTTACATTATGAGGTCACCCTTAACGGAGGTTTCCTGAATAACGAGATCGTCGAATTGGCGCCAGGTATCACTTATCTAACTGGAGCTGATGACCCAGCCTATCGTGGAATCAGGCCTATCCGCAATCAAATAGGAAGACCTATTTCTTCTTTCTTTGGCTACGAAGTTCAAGGACTTTTCCAAAGCCAGGCAGAAATTGATGCCGCTGCAAAGCAAGATGGTGTAATCAGAACACAAGATGCGACAACAGAAAGCAAAGCTCAAGGCCTTGGACGTTTCCGTTATAAGGATCTGAATGGTGACAATGTTATCAATGGTGATGACAGAACATGGTTGGGTAGCCCTGTGCCGAAATTCACTGGCGGTTTGACCATTAAACTTGGATTCAAAGGATTTGAGCTTGAAACCTACATGTTCCTGTCAGCTGGTAACAAGATCTTTAACCAGTCCAAGTGGTTTACTGATTTCTATCCGTCATTCGCGGGTGCACAAATCGCCGAGCGTGTGAAGGGTTCATGGACAGCATCAAACCCTGGCGCTACTATTCCGATATTTGAAAACGTATCGAACTTTGCCACCAACACACAATCGAGTTCATTCTACGTAGAGGATGGTTCTTATTTCCGTATGCAAAATATTACACTTGCGTACAACCTTCCTGCATCAGTACTTTCCAAAATTAGCCTCAGCAAGCTTCGCATCTTCGTAGGTGGAAACAACCTGTTTACCATTACTGGTTATGACGGTTTGGATCCTAGCGTAGGCGGAGATGTTGATACCAGATATGGAATTGACGTCGGAAACTATCCGATTACGCAAGGCTTTACAGCTGGATTAAATCTGGGCTTCTAAGTCTAATTTTGATTGAAAGAAATTAAAAAATTTAACTATGAAAATTACTAAAAGGATAATTATCACGGCATTCGTCCTAGTCGTGTTTACGATATCCTGTCAGGATAGCTTCTTGGAAATCAAGCCTACAGGCTCGATAACCAATGCGCAGTTGACTTCAAAGGCTGGCCTCGAAGGTTCGCTGGTAGGAGCTTATGCAATGCTGACAGGAAGAGGTGGCTTCTACGCAGGCTCCACAAACTGGTTGTGGGGAAGTATCTTAGGTGGAGAAGCAAACAAGGGTACCAATTCAGGAGACCAGGCACAGGTGAATGAAATTCAGGCTTATAGCCCTCAGCCGACAAATGAGTCAGTGCTTGACAAGTATCGCACTTGTTATGAAGGAGTATCTCGGGTTAATTCGCTGCTGCGCCTTCTTCCTAACGCGGATCCTACTGTGGTACCTGCCGACTTAACTCGGATAGAAGCAGAAGCTAAATTCCTAAGAGCGCACTATTATTTCGAGTTGAAGAAGATATATGACGACGTGCCTTATATCGATGAGACTGTGGACTACGGTCTGGGAATAAACGACGTTGGCAATGGTGCTGATATATGGCCAATGATCGAGGCAGACCTAACATTTGCAAAAGCGAATCTTCCGGAAACTCAGGGTGCTGCCGGTAGAGCAAATAAGTGGGCAGCTGTGGTTTATCTTGGTAAGGCTTACCTCTATCAAGCAAAATGGGCTCAGGCTGAAGCGGAATTTACCGATGCGATAGCTAACGGCAAAACTTCGAATAACAAGAAGTACGGCCTCATACCAAATTATGGCGATCTCTTTAGAATATCCGGAGATAACAGCGAAGAGTCTATCTTCAGTATTCAAGCTGCGGCTGGTACTGGAACGATAAACAACGCAAATCCTGACTTCGTGTTGAACTTCCCTTATACCGGAGGTCCTGCAGGTTGTTGTGGGTTTAACCAGCCTAGTTTTGATTTGGCTAACTCCTTCCGTACTGTTGCAGGTTTACCAATTCTTGATGGAACTCACAATTCAGCAGCTAACGAGCTAAAAACTGACCAGGGAGTAACAGCAGGAGCAACGTTTGTACCTGATGCTGGTGAGCTGGATCCAAGACTTGACCACTCTGTTGGTCGTCGCGGAATACCTTATCTCGACCATGGTCTGCATCCTGGAATTACCTGGATCCGTGATCAAAATTACGGAGGTCCTTACGCTCCGAAGAAATTCATCTGGTCTAAGGCTGAGGAAGCAAGTGGAGGAGTTGATAAGAGCTCCTGGACACCTGGTTACTCTGCATTGAACGTAATGCTTATCCGTTTTGCCGATGTATTGTTAATGCAGGCGGAAGCTAAAGCAGAATTGAACAAGCTTCCTGAAGCGCTTGCACTTGTTAATCAGGTTCGCAATAGAGCAAAGACAAGTGCGGTTGTGATGAACGGAGCGGTTCCTGCGGCCACTTATGTTATTAATGAGTACGCATCTTTCCCTAATCTGGATTTTGCAAGAAATGCCATTCGAATGGAACGCAAGCTTGAGCTTTCAGGTGAAGGACATCGCTTCTTTGACCTTGTTCGTTGGGGAATCGCACCTGCTACTTTGAATGCTTACTTGTCTTATGAAAGAACTAAGGTGGCTGCATCTCCATTTACCGGAGCTTCGTTCACTGACAAGGCAATGCATATGCCAATCCCTCAGCCTGAGATTGATATTCTTGGGGCGGATATTTTGCAACAGAATCCTGGTTATTAATTATCTTTAATTAGTTCTGATATTTGAATAAGGCCAATGTAAATTGGCCTTATTTTTTTTCATTGCATTATGATAAGATTTACAACTATAGCACTGCTGTTGTCTTCCTTTCTTCTGTTATCTCGTTGTGACAAGAAACCTGATACATTATTTGTGCTCAAGGACGCCGAAGACACCGGCATTAATTTTTCAAACTCAATCGAGGAAACCGATAGCTTCAATATTCTCTCCTACGAATACATTTACAATGGGGGTGGGGTTGGAGTTGCAGACTTTAATAACGATGGTTTGCAGGATGTCTTTTTCACCGGCAATCAGGTGGGCAATTCCCTCTATTTAAACAAAGGTGATTTTAAATTTAAAGACGTTACGTCTATCGCCAACGTCAACGTCCCAGGACGATGGAATCAGGGCATCGCAGTGGTGGATATCAACAACGATGGAAAGATGGATGTCTATATTTGCGCTACTGCATACCCCGATCCCGAGCGACGTAGAAACATGCTATTTGTAAACCAGGGCAATGACGCTAACGGAGAACCTTTCTTCAAAGAGATGGCCGCTGAGTACAAGGTCGACTTTAATGGTCACAGCATTATGGCTGCATTCCTTGACTACGATGGTGATAGCGACCTTGATCTCTACATATTAGTCAATCAAAAGCTCGTCAACGTACCCACCAACTATAGAGCCAAGATCAATGATGGTAGTGCACAAAATAACGACAAGCTTTTCCGCAACAAAGGCGATGGGACTTTTGAGGATGTAACTATACAAGCAGGAATCACGCATGAGGGCTATGGCCTCGGACTCGCTGTAACTGATGTCAATCTAGATGGATGGCCCGATATATATGTTTCCAACGACTTTCTCACAACTGACATTTTGTATTTGAATAACAAGAATGGCACGTTTTCTAATGTCATAAGCGAATACATGGGACACCTGAGCAACTTCTCAATGGGGAACGATGCGGCTGACATAAACAACGACGGTTTGCCTGATATTATAACGCTCGATATGTTGCCTGAGACCAATTCGCGCAAGAAGACAACCATTGGCGGCAAGTCTTACCTTAACTACATAAACAATGAGCAATACGGCTACGAGTATCAGTATGTGAGAAACATGCTGCACCTGAATAATGGAATCGGAAAGGGCATCAAGTTCAGTGAAGTTGGGCAGCTTTCAGGAGTCCATCAAACGGAATGGAGCTGGTCACCGTTGTTTGCTGACTTTGATAACGACGGAAACAAAGACTTGCTTGTTACCAACGGATTTCCAAAGGATATAACGGATAAGGACTTCGCAAATTACAGAGCATCTGTAGGCTTCTATGCATCTAACGAGCTCCTCATCGATTCGATTCCCGTAGTCAAAATTCCAAGTTATGCTTTCAAGAACAACGGAGATCTCACATTCAAAGATGTAACAAAAGAGTGGGGCATCGGAGCTCCATCTTTTTCGAATGGAGCAGCTTTTGTAGATCTCGATAATGACGGTGACCTTGATTACCTGGTAAATAATATCAATGACAAGGCGTTTGTGTATGAAAATACTCTTTACAACGCTGGAAAAGGACCCGATAGTATTTCGGGCAACTACCTGAGAGTTCGCCTGATTGGTAGCAAGAGCAACCGGCAGGCATTGGGAACTAAAGTGAAGCTGTACTTCGACAAAGGCAAAATTCAATATTCGGAGCAAACCGTCTTTCGTGGTTTTTTATCGTCGGTAGAAGAGGTGCAGCATTTTGGACTGGGAAAAACTTCACTTATTGATTCCGTTGTAGTTAACTGGCCGGATGGAACAACCACCTCACTTAAAGATATCAAAGCGAATCAGGTCGTAACGATCGAATACGACAAGAGCAAATTAACTACCTTCAAGCCTGTCGAATCTCAGAGCCATACGATATTTGACCGGGTAAATTATTTTAAGCCTCAATACAAACATCAGGAACAAGATGTTATTGACTATAACCTTCAACGTACAATTCCACATAAGTTTTCCCAATCAGGTCCTGGCCTTAGTGTTGGCGATATAAATGGGGACGGGTTAGATGACCTCGTAATCGGCGGGTCAAGGAATTATTCTGCAACGATATATAGACAGCTAAAGGATGGATCTTTTGTGTCGGACACCAAAAATATTAGCGATAATAAGAAACTCCAGGAAGACGAAGGCATGCTGTTATTCGATGCCGATAATGACAGCGATCTGGATCTGTATATCGTTAGTGGCAGTATCGAAGCAAGGGAACAACAGTCGTCTTACCAGGACCGACTTTATCGCAATAACGGTAAAGGGGTGTTTGCCCTGGATACCGCGGCACTTCCCAGATTAATGTCAAGTGGTTCTTGTGTTCGGGCGGGTGACTATGACAATGACGGCGATCTCGATCTTTTTGTCGGAGGCCGGGTTTCACCGGGTAGCTATCCCGTAGCGCCTCAGAGTTATTTGTTGATGAATGATAACGGTAAGTTTAAAGATGTCACAGAAGAAATAGCGCAGTCGCTCTCGCGAATCGGAATGGTAACCGAAGCGTTGTGGACCGATTACGATAATAACGGAAGTATCGATCTGATGATTGCAGGCGAATTTATGCCGATAACAATATTCCAGAACAATGCGTCAAATTTTGTTCAACTAAAGCAAACCGGTATAGACAGCCTCTCGGGCTGGTGGAACAGTCTTGCAGGTGGCGATTTCGATAACGACGGTGACATTGACTATATCGCGGGAAATCTTGGGATAAACAACATCTACCAGGCTACACGCGAACTTCCCCTAAAGATCTTCGCGAAAGATTTTGATGGAAACGGTAGTGTTGACCCGCTCCTCGCGTGCTATATGCGCGAGTCAATGGAATCGGAGGTTAAAAAATTGTATCCAGTGCATTTTTGGGACGAGCTTAACAGCCAAAGTCCAAAGTTTAGACAGAAATACCTTAGCTATCGTCAGTACGGCGATGAAACGATCTTTGATGTATTAACTCCCGATGACCTGAAGGATGCGCTTGTACTTGAAGCAAATTGTATGGAGTCGAGCTATATCGAGAATCATGGAGCCGGTAAATTTTCCATGAAGCCATTGCCCAAATTGACTCAGGTTTCCCCGATAAATGGCATCGTCGTTGACGATTTCAATAATGATAATAATCTCGATGTTTTATTAGTTGGCAATGACTATGGCAATGAAGTTTTTGCAGGCCGATACGATGCCTCTTTTGGTTCAGTTTTATTTGGCGATGGCAAAGGAGGGTTTGAAGTAGTATCTCCCTCAAATAGTGGTTTCTATGTTCCGGGTGACTCAAAAAGCCTGGTAAAGCTTTACGGATCTGACGGTAATGAAATATTCATCGCGTCGCAAAACCGAGACAGTTTGTGCGTTTTTGTGAAAACCGCAGCAGTGAAAGCGCCCATGCATACACTTACATCGAGCGATCGCTGGGCAGATGTTGAATTTACAGACGGCAGAAAGCAACGTGTGGAGTTTTATTTCGGTTCGGGGTACCTTTCGCAATCCACACGGAAATTTACTCTTCCTGCGAGTGTTAAGGAGTTCGTTATTCACGACTATAAAGGCGGCTCAAGGAAGATCTCGAATGAGGGGATTTAATCCAATGGTAGCCGTCATGCTGAGCTGTGGTTTGTCCAAATAAGGATTCGACAACGGTAAATTAAAAGGAATTCGCATCTTAGAATCACGGCGTAGCGAAGCATCTTTGTCAGCAAGTGTGCACATCCAGGTAGCAACAATTGAAAGGAACGTACCTTTCTGATAAAGACCCTTCGCTACTATGAAGCGTAGTTAGTTGGCTACTAAGTTTGATTTGATGAAGCTTTATTCATCGTGCAAACCACAGCTCCGGGTGACGGATTGATTAAAAAAAGAGACCTTTGAATTCTTCAAACGTAAATAATGGGTCACTGTCTAATCGACCTAGGGATTTGAATGCCAACGTCATTTTAAGATCACGCTTTTTTTCTTGACTTTTTACTCGGCGTTTCTTCAACTATTCCTGCCTCAACAAATTGAGGTTCCGGGATAATAGTACCACAGTGTAAGTTCATCTGCTGGATAAAATACTTACATAGTTCCGGTGAATTGATTTCTTCGTTCTGATGCATAAAGAAGAACACCTCGTGAATACCATTTTGCATCCAGCTTTTGATACGCTGTACCCAGTCGTCAATCCGCGTATAGTCTGTGGGATGGAGATCGTTTCCGACAAATCTGATAAAAGCCTGTGGTGTTGTAAGGCGCATGTGAACACAATCCCTTCGTCCTGCAGAATCCGTTATCGCAGCGGCACAGTTGTTTCTTTCAAGCATTGAAAATACAAGTTGAAACACTTCGGGATCCGAAAACCAATCCGGATGACGCAGTTCGATATAGACCTTGATATCCTTTGGAAGAGACTGAATAAAGGTTTCTATTCTTTCCAGCGTTTTTGGTCCCATGCCGGGGTGTGGCATTAGAAAAACCGGACCAAGCTTTCCATTGAATCCTCCAATTCCTTTAAGGAACCTTTCTGTAGCTTCACCCACATCCTTAAGTCTATGGATGTGCGTGATGGCCTGGGTAAATTTGGGACAAAATCTGAATCCTTCGCCCACGTTGGAAGCCCAACCCGAGGTTTGTCGCTGTGAAGGCATGCGATAAAAGGTTGCATTTAATTCAATGCAGTTGAAATGTCTGGAATAAAGACTCAGAAAATCAGCCTCCTTTGTTTTCGGAGGATATATTTTTCCGACCCAATCCTTCCGACCCCACTTCGCGCATCCGACGAAAATTTCTGTGCTCTTATCAGGACGCTTGTTATTCTCTAGTAGTCGAGCGGTTTCTTCCCGGTCGAGTGGGAGCTTGAAGTCGATCTTATCAATCTCACTCGTCTCTATCTTTCCAAATTCCATATCATTAAAGATAAGAAATGAGGATCAACATTTAATGCAGGTCACAACGTCCACCACGAACCACGAAGTGCACGACGAATTTTTTGGTGCTTCACGTGGTGATTGTTGTGCCTCCTTCGTGATCGTAGTGACCCTGCATTTAAGCTCCTGGCCCTGATTTCTCGGGGCGGGCACGACACTAAGAACCATATTCGACAGCTAGAATTTGAGATGTCAGCAAAGTAATCAGGAATTCTGTACACTTGAGCTACTTACTGCTATACAGTGTTGACACTGTGCGTCGTTTCTTGAACAACTTTTTTACGAGATGGCCTTTCCACATCCATAATCCTGTGACGATAACGATTGGAACGAAGAACACTCTGGTGACAAAAACCGCTTCGGGACGTTCAGCAACTGGACCATAGATATATCCAATAATCGGAATACTTAGAACCAGGTGTATCCATCGCATAATCTTTCTTTCAATAGCACTAGTCATTTTTTCTCTCATTTATACCGCTCACACTCTAATCATACATTCAAAAGAACCCAAGAAATGCGAGGTTGATATATGTTGTCAATATTATTAAGAGCTGATTCATTTAGTTCTGTTAAAGTTATTTGTTTATGTACTGTTTAAGGTTTTCGACGTATTCTTCAAAAGCTTTTAAACCTTTGCGTGTGATCTTACAGGTGGTAAGAGGTTTTTTTCCCTTGAATGATTTTTCAACTGAAATGTATCCCGCTTCATTAAGCTTGTCCAATTGAACACTTAAGTTTCCGGCCGTACTGTTTGTTTTTTCTTTGATGAATGTGAACTCCGCAGAGTCTACACTGATCAGTAAGGACATTACGGCTAGTCTCAGTTGTGAATGCAGAAGGGGATCGAGATCCTTAAACATCTATTGATTTGCTTTTTTATAGCGCAACATGAATCCGGGGATCAAATATCCTATTGTAACGGCGGCCGCACCAACGATGAACTGCCATGGATCGGGTACAAGAAAGCAAAGTATTCCAAACACCCAAAAACATACACCCCCGATGATAAGGGGCCGGAATTTTATTACGATACCGGATACAACGGTAGGAATAGTGCTCATCAGCATGATCACCGAATTCATTTGCCAGTTGATCCTTTCTCCAAACACCACCAAAGTGAATATGACAATCCCGAAAGAGAACCACAACCAGGCGCTGATGCGATCGAGATGTGAGGTTGCTCTTGCCCTCTTGCCCTGTTTATAACCTGCTATTATTGTCACTATCCACGCCGGGATTGAGATAACCCACACGATATATGGATGGGCGTAGCCAACTTGGATGAGCGTGAACATGCCAATGTTGGCAATCGCAATAACAGTACCCCAAAGCAGGAAATAGATACTGTTTTCTTTAACATTTCCTTTTGCGTTGTTGATCATTTCAGTGATGATACTAATGCTTTGTTGTGTTGTCAGGGCCTCATCTTCTGGTTTCATATCGATTGCTTTGGTTATTGTAAGATCGTAAGCAATTATACGTAAATACTATAAACTAGTTTATAGTATAAACCAAAATGATAAAAAAACGCTAATAATATGCGTTTTTAGGCAGATTTTGCACTTTTTCCTGTCCCGGAAAGTAAAGAAAATCTGATGCGACTTCGTACTTTTAGGAAAAACACAAAAATTTTTAGTGGCTAATGTTTACAGGGATAATTGAAACACTAGGGACCGTTACCTCGATCAACGGACAAGGTTCTAACACTCATTTTAGAATTGAAAGCGAGATAAGCAGGGAGCTTAAGATAGATCAAAGTGTGTCTCATAACGGGGTGTGTTTGACTGTGGTCAATTTGACAAACAACGGTCATGAAGTTGTTGCTGTTAAGGAAACGCTTCTCAAATCCAACCTGGGCGCGATCAGGGCAGGGGACAAAATAAATCTGGAACGCTGTATGCTAAACAATGGCCGCTTTGATGGCCACATTGTCCAGGGCCATGTTGACCAAATGGGGACATTGAAATCAATCAAAGATGAGGGCGGTAGCTGGCTGTTTGAATTTGAATATGACCCTTCGTCGGGCAACATCACGGTAGAAAAAGGATCTATTGCGGTCAATGGAGTCAGCCTGACGTGCTTCAATTGTACGGAAAAAAACTTTACTATCGCCGTAATACCTTTTACTTACGGGCATACAAATTTTAATTTGCTTAGAAAGGGAGATACCGTAAACCTTGAATTTGACATCATCGGTAAATATGTCAAGCGATTAATAAACCGGTAATTTGAATTCATTGACGCTGATTTGTTACCTTACTGTA
>Ga0075418_10010100_pt1 | contig 10574 bp, 5 predicted proteins | sample SoiMetdeltSBSDD2_FD_81776 | JGI IMG/M metagenome (GOLD analysis project Ga0075418, IMG submission 81776) | Bulk soil microbial communities from a Populus tree surrounding site in Tennessee, USA - Soil MetaG P. deltoides SBSDD2 | ecosystem: Environmental > Terrestrial > Soil > Tree plantation...
CGCGACGAAAAAGAAGCCGAAAATGACGATGAGCAGGCTGACCAGCAGCGACACCGGGAAAGGCGCCGGCATCTCCTGCACGAAGGGAATGATGAGCGCCATCACCAGCGAGCCGATGGCGACCCACAGGATCGGGATGTCACGCTCGGTGCGCAGCATGCTGCCGCTGCTACCGACACCGGCACGCAGCTCGCGAATCGAATCGCGGATCGACGACACGATGGTGGGCATGGTGCGTACCAGAGTCATGAGGCCCGCCATGGCCACTGCGCCGGCGCCGATGTAGCGGATGTAGGCGCGATAGAACCAGTCGGCGCGATCGTGGCCATCGATCCAGCCCTGGGTGAACCCGAGCTTCAACAGGTCTTGGTGCACCTGCGATTCGGGGACGAACATGGACAGCAACGGGATGAGGGCGAGCCACGACAGCACGCTTCCCGACACCATGATGCCGGAGATGCGCGGTCCGATGATGTAGCCCACGCCAAGATACTCGGGCGTGATCTCGCTGTTGAGCCGTGCGTTCTTGAATGCTTTCTCGACACCCGTGTGCAGCAGCACCGGGACTTCCTGCCACAATGCGAACAGCTTGTTGGCGAAGGCATAGATGATGGCGGTCCAGAAGCCGGCGAAGACCGTCTTCGCCATCTCGCCACCGCGCTCGCCGGCGATCAGCACTTCGGCGCAGGCGGTGCCCTCGGGGTAAGGCAACTCACCGTGCTCCTTGACGATGAGGGCGCGCCGCATCGGCACCATGAGCAAGACGCCAATGATGCCGCCCACGGCCGCCAGGGTCACGATCTGCATCAAGTTGAAATACGCCTGCGCCCCGCCGCTGGCGATGAAGAGGAATGCCGGGGTGGTGAAGACGACGCCGGCGGCGATGGATTCCCCGGCGGAGCCGATGGTTTGCACGATGTTGTTCTCGAGGATCGTGGAGTTGCCGACGCGCTTGAACACGGCGATGGCGAGCACCGCGATCGGGATCGAAGCGGAAACCGTGAGCCCCGCTCGCAGCGCCAGGTACACGGTCACGGCACCGAAGAGGATGCCGAAGAATGCGCCGAGCAGGATGGCCTTGAGGCTGAACTCCGCGACCCCCGTTTCATGGGCCGGGATGTAGGGCTTGAACTCCTTCTGGTTCATCCGCTCTCCCCTTTCCGTCGACGTCAGGCGATCTTGCTCACTTCGGAGAAGTACTTGACGAACGTCTTCATCCCGCCCGAAGCCTGGCCCCAGTCGTAGTTCTCGTTGGGTGCGTGGTAGCCGTGCTCCGGCAACGACAGACCGATCATGACCAGCGGGCATTTGAGGTAACGCACCATCGTCACGACGGCGCCGATGGAGCCGCCCTCGCGCGTGAACGCCGGCGCGCGGCCGAAGCCGAAACGCAAGGCCGTGGTGGCGGCAGCGGCATGCGGCCCCGAGATCTCGCCGAGGAACCAGTCCAGATGATGCTCCGCTGTCACCTTGGCGTCGGGCAGATGCTTGCGGGTGAAAGCGCGGATGAGCTGCAAGACCTTCGCGGCCTTCATGTCGGGCACCAGCCGGCAGGAGATCTTCGCCTCGGCCCACGCAGGCACCACGGTCTTGACGCCGGGTCCGTGATAGCCGCCGGAGATGCCGTGAACCTCGAGCGTGGGCAGTGCCCAGATGCGTTTCATGATCTCGATGGGATCGTCGAAACGGAGGCTCGTGAGCTCGTGCGCGGCTTTGTAACGCGCCGTGTTGAACCCGGCGGCAGCGAAGCTGTCGCGTTCCTTCTTGCCCAGCGGCCGCACGTCTTCGTAGAAGCCGGGGATCTTCACCTTGCCCGTTTTCGTGTCCAGCATGCGCGCGACAAGCCCGGCGATTTCCGCCACCGGGTTGCGCGCCGGTCCGCCGGTCAACCCCGAGTGCGTGTTCTTGGCGCCGGTCGTGAGCCGGATGGTGACGCCTTGCACGCCGCGCAAGCCGTAGGGCACCGCCGGGCGCCCCTTGGCGATCCAAATGGTGTCGGAGACGAGAACCGAGTTCGACTTCAACTTCGCGAGCTCGGATTTGACCATGCCTTCGAACGACGGACTGCCGATCTCTTCTTCCAGCTCCCACAAGAAGCGAATGTTGAGCGGCACGCCGTGCTGGTGGGCGTAGCGCGCGGCGTAGAGCGCGGTGAGACCTGGGCCTTTGTCATCGGTGCTGCCGCGTCCGACGTACTTGCCGTCACGGATCTGCATTTTGAACGGTTCGCTCTTCCATTCCGGCTCGTCGGCCGGCTGCACGTCCATGTGGTTGTAGACCGTGAGCCATGGATGCCTCGGGTCGGTCTTCAATTCGCCGATCACCACCGGGTTGCCGGCGGTTTGAACGACGCGCGCATCGGCGCCGCATGCACGCAGCACGCTGGCTGCCGCATCGGCGCCGCGGCGAATGTCGGGTTTGTGATCGGGGTCCATGCTGACGGTGGGAATCTCGACGAGCTGCTTGAGGTCGGCCTCGAAACGCGCGCGGTTGTCGTTCACGTAGCGATCCAGGTCGGCGAAAGTGTCGGCCATACCCAAGGCTCCTTTCCAGCGCCACACCCTGCGGACCCATTCCTGAATCTTGGTCGAGGGCGCATGGTCACTCGCGATCCGGGGCATCCTATCATGCGATCCGGCGCGCGGATAGGCGGGACGTGGGGTCCCGGGCGGTGTCAGTCTGGACGGCTGGTGTGCATGCCGGCGCCCATCGGCGCAGACAGCGGGGGACGTTCGACGGCAGGAAGATCGGCGGCGCCGAGGGTCTCGCGTGCGAGCAACATGCGGGAGCCGTGCTCGAGCGCGTCGCGGTTGTACTCGAGAATGGAGCGCGCGCTGTCGGCGGCGCGCTTCAAGATGTCGCGCACGGCACAGTCGATTTCGCGCGAGGTTTCCTCGCTGTACTGGCGCGCACTCGTGCCCATGCCAGGGAGGAACGTGGTCGGCGTTTCGTCGTATGTTGCCAGCCCGAGCTTTTCGTACATTCCATAGCGCGTCACCATGTTGCGGGCGATGTCGGTGGCTTTGGCGAGATCGTCGGACGCACCGGTGGAGATGTCGTCGAAGACCAGCGTCTCCGCGACGCGCCCGCCGAGCAGCACCGCCATCTTGTTTTCCAGCTCCTGTCGTGACATGAGATAGCGATCCTCGGTGGGCCGTTGAATGGTGTAGCCGAGCGCGCCGATGCCGCGCGGGATGATGGACACCTTGTGCACGACATCGCTGCCCGGCAGTGCCAGCGCCACCAGCGCATGCCCCATCTCGTGGAAGGCGACGCGCTCGCGCTCCTTGGGGTTGAGCAGGCGGTTCTTCTTCTCGAGGCCGGCGACGATGCGCTCGATTGCAGAGGTGAAATCATCGGCGCTCACGGCCTCGACGTTGCGGCGCGTGGCGAGAAGCGCCGCCTCGTTCACCAGATTGGCCAGATCGGCGCCGGTGAAACCCGGCGTGAGGGCGGCGATCTCGGCCAAATCCACGTCCGGCGCCAACTTCACATTGCGCATGTGCACCTGCAGGATTTGGATCCGGCCGGGCTTGTCGGGCCGGTCGACGAGGATTTGGCGATCGAATCGCCCGGCGCGCAGCAGCGCCGGATCGAGGATCTCCGGCCGGTTGGTGGCGGCGAGGATCACCATGCCCTGATGCGGATCGAAGCCGTCCATTTCGACCAAGAGCTGGTTCAAAGTCTGTTCCTTCTCGTCGTGGCCGCCGGCGAGCGGCCCGAGGCCGCGCGCCCGACCGAGCGCATCCAGCTCGTCGATGAAGACGATGGCCGGCGCCCGTTTCATCGCTTGCTCGAAGAGATCGCGCACACGCGCGGCGCCGACGCCAACGAACATCTCGACGAACTCGGAGCCGCTGATGGAGAAGAAGGGGACACCGGCCTCGCCGGCGGTGGCGCGTGCAAGCAAGGTTTTGCCGGTGCCGGGAGGGCCGACGAGAAGGATGCCCTTGGGCAAGCGGCCACCAAGCCGGCCGTAGCGACGCGGATCCTTCAAGAACTCGATGATCTCGCGCAGCTCGTCCTTGGCCTCGTCGACGCCGGCGACATCGGCGAACGTGACCTTGGTGGCGTCCTCGACGTACACCTTGGCCTTGCTCTTGCCGATGGCCATGAAGCCGCCGCCCCCCATCCCGGAACGCTGCACCATGCGGCGGATGACGAACATCCAGATGCCGAGGAAGAAGAGAACCGGCAGCATCCACGACAAGATGTCGCGCAGCCATGTGCTTTCGATCGTGCCCGAGAACTTGACGCCGGTGCTCGCCAGGCTCTGGGCCAGCTCGGGGTCGACGCGCACGGTGATGAAGCGCTTCGGCAAGCCTTCGTGCGGCTCCTTGAAGCTGCCGCTCACGTGTGTCGCGGTGATGTTGACCTCTTCGATCTTGCCTTGCTGCAAGTAGGAGAGGAACTGGCTGTAGGGGATGTGCTCGACCTGGCGCAACGAAGAGAAGACATTGTGCAGGATGAGAATCCCCCACAGGGCGACGAACACGTACCAGAGATGGATCTTGTGTTTGCGCTCCATTGCTTTCTCTCCTGGGTGGTATTCTACCCCAGAGCAGCCGCCACACAAGGTTTTCGGGTCATGACGAGCGAACGCCGATGTGTCGCGGCCCGGCAATCACTGCGGGCGGCCCGGCAATCACATGCGGGCGCTGAGGAGACGCATGATCCCTGCCTACGAGAAACTCGGTTTCTTCTACCTCGGGAAAACACTGGCAGCGCCGGCCGCTGGCGAATCCGATCTCCTTCTCTATGACTCGCGCGACCTCACGACACACGCCGTTTGTGTCGGCATGACGGGGAGCGGCAAGACCGGGCTCTGCATCGGCCTGCTCGAAGAGGCCGCCATCGATTCGATCCCCTCGCTGATCATCGATCCGAAGGGGGATCTCGCCAACCTCTTGCTCACTTTCCCCGATCTGCGTGCCGAGGATTTTCGCCCCTGGATCGCCGTCGAGGAAGCCGAGCGTCGTGGTCTGTCGCCGGACCTCTTCGCCGCACAGCAGGCCGAATCATGGGCCCGCGGCCTCGCCGAGTGGGGGCAGGATGGCGAACGCATCCGCCGGTTGCGCGCGGCCGCGGAGTTCACCGTCTATACGCCCGGAAGCCGGGCCGGGCAGCCGGTCTCGGTGCTGCAATCTTTCGCGGCGCCTGCAGCAGCCATGCGCGACGACACCGAAGCGCTGCGCGAGCGCATCGGCACCACGGTCCAGAGCCTGCTCGGCCTGCTCGGAATCGAGGCCGACCCGCTGCAGAGCCGCGATCACATTCTCCTGGCGAGCCTCTTGGAGAATCGCTGGCAGCAGGGGCAGGACTTGGATCTCGCCATGCTCGTGCGGCTGGTGCAGGAGCCGCCGATGCCGCGCATCGGCGTCGTCGATCTGGAAACGTTCTACCCGGCCGCGCAGCGGTTCGCTCTCGCGATGCGCATCAACAACCTCCTGGCGTCTCCCGGTTTCCAGGGCTGGCTCGAAGGCGAGCCCCTCGACGTGCAGCGCCTGCTGTACACGCAAGCGGGCAAGCCGCGTGTCGCCATCTTTTCGATCGCACACCTTGGCGATGCCGAACGGATGTTCTTCGTCTCGCTGTTGTTCGGCCAGGTCCTGGGTTGGGTGCGCGCGCAGACGGGCAACAGCAGCTTGCGGGCCCTGCTCTACATGGACGAGATCGCCGGCTATCTGCCACCGACGGCGAATCCACCATCGAAGCCGCCGTTGCTGACTTTGCTCAAACAAGCACGGGCCTTCGGGCTCGGCGTGGTGTTGTCGACGCAGAACCCGGTGGATCTCGATTACAAGGCGCTGTCGAATGCGGGAACCTGGTTCATCGGCCGTCTGCAAACCGAACGCGACAAGCTGCGTCTGCTCGATGGGCTGGAAAGCGCGGGAGGCGGTGCCGGGCTCGAGCGCCAGGATCTGGAGAAGCTGATCGCGGGACTGGAAAAGCGAGTGTTTCTACTGCACGACGTGCATCGGCCGAGCCCCGTTCTGTTGCGCACCCGCTGGACCCTGTCGTACTTGCGCGGTCCCATGACGCGCGAGGAGATCAAACGCCTGCCATCGACGCAGCCGGCGACGACACCGTCCACATCTTCACCGGCGAGCGACACAGCGATGGCCGATCCACCCGGTCCGGATAGCGTGCGGGCGATGGATGCAGGAGCATCCGTTCGCGGAAAAGCCCGGCCGATGCTGCCTCCCGGCATTGCCGAAACCTACTTCGTCGCGGGGCCAGATGCGCCAGCCGGCCAGCCGGTGATCTATCGACCCATGCTGTGCGCCCAGGTGCAAGTCGGATACGTGCAGGCGCGACCGCCGCTCGATCATACGCAGCGTCTCTGTCTGGTGGCACCGTTCCCATCCGCCGGCAACGACATCGATTGGAGTGCAGCGCTCGAGGCCACACTGGGTGACGAGCGATCAGCGACGACCGCCGCGGACACCGCCAGCTACGAGGACTTGCCGCCCGCCGCGGCAACGCCGAAGTACTACGCGGCGTGGCGCAACACGCTCACGAGCTGGCTCTGCCGCAATCGAACCCTGACGTTGCAGCGCAGCGCCAGCCTCGGAGTCGATTCGCGACCCGGCGAAAGTGAAGGGGACTTCAAGGTTCGGCTGCGCGATCTGGCGCGCGAAGGGCGCGATCAGGCGCTCGCGAAACTTCGCGCCAAACATGCAGCGCGCTTTGCGCGATTGCAGGAGAAGGTGCGGCGTGCCGAGGCGGCGGTGGGTCGCGAGAGCGAGCAGATGCAGCAGGCGCAGGCACAGACGGCGATCTCGATCGGCGCCGCCGTTCTCGGCGCCGTGTTGGGGGGACGGCGTGGCGGCACGCTCGGGCGCGCCACGACGGCGGCACGCGGTGCCGGGCGCGCACAAACGCAGGCGCAGGACGTGGCGCGAGCGCGGGCCGACCTCGAGGCCGCGCGCGCCGAGGTCGCCGATTTCGAAGCGGCCGTGGGCGCCGAGACCGAGGAGCTGGGCGCCGGTTTCGACGCCGGCACTCTCGTGTGCGAAACGCTGACGGTGCGTCCGAAGAGAACTCACATTGCCGTCGAACGCATCGCCCTCGCCTGGGTCCCGTGCGTGCGGGAACCCGGCGGGGCCTTGCGCATCGTCGCCGCGCTCAGATCAGTTGCCAGGTGAGACCGGCGCCGAGCGTCTGTTTGAACTGCCCTCTCTTGTCGAGCTGCTTGTCGTAGAAGATCTGCCAGAAGAGATCGAACGAGATCCACTTGTACAGCTTGTTGCTAAGCTTGTTCTGCCAGTCGACGTCGACGGATGACCAGTCCTGGCGTGCGAGCGGATCTTTCTCGGAGGTGTCCACCGCCTCGAACAGGCGCAGCTCGGAAGTGAGCACGGTGCGATCCTCGGGGGCGGCAAATCGCGACAGCGTGTACCACTCGAAACCGCCTTCGGTGGTGGTCTTGGAGTCGTAGTCGGAGCTGGTGACGTTGAAGGTTCCGAAGCGATCGATACGCTCGCGGAAAGCGAATCCGACGCGGGTGAGAACGCTCGCGTGCGCGTTGCTGACCAGGTAGCGCGCGATTCCGACCGACTCCGTGAGCTGTGCCGGCGTCAGCCACTTTCGCATCGGGTCGATCTCGGTGTAGAACTGACTGTCGACATCGAAGGCGACGAACGGATCGACGAAACCCCAGTACTTGAACAGCACGATGCCACGATAGGTGATCTTGTCGGAGCTCTTGAGCGGCGCCAGCCACGCATCGCGTGTCGCGTTCTGCTGGTGGGTTTGACCGAACTGGAGCAGCAGCCCGTTCTTCCAGATGATCTGGCTCGCAAGCCAGCGGTCGGCGCTCGCCGACACCGTGCCGATCCAAGACACCGTCCCCACTTCATCGCCCTGCCACGCCTGGTTGAAGTTCGACTGGTTGAGCGCCAGCCCGGCCGATGCCTTCACCGCCCAGCCCGGGAACAAGGTGTCGCCGGGGGCGGCTGCCCGCGCGCTGCCGGCGAGCACGAGCCAGAACAGAAGCACGGATCCAAGGTATTGGAAGCGCATGTTTTCTCCCTCGTCCTTTCGTTTCACGCGCGGGCCTTGAGCAAGTCGCGGATCTCGCCCAACAGGAGCTCTTGATTGCTCGGAGCCGGAGGTGTGGCGGGTGCGGCGGCTTCCTTCTTCTTGGCGGCGTTGACCGCCTTGATCAGCATGAAGATGGCGAAGGCCACGATGATGAAATCGACGATGGTCTGCAGGAAGGCGCCGTAGCGCAGCGTGGCGGCGCCGGCCTCCTTGGCCGCCGCGAGCGTTTCGTAGGGGGTGCCGCTCAAGTTGATGAACAGTTGGCTGAAGTCGACGCGGCCCAGGAGGACGCCGATGGGAGGCATGATGAGGTCGCCCACGAGAGAACTGACGATCTTGCCGAATGCGGCGCCGATGACGATCCCCACCGCCATGTCGAGCACGTTGCCGCGCATGGCGAAGTCTCTGAACTCCTTCAACATGGTCATTCCCCTTCGCGAAGCCGGCGCAAAGGCCGGTTTCAGCCATTGGTTGCGTACACGGGTGCATCCGTTGCCGGATTATCGGTGTCGAACCCGGGGTGTCAAGGCAGGCGGTCGCGGAGGGGGCCAGCTGCCTGAATCGGATGGAACCCGCATGCGGACCTTCCAGGACCCGCTTGCCGAGACCGGGGTGGGATCCCTAGAATCAAAGTTCCTCGCATGTCAACGTCGGCTGCGTTCCGAGCGGCGGACGAACGAACGAGCGTGCAGTCGCGTTGCGGTGATCGTCGAGGAAATCTCCTCGGAAGGAGTGGACGTACAGATGAGCAGGATTCGCGGTGCAAGTCGACGAGCCTCGATCGCCGGGTGCGCTTTGATTGCGTTCCTGGTGGCGCCACCCATGGCCTGGGCGCAGAAGATCGAGCCTCCCCAGCTTCCGTTCCAGAAGCACGTGCTGAACAATGGGCTGCAGTTGATCCTGTACGAGGATCATTCCATCCCCATCGTGGCGGTCAACCTTTGGTACCACGTGGGTTCCAAGAACGAAAAGGTCGGCTGCACCGGGTTCGCGCATCTCTTCGAGCACATGATGTTCCAGGGCTCGGAGCACCACAATACCGACTTCTTCAATGCACTCGACGCCATCGGATCCACCGACCGCAACGGCACCACCAACAACGATCGCACCAACTACTTCGAGAACGTGCCGACGAGCGCGTTGGAGCAAGCCCTGTGGCTCGAAGCCGATCGCATGGGCTGGCTGCTGCCGTCGATGACGCAGGAGCGCCTGAACAACCAGATCGAAGTGGTGAAGAACGAGCGCCGGCAAGGTGTCGACAACCAGCCGTACGGGACCGTCGACGAGCGCATGTATGCAGCGCTGTATCCGAGCCATCACCCGTACAGCTGGGACGTGATTGGGTACATGGAAGACCTGACCGCCGCCACCAAATCGGACGTCGAGGACTTCTTCAAGACCTACTACGGTCCCAACAACTGCACCTTGGTGCTCGCAGGCGACATCGAGCCAGTGCAGGCCAAGGCGATGGTGGAGAAGTACTTCGGTTCCATCCCGCCGGTGTCGCCGATCTACCGTCGCGACGTCTGGATCCCCGAGCTGACGCAGGAGATTCGCCTGCAAATGCAAGACCGCGTGCCACTGCCGCGTATCTACTTCGCCTGGCACGCGCCTGCTGGTTACACCGAAGGCGAGCCCGAGCTGGAAGTTCTGAGCGGAGTGCTGTCGTCGGGCAAGACGTCGCGGCTGTACAACCGTCTGGTCTACGACCTGCAGATCGCACAGGATGTCAACACCTTCATCGACACGCGCGAGATCGGCAGCTTGTTCTATGTCACCGTCACCGCCAAGGAAGGCCGGACATTGGACGAGATCGAGCCCATCGTCGTCGAGGAGATCGAGAAGGTGCGCAACAGCGCTCCGAGCGGGACAGAGGTGGACGCGGCGCGCACCGAGATCCTCTCCGGAATGCTGCGAGGGCTGCAGCGCATCGGCGGTTTCGGTGGCGTGAGCGACCGGCTGGCGATGTACAACACCTATACCGATGACCCCGGCTACATCACGAAGGACTTCGAGCGCTTCGAGAAGGTGACGCCGAAGAGCGTGCAGGCCGCCGCCAAACGCTGGCTGCACCAGGGCCGCGTGGTCATGCGCGTCGATCCGTACCCGACTCTCAAGGCGGGGACCGAAGTGGCGGGGCTCGATCGAGCCCACAAACCGGCGCTCGGCCCGGAGCCGGCGATGGTGTTGCCGCAGCTGCAGCGGACGAAATTGTCGAACGGTCTCGAGGTCGTCCTCGCCGAGGTGCACAAGACGCCACTCGTGCAGGTGAACCTCCTCGTCGGCGGTGGCTGGTCGGCCGATCAGAACGGACGCTTCGGCGTCGCATCCTTCATGTCGCGCATGCAGGACGAGGGCACGAAGGCACGCAATGCGCTGCAGATCAGCGACGAGGCCCAGCGTCTGGGTGCCCAGCTGAGCACCAACTCGACGCTCGACAACTGCACGGTGTCGTTGAACGCGCTCAAGCCGCGTCTCGATGCTTCGCTCGATTTGCTCGCCGACGTCGTGCTCCATCCCTCGTTCCC
>Ga0075418_10010101_pt1 | contig 10573 bp, 3 predicted proteins | sample SoiMetdeltSBSDD2_FD_81776 | JGI IMG/M metagenome (GOLD analysis project Ga0075418, IMG submission 81776) | Bulk soil microbial communities from a Populus tree surrounding site in Tennessee, USA - Soil MetaG P. deltoides SBSDD2 | ecosystem: Environmental > Terrestrial > Soil > Tree plantation...
TATATGCGCGTCACGTTCCCGGATGACCCAGACGAACCGATCACCGAGGACGAAGCCTATGCCCGGATGGATGAAGTCAACCAGTGGTTCATCGAAGGCTCTTACGACAGCACACAGATTGTCCCGACCGTAACGCCCTTGCTGATGATGCCGTACCCAAAGGCGTTTTACTCCGAGCAGGGCACCAGCCGCCTGCTCGCCGACTCGCGAGACGCCGCGCGACTTCAGGCGAACCTCGACACGGACAATTTTACATGGGACATCGTGCGGCATCCCAGCGTGCCCGGCTTCGACTATGGCGGGCTCGCGTATGTTCGCGGCAAAGGGGTATGGCTGCAAAGTTCCGGCACCGGCGTTACCTGCCACGAACTCGGGCACAATTATGGCCTCTGGCACGCGAACTACTGGACGGCGACCGGCGACAGCATCATCGGCCCCGGGTCGCATAGTGAGTATGGGAACAGCTTTGACACCATGGGCGCAGCCAGCGCCGGCGCCAACCACTTCAACGCCGCGTTCAAATATCAGCTCGATTGGCTTCCCGAATCATTCATCCACACCGTGACCACCAATGGCGTGTATCGCATCTACACCTTCGATGCGCCGGGAATCGTCACTGGCCAGAAGTACGCCATTCGCGTTCGCAAAGATTACGACCGCAATTATTGGGCTGAGTTCCACCAGCGCTTCACACATCGCTGGTTTCTAAACGGCGTCGTGCTCAACTGGGACCCGTGGGACAATGGCGTGTCCGACAGCGCGGGCGGTACGCATCTGCTCGACACCACGCCGGGAAGCCCCGATGGTAAAAATGATTCTCCGGTGATTGTCGGCCGCACGTACTCGGACGTTCCCGCGGGCGTTCACATCACGCCGCTGGCCCGCAGCCCCAGCGGTGAAAACTGGATCGATGTCGCGGTCAACGTCGGCGCATTTCCCGGCAACACGCCGCCGATTGCGAATCTCATCGCCGATCGTTCCACCGTCGGCGCAGGCGCAAACGCCAACTTCAGCGTCGTCGCGTACGATCCGGACGGAGACCCGCTCGCCTTTGCGTGGGATTTTGGCGATCTGAACTTCGGCCCGAACGCGCCCAACGTCTCAAAGAATTGGCCCGTGGGCGAATACACCGTGCGCTGCACCGTTAGTGACATGAAGGGTGGCACCTACACCGCGAAGACGCTGATCACTGTTGGCTCTCCGACCACTTTCCGAATCAGTGGCCGCATCATCGACGAACAGGGCGCACCCGTGGAAGCAGTGCGGGTTCACAATGGCCAGTCGGGCACCGCTTATCGCGGAACCTTTACCGACAGTGACGGTTTTTACATCCTGCCTAACAATTCAGCGGGCAGTCACACTATCAATGCGGTCAAATACGGTTACACGTTCAATTCCGTGGGTTGGGCGAATCCCGTGGCAGTGGGTCCTCACGCAACGAATCGTCATTTCACCGCCACGTCGATGCCTGTGGTTTCAATCGCTGCCACGGATGCGCAGGCCGGCGAAACGCCAGCGGCGACCGGCCGCTTTGTGATCAGCCGCACCGGCCCGACCGGCTCGCCGCTGGCCGTTAAGCTCAATCGCGGCGGCACCGCAACTGCGAACACGGATTACACCCTGAGCCTGAACCCGTCGGGTTCTCCTTTGCAGTACACAATTCCCGCGGGCTCGGCTTCGCTGGCCATCACCGTCACGCCGGTGAGCGACACCACCGCCGAAGGACCTGAAAGCGTGCTGATCACCCTTCAGACTGACGCCGCTTACGCGCTTGGCTCGCTCGCCGAAGCTGCGGTGATTCTTGCTGATGACGAAGGTCCGGGCATCCCCGGCGTTGATATTTCAGCGTCAACCCCTCAATTGGAATCCGACAACCTGGCGACCGAAAGCGGATCGGATTCGGCCACGTTCACTTTCACCCGGACCGGTAGCGTCGCGGGCGAACTGGCAGTCGGTTATTCAATTTCAGGCACTGCAACTGAAGGCACCGACTACCAGGATTTGTCGGGCATTATCACAATCCCGGCTGGTCAAGCAATCGCTGTACTCCCATTTCGCATCATTGACGACATCGAGGTGGAGAACAACGAGACGGTCACGCTGACACTTCTCACGAGCGCGGCCTACACGGGTGGCGGCGACAGCACGACGATTACGATCGTCGATGACGACCTGCCGAACGTGTTCGTCATTGCATCCGATGATACCGCACGCGAGAACAACGCGAGTGGCGGCAACTTTGTGGTATCCCGCATTGGCCGGCTCGACATAAATCTCCGCGTCGACTTTACGCTCGAAGGCACGGCTTCCGCGGGCTCCGACTATCCAGCGGTCACCGGCTCGATCATTATTCCTGCCGGCAGCGCTACGGCGGACATTCCGATCACCGCGATCAACGATGGACTGAACGAGGGCGAAGAGACGGTGATCATTCGCCTTTCCAGCAGTTCATCGTACAACGTCGGCAACCCCGGCAGCGCCACCATCGTTATTGTCGACGATGAAGGGGCAAACGTAACCCTCAGCGCGTCGGATGCCGGCGCTGCGGAAGTCGCCAACCCCGGAGCGTTCACATTCAGCCGCGCCGGTGGGACACTCGGCGCGTCGTTGGTGGTTTATTTCGACGTCAACGGGACCGCAGCGCGCGGAATCGACTACACCGATATTCCCAACTTCATCACCATCCCTGCCGGAGCAGCCAGCTTTGTCCTTCCCATCTCGCCCATCAACGACACGATCAACGAAGACAACGAAACGGTCCAGTTGACCTTGTTGCCGGCGCCCGAGTACACGATGACCACGACGACGCCGCAGACCGTTACTATCACGAGCGAGGATACCGGAGCGGTGGGAGTCGGATTTACGGTTGCGGAGAGCAGCTGTAATGAAACCGTCACCGGCCCTCTCCTGAGCGTGCAGCTCAGCAAGGTTGCGACGCAGCCCGTGAGCGTCAATTACGCCGTGAGCGGGGGCAGCGCGACGGGCAATGGAGTAGATTATACCCTGGCGGCGGGCACGATCACCCTTCTGCCCAGCACGAACAACCAGTCGTTCCGCATCACCATCGTGAACGACACCACCGCGGAAACCAACGAAACGATTCGAGTCACATTGAGTGCACCGGTGAATGCCGTGCTCGATGGGGTGTCCACGCACACCTACACGATCATCGATGACGATCGCTACGGCAACGTGACGGTCACTGCTACGACTCCGAACGCGCTCGAAGCCGGCGCCGTTCCCGGAATGTTCCGAATTCAACGATCGGGCAGCACGATCAGCAACCTCGTTGTTGAGTATCAGATTCTGGGTTCAGCGAGCAGCCCGGCTGATTACGAGCCGATCCCCGGTTTCGTCACAATCCCCGTCGGTGTCTCATTCGTGGATGTGACAATTACGCCTGTTGACGATTCAACCGATGAAACGAATGAGACCGTTACATTGAATCTGCTGAATGCGCCTGGCGGACGCCTCGCCAGTCCGAGCGATACCGCGACGGTCAACATCATTGACGATGATTCGAGCGCGAGCATGGCGACGGTCAGCATCGTCGCGACTGACAACACGGCCTCCGAACCGGGCTCGGACACGGGCACGCTGACGATTTCGCGCACCGGCGACACCAGCGCAGACCTGACAGTATCATTCTCAGTGAGGGGAACGGCCACTGCCGCCGACTATTCCAGCATTGGCACGAGCGCAACGATTCCTGCGGGCGCGAGCGAAACAACGGTGACCATCACGCCGGTCGATGATGCGGCCTCTGAAACAAACGAGACCGTGACTGTCACGCTTACGGCCGTTGATTCCTATCGCGTTGGCATCATGGGTCACGCGACTGTGATCATTGAGGACAATGAAGTCGGTGTTTCGATCGCCAGCGGGGGGAACTCCTCGGAAGACGGCTCGTCGATCGGTTCGTTTGTCATTACGCGCACGGGGAGCGTTGCCAACGATCTGCTGGTCAACTTTACCCTGTCCGGCACGGCGACGCGCACAAATGACTTCCAGCCGTTTGACTCTCCAATCGCCATCCTCGCGGGGACGAGTTCCACGTCCATTCTAATCGAACCCGTGGACGATGCTGCACCGGAGGGAATCGAAACCGTAGTCGCATCGCTCGTCGCCGGAGCCGGCTACACTGTGCGACCGCCCAGTAGCGCCACCGTACTGATCATCGACGACGAACCCGTGGTCAGCATCGCAGCCGCCGACGACACGGCCAATGAGCCGAGCAGCAATGGCGAATTCAGAATCAATCGGACCGGGAACACCAACGAGGCGTTGACAGTGTTCTTCACGGTTGCCGGCACAGCTTCCAACGGCGTGGATTACGCCACGCTACCGACTGAGGCGACGATTCCACCCGGCGCAAACTCGGTAACACTGACCGTCACGCCGATCGACGACGATCTCGTGGAGGGCACGGAGGTTATCTCGGTCATGCTCAATACGAACCTGGTTTATGCGTTAGGTTCGCCCGCCTCGGCGTCGATCACTCTCGTGGATAACGAGGTCAATCTCGCGCCCTCAGTCCAACTGGTTAGCCCATCCGCCGACAGCGTATTTCTTGCCTCGACCAATCTCTTTCTGGTGCTCGAATCGCGGATTTCGGACGACGGACGTCCGACTCCCGGTGTGGTGACATCGCTATGGACGCGGGTCAGCGGTCCGGCGGGGTCGCAGGCGAACTTCGCAGGCCCCAATTCCACCAATGCCTTTGTCAATTTCAACATGAACGGCGTTTATGTGCTGCGGTTGACTGCGGGCGACGGCCAACTGTCGACAAACGTCGAAATCACGGTGGTGGTTAACGCCAATGCCGCGCTCACGAACGGGCTGCAGGCCTATTGGCGATTCAACGAGACCAGCGGGACAACCGCGGTGGACGCATCCGGCAATAATCGGAATGGCACCATGAGCGGCGCGACGTTTGTGGCTGGAGGCCGGTTTGGCAATGCGGCGCAATTTGACGGAGTCGATGACATCATGAATTTCACTTCGCCCGCCGCCCCACAGGTCAGTTTCTCCGCATGGGTCAACACCACGGGAGACGGCGACAGCACCACGCCACGCATTATCGCGACGCCGGGCTACCATATTCGCCTGCGTCGTGATTCCGGCGGTCTCAACATTTCCTTCGAAGCGCTGCGAACTACTTCGTCGGAATGGCGCACTCCGCTTGGATCGTACACCGATAATACGTGGCACCACATCCTGGTAGCGTATGACAGCGCCACCGCAGCAACGCCCGCGATGTATATTGATGGAGAGGCGCAGACTGTGACTTCTCTCACCGCGGGCTCAGGCACCCATACTTCCAGCGCTGGCGCGGCTTCCATCGGCAACACGACTGCTCTCAATCGATCCCTCCTCGGGCGCGTCGATGAATTTCGCATCTACAATCGGGCGCTCACGCCTGGCGACGCGCTGCTGCTCTCCATTGGGGTTCCCTCGAACAACGCCCCTGCGGTGGCGGGAGGCGTCGACCGATCCGGAGCAGTCGGCGAGGCGATCTCCCTCAGCGGTGTTGTCACGGACGACGCTCAACCGAATCCGCCGGGCGCCGTGAGCAATCGTTGGGTCAAGTTCTCCGGTCCAGGAACGGTCACCTTCTCAAACGAAAATGCGGCCGCGACCAGTGCGACGTTTTCGGACACCGGCACCTATGTGCTTTCGCTTCATTCAACCGACGGGCAGGTCAAAGTGTTTGACCAGGTTACTATCAACGTAGTGAACCCTCCGATGGTGCAGGTGCAAACGATGGCAACGCCGGGCACTGAATTTGGCGCGACCTCGGGCCGGTTCATGATTTCACGTAACACCGGCAACTTCAGCACGACGGTCTATTACACGCTCGCTGGTGGCGCTTCCAACGGCGTTGACTATATCACGGTCCCGACGCAGATCGTCATTGGCCCTGGACAATTCAGCGCGAACGTGACGATCGCGCCGGTGCTCGATTCCGTTGCGGAAGGCGACGAGACGGTGACTCTTACCATCACTCCACATGCATCGTACGTCGTAGGACAGAATGGCAGCACCAACCTCACGATTACCGACCGCCCGATCGATAGCTGGCGCTTCGGCAGGTTCAGCGGGGGTGAGTTGAGTGACCCCCTCGTGAGCGGTGATGCCGCGGACCCGGATGGCGACGCAGCGAAGAACCTCCTGGAATACGCGCTGAATCTCGATCCGAAATCATCGAACGCGGTCACAGGCTTTTCGGCCGCAATCGAGAATGTCAGTGGTACCGATGCTCTCGTAGTCACGCACAAGCGGCGCAAAACTCCGCGCGATATTGATTATGTTCTCGAAGTTTCGGCCAACCTCGCGGCGTGGAACTCGGGCAGCGGCGTGGCGCAGGAACTCAGCGCCAGCGACGACGGCAACGGCATCACGGAAACCGTCCGCTTGCGCGTCCTCTCGGACGTGACTCAGCCGGGTGGGCGCTTTGTTCGGCTAAAGGTGTCGAGACAATAGCCATGCGCATCGGCGTCCTGTTCGCGGCCGAAATCGCGGAGCTGAAGTTCGCGCACCGGCTCGGGTTCCGCTCGATGCAATGGATGCGCTTTGACGCAAGCCCCGCGACCGCCGACCTGACTGGACAGGCGAGCTCCCGTGAGTCCGCTTTCACCTGCGCAGAACAATTTGCGGCCGAGGCGCAAGGCCTCGGTATCCGCATTTCCGCCATCGGCGCGTACTACCGCAATCCGCTCGATCCGAAGCAAACAGATTTCGCGCGTCGCATATTACATCGCGCCATAGAAGTGGCCACGCACATCGGTGTGCGAACGGTGAGCGGATTTCCGGGCGCAGTGATCGAGTCGAGCACCAACGAACGGGGAGGCAACCCTGTTTATTACCCAAGCGAACAGCACCTGCCCCAACTGCTCGCTTTCTGGGAGCCCGTCGCAACCTTCGCGCGCGATCATGGCGTGCGCATTGCCTTCGAGCATTGCCCCCAGGGCGCATACCACCTGCCCGTCATGCATTACAATACGTTTGGCCAGCCGGCAATGTGGGAGCACTTTTTCAACGCGACGCGCTGCGAAAACATCGGCCTCGAATGGGATCCGAGCCATCTCATCTGCCAATTCATCGATCCCGTCGCCAACCTGAAGAAATTCGGTTCGCGAGTGTTTCACGTTCACGCCAAGGATGCGTTTGTCGACCGCGCGCTGCTCTCGCAGAATGGCATCTGCCACCCCGGCGTGGCGGAGCACCGTTTCCCGGGTTTGGGTGACGCCGACTGGGCGCAGATTATCCACACGCTCGTCAGGATCGGTTACGATTCCGATCTCAACATCGAAGGCTGGCACGATCCGGTCTATCGCAACCATCCGAACGGTCCGCAATTGGAGGAAGAGGGGCTGAGAATTGCCAAAACACATCTCGCTCAATTCGTGAGACGCGAAGAATAGTCAACTGCCTCCTCACGCCCGGGAAAGCACTTCAATGAGGTATTGTAACTCAGTGTCGACATTTGCTCCCTCGTCAACCGTCTGAGCGATCTCCGCTCGAATGGATTCACGGAAACGTTTGCGCAAGCGATGCACGCCGACCTTGACTGCGCTCTCGCTCCAGTCGAGTTGCGCCGCGACCTGCGCCTGGGAGAGTTGCGGCGTGTCACCGACAAGCCACGGCTTGAGCGCTTCGAAGTGCCCCGATTTGCCTTCGCGCGCGAATTCGTCGCCGACAGCCTTTAAAGCCCGATCCATGATGGCGAGCGCCCATTCGCGATCAAAAAATGTGTCCCGCAGTTCCGCGGCAGCGTCAGGAAATTCAACCGGAGCTTCACCTTCCTGCTGGACATCAAGAGATTCGATGGGACGTCCTCCCCCGCGTTTTGCGCGCTGCCGGGAATCGCGATGATCCGCCAGGAAGTGCTTGAGCGCTCCCAGCAAATAAGTGCGAAACCGTCCGCGCGCCGGGTCGGCGGCGCCAATCGCGCCACGACCGAGAATGCGGGCGAAGAACTCCTGCGTGAGTTCCCGCGCGGCGTCTTCATCTCGACCCTCACGCAGTAGAAATCGCAACACGGGTTGATAGTAATTCTCGCAAAGGTCGGACAACGCGGCGCGGCCTTCGTCCGATTCGCCCTGCGCGCGAAGGACGAGCGTCCAACGCGTGGGCAGAAAGGGAGAAGTGGCAGCCATGCTTACTGGACCACCAGCGGTCTCACTGCGCCAATAGATCCTGAAATTGTGCCGCCTTCAACATCGAGCACAAACAACGGCTTCTCACTGCCCACGTCAACCTTAACGGATTTACCGACAAAATATTTCAGATCATTCCTGAATTGCTGGCCCTGGATTGCGGTGGTTGATGGCGGCAACCTGAACTCGATACGCTGATGTCGGACCACGGGCGGCTCGTTCTCGTTCACCAGAAAGCTCGATTTGCGTGTCGACCCTTTGAAGCCAACGACCGTGGATTCGTACCGGAAAGCGGCTTCGCATACGCCCTGCTTGTGATCGACATAATCAAATGCCAGCCAACGTTTCTCCCCTTCTTCGCGGAATTCGACGGCCGTAAAAGTGAAACGCACCCATACGTTGGTATCAGTGATTGTTGGCGCGGCTTCGAGTTCGCCGGCGGCTTGTTGGCTTGCCGACTTTTTCGCAACGGAAGCGGACAGGATTGCCACTCCGAAGAGGACCAGCGCCGCAAAAATCCAGCGCAGCACGCCGCGTCGTTGCGTTGCCGGTTGACCGCTCGCCCAGCGTGTTGTCGTGTAAGCCATCCAAATGGCAAATGTCGGCAAGCCCGCGGCAACCGCCATTAAGCACAGGGCGGCCAGCGGCATTTGTGTGTTCACACCGCGCAGATAATAGATGTATGGGGACGCCGCAAAAACGGCGGCTATGAGCAGAGCCACAACGGGCCACGCAAGCGCGCCGAACGCCGCCAGCGGCAGCCCGCGGAGCCGTTCGTGATGCGCGCGAATGTCACTCAAGGCTATCCAACCGAGAATGGTGCCGGCGAGGCCGCTTGCGATAGACAAGCCACCTCCAAGCCCCATCTCCCCCGGGCCGACCCCGGCGCGCCATTGCGATGCGAGAAATGCATTGGCAGCGATGATAAATGCCGGGAGCAACAGGCTAAACCCGACTAGCGACGCTGCCCAAATTGCTTTGTGCGAGTAATGGGAAAACTCCCCTCTCATCGGGACTGGCGCCAAACCATCCGCGCGCTTCCGCTGCGCGAACGCCGCTCGCACGTCTTTGCGAAAGAGCGTAATCAGCGAGAATATTCCGAGCGGAAGACCTGCCAGATTTCCTGGCGTCGTGATCATGGCGAGCACACTCGCCGCGATCGCCAGCGGATACGCTTCCAGGCGCATCATCTTGAAGGCCCCCAAAATGATCAGCGAACTGAACGCGAGAATCGGAAGCAGTTCAAACCCGTTATGCATGGAGGTCGGAATCGGCAATCGATCGCCCAATTTCGTAAACAGGAGCAGCGACACGATGACAATGCTGCCGATCCAGTTGAAGATGCCCACGCCCAGCAAGACTTGTGCGGTTCGCTTGACCACCTTCGGCACTTCGGTTGCGACGACCGCCGTGCCGTGCGGACCGCGAGCGCCGGCATGTTCGCCTGGTGGACTTGGATGCGATGCAACGTGCTCTATCTGCGTCTTGAATTCGGTTGCGTTCTTCTGGCGCAACTCGCGCTCGCGTTCCAGAGCACGCAGAACGATTTCGTCGATACGTTCGTCGAGCGGAGTCCTGGCGGAAGGCGGCTTGAAACGGCCAATGGGCAACTCGCCCGTGAGCATCTCGTAAAAAACGACCCCCAGGGAATAAATGTCGGCGCGATGATCGATGTCGCCGCGTTTCTCCAACTGCTCCGGCGCCATGTAGTGAGGCGTCCCCAGCGCGGTGCCGGTGCCGGTGAGCGTCACCGAAGGTTTGTCTTCACCGACCAGCTTTGCGATGCCGAAGTCGGCGATCTTCACTCGCCCGTTTGCGTCGAGCAGAATGTTCTCAGGCTTTATGTCGCGATGCAGAACGCCTTTCTCGTGCGCGTATTGCAACGCTTCGCAGATCTTCGGCACGATCGTGAGCGCTTCGGTCGGGGAAAACTTGCCGGTGCCCATCGCCTGGCGAAGGTTGACTCCGTCCACAAATTCCATCAGCAGAAAATAGAAGCCGCCGGCCTGACCAAAGTCGAAGACGCTGACGATATTTGGATGATTGAGCCGCGCCAGTACTCGGCCTTCGCGTCCAAAGCGCTCGGCGAAATTCGGGTCGGCGGCGAGCTTGTCGGGCAGCAACTTGAGCGCGACGAAACGATCGAGATGTGGTTGCCGCGCCTTGAACACGAAACCCATCCCGCCGCGCCCGATCAACTCGACGATTTCCAGTTGCGGAAACGCTTTCGCAACTCGTTCCAGCGACGGGACATCTGATTGAGCCACCGGAGGTTGGGCCTGGTCGACCGCCGCTTCCGCCAGCACACAACGTGGGCACAATCCTTGCGGGGCTTCGGAAGGCACGGTCGCGCCGCATTTCGGGCACTGCTTGAGAGTTGTTGTCATAGCTACCTCATTCCTGAGGCAACTTCA
>Ga0075418_10010105_pt1 | contig 10573 bp, 8 predicted proteins | sample SoiMetdeltSBSDD2_FD_81776 | JGI IMG/M metagenome (GOLD analysis project Ga0075418, IMG submission 81776) | Bulk soil microbial communities from a Populus tree surrounding site in Tennessee, USA - Soil MetaG P. deltoides SBSDD2 | ecosystem: Environmental > Terrestrial > Soil > Tree plantation...
AGGTCATCTTGCATTCGGTGAGGCCCTTCTTCCCTTCGCCGTCGGCCGGCGCGGGCGTGGCGCCGCCCGCGACCAGAAGGACGGCGCATGTCGCAGCCAGGAATCCCGATCGCAATCTCATGTCACCTCCAATGCTGGCAGTCGCCGGGCCGGCGAGAACGCCTCGCACGCACCACCGAGCCGGTCCGCGCGGCACGAGATGATAGCAGCCGGGGACCTTCGACCGGCTGACCAAAGGGGGCGTGCAAGAATCGCGAAGGGCTTGCGGGATGCGTCCCTGGAGATAGGAGTCTCTTTGCGTGTCCGGACCCGGATCAGGCTATGCGTCGGGAGTGTGACTGATGATACGGAAGGGGCCACGCGGAAGGGGCTAGGTTGATCTCACGCATCAATCCCACTCCAGGGCCCGCTGGAGGACAAGTTCTCCCTCCGGTCCCGGGTCGGCGTTAACTGAGCTGACCGTCGATCCGGGGCCGGAGGGAGGACTCCGAACGCCAAGGCTTCCGTGCCGCGCGCGGGCCTCTCAGTCCGCCTCGACGCGATGCACTCGATCCAGAGCAGGCCGGTCGAGGATCTCGATCCGTTTCCGTCCCAGCCGGAGCATCCCCGCCTTCTGGAAGGATTCCAGAGTCCGGCTGACCACCTCGCGGGTGGTGCCGAGCTCGTCGGCCAGCATCTGATGCGTGACGCCGAGCGGCTCGCGGTGGAGGAGCAGGCGCGAGGCGAGGCGCTGGTCGACCCGTCGAAAGGCCACCTCGTCGATGAGAGCCATCAGGTGGGCCATTCGCTGGGACAGGAACTGGAACACGAACACGCGAAACGCGTCGGACTTCAGGATGAGTTCCAGGAAGAGTGCTCGGGGCAGGGCAAAGAGAGTCAGCTTGGTCTCGGCCGTCCCGATCGCAGGGTAGGGCGTCTCTCCCAGCAACGCGACGTTGGTGATGACGCAGCTCTCTCCGGGGTTCAGCCGGTACAGCAGGATCTCGTGTCCGTCCGGGCTGCACTTCGTGGCCCGAATGACGCCCTCCACGAGGAAGGGATAGTGGGTGCAGGGGCTCCCTTCCTCGAACAGGCGCTTCCCGGCGGGGGCCTGAAGGACCTGCAGCGACCCCTCGACTCTCCCTAGAAGCTCCGCCGGGAGCTCCTCCAGGACCGGGTAGCAGGCCATCAGTTTCTGTCGTAGCGGTTTTATCATCCGTCTCCCTCCTGACTCCGGTGCGGCCCGCGCCGGATCCCGTGGCACCCTCCCTGCCGCGCCACGCTGGGCCGATCTTACCTTGCGAATCAGGCGCCGGCTCTCACATTCGGCAGCTTCCGTCGCCGGCTGGCCGTGCCCCAGGGCCTCCCACCGGCCGCCTGGCTGGACCCCGTCGGCTCCGAGCACTAGATTCACCGGGTCCCGATCCGCGTGGATGCGGGCCAGAGGAAAGCGTCGATGAACCCTCGCTGGATCGTCCCGTTCGGGTTGCTGGTCCTGCTCGCGGCCCTGTCGCTGTTCCTGGGGGAGAGCCCGCAGGCGAAGACGGGCGGCCCGATACAGGCCGGCGACGTCGCGTGGCTCCTGACCGCCACCGGCCTGGTGCTGCTCATGACGCCGGGGTTGTCGTTCTTCTACGGCGGCATGGTGAGCACGCGGAACGTGATCTCGACGATGCTCCAGAGCTTCGTCGCCCTGGGGGTCATCAGCCTGCTGTGGGTCGTGTGCGGATTCAGCCTGGCGTTCGGGGAGAGTGTGCACGGGCTGATCGGCAATCCCTTCACCTTCCTGATGTTCCGCGGCGTCGGCACGGAGAGCCATCCCGATCTGGCGCCCGCCATCCCGCTCCTGCTGTTTGCCATGTTCCAGCTGAAGTTCGCGGTGATCACACCGGCCCTCGTGAGCGGCTCGTTCGCCGAGCGGGTCCGGTTCTCGGCCTACCTCATGTTCATGTGCCTCTTCAGCATCTTCGTCTACGCCCCCCTGGCTCACTGGACGTGGCATCCGCAGGGGTTCCTCCGGCAGTGGGGGGTCCTCGACTTCGCGGGCGGGACCGTGGTGCACATGTCGGCCGGGTTCGCCGCCCTCGCCGGGGCCATCTACCTGGGCCCTCGGATGTCCCATTCGCGCCAGAGCGTCCAGAGGCCGGCCAACACGGCCTACGTGATCCTCGGCACCGGGATGCTGTGGTTCGGCTGGTTCGGCTTCAACGCCGGCTCGGCCCTGGCGGCGGACGCCGTCGCCACGCACGCCTTCGCGACCACCAACACGGCCTCGGCAGCCGCCATGCTGGCCTGGATGTTCTTCGACGGATTACGCGGCCGCAGGCCTTCGGCCCTCGGCGCCTGCATCGGCGCGGTCGTTGGTCTCGTCGCCATCACGCCGGCGGCGGCCTACGTGAGCGTGCCTCACAGCATCTTCGTGGGGGTCGCCGCCAGCCTCCTGAGCAGCCTCGCCGTGAATCTGAAGTCCCGGTCGACGCTTGACGACACGCTGGACGTGTTCCCGTGCCACGGCGTGGGCGGGATCGTCGGCATGCTCCTCACCGGGATCCTGGCGCGCGAAGTGGGATTGCTGGCTGGGCAGACCTCGACCTTCCTGCACCACCTGATGGCCCTGGTGATCGTCAGCGTGTACTCGTTCGGCGTGTCGCTGGCGCTCTTCAAGATCACCGACCTCTTCGTCTCGGTGCGGGTGACCCCGGAGGACGAGGCGAAGGGGCTCGACATCAGCCAGCACGCCGAGTGGCTCAGCCTCGTCCCCGCGCCTTCCGGGTTCTCCCGGACATCGGACGAGGCGGGGACGAACTCACGGGTCGGCTGAGGGCTGCGCGCGGTCTGGTGCCCTAGCCTGGGGGCGCGGCGGAGGCCCCGCCCTTCTCGGCGACGAGCAGGAGGTACGGAGCGCCCACCTCGAAGGCCTCCCCGGCCAGGCTCCTGTAGACCTCGAGCGTCGACAGGCCCGCTTCCCCCAGGAGGGCCAGCAGCTCCCGGACCGTGTAGACGCACTGCCGGCCCGTGCCGACGTGAGTCTCGCCACCCCGGACGAAGGTGTAGGTGGTCTCGAACACGCTCTCGAGCGGGAGATACCTGTTCTCCTCGAGGAACAGGATGTCGTCCAGCCGCGCCCACTGCTTTTCCAGGAGGTTCGGCAGGATCGACTCGGCCGTCATCCCGGTGTCGAGAGCGAAGCGGGCGCCGGGCTTGAGGGTGCGCGCCAGCGACGACACGAAGACTCGCATCCCCTCCGGCTCCAGGTATCCGAAGCTGTTCCCGAAGCAGCAGGCGGCGTCGTACTCGGATTCCCACGGGAGGTCCCGCATGTCGCCGTGGCGCCACTGCACCGGGAAGCGGCCCTCCGCCGAGAGCCGCCGGGCTTCCTCGATCGATTCCAGGGAGAGATCGACGCCGGTCAGCGAGTAGCCGCGGGCCGCCAGTGCCATGGCGTGGCGACCGCTCCCGCACGGGACGTCGAGCACGCGCGCCCCCGGCCGCAGCCGCAGATGGCGCTCCAGGAAATCCGCCTCGGCGCGCGTCTGCTCCGGCGTGACCGCCTTGCGCCACATGTCGAGCACGATGCCCTGGAAGAAAGTCTTGTACCAGTCGTGGCCCACCGATCGCCTCTCCGCGTGTCCCGCCGCTCCGCGGCCATGCTAGCCTACCTCGATCGGCGCCTTCCGATGAAAGGAGAGACATGATCCCGATGCTCGCATTGCTGCTCGCGGCCGTCGCCACCTCCGTCACCCTGCCGCCGGCGGAGGCCGGCGCGAAGAACGTGCTCGAGTCCTCACCGCGCCATGGCGAGTGGGCCGACGTGCCTGGTCCTGGAGGGCAGGCGATCAGGACCTGGACGGTCTACCCCGAGCGCAAGGACAAGGCGCCCGTGGTCATCGTCCTGATGGAGGTGTTCGGCCTGACCGACTGGATCCGGTCGGTGTCGGATCGCCTCGCGGCGGAGGGGTTCATCGCTGTGGCGCCCGACATGCTCTCCGGCAAGGGTCCCTCGGGAGGCGGATCGGATTCGGTCGCGACGCGGGACGACGCCGTGAAGCTGGTGCGCGAGCTGGGCGCCGAGGAGGTGGTGGCCCGCCTCGACGCGGTGCGCGGCTGGGCGGTGAAGCTGCCGGCGGCAACCGGCCGCAGCGCCATCGTCGGGTTCTGCTGGGGCGGCGCCAAGTCCTTCTCGTACGCGCTGGCGCAGCCGTCGCTCGATGCCGCCGTCGTCTATTACGGGAGCAACCCCTCCGACGCAGCCGCCCTGGCCGGCCTCAAGGTGCCCATCCTCGGCCTGTACGGAGGCGACGACGCGCGCGTCAACGCGACGATCGACGCGGCGCGCGAGGCGCTCAAGAAGGCGGGCAGGACCTACGAGGTGCACCTCTTCGAAGGGGCCGGCCACGGTTTCCTGCGCCAGCAGGACGAGCGGGATGGCGCCAACCGGAAGGCCTCGGAAGCCGCCTGGCCCCGCACCATCGATTTCCTGAAGGAGCACCTGCGCGACAAGCGCAAGTGACCGGCCGGACACCTGCGCGCGCTGAGCCGTGAAGCCCGCGGTCAGGGCGCTACCGGGTCCCGGGAACCGGATGCCGTCAGGCGGCGTACGATCCCCCGAGGGCGCCGCAATCGCGCCCGGAGGGAGGGTCCATGAAGCGGCATGTCGCCCGAGCGGCGCTTTTCGCCCTGGCTCTGGGTCTGGCCAGCCTGGCCGTCGCCGGGCCAGGCGACCCCGCATACCGCACGATCGAGCGCACCTTCGCCGCGGAGAGCCTCAAGACTTTCAGCGTGAAGGGGAACGTCGGCAAGATCGTGGTCAGCACCACGACGTCCGACAGCATCCGCCTGCGTCTCGAGCTGGGGGTTCGGACCCAGGGCGGGCTCTTCGGCTCGCGCAAGGGAGACCCGCACGCGGCGGAGCTGGACGCCGACAGCAGCGCCGATGTCATCGACTTCGGTCTGCGCTATGCAGGCGACCGCGACGGTCTCGACGAGACCTGGACGCTCGAAGTCCCAGCGCGCCTGGCCGCGCGGCTCGAGCTGGCCGTGGGGGACATGGACGTCCGCGGCCTGGAAGGAGGGTTGAAGCTCTCCGTCAACGTGGGCGACATCGAGGCCGACGTCCCCCGCGGGGACATCACCGCCAGGACCAACGTGGGCGACATTCGCGTCACGTCCGCCACCGACTCTTACGGCGACGTGGAGCTGGAGGCGAGCGTCGGCGACACGCACCTGACGCAGGGCGACCACCGCGTCCGGCATCCGAAGCCGGCCGGCGCCGGGAACCGCATCTCGCTCGACGGTCCCGGCCGCGACCGCATCCGGATCAAGACCAACGTCGGCGACGCCAGCCTCGTCCTGAGCACGTCCACCTAGGCCGAGCTGGAAGAGCTGGGCCGCTGGCAGGCCCCGGAGGTGGCCGCGATCAACGCACGATCACGCCGTCCAGGCTGACGCGCAGCTCGACCCGATCGTCGGGCACGTGCAGCTCGAAACCCTGGATGACGACCGTCCACTCGCCGGGCATCGGGTTGTTCACCACGACCCTCTCGGGGGCGTTCAACGTTGCCCCGCCCAATAGAAGGTTAAAGTCCGGCGGTATCAGGATCATGTCGATGTCGCTCACCGGGTAGTTGGACCATTCTTCACGGAAGACCAGCCGGAAATCGGCCTCGGAGACCCCGGGAGGAATGGTGATCGGCAGGTACACGAATTCGGACTGTGACACCTTCCCCTGCCGGCTGATCCGCGGCGTCGGGTCGGTCACCGAGGACACGGCGACATCCGCCGACACCTCGCCGGCGTTGGTCCAGTCGCCGTTCACCGTGATCCGCATGATCCCCGTCTCGGGATCGGTGAGCACGGCCGACCCGCCGTTCGTGAACGCGAAGACCTGGTAGTCGCCATCGCCGAAGGCGTTCGTGTGCCTCGTGGTCTTGGCGGAGTGGACCGTGATCAGGACGTCGTCTCCGAAGAACAGGTTCTGCTCCGCGGGAGGCAGCGACGGGGTGACGTTCGACAGCGTGAGCCTCACTTGCGCGGTGTTCGGCTGGACCAGGTAGAAGAGCTCGCCCCGCTCACCGGGCTTCAGGGGGCCGACGTGCTGCGCCACGGTGCCGGTCAGCACCGTGAGGCCGGCGTTGTCCTCCAGGTTGTCCCGGAGCTTGTGCGTGTACGGCGGCGCCGCCGGCAGGTCATCGGGGACGGTCCCGGTCAGCAGGAGGTCGCGGGCCGCCAGGGCGTCGACGTAGCCGGCGCCCTGATCGAGGGCGGTCGACCCGTCGGCGAGCACGCCCGGATTGGCGGCGGCGATGATGGCGTTGCGGACCTGGCGCGCCGTCGCCGACGGGACGGCCTGCCTGAGGAGCGCCGCGACGCCGGCGACCGTCGGGGAGCTGAAGCTGGTGCCGCCGGCGAAGCTGACCGCCGTGAAGTTGGGAGCGAACCCCTGGCCGTAGCACCAGTCGCCGTTCGCTATCACGTCGGGATCCCCACGGCCGTCGGGATTCGGTCCGCGCGAGCTGAAGTAGACGGTTTGCACTCCTCCGAAGGGCCGGTAGAAGGCGCCGATGCCGAAACCGAACTGCAGATCGCGCACGATCCTCTCGGCGTGGGGCAGGCTGGCGGCGCCGACCGTGACCGCGCCCATCGCCGATCCGGGGCCGCCGATGGTCAGGCCCGAAGGCCCGGCGTTGCTCGCCGAGACGACGGCGACGATGTCGTGGTCCAGGAGCGCGCTCACGCCGCGATCGAGCAGCTCGCGCCCCGGGAACAGATTGGGTCCGCCGAGGCTCATGTTGACGACCTGGATGTTGCGCCCGCCCGGCATGCCGGCCCTGTACAGCTCCTTCAGCTCGATCGCCCGGTCGACCGCCTGGAGGATGCGCGACGTGGGCGCCCCGCCCGCGGGGCCGAAGACCCTGAGGGCGTAGATGCTCGCGTGAGGGGCGGAGCCGACCATCGGGATGGCGCCCCCACAGCCGCCGCCGCCCGGGCAGTTCCCGTTGCCGGTGCAGACCGCGCCGGCATTGGATCCGCCGATGCAGACGTTGGGCGGCATGATCGCGCCGGGTGCGTATGCCCGGACCGACCTGAAGAAGAGGCTCGTCACGAAGAACCGGAACACGGTGTTCGCCGAGACCATGCCGGCCACGAAGGTGCCGTGCCCACTGTTGGCGGGGTGCGAGAAGCCGAGGCCGTCGAGCACGAAGTCCTCGCCACCGATGACCGAGCCATCGCTCGTGAGATGCGGGTACCCCGGGCGGATGCCGGAGTCGATCAAGGCGACGATGACGCCGATCCCGGTGATCCCCGCCGCATGGAGCGCGGACGCATGGCTGACGCCGTCGTTGATGATGTAGCCCTCCGGCTGCGACGCGGCGAAGGCCTGAAGGTCGCCGGCAGCCAGCGCATCCACCGCGTCGGCCGTGACGCTTCGTCCGTCGTCGATCACGGGCGGCGCCCCGGCCCGGGTGAGACCCAGGTCCCGCGGATCGGGGGCCTCGATCATCACATCCTTCTTGATCGACTCGGGGCCGGTGATCGCCAGGATGGCCGCGAGCGCGGTCCGCGGCACGCGGGCCGCGACGCCGTCGAAGTACTTGTACTGCTGAGTCACGACCCCGCCCTGTCGCTCGATCTCCGCCACGACGGCTGCGTACGGCTTGGGCGTGGTGAGCAGCACCGATTCCATGAGGGGGGGCGCCGGAGGCGTGCCGGGCTTACCGGGGCCGGGGTCGCTGCCGGGCGGGGTCCTGCGCGTCCCGGCGAGGGAGGGCGGTCCCAGGACCAGGAGCGGGATGCCGAAGAGGAGCACCAGCAGCGTGAGTGTGAGCAGGGTGATCCGGAGGGTGCGCCGCTTCATGGGCATCTCCTTATCTACTTTGAATCTGGATAACGTCCCGGTCCCCGGTTTGCGCCGTCCGCGCGCAACCTAGATAGACCGCTTTGGCAGGATCTGCAACATGTTTTTGCACCCCCGGACCTGGGTCCCGGGAGCGCCGGTCAGGAGGTGTACGAGGCGTTGATGCGGATGTAGGAGGACGTCAGATCGCAGGTGAGGATGCGCCCGATCCCCTTGCCCCGACCGAGGTTGAGGCGCGCTGTGACCTCACGGCGCCGGAAGACCCGGCGCAGACGCCGAGGGCTCGAGCGGACCGCCGAGCCGCGCCGCACCACCGGAACGCCGCCGATCGAGATCGACACCCGGCCCGGGTCGAAGGGCACGCCGGCGGTCCCCGCAGCCGCCAGGATCCGCCCCCAGTTCGGATCGCCTCCGGCGAGCGCGGTCTTGACGAGAGGGGAGAGTGCTATGGCGCGGGCCACGCGGTCGGCGGCGCCGGCGCTCGCCGCGCCCCGCACCTCGACCAGCATCGTCTTCCGCGCCCCCTCCCCGTCGCGTACGATCTGCCGCGACAGGGACGCGGTCACGCTCAGGAGCGCCTCGCGGAAACGCTGCATCGATCCGTTCCCCTCCTCCACCCGGAGCCCGGACGCCCCGTTCGCGAGCAGCAGGACGGTGTCGTTGGTCGACGTGTCGCCATCCACGCTGATCGACTCGAAGGTCGCGGGCGAGACGATGTTCAGGAGCCGGCGCAACAGGGGGACCGTGACCTCCGCGTCGGTGAACAGGAACGCGAGCATGGTCGCCATCCGCGGATGGATCATCCCGGCGCCCTTGGCGCATCCGCTGACCGTGGCCGTCCTCCCGCGCCAGGCGAAGGTCGAGACGGCGATCTTGGGCCGGCGATCGGTCGTCATGATCGCCCGGGCAGCGCGCCGCAGGCCGCCCGCGCCGAGACCGGTCACCGCGGCCGGCAGGGCGGCGAGGAGCCTCGTGGCCGGGAGCGGGGCGCCGATGACTCCGGTCGAGGCGACGAGGACCTGGGCCTCGTCCAGGCCCAGCCGTCGCGCCAGGGCGCTGGCGGTGCGCCGCGCTGCCTGCAGACCCTTCGTCCCGGTCGCCGCGTTGGCGCATCCCGAGTTGGCGACCACGGCCCTCGTCCGCCCGCGGCTCGAGAGGAGGTGCGCAGCGCTCACGAGAACAGGAGCGGCGCGGAAGCGGTTGGTGGTGAAGCGGGCGGCGGCGGCCGCGGGGCGATCGGAGACGAACAGGGCCAGGTCGAGCCCGGACCTTTTGATCCCGCAGGCCACACCCGAGGCCGAGAACCCGCGCGGCAGACGCGTCACAGCCTGAGCAGCATCGCCGTCTCGTCGCAGCACAGGCGGCGCGGGCAGAGGATGCAGTCCCGGGTCACCTTCTCCGGGAGGGCGTCGAGATGGGTGCGCGAGAAGCCCAGGCGTTCGAAGAAGGCCGGCCGGCGGGTGAGGGCGATGAGCCGCTCGTGGCCCTCCGCCCTCGCCTTCTCGATGAGCCCCGAGGCGAGGAAACGGCCGCAGCCCTGACCGGTCCAGCCGGGATCGACGGCGAGGGAACGGATCTCTGCCATCTCCGCGTCGTAGCGGTGGAGCGCGCCGACACCGACGAGCCGCCGCTCCGTCCCGTTCCCCTCCAGCAGCAGGAACTCGTGGAGCCGCTCCCGGACGTCCTCGGGCGTCCGGGGGAGCAGGTCACCCGCGGCCACGTGCGGGGCCATCAGGGCAAGCATCCGCTCGACGTCGTTGGGCGTGGCCGGGCGGCGCGTCACGCCGATCCCTTCCTCCCCGCGGCGGGGCCGCAGTCGGCGGCGATCTGCCGGGAGGCTTCCTCGATGGCCTCCTGGATGCGCTGCGGGGCTGTCCCGCCGAAGGCGGACCGGCGTTCGAGGGCCCGAGCCGGATCGAAGAGATCCCCGAGGGAGTCCCCGAGACCGGGGTGGATCGAGTTCCACTCCGACGCCCCCAGACGATCAAGAGGCACGCCGCGGCTCTCGGCCATCCGCACGGCGCGCCCGACCGCCTCGTGCGCGTCCCGGAAGGGCACGCCGGACCGCGCCAGGTGATCGGCGATCTCGGTGGCATAGAGCGCCGGGGCCACCGCCGCCTGCTGCATCCGGTCACGGCGGACCGCCAGGTGACCCGGCAGGAGCGCGGCCGCTTCGAGGCAGGCACGGGCCGCGTCGGCGGCGCCGAAGAGGATCGTCTTGTCCTCCTGCAGATCGCGGTTGTAGCCGGAGGGGAGCCCTTTCAGCACCGCGAGCATCGAAACGACCGGGCCGGCGAGGGCGGCGCCGCGCGACCTCAGGATCTCGGCGGGGTCGGGGTTCTTCTTCTGGGGCATCAGGCTGCTCCCCGTGGCGGCCGCGTCGTCGAACGCGAGGAAGCCGAACTCCTCGGTGCAGAAAAGGACGAGGTCCTCTCCGAGCTGGGACAGGTGGGTCCCCAGGAGCGCCAGCGCGGCCAGGATCTCCACCACGAAGTCACGGTCGGAGACGGCGTCGAGGCTGTTCTCCGTGGGGCGCGCGAAGCCGAGGCGCCTGGCGAGCCCTTCGCGGTCGATGGGGAAGGCGCAGCCCGCGAGCGCGCCGCTTCCGAGGGGACAAGCGTCGGCGCGGGCGGCGGCGTCGGCCAGCCGGCCTCCGTCGCGCGCGAAGCGCGCGTCGTGCGCCAGCAGGAAGTGCCCGAACAGGACCGGCTGGGCTCGTTGCAGATGAGTGTAGCCGGG
>Ga0075418_10010107_pt1 | contig 10572 bp, 20 predicted proteins | sample SoiMetdeltSBSDD2_FD_81776 | JGI IMG/M metagenome (GOLD analysis project Ga0075418, IMG submission 81776) | Bulk soil microbial communities from a Populus tree surrounding site in Tennessee, USA - Soil MetaG P. deltoides SBSDD2 | ecosystem: Environmental > Terrestrial > Soil > Tree plantation...
CGTACGGGGTCAGGCGACTGACGTAGTAAGCGCGAGCTGGGCGCGCATGGTCGCACTTGACGCGATCGTTCGAGCGCCGGCTCTGAGGGGTGCCCGGCCCCTCCCCTGCGAACCGGCGGGGTTGGTCAGGTGGTGAGGCGTGAGGCCCGGATGCGGACCTGCGTCTCGCTGACCATCAGCGCGAGCGCGAGCTGGCGCCAGTGATCATCCCCGGTAGCGCGGTAGCGCTGCATGGCGGCGACGTGCGCGAGGCGGAGGGCGGCGGCGGCGAGCTGGAGGGAGAGGCGCGTGATCACGGATAGGGGTGCCCGGCCCCTCCCCCGCGACCGGCCTGGGGAGGCTGGCGGCTCGGGCGAGGCCCCGGAGGCCCGGGGCGAGGGGTCTGGACCCCTGTACGCTCGCTCAGGCTTGCGCGGGAGTCAAGGGGGGGTGTAGAGAGGGGGCTGCCCTGGGATGCGAACCCAGGGCAGCTAATCGCGTCTGGTGAGGAGTCCGCGATTCGTAATCTACACTACAACGATGACCTAGTACCCGTCAAGCGGCGGGGCACTCCCAGTAGTGTCCAAGAGCTGGGAACAACTGCCAAGCTCCCGGGACCACTCCGGAATCCGGAGTGGTCCCGAGATCTCGATTACGTGTGGCGCCTGCGGACGGCGCCCGAGCTGGCGAGGCTCGACGCTCGGGCGCGTGTGCAGCGGCGGGCGGAAAGGCGCGCGGACCGTCCGACCGATCGCGTGCGACTGGCGAGGTCCGCGGAGTGGCATGAGCATCGGGCGCAGGCTCTTGCGATGCCGAGATCGGCCCTGGTAGCCACGTGCGGAAAACGCTGGAGGAAGGTCGCCTGCGGATGCGGCACGACAGAGGTCCCGGTAGGATGCGATCAAACCCAGCTGTGCGAGGCATGCCGGAAGCAGCATTGGCGACGGTGGCGCAAGCGCATCACACGCTCGTTCGATGCACACCTCACGGCGGCGCGGCGAGACTGGTCGAGGCATCGCCGCGGCATGCTCCCCGGGGTCTACATGATCACGTTCACCATGCCACACTCGGGCGACATCGCGCGAGATCGCCGCGTCATGGGGGAGGCGTGGCGCTCGCTGACGAAGGCGGCGCATGCCGGGAGGTGGTGGAGCACGTACGCGCTCGCCTGGGAGGTGACGCCCGGTACGGCCGGAGATGGTCACGTACACATGCACGTGGCGGTGATCTCATGCTGGGTGCCGTACCGTGAGCTGCGGGACGCATGGGAACGTGTGATGCCAGGCGCGAACAAACGCTCGTCGGTGGACGTCCAGGCCCCCAGGAGATCGAGCAAACCGGCGCAGTCAGCGGCGGATTACCTCTCAAAGTATGTGACGAAAGGCGTGGATCCCGCGGTTTTCACAGCGCAAAAGGCGGGCGAGCTGCTGGTCGCGTTCAGGGGTCTACGCAAGGTCAGCACGTCGCGTTACTTTTGGCGTCCGATCCGCGACCGGGAGGTGCGGTGCACGACGTGCGGCGAGCGTTGCGTCGCGCTCGGTGCGCCGCCGGGGCTCGCGAGCGTCGCGCCAGGCGTTCAGCTGTACCCGCGGGGGTGGTGGGCGGTAGGTCGTCGTCGGGACGAACAGTGCCTGTTGCTCGATGACAGTGCGTGATGCTACAGGTTGAGGTGCCTGGGGAGAGCAAGGAGCTAGCCCCATGTCCGATCATGCACCATTCTGCCAGTGCGGCGCCTGTCAGCAGCTCAGGTTGACGGCGGGAGTTCAGCCGCTCCACGATCCGCAGCCTGCCGACGCGCCGCCGGTCACGTCTCGCAAGACTACCAGGCGCAAGCGGGGGAAGTGATACGTGGCACCGGTCCCGGAGGGATTGGTAGGCTGCGTCGTGATCGGAACCGCGACGAAGGCGAACGGATGCATCAACGTCGTGGTACTCCGCGATCGTTCGAAGCGCAAACTCGTGCTGTGGTGGAGGCGCAACGCTACCACCAGCGGGATCGGGGAGTGGTGCCTGGAGCCATACGCCACCGGGGAGATCGACAATGGGTGAACGCTTCATCCTGCCGCCGGTGATCACGGCGAGTAAATGGAACACGGTGGGCGTCTCGCTCTGGGAGGATCTCAGAAAGAAGCGAGGCACGTCCGAGAACATGCTCGGTCTGGTGTCCTACAAGATGACCAACCGGGAAGCTGTCGCGATCATCAACGCGACGAGAGCACTCGCGCCAATGCTGGAGCACGGCTTCCCGCTCTGGTATCAATTCGCCGCCGTCGCATACGGATGGACCCCGGGGGTCGACAAGCTCGACGCTACGCAGAAGCAAGCCGATCAGCTGTACGACCCGGATGCCGGGTTCGAGCTGCAACGCGCCGTGAACAGCGCGCTGATCGACATGCGAGACAGGCATCCAGACGTGCCGCCGCGCCTGGAGCTGGAAAAGGACATGTTCGACGAGCCGATCTTCCAGGGAGAGGTCGCGCGCGCGCTGCACGCGGATGGTGTGCGGCCGCAATTCGAGATCCCGCTGCCCGTGTGCAAGGACAAGAAAACGGGCAAGCTTCGTGTACCCAGGCCGCCGTGCGACAAGGACGGCAAGGGGCCGGTTGAACCGATCACTGGGCGTCGCATGCCGTGCGACAAGCCTGGGGACTGCGCACCGGCGACCGTGGATGATCCGCTGAGCGGAATCATCCGCGGGATCGGGAAATTCGCTGTGCCGCTGGCGTTCATAGTGATCGCGGCGGCAGTGTTCGCAACACCGCGCCGTGGTCGGCGCAGGAGATACTGATCATGGCAAAGAGGTCTCGTAACTCGAAGGGTCGTTTCGTGAAAGGCGGCAGCACGCGCCGCCGCAGTCGGCGCTCGGGCGCCCTGGTCGTGAGCCGGCCGAGTCGGCCGCTCGTGGTCACTCGCTATCGAACGCGCCACGTCAAGCATCGCCGTCGGGGCCGGCGCGGCGCGGCGAGCGGCGGCGTCTCCATGGGAAAGCTCGCGATCGCCGGGCTCGCGCTGGGCGCAGTGTTCGGCGAGAACAGCTCGATCGCGCCCGCTCAGGCGAAGGCGGTGGTGCAGAAGATCCCGGGTTCAAAGACCTTCGGGAACACGGCGATCGCAGGCATGGCGATCGGCGCGGTGCATCACTTCACGCACTTCGGGGGGCGCTTCCGGCCCTGGATGAAGGCGGCGGGGTTGGTCGGCCTGGCACTCGCAGCCGTCAAGCTCGGAACCGATAACACGTCGTTCAAGTTCGTAGGGGAGGAGGACGACGGCGATCTGATGGATGTCGAGTGAGCTCGGGGGTGCTCGGTCCCGGAGGCTCCGGGGCGCGGGGTCTGGTGATGAACCAAACAAGGAGATACAGACATGAGTCTGCTGATCGGTGATGCAGAGTTGATCGATGACCTGGCGGACGTGGGCGCGTTGCCGCGCCGCCGGATGGCGTACGGGCATGCGCCGGCGCGCCCGGGAACCTACGGGTACCCGGCGCGGCGGATCATTCCTCAGGTGCCGGGGGCGCCGGCGGTGGGCATCCGTCTCCAGCCACTCGGCTTGAGCACGGTCGCCTTCACGGCGACGTCGGGCACGGCGTTGAACGCGACGACGCGGCCGCAACGCCCTTTCAAGGGCAAGCGGCTCGTGTGCGACATCGCGCGCACGGGAGCGAGCGCAACGGGGCTCGTGACGATCACCGGGCTGTTCGTCGGCACGAACAATCAGTTCGTGTCGAGCGATCCGATCGGTGCGGGCGCCTTCGCCGCCACGGCGTTCGATGTCAACCTGGAGCTGGCCGCGTGCACGACGGCGCTCGATGTTCGCGTCTCGTACGCGATCAGCGCGGCGCCGACGATGACGGACCGCGTGGACATCGCGTCCACGATCTTCGGCGAGTCGGTGGGCTGACGCCATGCCGCTCACGGTGCAGTTGAGGGTACCCGCCGACATCGGGGCGATCGAGGCGGCGGTAGAGGGGCTGACAGCCCTAAACTACTCGCTGATGCACACCGCGCGCCTCGGTGGCGGTGGGTTCCCCTCGCTGTACCGGAGCGGCGTGGTCTACCGGCGCGAGCAGCCCGGTCGCGAGGAGTGGCAGTCGGCAATCGATCTGCTCCGCGCGAAGGCGGGCGACTGTGAGGATCTCGCCGCGTACAGAGCGGCGGAGTTGCGCTGCGAGGGCGAGCCGGCAACGGTCGCCATCAAGCGCACGAAGAGAGGATCGTATCACGCGGTCGTACGTCGTGCCGATGGCACGGTCGAGGACCCAAGCCGCATCTTGCTCGCACTTGAGCATGGTGCATCCATCCTGAGGTGATCGTATGAAGAAGCCACGTATCAGGCTCGTTGATCGAGGGGACCATCACCTCGGCGAGATCGAGGTGCCCATGCACGCGGGCAGCATCCGGGTGCAAGCGCTGGGCTGGAATCCGATGTCCGCGCTCAAACGAGCGGCGTCGTCCATCATGCAAATCGCGAACGACCCAGCGATCGCCGCCTTCCTGCCGCCGCAGGTGATGGCGGCAGCAAAGATCGCGCGCGCGTTGTCGAAAATGGGACCGGACGGTCTCAAGACGGTTGCCATCGAGGCGGAGTCTCCCGCGACGCGAAAGCTCGCGATCAAGCTGTTCAAGGCACTCCAGAAGGAGCAAGCGGCGGCGAAGGGGGAGGCGGCGGCGGAGGTGTCGGGGCCGCGCGAGCATCGCCGTGGCCGTACGGGCATGTTCGCGCGCAAGCGCAGGCCCGTGAGGCGCGGCGAGGTCGTCGCTCCGGGGCCGACGTCGCGTAGCTCGACGATGCACTCCGACCCGGCGGCGCAGGGGTTCGTGCTCGTCGATGGTCGCTGGGAGCGTCCCCAGGCCGCCCAGCTGCCGCCGCCGCCGATGGACCCGTACGGGCAGCCGACGCAGCCCGGCGCGCCCTACGGGCAGCAGGCGGTGCCAGGGATGAACCCCCTGGACCCCCTCGACGCTGCGGCGATGCAAGCGTGGGGGCCGGAGGCGTTCGAGCGTGAGAAAGAGCTGGAAGAGATGGCGCCGCAGCAGGAAGCGGAAGACTACTTCCAGGCGTACGAAGATCAGCACTACGGCGACAGCGCCGATGAGCTGCTCCAGTACCAGGAGGAGGGGTTCGAATGAGAACGATCGACCCACAAGCGCTCGCGAAGTCGCGCATCGCGGAGTCGGTGGTCGTCCAGGAAGGCTCTCGCCGTGAGACGGCGCTCGCGCGCGTATCCGTCCCGGTGTCGGATGCGCGAGGATGGAAGATCACGCTCTCGCGAGCGGAGCGCAAGGACGGCAACGCGCTCCTCAACGCGGCAGTTGACTCGCCGCTCTTCGTCTCGCAGTCGTACGCGTATCTGCTGGGCGTGCAGAACAACCCGACGCTAAGCCCGCCTCGGAGATCGAATCGCGTGGGGGTAGGCGGCACCGGCGGCGGCTCGGTGGACTGCGATCCGTTGTTCGTGGAGCTGGCGTGGGGAGCCGGGGAGGCAAACGCAAATCGACTGATCGCGCACTGGCCGATGGCGGGCGCGACGGTAACCGTGTTCGGGAACTTCGTGGAAGTGTTCGCGGGAACGTTCCTGAGCTACGGCGGAAACAGCCAGGAAGATCTCCCCAGGCTAGCCGCGTCAATCGTGCCGCTCACGGGAAGCGAGCACGCGGTCGCGTCGGATGAGCTGTCGGCGACTACCGACGTATCGGTGAACACCGGGTACACGAACCCCGGAGATCCCGGAGTGCTGTACGTTCCAGACTTCGCCAGGCGCGTGAAGGTAACGGCGCTCGATCCCAACACGTTCAGGCCGTTCGACTTCGGGCAGCCGCGCCTCAACCTGGAGTGGTTCGACGATCTCCCGGCCGGGAGCACGGTGCCGGCCGATGTCGACTCCCAGGGATCATCGATCGGCATCCCGCCAGCGTGGTACCCGGTGCCGGCGCGCGCAACGATGCTCCGCATCGGCACGCCGGGGCCGAACCTGGACTGTGGCGAGGCGTTCACCGATCTCGCCGTGATCGTGCACTGGAGGATAGCGCCATGACCTGCCAGTGTCAGCCCGCGCCGCTCGCGGCCTCGTTCGGTGCCGGCCAGCTCACGTATTGGTCGTGGATCGCCGGGGCGGCCACGACACCCCTCGCGGATGGCGTGCCGGCCCCGACGGCGAGCGGTACGCTCACGGCGCGCGCCCTGGCGTCGACGGATCTCCTTACCACGGCGCGTCGCGCGGCCTATGTGTCAGCGGCGGCGATCAACAGCGTGGCGGGACCGAGGTCAGCAACGCTCCACGTGATCAGCGGACTCGTGACGCCGGGGACGGGGCGTTTCAAGGGGGCCGGATGGCTCACGCTCTGGGAAGCCGCGATCAGTGACGCAGTGCTGAACACCGAAGCGAGCATGTTCCTGGGCATGCGCAACAGCGTGGCGGCGCCCACAACGGTCAATCCAACCACGATCCAGGGGTATGGGTTCGGCTGCCAGCAGGGTCAGACGACGCTGCACGTGTACTCGCGCGACGCGAGCGGCAACAGCATCGACATCGATCTCGGCGCCAACTTCCCGACAAACGTGACGGGTGTGGATGCCTTCTGGCGGTTTCAGCTGCTGTGTCCGCCAGGGCAGTCAGGCGCAAACGCGGAGGTGCACTGGGCTGTCGAGCGGCTCAACACGGGACACCAGGCAAGCGGGGTGATCGCGGCGGCGGCGGGGTCACTGTCCGCGCTCGCCTCGCTCACGCCGAACGCGCACCGCTCGACCGGGCCTGTGAACGCCGCAGCCGTGGGCGTCGATTTCACGTGGTGGCGGTTCCAGACACAGCTCTGAAAGGAGATCGACAATGGCAACGCTGAGAGACGGTGAGCTGCTCGTAGACAAGAATGGCGTCACGTGGCGCGTGGCGCTCGATACCTCGCGGGTCAATCAGGTGTGGCGCGTGACGGTGCCACAGGATTCCGCGCGCACGTACGACATGAGCGCGGCGGGCGAGTCCGAGGAGCCGGAGATCGTGAAGGCGGCGAACGAGCCGGGCGCGATCACTACAACCCAGGAGATGCAAGCCGAGATCGATCGGTTCGCGACGCTCGCAAAGGGCAACCTGGTGCTCCGTGTGCGCGCGTCGCCGGACCCCGTGCAGACAGGTGGCGGGATGGGGGCAGGGCTGTTCATCGCGTTGCTCGTGCTCGCTGTGCTGTCGGAGTCGGGGAAGCGGCGCCGATGAACGCGCGGGACCTTCGCGAGCTGCTGACTGTCGGAGGCGTGCTTATACTCCTCCGCATGCTGAGCAAGACAGTTGACGCGAAGGCATGGGGGGAAGGTTGGCACTTCCCGGTCCCTGATCTCAAACTGCCAGATGGTAGGCTCTATCAAGCGGAGGTGTCGCAAGAATTCAAGTCGATCCGTCACGTGGGAACGGACATCATGTATCACAGGCACGGGTCGGCGGACATGCAGGCCGAGTGGCCGCAGGGTCTGCTCGACGCCGGAGGCGCGAAGGCAACAGCCACCTACTTCGCGCCGATCGGGACCCCGATACTCGCGGCAAAGAACGCACGGGTGTGGGGCGTCACGAGGCATCCAACCGGATGGATGGTAGTTCTCGATCACGGAAAGCCGTGGGCGACTCGCTACTTTCATCTCGCAACGGTGGACGTCCCGCTGCACACGCGGGGGAAGCGCAACGATGGAGGCCCGGCGACGATCGTGCTCGCAGGGGAACGCATCGGCACCATGGGCCATAACCCGAACACGGACCCCGCAAAGGGGGCCGTCGATCACCAGTTGATACGCCACCTGCATTTCGAAGCCCTGTACAAGGGGGGATCGAACGATGACGCAGTAGACCCCGAGCCGGTAATGCCCATGTGGGGGAGGTCGCAATGGACGCCATAGCAGATCGCTTGCTCTCCAAGCTGCGCCAGCTCGCGCCGCACAAGGTGCGAGTCTACGACAACTCCGACGATCATCGCGACGTGGCAGTGCCGAATCGCCGCAAGCGCTGGTCTCAGGTGATCGAGACAATCGAGGGGCGGCCCTGGGTCAAGTGCGAATTGCTCGACAAGTCGGGCGCGATCCTGGGGTACGTGGAAAACGATGGCGCGGCGAGCGACGTCGAGGAGCTGGGCGGCGGCGGGTCAGGTGGCACCGTGCAACAGCGGTGGTTCCTGGAAATGATGATCAAGGCGCAAACGGTGGCGCTCACGTACCGGGACAAGGAGCACGCGGCGCTGTTGGAAGGCATGCGGGAAATGATGGCGGTGCAGACGCAGTCCATCCGAGAATTGATCACGCTGTTCAGCATCCAGCGCGACGTGGCGACCGACATCGCAGCAATGAAGGCGGCGGCAGACGCGGGGAGCGATATGGATCAGATCATCAAGCTGATAGAAGCATCGCCGCAGCTCATGCAGAGCGTGGGGCCGCTCCTTCAACTGCTGTTCCGGCGAGCTCTACCGCAACCCAAGGCGAAGGGGGCCGGGGCCGCGCCGCCGCCGAACGGAGCGAAGTCGTGAGCGCGCCGCTTAACAACGCGATCGCGGCCACGGAATACTGGGTGATGCGCGTGCTCGCTCCGCGGGAAGCTGTGGCGAGCTGGATGCTGCGCGCATCGCCGGGGCAAGTCGCCACCTTGCAAGCAAGGATCGACGACGGCGAGCTGTGCTATGTGTGTGGCGAGCTGTGCGAACCGATCGAAGTGTTCGGTTGTCAGGAGGACGCCACGATCCGGGCCGCGAAGGAGCACCGGCGGACCGGGTGTGTTCACAAGGTCGTGCTCAACGCGGAGCTGTAGCATGGGTGCATTGATCGCTCTTCTCGTGGATAACTTCAGCGTGTGGGCGCCGCCGGTGGCGACGTTTATCGGATGGCTCGCGCGCAAATGGTGGGGGGATCGCGAATGGTGGGCGATGGTTCGCAAGCTCGCCTATGCGATCCTCGCCGATCCGAATCAAACGGACGACGCGAAGGAAGCGGTAGCGAAGGCGTTGCTCCAGGCGCAGGTAGATCGCGTCGCATCGGAGGCCGCGAAGGTCAAGGACAAGTTCGTGCTCAACGGGTCAAACAAGGTCCCGAAGCTGAAAATCGACCTGGAGGAGCTGAAATAAGATCGAGATCTCAGGCACTTACGAGATCGATCGAAAATCCTGTTGACCGTCGAGGCCCCAGGGCTTACGCTCGTGGGGCCTCGATCGTTTCGAGGGAAACACAACAGGAGAAAGCGTTATGGCGAAGAGCAAGGCGAAGAGCAAGGCGAAGGCGAGCGCGACCCCGGGGCACTACACGGACAAGGGTACGCGCAAGTTCCAGGCGAACGGGCCGATCGAGTGGTCCAAGGTGTTCGCGAAGGCGGCGGGCAAGGAGCACCCGGAGGGGTTCGGTATCCGGGCCGCCATGGCGTACGCGGTGGCGCACGAGGCGAAGTTCCTCGCCTGGGTCAAGGCGGAGGCGGAGGCGGCGGCGAAGGCGGAGGCGAAGGCGGAGGCGAAGGCGGGCAAGCGCGCCGCGGTGGCGAGCACGCCGGAGGCGAAGTAGCCATGGCGGGGGTGTCGGACGCGATGGACCGCGGGGAGACGTACGCGGAAATGATCTTGGAGGGGAAGCTGCTGCCGTCTCAAGAGCTGCTGCGGATGGTGCATGCGAGCGTCACGGTGGAGCGCGCGCGTAAGGAGCTGGGTGCGCCGCCGCCGCCGCCGGCGCTCGCGGGGCAGCTGGAGGCCGACCTGGCGGAGTGGCGCGGCATGCTGGAGAGGACGATCACGAAGGATATGGACGTGCTCAAGAGCTGGATCTCGATGGCGTGGTATTGCGGATACCAGTCCGCGATCGAAGAGCGACATAGCCGCACGAAGGGAGGCCGGAAGTGAAGGAGAAAGCGCTGACCCCCGCGGAGGTGCTCCACCGCGAGGGGACGGTAGCGCTCGCTGCGCTGTTGCAGCGTGTGCCGGGGCAAGCGGATGCTGCGACCGTGGCGATCGCGGTGGCACTGATGGCATGCAAGCGTGCCGGCCTGCGATGGCAGGACATCTACACGCTCATGCACGACGCGTGGAAGCGCGGGGGTGGGTCGTGATGTGGTCGATCGAGGTGTCGGACGCGAACGGTAACCGGATGGAGATCGCGTTCGACTCGGACAAGCGCATGGCCTACATCGTGATGCACCGCGAGCGCGGAGCGCACTGCGATGCGTGCGAGGCGCCCTCGCGAGCGCACCCGAGCTGCCCGGGGCTCGTGCGCATCGAGGCCCCCATCGGTCAGGAGTCGTTCCGGTCGATCGCCAGGGTGCTGGCGGGGTGGCCGCTGTGAGCGAGCTGCCGCGGTGGTTCGTGATGGATGACCAGTCGCCCGAGGCGCTCCGGGGCGCACGCAAGCGCGGGCTGGTCATCCGTACCGAGCGTCCGTATGCCATCGCGCTCGGGCTGAACCTGGTAGACGCGCTGGAGGCGCGAGCGCAGCTCGATGCGTGCATCGCCCAGCTCACGGCAGCGCTCGATGTGAAGGCTCCGCCGGACCGGACCGGGTCCGGCGACTGACGCAGCACGCGCGAGCTGGACGCTCTTGGTCGCACCTTGACGCGATCGATCGAGCGCCGGCTCTGAGGGGTGCCCGGCC
>Ga0075418_10010108_pt1 | contig 10572 bp, 10 predicted proteins | sample SoiMetdeltSBSDD2_FD_81776 | JGI IMG/M metagenome (GOLD analysis project Ga0075418, IMG submission 81776) | Bulk soil microbial communities from a Populus tree surrounding site in Tennessee, USA - Soil MetaG P. deltoides SBSDD2 | ecosystem: Environmental > Terrestrial > Soil > Tree plantation...
CTGCCAACGCGTGCGGCGCAGCCGGTCGTCGCGTTACGAGCGCGCGCCATGATCGATATCGCGCGCGAACGATTGATTGAGAACGCCACAGTTGATGGCCGCTGCGCGTATTACTGGTCCTAGCCCGTGCCCGGGAGCCCCAAAGATGTGTGTGGGATTCGAAGTCCGAGAACGGTTCGCGCGGACAGTCATCTTGGCTGACTACGCGGCGACATGAGTCGCTGCGTCTCCAACGGGCATCACTGCCGAATGGGGCGGCGGCGCACCATCATCACTTCAAGAAAGGGACACGTGATAAAGCTGTCCGACCGTCCACCGCCAACTGTCCTGTTCGTGCATAACGGTACGCCCTTCCAAGCTCACATGCAGCATCTAGTGGATGCGGGACTTCGCGTAACAGAAACCCACGCGGATACCGCCATCGGCGAAGCGACAACGGCACAACCGGACCTCATCGTGCTCGACTTAGATTGCAACGGGGAGACTGTGGAGCGGCTGAAAGCCGAACCGATGACGCAGCACATTCCGATCATCGCGATTGCTCAACTCATCAAAAACCTGGACGCGTAACGTGTCTCTCGGACTCGACCGAAAAGCTCTGCTATTCGGGGTAAAAATATTTCCCCGACGCCTTTAGAATCCTTCGCGCGTGTTGCACGCCCGTCCCACCGACCTGACGCGACTCAGCGGTCAGGTTGACCGTTCCTCTTCCAATCCGGTTGTCGTCGTGTCGCCGACGATGAGTCCTCGCCACGTACACATGATGAAACAGAAACGAATCATTCTGTTGGCGGAAGATGACGCAGATTTGCGCGGCATGTTTCGTGTTGCGCTCGTGCTCGACGGATTCCATGTGCGAGAAGCTGCCGATGGTTATGAGGCGTTGCGGATGCTGGAGCAAGGGGGAACGGACCTTGTCGTGCTCGATTTGCGACTGCCCCGAATCAATGGATTCACCGAGGCAAGCAAGTACCTAGCTTGCGGCCGCGCCGCCGCAAAGTGTTGCGATGAATCGACGGATGATGTAATCGATCCCTACGAGCACTGGACCTCGAATTCTGCGGTAGACGCTCGGTAGACGGGCCGCGCTATTGCAGGGCCGACAACACGACAGTGACAGCAGTTACGGCAGAGTGGGAGACAGGCGACATCGATCGACTCGGACGCGGCTATCCGCGTCCGCAGCTCGGGCGCGACCGCTGGCTGTCGTTGAACGGCGCTTGGGATTTCGCAATTGATGCTGACGGTCTCTGGACACTTCCACCTGAAGTGCAGTGGTCGTTGGCCATCAACGTCCCGTTTGCCCCGGAGGCGCCGGCCAGCGGCATCGGTAATACCTCTTTTTATCGCGCGTGTTGGTATCGACGCACCATCATGCTGCCGGACTCGCCACCCGACACGCGCCTTATTCTGCACTTTGGTGCCGTCGATTATTGCGCTAGCGTCTGGGTGAATGGTCACCTCACAGGATGTCATCGCGGCGGGTACACGCCGTTTTCCTTCGACATCACGCCGCTTGTCAATGAGAGCGGATCGGTTGAAATCATCGTCCGCGCGGAGGACGACCCGCAGGATCTCGCGAAGCCACGAGGCAAGCAGGACTGGCAACTCGATCCGCACTCGATCTGGTATCCCCGGACGACGGGAATCTGGCAAACGGTCTGGATGGAACGCGTGCCCGCGACCTCGATCGGGTGGATCACATGGACTCCAAACCTGGAACGCTGGGAGATCGGTTTCGGTTCAGGTCTGTTCGGAATTCGCCGGGAAGGGCTGCGGCTGCGCGTTCTTCTGGAAGGTCGTCAAGGCGTCATCGCCGACGACACCTATCGCGTCGTCAATGGCGAGGTGCACCGACGGATTGCGTTGTCCGATCCTGGCGTCGATGATTATCGCAACGAGCTCTTATGGTCGCCCGAATCACCCACTTTGATCAGCGCGACGCTCGAGCTGTGGGGCGAGCGCGGCGAGCTGATCGATCGAGTTTCGAGCTATACAGCCCTTCGCGCTATCGCCACGCAACGCGACCGCATTGTCCTCAACAATCGGCCGTACTTTCTCCGCATGGTGCTCGATCAGGGATACTGGCCCGAGGGAGGCCAGACTGCTCCAAGCGATGCGCATCTCCGCACGGACATTGAGCTCACAAAACGGATGGGATTCAACGGCGTCCGGAAGCATCAAAAACTCGAAGAGCCGCGCTACTTGTATTGGGCCGACAGGCTCGGTCTGCTCGTCTGGGGAGAGATGCCGAGTGCGTATCGGTTCAGACGGGATTCGGTCGAACGCGTGACCGCCGAGTGGACAGCAGCGATCGAACGCGATTCGAGTCACCCGTGCATCATTGCCTGGGTCCCGATCAACGAGTCATGGGGCGTTCCGAATCTGACGGACAGTCCGCCCCAGCGCCACTACGTCCAGGCGCTCTATCACTTGACTCGAACGCTTGATCCGACCCGTCCTGTCATCGGAAACGACGGCTGGGAGAGTGTCGCCACCGATATCGTCGGCATTCACGATTACGATCCCGATCCCCATCGGATTCAACGCCGTTACCACGGCGATCGTGAAGTGCCGCGCATCTTCCGGCGCGAACGTCCGGGAGGCAGGCTCCTCGTGCTCGGCGGCGACGCCCATGCCGACCTTCCGATTGTGCTGTCGGAATTCGGCGGCATCGCCCTCAATCCGTCAGGGTCGGCGTGGGGCTACTCACGGGCACAGGACGTTGACGACTTCGCGCGGCGATTTGAGAGTTTGATGCGAGCCGTCCATTCGGTCGGCCTGTTCAGCGGCTTCTGCTATACGCAATTCGCCGATACCTACCAGGAGGCCAATGGGCTACTGACCGCGGATCGGCGGCCGAAAATTTCTTTTGCGCGAATCGCTGCCGCAACACGCGCCGAGCATCCCACGCCAATACCGACCGAGTTGAAGGAGCACGTTCAAGCGCACCCTGACGAAATCTGATGGCCCCCACCTTTGCTGATCTGTATGGCGGGCCGCCAGCGGTCACGGCGGCCGCGCCCGGCCGCGTGAACTTAATCGGAGAGCACACCGACTACAACGACGGCTTCGTGCTTCCTGCCGCGCTTCCTCTCAAGACCACCGTCGAACTTGCTCCGCGGGAAGACCCGATGGTTCGCGTGTGGAGCGCCGAGTTTCAAGAGCAACGGCCGCAGACGTTTTCGATCGATCGAATTGTTCATGCCCACGACTGGACCGACTACGTGCGTGGCCTGGCCTGGGTTCTCGTCGAGCGTGGATTGCAGCGAGGATTTGATGTGCGGGTGTCGTCTCAGATGCCGGCCGGCAGCGGGCTCTCTTCGAGCGCCGCTCTGCTGATCGCCGCCGGACGCGCCATGCGTGCCGCGTTTAAGCTGTCGATCGACGATGTGCAGCTCGCGCAGTTGGCACGTCAGGCGGAGACGGGGTTCGTCGGCGCGCCTGTCGGCATCATGGACCAGATGGCCTGCAGTCTGGCTGACGAGTCGAGCGCGCTGTTCATCGACACTCGATCGCTCCACTATGAGCGCATTGCGCTCCCTCTGGGGAGCCCGCTGCTCGTCATCGATTCCGGGGTGAGGCATAGCCATGTGAGTGGCGAGTACCGCACTCGTCGCGACGAATGCGCGAGAGCGGCGGCTGCGCTCGGCGTCAGCAGCCTGCGCGAAGTCAGCGAAGACGACCTGAGTGCGATCGACTCGCTCTCCAAACCGCTCAATCGACGCGCCCGCCATGTCGTCACAGAAGACGCACGCGTCCTGGCGACCGTCGCCGCCCTGCGTGCGGGAGACTTGATCGAAGTCGGACGACTGTTTTATGCCTCGCATGTTTCGATGCGTGACGACTTTGAAGTGTCGACCCCGGCAGTTGATGCGCTCGTCGAAGCCGCGAGATCCATACGCGGTGTGTACGGTGCCCGACTTACCGGCGGCGGCTTTGGCGGTTCGATCGTCGCACTCACCGAGCACAGCCGGTCAATCGCCGCAGGCGACGCAATCATTAACCGGCAAAAGCGTCGGTTTCCAAGTCAGGCTCGCGTACTCGTTCCCGCGGCATAATTCTTGGACTAATCGCCGGAGTGAACGGCGACCTCCTTTGTTTTTCCCACCTGCGTTGGAACTTCGTGTTCCAGCGCCCTCAACATCTGTTGACTCGTTGCGCCAGAGATCGACGCGTCTTTGTCGTTGAAGAACCGGTCTTCGACACGGCCGACCGGCCGCATATCACTATCACTGACGGAGCGTCAGGAGTACGTGTCGTCGTCCCTCACCTACGCGAGCTCGATCGCAAGCGCGAAGGCGACGTGCAGCGCCGGCTCCTTGATGACCTGATCGTAAGAGAACACGTCCGGCCCGAGGTGTTGTGGTACTACACGCCGATGTCGCTGCGCTTCAGCGACCATCTGAATGCACCCGCGGTCGTGTACGACTGCATGGATGAACTCTCGAATTTTGCCGGCGCTCCGCCCGGCCTTCGCGAGGCCGAACGCGCACTGCTGCGCCGCGCCGGCGTCGTCTTCACCGGCGGCCGCAGTCTCTACGAAGCCAAGAAGCAGTTGCACCAGAATATCCATCCGTTTCCAAGCAGTGTTGACGTCGATCACTTTGCCACGGCGCGATCCGGCAATTTGCCCGAACCGCCGGACCAGACAGGCCTTCCGCATCCGAGAATTGGATTCTTCGGTGTGCTCGACGAGCGGCTCGACCGGGATCTCATCGCCGGACTTGCCGATCTCCGGCCGCACTATCAGTTCGTGCTCCTTGGACCGGTGGTCAAGATTGATCCGGCATCGCTGCCGCACGCTCCGAACATTCACTACCTCGGACAGAAGTCATACACCGAACTGCCGCAATATCTCGCCGGGTGGGACGTGGCCATGCTGCCGTTTGCACGCAACGACGCCACTCGCTATATCAGTCCAACCAAGACACCTGAGTATCTCGCCGGCGGACGCCCGGTTGTCTCCACCTCAATTACCGACGTCGTGCATCCTTACGGCGACCTGGAGCTGTGCCGGATCGCGGACACACCACAGGAATTCGCTGAAGCGATCGATGCGGCGCTCGTCGAAGACGCGGTTGCGCGTCAACAAACCGCCGACGCCCTGCTTGCCACCATGTCCTGGGATGCGACGTGGCAGGCGATGTCGGATCACATAGATGCCCTTTGCGGAAAGGATTCCGCCGCATGTTCGATTATCTCGTCGTGGGTGCCGGGTTTGCCGGCGCCGTCATCGCCGAGCGCCTCGCCGCAGGCGCTGGAAAAAAGGTTCTAATCGTCGACAAACGTAACCACATCGGGGGAAACGCCTACGATCACTATGACGAGGCCGGGATCCTCGTTCACAAATACGGACCCCACATCTTCCATACCAATTCGCGTGATGTCTTCGACTACCTGTCGCGCTTCACCGAATGGCGACCGTATCAGCATCGCGTTCGAGCATGGGTCGATGGCCAGCTGCTGCCGATCCCGATCAATCTCGATACGGTCAACCGGCTCTACGGTCTGAACCTCACGTCATTCCAGGTTGAGGAGTTTTTCCAATCTGTTGCGGAGGCGCGCCCGCAGGTTCGATCTTCTGAGGATGTGATCGTCGCCAAGGTTGGTCGCGAACTCTATGAGAAGTTCTTCCGCAACTACACGCGGAAGCAGTGGGATCTTGATCCGTCGGAGCTCGATGCCGCCGTAACGGCGCGGGTGCCGGTGCGAACTAACCGCGACGATCGCTATTTCACCGATACGTATCAAGCCATGCCGTTGCATGGCTACACGCGCATGTTCGAGCACATGCTCACCCACCCGAACATCAAGATCATGCTCAATGCCGACTACCGCGAACTCGAACGTGTGATTCCCTACGGTGAAATGATCTACACGGGACCGGTCGACGAGTTCTTTCAGTTTCGGTTCGGCAAACTGCCGTACCGATCGCTCGAATTCCGATTCATCACGTACGAGCGTTCTGTTTACCAGGATGCGCCAGTGGTCAACTATCCGAACGAGAATCCCTACACCCGGTGCACCGAATTCAAGTATTTAACCGGCCAGGAGCACCCGAAGACGAGCGTCGTCTACGAGTATCCGCGGGCGGAGGGGGACCCGTACTATCCGGTTCCACGGCCGGAGAACGCGGCGATGTATCGCGAGTACGAGGCCCTTGCGCGCCTGACCACTGGAGTGCACTTCTGCGGCCGGCTGGCGACCTACAAGTACTACAACATGGATCAGGTCGTCGCGCAGTCACTGACTCTCTACAAGCGGCTGATTGGCACGCGCCCTCGTGCCGTCGCGCAATCAGCGTGAGAGTGGGATCGGCAGTCGCGTCTGGCTGTGGCGGAACTCTAACGCGTACGGCTCATTGAGGACGCGGATGAAGTTGCCGTTCGCATCCGGCGCGAAATCCCAGAGCCCACTGTTATGCCAGTGCGCTGGATCGTCCCACTCGAATCGGTCGATGATCGGATACAGACACACGGCGTGAACGGGAATACCGATCGTAACCGCCTGCACGACTTCATCGGTCAGTTCATGGATCCATTCCGCGCGCCCGACGCCGACGTGGCTTGTTTCGGCAATGAAGATCGGCCGTTGGTATCGCTCGTAAACCTCTTTGAGCAGCAGATGAAAAGGTCGCCATCGCGGATCGCGAGGATGAATGTGCCACGCGATCTTGCGGCCACCGGGATGTTCCCACTGATTGTCGTGATAGAAGTTCACACCGAGAACATCAAGATAACGAGGGTTGCCGCCCAGTGCGGGGCACATCGCCCCGATTAGCATGTCGGTCGCCTCGAATTGACTGTTCCGATAGGCCGCAGCTTCGGCCGCAAGGTCCGGACGATCGGTTGGGGGAACGACATGGATGACTGGCTCGACGGCGACGATCCGCGCCCGAGCATCGACGTCCCAGATCGCCTCGATGCCGGCGATACACGCGCGAATGAGCTGTCGCTTCAGTTCACCCCCGCGTCCTTTGCCGTACGGATAGAACCAGCCAACTTCCCCGGCGGCCCAAGCAAAGAATGAGATCTCGTTGATCGGCGTGTAGAGTGGCACTGCCTCCGATCCATCACGGATGTGTTGGGCAACTGCGCGGGCAAAGCGGGCGAAACGGTCGATAAACGCGGGGCTGAAGATGTCGAGTCCGGTGGGCCATCCATAGTGGCACAAGTCCCAAACGAGCTGAATTTTGTGGCGTCGAGCGGCTTCGAGCATCGGATCCACCGATGCGAAATCGAAGACGCCTGGTGATGGTTCAACGAGGTGCCATCGCACAGTTTCGCGCACCGAGCGAATGCCCATGTGCGTCAGGTTGGCGTAGTCGTCGTCCACGAAGCGGTCATGCTGGGTGGCATGGATCATGTCAAGGCGAACGCCGTTGCTGTTCACGTGACACGCTGATTCGAATCCTGCCATCCAGAATGAAGAAAAGATCTGGGCATGGATCATTCACGTGTAAACGCTGCAACGAATATGCCCGAAGGATGATCACGACTTCGCGCCGGACATGGACGTCACGATCCGCAGATCCGTTCAGCGCTCGTTGGCGGCCGCCGGTAGCGGGCTCTGCGCACTAGTCTTGACGTATCCGTCGATGGTGGCGGCACGAAGCAGCTCTGAGATTCGCGACCAGGTTTGATCCCAGGACATTTCGGCGAGGGCTGAATCAGCTCGCGCGAGCCAGTCACCTTCACGGTCGTGAAAGGTACTGGCGATAGCGTCCACGAAACCCTCCGGTGTGTCGGCGATGCGAGCCAAGCCCATCTCCCCATACGGCGTTACGACGTCGCAAATCGAGGTCGAGACGACGGGCCGCCCCGCTGCGAGATACTCTAGAGTCTTGGTTGGGCTGATGTAGCGTGTCGCCTCGTTGCGTGCGAACGGCAGCATCGCGACATCCCACCCCGCGATATAGTCGGGCAACGCTGCGTACCGCTTCGGCCCCAAGTAGTGCACGTTGGCAGCAATCGGGAGAACGGCGGGATCGATCTTCGTCACCGGCCCGATCATGACGAAGTGCCAGTCCGGCCGGCGTTCGGCGATCGCCGCTAACAGCTCGCGATCAAGCCGTTCATCCAGCACACCGAAGAAACCGATGCGTGGCCTCGGGATCGCTGCCTGATCCGAAGGGTTGGGACGCGAGAACCGCGCGGCGGCGAAATGGTCGACGTCGACACTGCTGGGAAATTCGTGCATGTTCAGATGCAGGCTACGCTTTGCTTCATAGAGGCTATGACCGCCGGCGAGTACAAGATCCGCGCGCTGCAGCAGGCGACGCTCGGCGTCGCTCACGCCAGGTGGCGCGCCGGCGAAGGCGCTCAACTCGTTCATACAATCGTAGACGGTCGCGACGGGGCTCGCCGTCGGCGCCGACGCCAACGCCATCGGGGTGTAGTACCACGCGACGTATCGCTGGATCTGCTGGGCGGCGAACAGCAATTCGACCAGCGTGCGCATGTCCTCCGGTGCTGACCCTCGCCGCACATGCGGCAGCACGATCGTGACGCCAGAGATATCAGGACGCGTTTCGAGGCCAGGGTGGGCGACATCTTCCAGCGGCTCCTCGACGTAGTACACACGCCGATCCCGGACCGCCCGGCTCATAAGATGATGCGGTCTCTGATAGACGAAATCCCAACGCAAATGTGAGAAGCAGACTAGATCCTCAACTATCGCGCGGGGCGTTCCGAGACTTGGAGATCGTTCCGATGGCTGCATTAGTCCAGCACAGACCAATAATCGTACCGCGATGATCTGACGCCTGGGCGGGGTTGGCCAGGGCGCGCGGGATCCGATGCGACACCTTTCCGCTTAGGTCTCGTACGGCCGCACTACAGCACAGCCACAGCGACGACCGTCGAACTACTCGATCGCCGATAAATGCTGCAGAGCGCGGTCGGGGGCCGCATCTACCGTTCGCGCCCGTGCCGGCGGAAAACCTTGCGACAGGAACCACAGAAAGTGGTCGGCTTGCTCCGACGATTCCGGCACGATGACGATCGTCATGTCTCGCGTCGCTCGCTCCTTCGGCCTGACGGTCAAGGTTTCCTCAACGCGTGTCACCCCCGCGGCCACCGCGTGCAACGTCGAGGCAAGTTTCTGACGGCTGTCGACGAAGTGCAGCAATGGCTTCCCGACCAGGCGCTTCGCGCTCATGTTCAGGAGCAGCGCGGCTGCGCGATTGGCACTGACGATCGTTCCGCCAGTGTCGGTAATCAGCGCGGCCAGCGGCAGACGATCGAAGAGGTATTGCCAGTTACCCTCCGTTTGCCGTGCTTCCGCCTGTATCCTCGAGTGTTGAAGTTGCGCACCCGCCAGCTCCTGCAGCAACGTCGCGCAGAACGTGACCGCATCGTCGAGCAAGTCCGCCACGGCAGCTGCCATCGGCGCGCCGTTGTTCTTCACCTTGCGAGCTCGGTTCTGCAAATCACCAAGTTGATGCGTCCACCGCCGAATCGAAGCGTCGGCGGATATCCGCGTCCCCGTCGTATCAAGTATTTCTTGTAATTCCTGAGTCATTGCCTTCACTCCCGGGTGTTCGACCGTTGCGTACCGCACGAGCCATTCGCTGATTACGGTGTCAGGACGCGGCCGTGGCAGGTTCCGCCAGCTCCTCCATCCGATCTGTCAAAAGTCGTAGGTCGGTTTTCGTCATCAAGTCTCGCAGCTGCTCAGGGGTGACGGTTGTTTGCACGGCCAGATGTTGAGCGATGTCCTGGAGCAGTTGGAGTACAGCCGTCATTTCTCGCTCTGCGAGCAAATCGATCTGAAGATCCAGATGGCTCCGCTTATCGGCTTGGCGAGCCAACCGATTCTGGCTGGCGAGTACGAACAACGCCAGGAAGATGGCCTCCAGCGAGACCGTCATCGTCAAGAACGGGAATGGGAAGGCATCGAACGTACGAATGCCTCGGATTACACCAGTGTTAACGGTCACCCATACTCCGAACCAGATGACGTGAAGAATAAGAACAGGACCGCTGGCAGCCGTGCCGGCGATCCAATCACTGACCCGTTCCGCCTTTGATCGGGCCAGCAGGATAGCGCGCTCCCATCGGTTGATGGCTTGAACGTTCTCGTCGAGCGCGGACGAACGGCCGGAGTCGGCTGCTTCTCGGTGATGCTTAGCGGGACCCGGCGCTTCTCGGTTAGCTCGTGGACTGCTCATCCTCTACTCCAGCTGCTGACGTCGAGTCGATTTGCTCCGGCCGACCAAATGGGCGGCTTCGCAAGGCAGCAGCGCAAGCGTCCAACGCTGTCTCATTGAACGCTCGAGTCGCCTTCATCCGGGCAGTCGCCTCGGCCACAACGCTGCCAGAACCAATCTACCGTTCAATGGCCGCCAACACTGTCAGCTGCGCGACTGTGTTGACGATGCGGGCCGCGTATCGTGGGCTGGTGGAGAGTGTCGCGGAACCGGCCGCGCAGTCGAGTTAGAGGAAAGGAAGACGGTGAATACCGCGCTACAACTCGAGCTGAGCGAACAGGTCTTCAACCGTCCGATAACACTCGCACGCGCCCTGCTCCAGTCGCTCGCGATCGAGCACGTTCACGCGACCGTACGCA
>Ga0075418_10010111_pt1 | contig 10570 bp, 19 predicted proteins | sample SoiMetdeltSBSDD2_FD_81776 | JGI IMG/M metagenome (GOLD analysis project Ga0075418, IMG submission 81776) | Bulk soil microbial communities from a Populus tree surrounding site in Tennessee, USA - Soil MetaG P. deltoides SBSDD2 | ecosystem: Environmental > Terrestrial > Soil > Tree plantation...
GTTCGGCGCGCGCGGCATCAAGGTGCGTGTCTCGGGCCGGTTGAACGGCGCCGAAATCGCGCGCTCCGAGTGGTATCTGCACGGCCAGTTGCCGCTGCAGACGCTCCGCGCGGATATCGATTACGGCTTTGCCGAAGCGAACACGACCTACGGCCAGATTGGCGTGAAGGTGTGGCTCTACAAAGGCGAGCGGCTCATTCCGCGCTTGGGCCGGGATGAAGAGTATCGGGATCGGGCGCCGAGAAGGCCGGCGGCAAGAGCATGATTCGGCGAGGGTTTGACCAATGTTGATGCCCAAGAAAGTTAAGTACCGCAAGCAGCAGCGCGGGCGGATGGCCGGCAAGGCCTGGCGCGGGGCCGACGTGTCGTTCGGTGATTACGGGTTGAAGGCGATGGAGCCGGCCTGGATTACCGACCGGCAGATCGAGGCGGCGCGTGTGGCGATGACGCGCTTCATCAAGCGCGGCGGCAAGATCTGGGTGCGCGTGTTTCCCGACAAGCCGATCACGAAGAAGCCGCAGGAAACGCGAATGGGCAAGGGCAAAGGCGCACCCGAGCAGTGGGTGTGTGTCGTCCGGCCCGGCCGCATCATGTTCGAAATGGAAGGCGTCACCGAGGCCGAAGCGCGCAAGGCGATGAACCTGGCCGCGGCGAAGCTGCCAATCAAGACGAAGTTCGCGACCCGCTTCGGCCAGGAGACGGCGCCCTAGGGGCGCGGGGAGAAACGGCATGAAGGTAGCGGAAATCCGCGAGCTGTCGGTAGACGTGCTGCGCGACCGCGAGAAGGAGCTCGACGACCAACTGTTCCGGCTTCGCATCCAGAAGTCGATGGGACAGCTCGAGGCGCCCGCCAGAGTAAGGGAGCTTCGGCGTGATCTGGCGCGGGTCAAGACGATTCTTCGCGAGAAGGAACAGGCACAGGCATGAGCGTCAAGTCACAGCTGACCGGCACCGTTGTCAGCGACAAGATGGACAAGACCGTCGTGGTCGCGGTGGAGCGGCAGGTGCGCCACTCCGTCTACGGCAAGAGTCAGAAGAAGACGTCGAAGTTCGTCGCGCATAACGAAGGCAATGCGGCGAAGGTCGGTGACACCGTCGCACTTGCCGAATCGCGTCCGCTGTCGCGGCGCAAGCGCTGGGTCGTGACGCGGGTGGTTGCGAAACGGCAGGAGATTTAGAGGCGAGCCATGATTCAGATGCGATCGATTCTCGACGTCGCCGACAACTCCGGCGCACGCAAGATTTCGATCATCAACCCGATCGGCGGATCGACCGGACGCTACGCGCGGCTCGGCGACATCGTCACGGCGTCGGTCAAGGAAGCGACGCCGGACGGGACCGTCAAGAAGGGACAGGTGGTGAAGGCGGTCATCGTGCGGACGGTCAAGGAGCAGCGCCGCCGCGATGGCAGTTACATCCGCTTCGATCGCAACGCCGCCGTCCTCATCAACGATCAGGGCGAGCCGATCGGAACGCGCGTGTTCGGTCCCGTGGCCCGCGAGCTGCGCGAGCGCCGGTTCATGAAGATCATTTCGCTCGCACCCGAGGTTCTCTAACCATGTCACGTCTGCAAACGCCGATTCGGAAGAACGACACGGTGTCGGTGAACACCGGGAAAGACAGCGGCAAGCGGGGCCGTGTGCTGAAAGTGCTGCCCGGAAAGAATCGGTTGATCGTCGAAGGCGTCAACATGATCAAGCGGCACACCCGCCCGAACCCGCAGCGCAACATCAAGGGCGGCATCGTCGAGCGCGAGGCGGCGTTGCATGCCAGCAACGTGCAGCTGGTCTGCCCGGAGTGCGGCGAGGTGACGCGCATCGGCCGCAAAATTCTCGGTGACGGGCGCAAGGTCCGCATCTGCCGCAAGTGCGAGGGAGTGGTCGACAAATGAACCGCCTGAAGGTCCGCTATCAGAAGGAAGTCATGCCGGCTCTCAAGAAGGAGTTCGGCTACAAGAACGTGATGGCGATCCCCAAGGTCGAGAAGATCGTCGTCAACATGGGGCTGGGCGAGGCGACCTCGAACGCGAAGATCGCCGACGTGGGCGCCGACGAGTTGGGCCGCATCACCGGCCAGAAGGCGGTCGTGCGCCGTGCGACCAAGTCGATTGCGCAGTTCAAGCTTCGTCAGGGAATGCCGGTCGGCGCGATGGTGACGCTGCGCGGCGAGCGGATGTACGAGTTCCTCGACCGCCTGATCTCGATCGCACTGCCACGCGTCCGCGATTTCCGCGGCGTGTCGCCGAAGGGGTTCGACGGCCGCGGCAATTACACGCTCGGCCTGCGCGATCAGCTCCTGTTTCCGGAGATTGATTACATGAAGGTGGACAAGGCGCGCGGCATGAACGTGTCCGTGGTCACCACTGCGAAGACCGACGAGGAAGCGCGGAAGCTGCTCCAGTTGATGGGCATGCCGTTCCGCACGAACTGAAAATGGGCTCCAGGTTTCGGGCTGCCGGCTTCCGGAGACGTAAGGTCGGAAGCCAGAAGTCGGGGGGCGGAAGCCAGTAGGGGAACAAACGAATGGCGACGACCGCAAAGATTGCGAAGGAAGCCAAGCTACCGAAGTACAGGATTCGTCTGCGCAACCGTTGCCGGCTGTGCGGGCGGCCGCGCGCCTACATGCGGAAGTTCGCGATGTGCCGCCTCTGCTTCCGGAAACTGGCGTTGGAAGGTGACATCACGGGCGTGACGAAGAGCAGTTGGTAAATCCCACGGCCCAAATCCCAAAACCCAAATCCCAAGGATTTGGCGAGTTGTTGGGATTTGGGATTTGGGATCTGGGATTTGGGTTTTAAGAGAGAGACAACAAAGATGACCGATCCGATTTCCGACATGCTCTCGCGCATTCGCAACGCCGTGACTGCGAAGCACCTGCGCGTGGACATGCCTGCGAGCAAGCTGAAGGCCGAGATTGCACGCATTCTCCAGGACGAGGGCTACATCCAGGGTTATCGCCTGGTTGAGGAGCCGGCCGACAAAGGGCGCACGCCGCGGCAGATGATCCGCCTGTTCCTGAAGTACGGGCCGCACGGCGAACGGGTCATCTCCGGCATCGAGCGCATCAGCCGCCCGGGTCGCCGCGTGTATCTCGGTGTCGACGATGTGCCGGCGGTGCTTGGAGGGCTGGGGACGAACATCCTCACGACCTCGCGCGGCGTCATGACCGGACGGGCGGCGCGGAAGGCCGGTGTCGGCGGCGAAGTTCTGTGCAACGTGTGGTGATGAGGATTCGGCCGCGAGGCCGGAGAGAAAACAATGTCTCGAATTGGTAAGAAACCGATCGCGCTGCCGAAGGGCGTCACCGTCAAGATCGGCAAGGGTTCGGTCGAGGTGCAGGGCCCGAAGGGCAAGTTGAATCAATACGTGCCGCCCGGCATCGCCTTCGCGCAGGACGACGGGTCACTCGTCGCGAAGCTGGAGCGCGATGAGCCAGCACTCGGGAAGTTTCACGGCCTGGCGCGCAGTCTCGTCGCCAACGCGGTGACCGGTGTGACGGAGGGCTTCAAGAAGGAGCTCGACATCGTCGGCATCGGCTACCGCGCGGAGCTCAAAGGCAAGCAGGTGCAGTTCGCGCTTGGCTACTCGCATCCGATCGTGTTCGACATTCCGAATGGAATCGACATCGCGATCGACAAGCAGACGCACATCACGGTGACGGGCGTGGATCGTCAGCTCGTGGGACAAGTGGCCGCGAACATCCGCCGCATGCGCAAGCCCGATCCGTACAAGCAGAAGGGCGTGCGCTACACGGGCGAAGTGCTGAAGAAGAAGGTTGGCAAGACCGGAGCGAAATAGCGATGAAGATCAAGACGAAAGAGGATCGTCGCGAACGGATCAAGCACCGGATCCGCAAACGCGTGCAGGGCACGGAGGCGCGACCGCGCCTCACCGTCTTCCGCAGCGTCGCCCACATGTACGTGCAGGTCGTCGACGACATGACCGGGCGGACAATCGCATCCGCCTCGACGGTCGAGCCAACGGTGAAGGGTTCGTTGAAGAAGGAGGAGCGCGGCGGCAACATCGCCGGCGCCAAGGCGATTGGCAAGACGATCGCCGAGCGCCTGATCGAAAAAGGCGTCAAGCGCGTCGTGTTCGACCGGAACGGGTTCCTCTATCACGGCCGTGTGAAGGCGGTCGCCGACGCGGCTCGCGCAGCGGGCCTGGAGTTATAAGCCGATGGGCATGATGAATAAGAATCGCGAGAAGGTTGACGCCTCGCAGCTCGAGATCAAGGACACAGTCGTCTCGATCAACCGCGTCACCAAGGTCGTCAAGGGCGGCAAGAACCTGAGCTTCAGCGCGCTGGTTGTCGTCGGCGACGGCCACGGCGTCGTCGGGTTCGGCGTCGGCAAGGCGAAGGAAGTGCCCTCGGCGATCAAGAAGGGAATCGAGGCGGCAAAGAAGAGCCTTATTCGCGTCCCATTGAAAGGGACGACGATTCCCCATCAAGTCGTCGGCAAGTTCGGCTCCGGCAGCGTGCTGCTCAAACCGGCGCCTGAAGGAACCGGCCTGATCGCGGGCGGCGCGGTGCGTGCGGTCGTCGAGTCGGCGGGCATTCAGAACGTGCTGACCAAGTCGCTCGGATCGGCGAACCCGCACAACGTCGTGCGCGCGACGTTCCGGGGACTGATGGAGCTGAAGGATCCGGCGCTCGTCGCACGGTATCGGGGCAAGGAAGAGGCGGAGCTGGTCGGAGCGTAATGATGGCGACCACGAAGCAGCGGGCAGCCAAAGCTGCTCAGAAGAAAAAGACCGCATCGGCTGGCAAGAAGCTGAAGGTGACCCTGGTCCGCAGCCCGATTGGCTTCAACAAGACGCAGGGCATTACCGTGCAGGGGATGGGGCTGCGCCGGATTCGGCACACCGTGGAGTTGCCGGACACGCCGGAAACGCGCGGCATGATCCACAAGGTGCGGCACCTGGTGGAGGTTGCGGAGTAGCCGGGAGGGCGGGTCCTTTTGGACCTGCCGGAGAATGATTGGAGGGCGGGTCCTTTGGACCCGCCGGTAGGACAATGGATGAGAGCACTCTCAAGCCGGCGGCAGGCTCGAAGCACTCGAAGAAGCGTGTCGGCCGAGGGCATGGCAGCGGTCAGGGCGCGCAGGCGGGGCGCGGGCACAAAGGCGCGCAGTCGCGTTCAGGGTACAAGTTCAAGCGGGGCTTCGAAGGCGGCCAGATGCCGCTGCATCGGCGCGTTCCGAAGCGCGGGTTCCACAACCCGTTCCGGACCGAGTACGCGGTGGTGAATCTCGACACGATCGCCGACCGGTTCGATACTGGTACCGTGGTGACACCGGAGCTGCTGCGCGAGCGCGGGATTGTTCGCAGCGCGGGACAGATCAAGGTGCTGGCGCGCGGGGACATCGCAAAGAAGCTGACGGTGCGGGCGCACAAGTTCAGCGGCAAGGCGGCGGAAAAGATTGCCGCGGCAGGCGGAGCGGCGGAAACGATAGGCGGGGCGTAAAGCCCCGCCCCACGCTGTGTAATTCCAGTGTGTAGGGCGGCCCTTGACGGGCCGCCAGGGTTAAGAAGATGGAAAACAACCCACTGAAAAACCTCTGGCAGATCGCGGACCTGCGGAACCGCGTGCTGTTTACGCTGGGGATGCTGGGCGTGTATCGCATCGGCAACCACATCCCGACGCCGGGCGTGAATCAGACGGCGCTGGCGCTGCTCGCAGAAGCGCAGAAGAACACGATGTTCGGCCTCTACGACATGTTCTCCGGTGGGAACCTGTCGAAGGTGACGATCTTCGCGCTGGGCATCATGCCCTACATCAGCTCGTCGATCATCCTGCAGCTGCTCACGGTGGTCTGGCCGTACCTCGAACGACTATCGCGTGAAGGCGAGCTGGGGCGCCGCAAGATTACGCAGTACACGCGTTACCTGACCGGTGTCCTTGCCATCGTGCAGTCGTTGAGCATCGCCATCTTCCTGGAGCGGCAAACGCAGATTGCCGGTGGCCTTCCGCTCGTCTACAACCCCGGATGGGGCTTCCGTCTGCTGTGTGTGCTGACGCTGACGACCGGCACGATTTTCATCATGTGGCTCGGCGAGCAGATCACCGAGCGCGGCGTCGGGAACGGCATGTCGCTGCTAATCTTTGCGGGCATTATCGTCGGGTTCCCGCGGGGCATCCTGCAGACGTTCGACCAGATGCAGACGGGGCAGATCAGCCTGTTCCGAATCTTTTTCCTGCTCGTGATGATGGTGGCGGTCATTGCCGCGATCATCTTTGTCGAACGGGGCCATCGGCGGATTGTGGTGCAGTACGCCAAACGTGTCGTCGGCCGCCGCCAGTACGGCGGTTCGAGCACGCATATTCCGTTGAAAGTGAACACCGGTGGCGTCATTCCGGTGATTTTCGCGTCGTCGATTCTCGCATTCCCGGCGACGCTCGCCACGATGTTCCAGGCGGGCGGGTGGGGGCGCGCCATCGTGGATCAGCTCGCGTACGGCATGCCGCTCTACAACCTGCTCTACATCATCGGCATCATCTTCTTTGCGTACTTCTACACCGCGATCATCTTCAATCCGGATGACGTCGCGGAGAACATGCGGAAGTACGGAGGGTTCATTCCCGGCATCCGCCCCGGCAAGCGCACGGCGGAATACATCGACACGATTCTGGCGCGTATCACCCTGGTCGGCGCGTTTTACCTTGCAGCCGTCGCAATTCTTCCAGAGTTCCTGATCACCGGTTTCAAGGTGGCGCCCATTCCCTTCATCGGCGATCGGCTCGACGCGGCCCTGCCACAGTGGTTCACGCAAGGCCTTGGCGTGACGTTCTACTTCGGCGGGACGACGTTGTTGATTGTGGTGGGCGTGGCGATGGACACGGTGCAGCAGGTGGAGTCGCAGCTCATCATGCGGCACTACGACGGCTTCATGAAGAAGACGCGAATCCGAGGTCGGCGGGGGTAAGGCGAACGGGGTCGGCACGGATTCCGGTTCGCCAAGAGTCGTACGACTGGAGACCAGAATTTGGCGCTGAACGTGATCATGATGGGGCCGCCGGGCGCCGGAAAAGGGACGCAGGCGGGGCGGTTCGCACGTAAGCGGGGGGTGTTGAAAATTTCGACCGGCGACATCATGCGCGAGGGGATCAAAGAGCAGCTTCCCGTCGCGATGCGCGCAAAGGAGCTGATGGACCGCGGGGAGCTCGTCGATGACGCAACGATGATTGCGATCGTCCGCGAGCGGCTGATGCGGCCCGACGCGCAGCACGGGTTCGTGCTCGATGGCTTTCCGCGGACGGTGCCGCAGGCCGAAGCGCTCGACACGATCGTTGCCGAGCGCAACAACGGTCCGCTCATCATCGTCGATGTCCAGGTGCCGGAGCACGAGCTGGTGCGTCGCTTGGCGGGGCGACTGATTTGCGCCAAGTGCGGCGCAACTGCCGAACAGTCGAAGGAAGGTGCACCGACGCCGGCCGCGTGCGCCAAGTGCGGAGGCGAGCTGGTGCAGCGCGCGGACGATAACGAGCAGGTCGTTCGAGAGCGGTTGAAGGTCTACGAACACTCGACCAAGCCGCTTGTCGATTTTTATCGTGACCGGCCGACGTTCCGCATCGTGAACGGCGCCCAGTTGCAGGAGCGCGTGGCGCACGAGCTGGACACGGTGATTGATGACGCGGCGGCAAGCACGGGTGCGACGGCCCCGGCGGCCGTGCCGCCGCAGAAGGCAGCGCGCACATGATCGTCTGCCGGTCGCGCGCGGAAATCGAGAAGCTGCGCCGAGTGAACCAGCTGGTGGCGCAGGTACTCGCGGAACTGCGGCAGATGGCGGTTCCCGGCGTGACGACGGCGGACATCGACCGTGTGGCGGAAGAGCGGGTGCGCACCGCAGGAGCGGAGCCGGCGTTCAAGGGGTATCACGGGTACCCGGCAACCGTCTGCGTGTCCGCCAACGAGCAGGTGGTGCACGGGATCCCATCGAAGCGTCAGCTCGTCGAAGGAGACATCCTCTCCATCGACATGGGCGCCAAGCTCGACGGGTTCTTCGGCGATTGTGCCGTAACCGTCCCCATCGGGCATGTGTCGCCTCAGGCCACGGCGCTGCTCGAGGTGACGGAGGCGGCGCTGTTTCACGGCATCGAGGCTGTGAAACCGGGCGCGCGGGTGTCGGATATCGGCGCCGCGGTCCAGCAGCACGTCGAGAGCCACGGGTTCTCTGTCGTGCGTGAGTTTGTGGGACACGGGATCGGCACGGCGCTCCATGAGGAGCCGCAGATTGCGAACTACGGTCCCGGCGGACGGGGGCCGCGGCTGGCGGAAGGGATGGTGCTGGCCATCGAGCCGATGGTGAACGCGGGGAAGCCGGCGGTGAAGGTGCTGTCGGACGGCTGGACGGCGGTGACACGCGACGGTAGCCTCTCGGCGCATTTCGAACACACCGTGGTGGTGACGCCAGACGGCTGCGAAATCCTCACGCTGCTGCCGGCCGACGCCGAACGGGGACCGGAACTGCTGGGGCGCGCCGGCTCGCGCACACCGTCGCGAGTGTGAGCGAAGCTAGTCGGACGGTCGAAGGGGTCGTTCGCGCTCAGCTGCCGAGCGGGTTGTATGAAGTGGACGTCGATGCGCACCGGATTACGGCGCACATCGGCGGCGGGCTCGAACGGAATTTCGTTCGCCTACTGGTGGGGGACCGGGTCGTCGTGGAGCTGACATCGCGCGACCTCAATCGCGGGCGGATCGTGAGAAAGGCTTAGGGCTCAAGGCAGCCCGGGAGCGAAGCAGTGAAGGTACGAGCGTCAGTCAAACGGATTTGCGATAAGTGCAAGATCGTGCGCCGCCGCGGCGTGGTGCGCGTGATCTGCACCAACTCGAAGCACAAGCAGAGGCAGGGGTAAGCGATGGCGCGTATTGCAGGTGTGGATCTCCCGCGGACCAAGCGGATTGAGATCGGCCTTACCTACATCTACGGCATTGGACGCAAGCGCTCGAACGACGTGCTGGGTGCGGCGGGCGTGAGCCCCGACGTCCGGGTCAAGGATCTCTCCGAAGACGATGTCCGGAAGATCAGCCGCGTGCTCGAAGAGCAGGGCGGCGTGGAAGGCGATCTCCGCAAGGAGATCTCGATGAATATCAAGCGGCTGATGGAGATCGGCTGCTACCGTGGCCTGCGGCACCGGCGCAACCTGCCGGTGCGCGGTCAGCGGACGCGCACCAACGCGCGCACGCGCAAGGGTCCGCGCAAGGGCGCGATCGCCAAGAAGAAGACGGTGTAGAGAATGGCGAAATCAGACGCTGCAGCAGCAACACCCGAGAAAAAAGCCGAAGGCGGAAAAAAGCCGGCTCGGAAGACGTTCAAGAAACGGGGCGAGAAGCGCGTCGTCCATCATGGCTACGTGCACATCAACGCCTCGTTCAATAACACGCACATCACGATCACCGACACTGAGGGGAATGTGATTGCCTGGTCGAGCGCCGGCGGCATCGGGTTCAAGGGATCGCGGAAGGGGACGCCGTTTGCCGCGACGCAGGCCGCGATCAACGCCGGCAACGCCGCGAAGACCTATGGACTGCGTTCCGTGGAGGTGAAGGTGAAGGGTCCGGGTTCTGGACGCGAATCCGCGATCCGCGCGCTGCAGACGGTCGGCATCGAGGTGAAATCAATCCGCGATGTGACGCCCATCCCGCACAACGGCTGCCGCCCGACGAAGCGTAGGAGAGTGTGAGTAATGGCTAGATATATCGGTCCTGTCTGCCGCCTGTGCCGCCGCGAGGGGATGAAACTGTTCCTCAAGGGCGAACGCTGCTACACCGAAAAGTGTGCGATCGAGAAGCGCAACTTCGCGCCAGGGCAGCACGGGAAATCGCGGAAGCAGAAACTGGCCGGCTACGGCGTGCAGCTGCGCGAGAAGCAGAAAGTCAAGCGCATTTACGGCGTACTCGAGGATCAGTTCCGTCGCTATTTCGAGCAGGCGGAGCGGACGCGCGGGATCACGGGCGAGACGCTGCTGCAACTACTCGAACGGCGGCTCGACAACGTCGCGTATCGTCTCGGCTTCGCGACGTCACGGCCGCAGGCGCGGCAGCTGGTTCGGCACGGGCACTTTGTGGTGAACGGCCGCAAGGTTGACATCCCCTCCTACTCCGTCAAGCCGGGCGACGTCGTCGCGGTGCGGCAGAGCAGCCGTAAGAACGCGTCAATCGCGCACGCGCTCGAAGAGGTAAAGGGACGGGGCGTGCCGGAGTGGCTCGTGTTCGACGCCGAAGGCATGTCGGCGCGGATCGGATCGATCCCGACGCGTGAGCAAATCAATCTGCCCGTTCAGGAGCAGCTGATCGTCGAGCTCTATAGCAAGTAGAGGCGGACCTTCAGGTCCGCCTTCGCACCCACCAGCCCGCAGCTTGTCAGGTCTGCAGCGGGAGGCTGGTGGACATAACCCGCAGGCCTGGAGGCGGGGGCTGCCCGCCCGTTCGCGAAAGGACATACGCTATGCTCTGGAAAGGTTTTCAGCGACCCAAGCGCCTCGAGTTCGAGCGCGAAACACTCACCGATCGATTCGGCCGGTTCTACGCCCAGCCGTTCGAGCGCGGCTTTGGCACGACGATCGGCAA
>Ga0075418_10010112_pt1 | contig 10569 bp, 7 predicted proteins | sample SoiMetdeltSBSDD2_FD_81776 | JGI IMG/M metagenome (GOLD analysis project Ga0075418, IMG submission 81776) | Bulk soil microbial communities from a Populus tree surrounding site in Tennessee, USA - Soil MetaG P. deltoides SBSDD2 | ecosystem: Environmental > Terrestrial > Soil > Tree plantation...
CACCGAACATGGTCTGGTACAGCCTCTACGAATTCAATCGGTTGAGCGGCTCGCAATAGTCGCCAGTCCCGTTCAGCCAGCGGAGCAGTCGCGACCCGCGCAAACAGCGATTGGTCTCCCTTCCGCTGTGAATAGAACACCACCCCTTCCGTCTCTCTCATTCGCCAGCGCGCCATGTGCCAGGGCTCGAAACGACCGCGCGGAGGCAGGACGGTGACAGCCGGGAAGTCAACTCGCGCCGCATAGTCTCTTAGGGGGGACGAGATCGGTGGGTTTGGACGGTAGTTGGTCGAATAGGTCCCTCAGTATCAGTGTCCTGATTTTAGGAGTGTCAGGCGCCGCTACTTGAGTCGCGCAAGCAAGTGTAAATGCCTTCGACACTTCAGCATTGTGGTTCCCGCTACTTGACAGGGAGCAGCACCACGCCCTACGCTCCCCGCTACCCTTGGCGCGGGCGCGGGTGCAGTGCACCGGCCCGGATTGTGTCTGTGAGGATTTGCTATGCGTTCCTTCCTCTGCTGGTTCCTCCGCGCTGTCGAGCTCATCGCTCCCGCCGCTGTGGCGTGTGGATTCGGCGACGGTCCGGTACCCCCACACCGCGATCTCAGTCTTGGTGGTAGAGGGGGCGCCCAATGACCCTCTTTGCCCCAACACTCGCGGTCCTACTCGCGGGCCTCACGGTGATTTTCATCGGTGGCCTCCTGGCGATGATCAGCCGGGGACCTAAGTGATAGACGCCAAGGCGATGCGACTGAGGTGGCGGCCCTGGTGCGCGCCAAAGGTCTCGCGCGTCCGGTTTCTTGAGATCTAGACGCGCAAAGCCTGAGGTCAGCAGGAAGGGGCGACGGTTCCACGCTGGGATGGTGGGGCCGGCGCCGGTCAGGAGTCAAACGTCGAGGTCCGAGAGTCCAGCGCGTTGCCTCCGCGCGACGAGCGCCAGGAGCTCGCGCTACGTCGTGACGCTGGCCGGGTGACGATCGCAGGCGGGTCGTCGGCGCTGCCGGCGAGAGTGTCGCGGAACGCCAGCACGGCGTGATTGCGGTCGCCTATCGTGTCACGTCGAGCGCCCTCGACTATCGAAGGACGAGGATCGCATCGATCTGATCGCGCGGGAGAGCCTCGCGAGGCCCACGTATTGAGGTGAACCCGATGTTTCTTTGCCGGCGGCGACTCGACGCCAGCGATGAGCTGCGATATCGGCCACTGGCCCAGGTATCAGCCGGTCGAATCGTAGTGCCCGTCCCTCCAGGCCGCGACGCAATTGGAGTGGAAACGCAGCATGCGCCGACTACCGACGTTGACTTCGTACTCGAGGTCCGCATGTGTGATGGGGCCGTCGCAGGCAGCGCAGGTGCATCCACTGCCTTTCCCGATCCTCTGACGCCCGGCGGTGGCCAGCGGAAGAAGCCCCGCCGCAATCTTGGCCCCGATCCTGACCGCGATGTCGCTCATGGCGGTGCGCCCGTGGCAAAGGGTGTGCCAGTCTTGGTGCAGGGTGACGCAACTATATGTTCAAGGAATCAAAGGCGAGATCGTCCGATCACTGACGAACCTTTCGGGTAAGAATGTCAGTCCGACAGTACAAACGCTGACACCTGACAGGCTCGTAACAGGTAGCGACGGCGGTTCTTGAGGCGCACGTCTCGAGTACACGCGCACCATGGGAGCCGGAGTCATGGTTGCGAGGGCGGTCTAAGACTAGTCGCTAGGTCGACGAGTTCGGGCGATCGTCGCGAGGGCGCCGTCGGTGAAAAAGAGGTACGTCGGTCCGGAATAGGTCCACTGCTCCTGCCGGGTGGTCGGGGTGACATCGACGTTCCGTGGTTCACCCAGGGCTGCCGTGACTTGCTCGCGCGTCATTCCGAGCTCGATGCGGTTCTCCAGGACGGCCAGCTTGACGTGCTCGGGCCAGGCCTTGCGGCTGATCTCCTGACGGCGACGCTCGCGTATCAGCTCTTGCCGGATCGGGTCAAAGCGCTCGCTGAGGGCTACGATACTGAAATCTTCCTGGCAGGCGCGCCCGGTGCCGGGCTTGAGTTGGAGGATGCGCTTTTCGATCTCCGCCATCTGCCGCAGGAGCTCCTCGAAGGGCGTGTTGGTCGCTCGAGCCGCGCCCAGCTTCGCGATGCTCGCCGCGATCGCTTCGCCGTAGGCACATTCCTCGACGTCGGGCGCGCCTAGGGGCGGGACTGCGGGCGGACTGGATACCTGGCCCGACGCCACAGCGGTACCGAAGAGACCCGCGACCATCCAGCAGATCAACATGATCTGCCACGCCGCGGAGCGTCGGTGGCGAGCGGCGCCGGTGGCACACCCCGACGGGTGCGCAGGCACAACGCTCGACGAAGACGGCGATCGCGCCAGCGGATGACCTGACGATGTCGGCAGTTCCCGCATCGGTTACCCATTGTCACACACACGCGCGAGGGACCACGAGAACAGACTCGCGGTATCGCCAACGTGTACTATCGCACGGCGAGGAACGTTCGCTGAACGCGCAATCCGACAATCCCTCTCGCGTCCCGATCGCTGACCACAAGGGGTTCGGCTTGATCGGGCTCGAGTCCGCCAGCGGCCTCCGAGCCCAGTTTCTTCCGACTGGCGCGCTGTTCGCCCTGCGCCACCGTGAGATCCTGATCAATCAGCTTCTGCCCGGTCCAGCCGAGGATGGCTTGTTCCGACTGCTGGTGCGATGGCATGTCGGGCACCGGCCAAACCGTGAGGGACAGCTCGGAGAGGGAGCGGGCGGTTCCGTGACCGTCGCAGGCCCGGGCCACGCCTTCGGGCGCATCGGAGCGCGCGCCGTCGCCTGGACGACCCACATTCCCGGAGTGATTAAAACGACGACCACGTTCGCGCTCCACCCAAGGCTCGCCGCATGGGCGTGGCGCATAAGCGTGCGCAACGACTCGAGGGTGGCGCTTCGGGTCGACGCCCTCCACGCCCAGGATCTCGGTCTCGCCAGTGAAGCCGCTGTGCGCAACAACGAGGCATACGTGTCGCAGTATCTCGACCTGCTTCCGGTGGCGCACCCTGCGCTTGGATGGATCATCCTGGCGCGCCAGAATCAGCCGATGGCGGGCGGGCTTCATCCGTGGCTCGGAGTGGCCTGCACACCTGGCACCGCGGCCTTCTGCACGGATGGGTGGCAGTTTTTCGGCGTCGATCACCGTCTGAGCGCCGAGCCACGGGCCTTGCGTCGACCGTCGTTGCCGTCCCGGCGGCTGCAGTACGAGTTCGCCCTGGCAGGGCTGCAGAGCCGGATGGTCGATCTCCGGCCGAGGGCCGTCGCGGAGATCGCGTTCGTCGGGCGCTATCTCGACGATCATCCGGCCGCCTCGACGGCCAAGGACGCGGAGCGGCTAACCAGGCTCGTGGCCTCCGCGTGGATCCGGCCTCGGAGCCGGCCGCCGACCGCGGCCGGTCCGACCTCCGTCTTCACCCACTCCGACTGGCTCCACGGCGAGGTGCCGACGGCGGCCGATTGTGAGGCGTGGTGTCCCGGTGAGCGACGCCACGAAGAGCGCGACTCCGACGGCGCTCTTCTCGCGTTCTTCCACGGCGCGGCAACGCATGTCGTGGGTCGCAACAAGGAAGCCGCGGTCTGGCGGCCGCACGGACACATCCTACGGTCCGGCGAGCCCCGCTGGATCGACGGCGAGCACCTGGGCGTCACCTGCTACGGTGCCGGAATCTTTGCGGCGCAAGCGTATCTCGGCAATCCGAACGTTGTGCGGCTGCTCTCGGTGGTGCGGAATCAGCTCAACGTGGCCCGCGCGAGTGGCCAGCGCGTGTTCGCTCGTGACGGCGAGACGTGGCGGCAGCTCGGCGTGCCGTCGGCGTTCCTCATGACGCCCGGCGAGGCCCGCTGGATCTATCGCCTCGAAGACAGTCTCATCGAGGCCCGAGTGTGGTGCTCGTCGCAGGAGGCCGCCGCCTTTCTCGAGCTGCGCGTCACCGCGGGGCCTCTCCGGGAGTTTCTCGTCACGCATCAGCTGGCGCTCGGCGCCAACGAGTTCGACCAGGCGGGTGAGCTGCAGATCCATGCCGACGGGGGATGGGTCGGCTGCATCGTCGATCCTGCGACCCTGGCCGCAAGGCAACTTCCAGGCCTCTGCTTCGCCATTGCCGCCGCGGAGCCCGCGAGCGTCGCGGCGCTCGGTTCGGACGAGCTGCTCTATGCCGACGGCGCTCGTCGCGGCGGTCCCTATGCCGTGATTCGAACGAAGCCGGTGCGGCGCGCGGGCGTCATCCTGCTCGGTTGTCTGAAAGGGGACCAGGCGTTGCCGGCCGTCGTGGCGACAGCGCGTCAGGAGTGGGCGGCCGGACGGGCCGGTGCTCGCGCGCTGGACGCGCCGATGCGACTCACGGGCGGACGCGATCCCGCCGTGGCGCGGCTCGACGAGATTCTGCCGTGGTTTGCCCACAACGCCGGCATCCACTTCTCCGCACCCCACGGGCTCGAGCAGTATGGCGGCGCGGCCTGGGGCGTCCGTGACGTCTGCCAGGGAGCCGTCGATTGGCTGCTGGCGACCGGGGAGCATTCCACGGTGCGTCGGGTGCTGACGACGGTGTTTGCGCGACAGAATCCGCATGACGGTGGATGGCCGCAGTGGTTCATGCATCCCCCATTTCACATGATCCAGCAGGCGCACAGCCACGGCGACGTGTGCTTCTGGCCGGTCAAGGCTCTCTGTGACTACGCGGAAGCGACGAACGACCTCGACCTGATGGCCGAGGAGGTCGGCTACACGGATCCCGAACGCGGTGAGCCGACCGGTCCGCGAGAATCCCTGTGGTCCCACTGCGACCGGGTGCTGGCGCACTGCGAGGCGCGCTTCGCGACCGGAACGGCGCTCGTCAACTATGGTGACGGCGACTGGGACGACACGCTGCAGCCCGCTGACCCGGCGATGCGCACACGCATGGTCAGCGCCTGGACCGTCGCCCTGGTCTATCAGACGTTCCGCCACCTGCTGGAGCTCTGCCGACGTGTCAATCACTCCTCGCGTGCGTTACGGCTGGAAGCACTGCTCGAGCGCATACGAGCGGACTTTCACGCCTATCTGATGCCTGACGGTACGGTGGCCGGTTTCCTGGTGCGCGAGGAGACGGGCGCGTGGCGACCGTTGCTCCACCCCACGGACACGACCACCGGCATCCGGTATCGTCTCCTGCCCATGACGCGGGCGCTGCTGGCCGAGATCTTCACGCCGGACGAGGCGAAGCGGCATCTCGACATCATTGCGCGCGAGCTGCGGTTTCCCGACGGCGTCCGACTGATGAGCGAGCCGGCGACGTATCACGGTGGCCGCGAACGTCTCTTCAAGCGCGCCGACACGGCGGCGAACGTCGGCCGCGAGATCGGCCTGCAGTACGTGCACGCCCATCTGCGGTACGCACAGGCCATGGCGAAGGTGGGAGACGCCGATGCTCTCTGGTGGGCCCTGCAAGTGTGCAATCCCGTGGGACTGACGACAATTCTGTCCAACGCCGCGGCGCGCCAGTCCAACGTCTACTTCTCGAGCTCCGACGCGGATTTCGACGATCGGCTCGAGGCGGCGGCCCGCTGGAGCGAGCTGCGAGCCGGCAGCGTGGTTGTGCGCGGCGGCTGGCGGCTCTATTCCAGCGGACCCGGCCTCTTCCTGCACACGGTGCGGGCGTGCCTTCTGGGAGTGCGCGAGGCGTTCGGTGACGTCGTCTTCGATCCCGTTCTGCCACACAGCCTCGACGGCTTGAGGGCCACGCTCACGCTGCAGGGAAGAGGCATCGAGCTTCGGTATCGGGTGCGCCGGGGCAACTTCGACCCCTCGGCCATCGTCCTAAACGGCGTGCAGGTGCCGGTGACCGTCCGCGAAGGAAACCCCTATCGCCCGGGAGGGTGGCGCATACCGTTGGGCGAACTGCTCCCGCTCATGGGCCCCGCCGAAAACGTGCTTGAGATCTCCTTGTGACCGTTTCGGGCACCGCTGTTCGGCAAAACGCCCGAACCGGGAGATTCTCCCAGCGAACAGGGTATGACGAACTTAGTTCAAAGGCATAACAATCACATAGTTACGCTTCAGTAGGTGTGGCACCAGCGTTGCGTACTACGATGGGTTGTGGGACATTCAGGCTTCCGACAGGGCGCGCAGCCCGACGTGCGGTTGACGGATAGGTGACCATGTCGAAAGGGGCCTCGACGCTGTCTCGTACGCTCATCGCCATCCTCGTATCGACGCTCGCGCTGCTGGCCGCAGCGGCTTCCACGAGCGCGCAGGAGATCAAGCCTTCACAGGCGGGACCGCCTGTCGCGAGCCGAGTCTTCGAACCCTTCTTCGTGGAGTTGCAGGAGCGTACCTTCCGGTTTTTCTGGGAGACCGGCAATCCGGAGAACGGATTGATCCCGGACCGGTACCCGACGCCGTCGTACTCCAGCATCGCCGCAGTCGGCTTTGGGCTCACGACGTATCCGGTCGGCGTCGAGCGTGGCTACATCACGCGACAGCAGGCACGGCAGCGCGTACTGGCGACGCTGCGGTTCCTGGCCGGGGCGCGACAAGGCTCCGAGGCGCGCGGGGTGACGGGTCATCGCGGATTCTTCTATCACTTCGTGGACATGAAGACCGGCGAGCGGTTCGAGGACAGCGAGCTGTCGACCGTCGATACCGCCATCGTGCTGGCCGGCGCTCTCTTCTGTCAGTCCTATTTCGACGGCGCGGACCCCGAAGAAGTGGAGATTCGCGCACTGGTGGACACCATCTACCGGCGAGTGGACTGGCAGTGGGCACAGCCGAAGGGACCCGCCATCACGCTGGGCTGGTCGCCCGAGGATGGGTTCCTCAGATACGACTGGCGCGGGTACAACGAGGCCATGCTGGTCTATCTGCTCGCGCTCGGGTCTCCGACGTTTCCCGTGGGCTCGGACGCGTGGACGGAGTGGACCAGCACCTACGACAAGCAATGGGCCACGATGTTCGGCCAGGAGCACCTGACCTTCCCGCCGCTCTTCGGCCACCAGTACACCCACGTGTGGACCGATCTGCGCGACATCCGGGATCCGTATATGAGCCAGCGGGGCCTGGATTACTTCGAAAACAGTCGGCGAGCGGTGTACGCGCAGCAAGCCTACGCCGTCGCCAACCCACGTCGGTGCCGGGACTACGGAGTCAACGTGTGGGGCCTCACGGCCAGTGACGGGCCGGCCGACCTCGAGATCGAGGACGCCAGTGGCCGTCGCGCGTTTCGCAGTTACACGGCCCGCGGCGTCGATCCCGCCGGCAAGACCGACGACTGCACGCTTGCGCCAACGGCGGTGGTAGCGTCCATGCCGTTTGCGCCGGAGCTGGTCGTCCCCGCGACCCTCGACATGCACCGCCGCTTCGGCCGGCACATCTACTCGAAGTACGGCTTTGTCGACGCGTTCAACCGGACCTTCCTCTTCGATGTCCCCCTCCGGCACGGTCGCTACGTCCCGGGGTTCGGCTGGGTGGCCGGCGACTATCTCGGCATCGACCAGGGGGCGATGCTGGCCATGATGGAGAACTACCGGAGCGAGCTCGTCTGGCGCGTGATGCGCAAGAACCCGTACCTGCGGCGAGGCCTCGAGCAGGCAGGCTTCTCGGGTGGTTGGCTCGGACCGGGTCAGTAGCTCCCGCCCCACGCTGTCCAAGACCGCTGTCCTCGGTGTCTTCGCGGCGCTGCTGATCGCCGCGGGTTGCGAGCGCGCCTCCTCGCGCGAGATCATCCTCCGGTTCTGGGCCATGGGGCGCGAGGGCGAGGTGGTGACCGGGCTTCTTCCCGAGTTCGAGCGGACCCATCCCGGCATCCGCGTGAAGGTCCAGCAGCTGCCCTGGACTGCGGCTCACGAGAAGCTTCTGACCGCCTTTGCCGGTGAGGTCACGCCCGACATCTGCCAGCTCGGCAACACGTGGATTCCCGAGCTCGTCGCGCTGGACGCGCTCGAGCCACTCGACCGGTACGTCGCGAGCTCGCCGATCGTGGACGCCACGGACTACTTCGCGGGAATCTGGGACACCAACCGCATTGGCGGCAAGCTCTATGGTGTACCGTGGTACGTGGATACGCGCCTCGTGTTCTACCGCCGGGATCTCCTTCGTGACGCCGGATTTTCCGCACCGCCCCGGTCGTGGCATGAATGGACGCAGATGCTGGCCGCCATCGAGCGACAGTCGCGTCCGGATCGCCACGCGATCCTGCTCCCGCTCAATGAGGTCGAGCCGCTCCTCGCCCTGGCCCTGCAAGGGGACGAGCCGCTTCTCCGGGACGATGGCCGGTGGGGCAATTTCAGAAGTGGCGGCTTCCGGCGCGCGCTGGCCTTCTATCTCGAGATGTTTCAGCGCGGCTGGGCGCCCGTGGTGGCGAATGCGGCGATCTCGAACGTGTGGAACGAGTTCGGCCGCGGCCGGTTCGTGTTCTACGTGTCGGGGCCCTGGAACATCGGCGAGCTGCAGCGGCGGCTGCCGGCCGACCAGCAGCAGAGCTGGACGACGGCGCCGCTCCCCGGGCCTGACGGCCCGGGCGCTTCGATCGCGGGCGGCTCCAGCCTGGTGGTGTTTCGGGCGTCACGCCACCAGGCGGCCGCGTGGCGTCTCATCGAATTCCTGTCCCAGCCGACCGTGCAGCGCCACTTCCATGCGCTGACCGGCGACCTGCCGCCACGTCGGGCGTCCTGGCAAGATCCGCAGCTGGCGGCGGACGCTCATGCGCGAGCCTTTCGCGAGCAGCTCGAGCGGGTCAAGCCGGCGCCCAAGGTCCCCGAGTGGGAGCGCATCGCCGCCGAGATGCGGCTCGTGGCCGAGCGCGCGGTGCGTAGGGGGCTGTCGGCGCAGGACGCCGCTCGGGAGCTCGACGCCCGCACGGATCAAATTCTCGAGAAGCGTCGTTGGATCCTCACACGACGGGACGGCGGGTGAAGAGCGCCGCAGCCGCCTGGTGCTTCGTCGCGCCTGCGCTCGTCGTCATCGGCCTGTTCTTCATCGCGCCCGTCATCGTCGCGCTGGCGATGAGCCTCACCGACTTCGACATCTACGCGCTCGCCGACCGCGGCAACTTGCGCCTGGTCGGTCTCCGTAACTACGCACAGCTGCTGCAGACACCCCTCTTCTGGCAGGCGCTGGGAAACACCTTCTACTTCGTCGTCGTGGGGGTGCCGCTGTCGATTGGGGTGTCGTTCGGCACCGCGCTCCTCCTCCATTCGAGAGTGACCCGGTTCCAGGCGGCCTTCCGCACGGCGCTCTTCGCGCCGGTCGTCACCACGCTGGTGGCCGTTGCGGTCATCTGGCGGTATCTGCTCCATCCGCACTACGGCCTGCTCAACTACGGCCTGGGCCGCCTCGGCGTCCCACCCATCGACTGGCTGGGGGATCCGTCGTGGGCCATGCCGGCCATCATCCTCCTCGCGGTGTGGAAGAACTTCGGCTACAACATGGTCATCTTCCTGGTCGGGCTGCAGAGTATCCCGGAGCCGCTGTACGAGGCGGCGCGGATCGACGGGGCATCAGCCTTGCGGCAGTTTCGCCACGTCACCCTGCCGACTCTCGTCCCCATCGTCACGATGGTCAACATCCTGACCATTGCCGGCTACTTCCAGCTCTTCGCCGAGCCCTACGTCATGACGCAGGGGGGCCCGCTGCAGAGCACGGTCAGCGTGCTCTACTTCATGTACGAGGAAGGCTTCAAGTGGTGGAACCTGGGCTCGGCGTCGGCGGTGGCCTTCCTGCTGTTTCTTTTGATCTTCGGCGTGACCGCCGTCCAGCTGTGGCTGTCGCGATGGCAGGGGGTCCCGTGATGCGTCGTCTGGCGGCTCCGCTCGTGAACGGAGCGTTGCTGGCCATCTCGATCCTCACGGTGTTGCCGCTGGTGTGGATGCTGTCGGTCTCGCTGATGTCACCCGGGGAGGCCAGCACGTTTCCACCCCCACTGTGGCCGAGCCGGGCGACGCTCGCGAACTACCGCGAGCTGTTCACGCAAGCGGGGCTGGGCCGGTACCTTCTCAACAGTGTGGTGTTGACGGTGGGGGTAACACTGAGCTCGTTGCTCTTCAACGTGGCCGCCGGGTACGCGTTCGCGAAGCTGCGCTTTCCCGGCCGCGACCGGATCTTCAAGCTGCTGCTCGGCGCCCTGGTGATCCCGTCGCAAGTGGCCATGGTTCCGCTGTTCCTCCTGCTCCGGAACCTGGGCCTGGTGAACACGTATGGAGGCATCATCGTCCCGGCGCTGGCCAGCATCTTCGGCATCTTCGTGGTGCGGCAATACGCGCTGACGATTCCCGACGACATGCTGGAGGCGGCTCGCATCGACGGGGCGAGCGAGTTCCGTATCTTTCGATCCATCGTCGTTCCCGTGCTTCGTCCGATCGTGATCACCCTCGCGGTGTTCACGTCGCTTGCCGCCTGGAACGACTTCATGTGGCCCTTGATCGTGCTGAACGACATGGATCTGTACACGTTGCCGGTCGCGCTGGCCAGCCTCTCCCGCGAGCACGTCCAGGACAACGAGCTGATGATGGCGGGCGCGGTCCTGACGACCTTCCCGGTGTTGCTCGTGTTCCTGGCCCTGCAGCGGTAC
>Ga0075418_10010113_pt1 | contig 10569 bp, 7 predicted proteins | sample SoiMetdeltSBSDD2_FD_81776 | JGI IMG/M metagenome (GOLD analysis project Ga0075418, IMG submission 81776) | Bulk soil microbial communities from a Populus tree surrounding site in Tennessee, USA - Soil MetaG P. deltoides SBSDD2 | ecosystem: Environmental > Terrestrial > Soil > Tree plantation...
CCTTGGGTCCAGGGAGCGTCGTGGTTGAGCCCAAGGACCAACCGCACTTTGCCATGACCAAAGACGAAGCAGTGACGATTCAGCTCGTCGCGGAAGGTCCGACGGCCACGAATCCTGTTCGCAAGTAGGTGACGATCGCAGTGACTGGGACGCATGCCGAACGTTGGATCTGTTATCCTTGGGTCTGATGAAGGCGCGTGGTCGCAAGACTTCGAGCGCCCCCGCAGGGCGCACTCGCTCGTGGCACGGGTTCTTGGGGTTCCGGCCCGCTGTGGGCGTAGCCGCTCTCGCCATGCTGGGTGTCGTTGCCGTCGTGGCTCTCGCACAGCCGCCAAGGGTCAGGATCGTACGCGGGTTCCCTTCACCGGGCGATTATCCGGAAGGTGTGGCCTGGGACGGCAGCGGTCTATGGTGCAACAACTTCACGGATGGATCGCTCCACAAGGTCGACTCTGCTGACGGCGTTGTTCTGGAGCACTACCAGGGACAGAATCTGCCGGGGAGCCCGGAGGGTCTGGCTTGGGACGGGCAGTATCTCTGGAGCTGCGATTGGCATCAGGGGATCATCGTCCAGTTCCGCCCGACGCCCACTGGCATCGAAGTCGAGAACACCTTCCCCAAACCGGCGAATTCCGGTCCCAGCGTCGGTCTCGAGTGGGACGGCACCTCGATCTGGCTCAGCTGCTGGCCGGATCTGTCGCAGGGACTCGAGTTCGGCCAGCTCTTCAAGTTGGACCCGGTGACGCTCGCGGTGCAGCAAAGACACGTCCTCCCGGTGCGCTACATCGAGGACCTGGCCTGGGACGGACGTTACCTGTGGAGCGCCGAATGGCTGCGCGGCATCGGCTTCGCCATCGAGCCGGCCACCGGCGACACGCTGCACACCTACAACACGCCGGGGTTGTACCCCGTCGGCAACGCCTGGGACGGAACGTATCTCTGGGTCACCGACACCGACAAGGATTCGATCTGGGCCCTGGACATCTCCGGCATCACACCCACGGCGTCCGTGAGCTGGAGCCACGTCAAGAATCTGTTCCGCGGTCGCTGAGCATCGGAGCGCGGGAGGAGCGTGCATGGAGCCGAAGGAGCGTGCGGCGCGGTCGGCGGTGGCGGTGGTGCGAAACGGGGAGATCCTCGGGCTGGGATCGGGTTCGACGGCGATGCGGGCCCTGCAGGTGTTGGCCGAACGCATCCGCGCGGAGAAGCTCGACGTCATCGGCGTGCCCACGTCGCTGGCGACGCAGAAGGAGGCGGAGCGCCTAGGAATTCCGCTGACGACGCTGGAGTTGCACCCGGAGCTCGATCTCGCCATCGACGGCGCCGATCAAGTGGATGCGCGTCTCGCCGTCATCAAGGGCTACGGGGGGGCGCTGCTGCGGGAGAAGATCGTGGCGCGCTGCGCCCGGCGGGTTCACCTCATGGTGGACACGTCGAAACTGGCCGACACGCTGCGCCTCGCCGTCCCGGTCGAAGTACTGCCCTTCGCCATGGGTGCGGCCTGGCGGCGCCTCGAGGCTCTGGGAGGCAAGCCGCGTCTCCGTCTCGCCGGCAAGGCTCCCTATCTCTCCGACAACGGCAACAAGATCCTGGATGTCGACTTCGGCGCCATCGAGGATCCGGCCGCCTTGGCGGCCAGGCTCGATGTGCTCCCCGGCGTCATGGGTCACGGCCTCTTCGTCGACCTCGTGGACGAGCTGCACGTGGGCGACACGGCAGCGTCCCGTGTGATTCGCCGCACCGAAGTGCGTTGAGGTCGTTGTTTCAGAACAGCCGAGCTTGCGCGCCGGGGCGGACGAAGGTCCGCGGTCGGCTCTCGCTTTCGCCGTTGCGTCCCGTCTCGAAGCCGAGACGGCGTTTGTGCAGCTGCCACTGCTTTTCGATCATCTCCCAGTAGATGCCCTGACCGGCCTGCCGCGCGAAAAAACGGGACTCGTTCAGCTTGCCGCCGCGTACGGCGCGGATGTGGTTCTCGACCCGGCGCGCCCGCTCGGGGAGGGCGGTGCGCAGGCGCGCGAGGAAGACGGGGAGCGCGGCACCCGGCAAGCGCAGCAACACGGACTGGGCGTACCGCGCTCCCGCCGCACGGGCGCGTTCCAGGATCCGGGGGATGTCCGCGTCGTTCAATCCCGGGATGATCGGCGCCACGGAAACGCCGGTGGGGATGCCCCCCTCCGCCAGTCTGAGCAGAGCCTCGAAACGCCTCGACACCGGCGGTGCCTGCGGCTCGATGGCGCGGCCGACGGCATCGTCGGCGAACGGGATGCTGAGGAACACGCAGACGTTGGCCCGGCGGTGCAGCTCCTGCAGCAGGTCGAGGTCGCGGAGCACGCGGGGAGATTTGGTGATGATGCCGACCGGGTTGCGGAACTCGGCGCACACCTCGAGGCAGCGCCGCGTCAGCCGCCAGCGCGACTCGAGCGGTTGGTAGCAATCGGTGTCGCCGGAGAAGACGATGAGCTCGCCAGTCCAGGAGGGGCGCATGAAGGCGGCACGCAGGAGCTCGGCCGCCCGGGGCTTGACCACGATCTTGCTTTCGAAGTCCGTGCCGGCCCCGAAGCCGAGATACTCGTGAGTGGGGCGCGCGTAGCAGTAAGCGCAGGCGTGGAAGCAGCCGCGGTAAGGGTTGATGCTCCAGCGGAAGGGGAGATCCGGGCTGGAGTTCTCGCTCAGGATGGCGCGGCTGTCGTCCGCGAAGATTTGGAGTGTCGCCGGAGGCGGCTCGTCGAGCCACTCACGCTCCAGCGGCTCGAAGGGATTAGGAGGATTGTCCACGCGACGCATGCCCGCTCCGCCCGAGGGGAACAAGTAGATTCCGGAGGAGGGCATGCCATCCCGCGGCCTCCATCGTCCCACGAAAAAATCCCGAAGTCAAGGCGCGCCGGATCGGGGCCCAGCGCGGCAAAAGCGACCGAGAGGGGTCGGGCGAGGCAGACCCGAGGCGAGCGCTCGAATGCGGGGAGAGCCGACCTGGACAGCCGTTGGAGGTTCTCCTAGAATCCCGTTCCCCACAGGATTCTCCGCGGTGCGGCACCAGCGCCCGTGTGCACGGGTGCGCATCGCCATGCATCGGTCCAGAGCCCGAAGGTCCGCCGTGCCTGCGTTCCCGCTCACGGAGTCCGTTCTCCGCGAGTCTTTCCGGGAATTCGTGCCTCCCGTGCCGCTCAAGCCGGCCTACCGTCTGGGGCTCTTGCTCGTCGCACTGGCGACCGTGCTCCTGCCGGTCGTCTACGTGGCATTTACCGTTCTGGTGGCGTACGGAGTCGGTTACTACGCGTCGCACGGCGTCAGAATCCTGCACGGCGGCGCGATCCTCTACCGATTGCTCGTTTACCTCGGGCCGCTGGCAGCAGGAGGGATCCTGTTCCTGTTCATGGTCAAACCGCTCTTCGCCCGGCCGCTGCGGCGACTCGAGCCCATCGTGCTGGAAGCTGCGAGCCAGCCCCTCCTCTTCGCCTTCGTCGAGTCGGTGCGCCTGGCGGTACGGGCACCGGCGCCCGCCCAGGTGGCGGTGGATGCCAACGTCAATGCATCGGCGGCGTTCCGTCGCGGTCTGGTGAGCTTCTTCGGCCGCGATCTGCGCCTCACCATCGGCATGCCGCTCTTGGCCGGCCTGTCCCTGCGCCAGCTCGCCGGCGTCCTGGCCCACGAGTTCGGACACTTCTCGCAAGGCAGCGGCATGCGCCTCACCTACCTCGTCCGCTCGGTGAACGGCTGGTTCGCCCGCGTCGTCTACGAGCGGGACGCCTGGGATGCGGAGATCCATCGTCTCTCCCGACAAGTCGAGTTTCGGATCGGTCTCGTTCTCTACCTCGCCCGCGCCATGGTCTGGGTGACGCGCAAGTTCCTCTGGCTGCTCATGATGGCTGGGCACGCGATCGGCACCTTCATGCTCCGGCAGATGGAGCTCGATGCGGACCGCTACGAAGCACGGGTCGCCGGCAGCACTCACTTCCGTTCCACGGCTCTCCGCATGCGGGTGCTCTCGGTGGCGGCGCAACGGGCCATCGGCGTACTTTCCGATTCATGGATCGAGAAGCGACTCTGCGACGATCATGCGGGTCTGGTGGTGGCACTGGCGGAGAAGATGCCGGAGGACTTGCGCAAAAAGATCGAGAGCATCGAACAACCGGCCAGCCTTTTCGACACCCATCCTGCCGATGCGGCCCGCATCGAGAGCGCTATGGCCGAAGGCGCCGCTGGGATCTTTCACCTGGAGGGACCGGCGTCGGACCTCGTCGTCGATTTCCCGGGAGTCTCCCGCGCCGTCACCAGTGCCTTCTACCGTGATGTGCATGGCATCGAGCCCAAGCCGGAGAATCTGATGACGTTGCCACATTTCCTGGAAGGGATGGAGGAGCTGGATGCCGACATGGAGCACGCGGGTCGTTACTTCCACGGCTTGTTCGGGATCATGCATCCCGTGGAGCTGCCGCAGCGGCTACCGGAGCCACTGGAAGCGGAGGCCGAGGCCTTGCTGGTGCTCTCGCACTCCCGAGGCGCGATCGAATTGGGTTTGCAGGCTCTCGAAGCGGAGCGTCAGGCGGCCGCTGCCAAGAAGACCGTGCCGAACCACAGCCCCCCGCCTCCGAACGAGCAAGTAGTCGCCGACCTGCGTCGAGTCATGAGCGAACGCTTCCTGGCTGCCCTCGCGCTCCTCGCCACACCTTCCGCTCGCCAGCGCCTGGCGGACGCCGAGGCGATGACGCAGGAAGTGGAGCGTTGTTATCCCGTCTACCTTGCGCTGGCAGGGATGAGTAAGAAACTCGATGAAGCCATCGTCGTCCACAACGAGGCCGCTGCACAGCTGCAACGGTTGCACGCAGAGAGCAGTGACGCAGAAAAGCGCCGGGCCCTCGATGGCCTGGAAGCTGTCGCCCGCTGGACACGGCGGCTCCTCGAGGCGTTGCGCGAGGTGCCCTATCCATTCGAACATGCCCAAGGGGCGATCACTTTGGAGAAGTTCGCTCAGGCCAACCTGCCCGCGGCGGTAGCCCTCGAATGGACCGTGCTGCCCCAGTGCGCCAGCCTGGTGCAGCTGCTTTCGGCGGTCCATCTCCGCGTCCTTGGCCGCCTCGCTGCCGTCGCCGAGCGCGTCGAAAAGGAGCTCTGCCCACCGGCGGCAATGCCGGACGCTTCGAGCGCGACTCCCCTGCAGCATTGACGCAAGCACCGGATGGGAAGGCTGCGTTCAGATGCCGGCAAGGCGCTGCGCCAGAGCTTCCGCTTCCTTGATGCAAGCATTCATGGCGATGCCGCGATAGGAATTCCCCGAGAGGTGCAGGCCCGCGTGGCGGGTGAGCGCCGTGTCGATGCGCTCGAGCGTATGCCGGTGGCCGACAGGGTATTGCGGGATGCCGCGCGGATGGCGGACGACGAAGACTCGCTCCGGGTCGGCGCGTAGGCCGAGGAGCCGGCGCAGGGTGCCGAGAGTGCGCTCCGCGAGCTCGGCGTCGCTCGCCTCCACGGCGCCGGGATCGCGGGCGCCGCCAAGCATCGTCCGCATGAGAATGTGGCGCGCGTCGGAGCGATGCGGGAACACCCAGCTGTCGAAGAGCGTGCCCAAGATGGGGAGACCTTCGCACCCTGGCACGAGGAAGCCGAAGCCTGGCGTCAGGTGCTGCAGGTCCGGCGCTGCAAAGCCGAGACACACGACCGCCACGGGCGCGGAGGGAATACGCTCGGTGGCGCCGGCGAGATCCGGGTCGAGGGGCCGGAGCAGCGGTGCCACCTTCCAGGCCGGACTCGCGAGCACCACATGCTCCGCTTCCAAGCTACCGCGACCAGGGAGCGCGAGGCGCCAGCGGTGTACACCGGCCTCCCGAACGACGACGGGTTCGATGCCCTCCACCGCGGTCCCGAGTCGCAGGTGCTCGGAGAGTCGACTCGACAGGACGTGCACGATCGACTCCATCCCGTCGGTGAAAGAGGTGAGCGTGCCGCCTGGGCCCATGGCGCTACCAGTATGGCGAGGGGCGCCACCGCCCGAGGCGCTCGCCTGGCGCGCTGCGCGCCGCTTTGCCGCCATGGCTCGGAAGAGGCCGCCGTGGCGGCGCTCCATCTCGCGTAGGCGCGGGAAGGCGCATTCCATGTCGAGCCGGCGCGAGTCCCCGGCGTAGATGCCGGTCACCATGGCGTCGACGAGAACCTCGGCAGCTTCGCGGCCGATGCGCCGGGCGGCGAAGTCGAAGACCGATTCGCTGGCCCCATCCCGGCGCGCCGGCTGCGCCCATTCGAGGAGCACGCGCAGCCGACCACGGAGGCTCAGGACGTCGCTGCTCAGGAACGCCTGTGGTTTTTCTGGCAGCAGCCGCAGCTTGCCGTGACGCACGATCCAGCGCCGGCTCGCGGCGACGCTCGCCTGCACTACCTGCTCTCGCATTCCGAGCGCTTCCACCAGGCGCGCCGTGGCGGGTTCGTTGTCGAGCCAGCCGTTCGGACCCCACTCGCACAGATAGCCTTGACGGTGTTCGCTACGGATGTTGCCGCCGGCGCGCTCGCGCTCTTCCAGCACCTGCACCTCGACGCCCAGGCGCTGCAGGTGGAACCCCAGGGCGAGCCCCGAGATCCCAGCGCCAACGACGGCGACGCGCGTGCGGGAGGGAGGCATGAAGGACTCAGATCGTGCGGGAGAAGGTGCGCTCGCTCTTCTTGCCCTCGAGGTACTTGTCGAAGACCATGGCGATGTTGCGGATGAAGACGCGACCGAGCCGGGTCACCTCGATGCTGTGGTCGCGGAGGCGGAGGAAGCCGTTCGTCTCGTGCTCCCGCAGCGCCTCCAGCTCGGCGGCGAAGGTGGTCTCGAAGTCCAACCCGAAACGCCGCCCCACCTCGCGGCCGTCCAGGTGGAAATTGCACATGATCTGGGTGATCAGGTACCGGCGGATCTCGTCGTCGCGGGAGAGCAAGACCCCGCGCAACACTGGCAGCCGCGCGGCGCGGAGGGCCTCATAGTACGCGTCCTGCGCCTTCTGGTTCTGGATGTAGGCACCTTGCAGGTCGCCGATGCCGGAAACGCCGAAGGCGATGCTATCGGAGGCGGGCTTGGTGGTATAGCCCATGAAGTTGCGATGCAGGGCGTGGTGATGCAACGCCCGGGCCAGCTCGTCGCCAGGGAGGGCGAAGTGGTCCATGCCGATCTGGACGTAACCGGCGTCGACGAACTTGCGCAGCCCGAGCAGGTAGAGATCGACCTTCAGCTCCGGGGGCGGCAGCATGTCCTCGGTCATCACATTCTGATTGCCCGACTTCCAGGGCACGAAGGCGAAGCTGTACATCGCCACGCGGTCGGGGCGCATGTCGAGGATCGAGTCGAGGGTGCGGGCGAAAGTGTCCAGGGTCTGCAGCGGCAGGCCATAGATGAGATCGACGTTGATGCTGTCGAACCCTTGGCGGCGGCAGTGAGCATACAGCTCGTGGGTGCTCGGCTCGTCCTGGTAGCGGCTGATGATGGCCTGCACCTCGGGGGTGAAGTCCTGCACCCCCATGCTGAGCCGGTTGAAGCCGAATTCGCGCAGGACGTCGATGTGCTCGTGCGTGGTCACGCGCGGATCGATCTCGATGGCGACCTCGGCCTCCGGCAGGATCTCGAAGCGGTCGAGTACAGCCTGGTGCAGCTGGCGCATCTCCGCCGGTGTGTAGTAGGTGGGCGTGCCACCACCCCAGTGGTACTGGGCGACGCGCCGCCGGTGGGGCAGATGCTTGCACACCAGATCGAGCTCGCGTTGCAAGTACCCCAGGTATTCGAGGGCGCGTTCCCGTTTCTTCGTGATGATGACGTGGCAGCCGCAGAAGGTGCAGCGCTCGTGGCAGAAGGGCAGATGGAAGTAGAGCGATAGCGGTTCACTGCTGCGGGCATCCGCTGCGGCGAGCTTGCCCGCATAGTCCGCCTCCCCGACCCCGGCGTGGAACTCCACCGCCGTAGGGTACGAGGTGTAGCGCGGTCCGGGGCGGTCGAAACGGCGGATCAGCTCCGGCGTCAGCTCGGGCTCGGGAAGCGGTTGCTGGGGCTGGATGGATTTCATGGTCTCAGGGCGCAGTGCCCGTCACACACCTCCCTGCTCGAATATATCGGTGCCGCCGCCCAGTGACCAGCCCGCTCGCCCCCGCTCTTCCATCGCCTGGAAGCGCCGGGCCGGCGCCTTTTTCGAGGCAGGGTCGAACGACCCCCTGCAGGCAAGGACCGCGGGATTCAAGCCCGGCGCAAGAGGTAGTGGGCGATGAGCGGCCGGCTCTTGGAGTCCTTCACATGCACGATTTCCTCTACTTCGAGGCCCAACTTCTCGAAGGTGGCGCTGAGCGCCTCGTCGGTATAGCGCCGGGTGAAGAGCATGGTGCGGATGCGGTGCTGCATTTTTTCTTCCTGGATGATGAGATCGTGGCAGAAGTTGACGCTGCCCGGGATCTTGCAGCTGTCGTCGCCACCCTCGTAGCTTTGTAAGGTGACGCGGAGCTGCACCTCCCGCGGCAGGCGTCCTTGCGACACCTCCCAGACGCGGTATGGCATCTCCAAGAGGGCAGTGCGCGTCGACTCCTCCGCCGAGCGCTCGGTCTTGTGCACCGTCATGGGGTAGACCGGATCGCTCTCGATGGGATCCAACTTGCGCCCTACCTCCACCCAGACCAGATCGCCGGGCCGCGTGAGCCGGAGCAGCGTGCTCCGGATGAAGGATTCCTCGTCGCGCACGTTGCCCAGGATGTTGCCGAGCACGAGCACGAGCCGGAGCCCATCGGTGCGCTGCGCGCTCGGCAGGCGCGCAGCGAAATCGAGGCTGCCGTACTCGAAATCGGCGCAGATCGGGGTGAGCAGGCGCATGGCGTCCGGGCGCGAGGCCCACAACCGCGGCTCGGCCAGGGCCCGCTTCGCCGCCTTGAGGAGTAGCGGCATGGAGAGATCCACGGGCATGTAGGTGAGCCAGGCGAGCGGCCGCTGCAGCTGCTGTTCTCTGCTCACGAGCTGCCGCAGGATGCGGCATTCCTTTTCCCCTTCGCCGGGTCCCAGGCTGATCACGTCGACGCCGACGCCCTCCCGCAGATCTCCGAGCCACTTCGCGGCGCAGCGCTCGACGCCTTGCAGCCACTCTTCCTGGCCGTAACCGCGCTTGATCAAGTTTTCCCAGGCGAGAGCGCAGTGCGGGTCGTAATACAGGAAGCGATGACCGAGGTAGGAGTCGTGGGTGTACTTGTCGCCGAACTGGCGCAGCAGTTCCGAGGGCCCGGCGCCGTCCTCCACTTCCAGACGAACCATGCGGCCGTTCGGATCGACGAACGAAGTGTGATCCATGAGGGAGCGCAGGTGCGCCGCCAGCGCCCGCTTCACCCCGTCCAGGGTCACGAGCTTCAGATTCTCCCCCATCCCCTTCTTCCAGTTCTTCACCTGCTCCCGGCTGACGCCGACGAGATCGGCGATCTCCTGGTCGCCGGCGATGCCGAGGGTGTCGAGGACATGGAGGAGGAGATCGATGACCTGGCTCGGGGCCGGGCCGCGGCCCCCGGGTTCAGGCTTTCTTGCCATGGGTCGGTCCGTTTTTTCGGCCGCAGGCCACTTTTTTTTCGGGTCCCGAAAGCTTTTCCCGTGGGGGCGCGGCGAAACGCGCCGTAGGCTGAGAATAGCTCCACGATAGCGGACGCGCCAAGTGATCTCGTGGAAGCGCGGCACGAATGGTGCAGTCCGAGTCGAGGAGCTGGAGAGCCGAGGTGGTGAACACCTCACCGCAGTACGGCGCTCCGCTCCAGCCCTCGGGGTCCTCGGCAGTCAGAAGCGACCCGGCGGCGGGGCAGCGAACCAGGAGGGGTTGAAATGCGATCCATTCTTCTAGCGGGGCTTGTCGCGACCGTTGTGGCCCTGGCCCCTCGACCGAGTCACGCCGACCACACGTCGCCGATCTTCGTCGACTTCCCGGAACTCACCGAGTGGGGCGACGTCATCTTCATCGGCGGCGTCCAGTACTGGAGACCGTTCCAGGATCTGGTCGCCGTCGATTGGGAGCCCTATAACAACGGCTACCTTTACGAGGATGCCGTCGATGGTCTCGTCTGGGTCTCCAACGACCCATGGGGGGTCATCACCGAGCACTACGGCTACTGGCGGCACAACGGGGTGTACGGCTACGTGTGGCGGCCGCTGTATCCGATCCAGTGGCGCCCGCTCATGTCCTCCATGTTCCGGGACGACGGTGGCGTCATCGTCGGCTGGAGCCCCTTCTACTACGACGCCTGGGCCCAGAACCTGTACGTCTCTGGTTGGGGCTTCGACGACTGCTACTGGGCCCCCTTCTGGGACCGGGTCCATTGCGCGGATTTCTACTACTACCACTATCCGCGCTTCGTCGGCTGGTCGGTGGGCATCACGTTCTACGACTACGACGTCTACTATCGTGACGTGCCTGACCACTGTTATCGGCGCGACTGGGATTACCGTCAAGTGCGCCACGAACGCCGGCGTGAGCCCCTGCGGCCGACGCTGCTCGTGAAGGAGCGGTTGCGGGCCCAGCGCGCGGTGGAGCCCGAGGTCCGGAAGCGGGTGGACCCGCAGCCCGTGCCGATCCGCGAGACGGTGTCGCTCACCCC
>Ga0075418_10010115_pt1 | contig 10568 bp, 7 predicted proteins | sample SoiMetdeltSBSDD2_FD_81776 | JGI IMG/M metagenome (GOLD analysis project Ga0075418, IMG submission 81776) | Bulk soil microbial communities from a Populus tree surrounding site in Tennessee, USA - Soil MetaG P. deltoides SBSDD2 | ecosystem: Environmental > Terrestrial > Soil > Tree plantation...
GACGAGCGCGGTGAGCGCGCCGGTCGCGGTGCCGAGCAGCAGGAAGCGCAGCGTCGCCTCGCTGAACACCGCCGTGGCCAAGATGCTCACCGACCACCACCGTCGTCCGGTCGACCAGTGAACGGATGACCGCCGCCATCCAGGTGCAAAGGCACGGTTCCCCCCTAGGAACAGCCGAGACGTCGGCCGTCGCCAAGATAGCCGCGCTACGGGAATCGTGTCATGAACCTGGGGTGTTGCCGCGCAGAACCGTCAAGGTTGTCAGGAGCATTGACGGCGACCGGGGGTGCCGGCGTCGAACCGGTGGCAACGATGCGCAGCGGGCCGACCTCACGGTTCCCGTCGAGGCGGTCGTGTCACGGTTGCAGATCGCCATTGGTCCAGCTCGTCGGCGTCGAACAGGTGAACCATGCTGGCGGTCTGGCTGCCGGTCGCGACGAGGGCCCCGTCGGGGGTCCAACCGGTGAAGCTGCCGTGGCCGTAGCCGTTCGAAGCGAGCTCGCCGCGCAGGTCGAGCAGGATCCAGTCGGTCGGCCGGACGTCGGCGAACCGCAGCGAGTTGTCGAGGCTGAAGCCGGCGCCGAGCTTGCCGGCGGCACGCGCCACGGCGGCCGGCACCATGTCGGCCAGGTACGCGACTCCGACACGGGTCAGCTCGTCGATCCCGTGCAACCGGGCCCACAGCGCCAGCGACCCGGGCGGCGGCTCACCGACGAAGGTGGCCTGCCGGAACTCGAGCCGGCGACTGAAGGCCATCTCGCGACCCTCCGACGAGCCCGGCCCGAACGGCATCGGCCCGCTGTCGTCGGGTGGCGAGACACGCGGCATCGGCAGGTACTGGCCCGTCAGCCCGTCGGGACGCGGGTGGGCCGTGGCGCCGAGGGCGCAGAAGACCGTGCGGTCGCCGACGTGGGCCGTCACCTGCAGCTGAGCGATCCGCCCGCCCATGGCCAGCGTGTCGACGTCGACCTCGACGGTCTCGCCGACATGAGCCTGGGCGATGAACTGGGTGACGACCCAGAGGGCGTCACGCTGGGTCGCCGCCTCCATCGCCAGGACCGACGCGGCCGCGCCGGTGCCGCCGTAGAGGGCACCGTCGTGGCGGGCGAGCCCCGGCGTCAGCTCGAAGGAGCCGCAGCTCGACGGCGAGCCGAGCTCGAACGGGATCAGCTCGAGGTCGGCCGCTCGCGGGTAGCTCATCGGTTCGTCCGCATCGGCGGCCTCGCTCACCTCACCAACGATAAACGTAGGGACACTACGCTGGGCCGGACAGCCACGCGGGCGACGGTAGCGAGCTCGTCGACCGAGCTGGACGGGACGGACGTCAGCCGCGTTGACGATCTCCACCGCGCTCTCACGGGTTCTGGTCGTCCTGCGACCAGAACCGCCGCGAACGCGGGCCGGTCAGCGGGCGTCGTGCTCGCGGAGGACCTGACGGATGCGCTCGTGGGACAGGCCGGCAGCGGTGCCGACCTGGCGGAGGCTGTGACCCTCGTGCACGGCGTCGATGATGCCGTCGTGCAGCGCCCGTCGCGTTCGCTCGGCGGCGGCGGCCCGGGCCCGGACCCTGGCCAGGGCGGCGGGCTGATCGCTGTCGTGGTCGGCACCGGCGGACTGCAGCAGTAGATCGGCCAGCCGGGCGAAGGCCCGGTCCGACGGCGGCGCCTCGTCGAGGGCGCCGAACACGACCATGCCCATCGTGAGCAGCGCCAGCACCCGGGCGAGGTCGTCGGTGGCGAGGGCCGGGTCGATGAGACCGAGCGCCACCGCCGCATCGTTCGCCCTGGTCATGGCCCGCAAGTAGCTCTCGAGCCCGCGCCGCAGGGTCTGGGCGACGTGCGGATCTCGCCGGGCGACGACGATGACGTCGAGCAGCAGCAGCATGCGACGGTCCGGGCGCTCCGACATGGACTGGATGATCCGCTTCGATGCCTCGCTCCACGGCAGGGAGGCGACCTCACGTGCCGAGCGAACGATGTCCTCGACCGGCACGAGGCCGACCGTTGCCAGCAGCAGATCGAGCTTGCCGGCGAAGTGGGCGTAGAGGGCACCGGTGGTGACGCCGGCCCGCTCGGCGATCCCGGCGACGGTGGCCGCCTCGTAGCCCTTGGTCGAGAACTCCTCGAAGGCGGCCTCGATCAGCGCAGCGCGGGAGTTGGGGCGGGAGCTCTCCGGTGGCTGCGACGGCGGCACAGACCCCGATTCCTCCCCGCCATCGACGTGCGCCATCGATCGAGCGTACCCCCGTTACGAAAGTCGTTCGTGGTGCACCGAGCGCTGCATGCGAGCGCTTGTCAGAGTTGTTGACACATCCCGTGGACAGCGGCGAGCCTGAGCTGGTGCCATAGTGGCGCCATGGGTCGGGTCCTCTTCCATGGTGGTCGGGTGTTCGACGCGGTCGGCACGGGAGTCGCCGACCCACAGGCTCGGCGGGCCGATGTGGTGGTCGAGGACGGGCACATCGTCGAGGTCGGCCCAGGCCTCGACGGCGACGAGGCCGTCGACTGCACGGGCAAGACCCTGATCCCGGGCCTGTTCGACTGCCACACCCATGTGACGTGCACCCACTACGACATGTGGAAGATGGCCCAGACGCCGTTCTCGCTCCAGTTCTTCGAGGCCGCTCGCAACCTCGAAGCGACGCTCAGGGTCGGGATCACCACCATCCGGGACGCCGGCGGCGCCGACCTCGGGGTCAAGACCGCTGTGGAGCAGGGCCTGGTCAACGGCCCTCGCATGCAGATCTCGATCACCATGCTGAGCCAGACCGGCGGCCACGCCGACGACTGGATGGTCTGCGGCGGGACCTTCCCGACGCCTTTCGGCCTGGCCCACCCGGGTAAACCCAGCGCCATCGTCGACGGTCCCGACGAGATGCGCCGCAAGGTGCGCGAGTTGATCCGCGCCGGCGCCGACGTGATCAAGGTCGCCACCAGCGGCGGAGTGTTGTCGCCCGGCTCCAATCCCCGCCACGGCCACCTTCGGGGCGACGAGCTCGACGCCCTCGTGGCCGAGGCTGCGGCGGGCGGGCGCTGGGTGATGGCCCACGCCATGGCCACCGACGGCATCAAGGCGGCGATCCGAGCGGGGATCCGCTCGATAGAGCACGGCGACTACCTCGACGACGAGGCCATCGACATGATGCTCGAACGCGGCACGTACCTGGTCCCCACGCTCATGGCGGCCCGAGGCGTGATCGACATGGCGGCGGTCGGCGGGTCCTTCACCGACGAGAGCCTCCGCAAGGCCAAGATGGTGGTCGAGGCCCATGACGACTCGGTCAGCCGGGCCATCGCCGCCGGAGTCAAGATCGCCATGGGCACTGACTCCGGGGTGACGCCCCACGGCCAGAACCTCCAGGAGCTCCAGCTGATGGTCGATCGGGGTATGACCCCGGCGCAGAGCCTGGTGGCGACGACCCGCACGGCCGCTGAGCTGCTCGGCGTGGACGACGAGCTCGGGACGCTCGAGCCCGGCAAGCGCGCCGACGTCGTGGTGGTCGACGGCGACCCCTTGGAGTTCGACAAGCTCGCGGAGCGCATCGACGGCGTGTGGAAGGACGGCGCCGCGGTCGTCTGAGCGCCTTGCGACGACGTCAAGCATCGGAATGACTGGTCTCCAGGCGGTCCTCGGACGGTCTCTGCATGGTCTCGGGGTGTTGCGCAAGGGGCTCTGCGGAGTTTGACAGGGCGTCGCGGAGTCGGGGCGTGAGGTGGCCGTTTGGGCGATCGAGGGCGGCGCGGTAGGGGGTGAGGTCCATGTCGGGGTAGCGGAGGGCGACCCCGGTGATGGTCTCTTCGGTCCAGTACTCGTGGCCCGGCTGTGGGAAGCCGAGCAGGGCGCGCTGTTCGGGAGCCGCGTGGGTCAGGAACTGATACATGAGGGGCTGCTGCGACAGGCGGGGCCAGGCGCTCCATCCCTGCCACTCGCAGACCGCGCTCCGATAGACGAGATGGAGCGTGAACCGCAGTCCGGCGTCAGCGTGCATGCGTGAGCCGCGATGGAAGCCCGACATCGTGTGCAGCAGCAGCGAGCCCGCCGGCACGGACAGCGGCTGCTCGTGGCGGTACAACTCCGGGTGGTCGTCGCGCGCCTTGTGCCGGGGCACCAGCGGGACACCGTCGGAGAACTGACGCTTGACGTAATACGTGGGGCCGAGGTCGAGGGTCACGTCGGTCAGGTAGAGGATCGCTGGGATCTGCCGGAAAATGCCGTCGTCGCTGGGCACGACGAGTGAGTTGTTATCGAAGTCGGTGTGGAGCTCCTGCTCGTAGTCGAAGGCGCCTGCGTACTTGGCGACGACCAGCGACTGGGTCAGCCGGATATCCGCGGTGCCCAGCAATCGGCGCACCGTCGCCACCAACGCCGGGTGCATGGAGATCTCGTTGAGCGCTTGTTCTCGATAAGGGAACTCCGCGACCAGCAAGCCGTTGGTGGTGAAGCGGGGTTGGTACCCCTCGGTCCGGGCCGCGTACGTGGGCCAGTCGGGAAAGTGGCGATCGAGACCGGCGCGAGCGCGGAGCAACTCATCGTCGTCCAGGAAGGGGGCGATCACGACGTAGCCGTCGCGCTCCCAGACCTCGATGTCGCGCTCGGTGATCCCGCCCATCGACGCGATCCTCCGTCCTGCTCCGCCGTTCAGGGTGGGGACCGTGCACGACACTCGAGATCAACGTTGTCAGCGCACGGCCGACGGCCCTTGTTCGATCACGATTGTGGCCTACTCTCACCAACTGAGGAAGGCGGTCCTTCTTTGGCGATGACGCTTGCGGCGGGGGCGCACGTGGCACGGATCGTTGGGCCATGAGCCACCGTCCGCGGCCGGCTTCATCTCCAGCGCTCGCGATCCTCGGTGGCGCTCCGACAACGACGGCCGAGTGGCCTCCGTGGCCGCAGATGGGGGCTGGCACTCTCGACTGGGTACGGCGCGCGCTCAGCACCGGCCGCTGGGCTGTCAGCGGCCCTTGGGCGGGTAGTCCACCACTCGACATGACCTTCGCCGAGCGGTTCTCGACCTTCGTCGGAGCCCGCTGGTGCGTACCCGTCGACCATGGCTCGAACGCCTTACTGGCGGCGTTGACGGCTCTCGGCGTCGGACCGGGTGACGAGGTCGTCGTCCCCGGCCTGACCTGGGTGGCCTGCGCGTCGGCCGTCGTCCGGGCCGGCGCCTTCCCGGTCCTCGTCGACGTCGACCCTCGCACGCTCTGCGTGGACCACCGGGCGGTCGAGGCGGCCATCACCCCGAGGACGGCGGCGCTCCTCGCGGTGCACCTCTACTCGGCCATGGCGGAGATGGACGAACTGCGGCAGATCGCTGCCGGGAACGGCCTGCCACTCATCGAGGACGCCTCCCAAGCCCACGGTGCCCGATGGGACGACGCCCGGGCCGGCAGCCTCGGCGACGTCGGGGTCTTCAGCATGCACCAGAACAAGCTGCTCACCTCCGGCGAGGGAGGCGCAGCGGTGACCTCCGACCCGGTGCTCCACGCCCGGCTGGAGCAGCTTCGTGGCGACGGCAGGCGCTATCGACCCGCGGGCGAACTACGAGCTCTGGGGCAGCCGGACCTCGAAGAGGTGGGCGACGTGCTGGGCTGGAACATGCACCTGTCGGAGATGCAGGTCGCGTTGCTGCTCGACGGGCTCGATCGCCTCCCTGGCCAGAACGACCGCCGAGCCCAGGCTGCACGGCTCCTCGACAGCGAGCTGTCCGCGTTGGGAGGCATCGAACTGGTCCACTCGTACGCCCAGAACACGAAGCGGGCGTTCTACAGCTACGTGGTGCTCGTCGAGTCCGAGGCTTTCGCCGACCTGCCGATCGAGGTGATCTGCGCGGCCGTGAGCGCCGAGCTCGGCACGTGGGTGCGTCCCTCGGTCGAACCCCTCGACACCCACCCCCTCTACCAGCCGCTACGACACCCCTTCGCCGACCTGCCCGGTTGGGCGGACAGACTCGATCCACGGCAGTTCGATCTGCGCGAGGCCCACAGAGCAGCCGATCGGGCCCTGCTTTTCCATCACCCGCTGCTGCTCGGCACCGACCAGCAGGTGCTGACCATCGTGGAAGCAATCGACAAGGTCAAGCGGAACGCACATCGGCTGAACGACCGCCATCCCTAGAGAGGCAATCCATGGTCTCCCCCTACCAGGTGCAGATCTTCAAGTCTCCCGACGACATCACACCGACACCGGTAGCCGGGATGCTCCATCTCAGCGGACTCACCGTCGTGACCTACTTCGGCCTGCGCCTTCGCCCGGAGGCCCTCCAGACCGCATTCGACAACGAGCTCCTCAAGGAGGTGGACGGGCCCGAGACCTACGCCGACAAACTCACGGCGGACGCCGGGCTCACCTACACCAAGCTGCTCCCAGCAGGCGAGCTGCCGCCGCTCGTCGCGGGTGCGGTCGGAGCCTCGACGGGCCCCGTCCGACAAGCTCTCCTCTGGATCGACCCGGAGTACGCGCTCGTCGTAGTCCCCCTCGTCTTCTCGATGCCACGAGGACAGCCCTTGTGGGACGCACTCCCCCTCGACAAGCCGGTCGGAGTGGTCGAAGTGCTCAAGGCCCTGCAGGTCCTCGCGCAGGGGGACATCGCCACGTCGATGACCGAGCAGGCCATCGACGCCCTCGAGACGGACGGCATCCTCACCCGCGGAGACGTCCTAGGGACCATGCGCATCTCCGATGCCTTCGGCGTCCAGCTCTGGGACCTCGAAGGCTCGCTGCTCAGCGACGGAGGACAACCACGACCACTAGCGCCGTTCATGGGTCTGGACGAGTCGAGGCGCTACGCGTGGGAGCTGTCCGCGTTCATGTCGTACCCGATCGACCACATCATGAAGGACCAGCTCTGGCGACAGCGCCGAGCAGACCAGGTCTTCGGTGAGGTCGGCGAGGGGTTTTCCGCCCTCGACGACCACATGGTGTTCGTCAACCACTGCTGTTGCCTCGAGATCTCCCATCTCCCCGTAGAGCTCAAGGAGCGCTCGCGCTTGCGGATGCAGAACTACGGCTACGACTCCGCCTCGATGTTCGTTTGGACGATCGGCAACCTGCGCTCGATGGTCCTGGCCGACCTGAGGGAGAGATACCAGGGCACCGTCACTGAGCTCGTCGACAAGCAAGCGCTACCGGCCAACAACCTCGTGATGCTCGCCAGCGAGGAACGCCGCCATCACGCGCTCATCGACCGGCTGATGTCCTTCGCGAACCACCTGCGCGAAGCCCGCCTCCGTCTGATCGACGAGGCCATCCTGCGCAAGCGCTTCGGTCACGACCCGGTCACACCGTTGCGGCGCGACATGGACAAAGCCGAAGCCCTTGCCGCCGACCTGGTCAAAGCCCGCGACCAGGAGCTGCAACAGAACACCAACACGCTTCTGGCCTTCCTGGGCGCCGGGTTCGCGGTCCTCGGCGTGCCCGGCCTGGTCGAACAGCTCAGCAACTGGTGGACCCGAGGCCAGTGGCTACGACTCGGCCTCACTTGCGTCGTCGTGGCCGTGATCCTCTCCCTGCTCTACATCGTTTGGAGTCGGCGCCGCGCCAGCTGACAAGGAACGAGGAGATGCCGGCAGACCCGCGCCGAGGCATCTTCCCTTCAACGCTCCGGCCCGGGTGCGGTGCTGGGACAGAATCGGTGATCCGGGGCCGTGTAGCAGCGGCGATGACTGCGGCATGGCCTGAGTGCTGCATGGACTAGCTGTTGTTGGTGTGGGTGGTGGGGGGCCAGGGACGGGTCTGTTCGAGGATGCGGGCCAGGCGGAGGGGTATCTCGTCGTGGTGGCGGCGGGCGACGATCTGCAGGCCCACAGGTAGGCCCTGGGTGGTGTGGCCGGCCGGGACCGCTATGGCGGGGTTCCAGCAGAGGTTGGCCAGCATGGTGAAGGGGGTGGCCCCGGCGCCGGGCGGGTTGGTGGGGTGGTCGTCGATGACCTCGGTGGGCGGGCCAGCCGCGGGGAAGGCCGCCACCGCGGTCGCCGGGGTGAGGAGCACGTCGATCTGCTCGAAGAGGCGGGCGGTGTCGGCGACCAGTTGCTGGCGGCGCTGCACGGTCCGGGCGTAGCGGCGGATCGGGTAGTCCTCGGTCTGCTCGAGGACCGTGCGGGAGTAGCGGGTGAGGTCGTCGCGGCCGGCGGGCCACATGTCGTCTTCGAGATCGAGCCAGAGGTCCATGGCTCCGGCGCTCAGCCAGGTGCGGACGGGGTCGGTGAGCTCGACCGGCTCGTCGTCGAGGATCAGCTGCGCCTCTCGGGCGAGCTGCTCGGCCGCGTCCTGGGCGAGCCGTCGGACCTCGGGATCGCAGCGAGCGAAGCCCAGGTCGGGTGACCAGCGAGCCCGGAGGCTGTCCACCGGTAGCGACTCGATGGCTTGTTCGTAGGACCCGCTCGGCTCGGGCAGCGAGAAGCGGTCCCGGTCATGGGGCCCGGCTGTCACGTCGAGGTGGCGGGCGCTGTCGGCCACCGTCGTCGTCAGGATGCCGAGCACCGACGTCTCGGACCCATGTGGGCCGGGGGACGGGATGCGACCGAAGCTGGCCTTGAACCCGACCAGCCCACAGAACGACGCCGGGATGCGGATCGACCCGCCCCCGTCGCTGGCGGTGGCCATCGGGACGAGGCCCGCTGCCACCGCCGCCGCGCTGCCGCCGCTGGAGCCGCCGGGCGTGCGGTCGGTGTCCCAAGGGTTGCGGGCGACGCCGAACGCCTTGGTCCGGGTGAAGTTCAGCGTGCCGAACTCGGGGGTAGCGGTCTTGCCGACCGGGACGACGCCGGCCCGGCGCAGCCGAGCCACGTGGATGGAATCCACCGCGACCGGTCCCCGCTCCAAGAACAGCAGCGAGCCGTAGCTCGTGGGCATCCCGGCGCAGTCCTCGAGGTCCTTGACCCCGATCGGCACCCCCGCGAACGGGCCCGGATCGTCGCCCCGGGCCACGGTGTCATCCACCGCCCGGGCGGCTGCCCGGGCGCCGGCCTCGTCGACATGGACGAACGCACCCAGCTCATCGTTCCGCTGCGCAATGGCCTCCAACGCCCCATCCAGGACGTCGCTGGCCTTGCGCTGACCCCGACGGACCGCCTCGGCAACCTCGATCGCGGTCGACATGTCATCCAGCGACGGTGCCATCGGCGCGCTCCAGGATGGTGACCCGCCCCTCGGAGCCGTCGACCTGGATGAGGTCACCGGTCCTGATGCGCGCCGTCGCTACCGACGTCCCCACCACGCAGGGGATGCCGTACTCGCGGGACACGATCGCCGCGTGGGTCAGCGAGCCACCGCCGTCGCAGACGCAGGCCGAGATCAGCGCGAAGGCGGGGGTCCAGTTGGGCGAGGTGGCCTCGCAGACCAGGATCTCGCCCGGCTCCAGGTCGTAGAGCTCGGTCGCCGACAGCAGCACCCGGGCCCGGCCCTCGGTCGTGCCCGCCGAGGCGGCGAACCCGGTGAACACGGTCACCTCGTCGCCGGCCTTGAGACCCTCGAAGTAGTGATGGTGCATGCCGAAGATCTCGATCAGTACGGGATCCTCCACCTTCTCCGGCAAGGTGCCGAGCACCTTGGGCAGCGTCTCGCGGATGTCGTTGTAGTGCGCGTAGTACTCCTGGCGGGCGGTCGCCAGCGACTGGTACTGCGACCAGCTCGTGTTCCCTGCGCAGAGCGACACGATCTCGCGGTGGAAGAGGAACAGGCCATCGTCGTAGGCGTCGGCGTCGACCGCCTCCGAGAGCGCCAGTGCCCCCTGCCGCAGCGGGATGGTGGCCCGCAGGTCGATGTAGTAGTTGTGATCCTCGTTCCACCAGGCGAAGTTCGCCGTCTGGTTGGCCGCCAGCAGCTCGTCGAACCCCGCGAGGACGTCACCACTCAACTGCGTCCGGGCGGCGTCGACGGCCTCGTCGCGCTCGGCCTGCGCCGCACGCGCGGCACGCTCGAAGTCGTGCGGCTCGTCCATCTGCAGGAAGTTGCGGATCTGGCCCAGCGGCGAGGCCGGGTTCTCGATCCAGGACGGGATGTTCGTGTCGGCGATGCCCTCGGTGCGCCACCCGTAGACCTGCAAGAAGTCGTCGAACCTGGCCAGCCAGGTCGATGCGCTCCCACCGGCCACGGCGAGCGCCGGGCGTATCTGCTCAGGCTCGGTGTCGAACAGCGGCGCGATGTCGAGTCGCCTGGCCTCGGCGACCAGGTCCCACATGGCCCGGTCGGTCTCCATGATCCGCGAGTCACGGCCCTGGAGGAACTTGGACACCTCACTCGGATCGAGCCCGTTCTCGACGCACAGGCCGTAGAGCTGCAGGTAGATGCCGAGCAGCGGGTACATCAGCTCGAAGTGGATCTCCCAGGCCCGCTTGTGGAAGGCCCGCGCGTCGGTGATGTACTGCCCGATCTCAGCGAGCGACCTCCCGGTGAAGTCATAGCTCTCGAAGTGCTGGAGCCCGAGCTCGAGCTCCCACTTGCGCTCCTCCCAGATCGCCTCGAAGCCCTCCAGGAACCTCGGCATGTTGCGCTCGATGCGAGCGGCCCGGTGGGCGACCTCCCACGCCGAGGTCGTCGGTACCTCCGACTCGTACGGGAACGGACCA
>Ga0075418_10010116_pt1 | contig 10567 bp, 12 predicted proteins | sample SoiMetdeltSBSDD2_FD_81776 | JGI IMG/M metagenome (GOLD analysis project Ga0075418, IMG submission 81776) | Bulk soil microbial communities from a Populus tree surrounding site in Tennessee, USA - Soil MetaG P. deltoides SBSDD2 | ecosystem: Environmental > Terrestrial > Soil > Tree plantation...
GACAGCGCCTTCCCGGTCTGCCGGGAGAGCTCGGCGATCTCCTTCAGCGCCGCGTTCGCCTCCTTGATCTGCTCGGGGCCGCCGGCGAGCAGCGCCGAACCGAGGCCCGGCGACTCCGCGACCTCACCGAGGAGCGCCTTGCTCGCGCCCTGCTTCTTCAGCTCCTTGAGGACGTCGGCGAGTTGGGACGCTCCGCCGGTCGCCGCGAGGATCGCGGCGTTCAGGTCCCCGCCGAAGTCCTCCGTCAGTTGCCCGAGGTCGAACGCCGAGAACGCTCCCTGGATCGAGTCGGCGAATGCCGACGCCTTGCCCTTGACCTTCTCGAGCTCGGAGGAGACGCCGTCGACGGCCTTCTCGATGACCTTGCGCGCGATGTCGATGACCTGCTGCGCGCCCTTCGAGATGCCGTCCGAGAGGCCCTGCATCATGTCGAGGCCGAGGACGTGCATGACCTTCGACGGGGACTCGACCTTCGCCGCCGCCTTCGCCGCCGCGATCGCGTCCTGGACGGCCTTCGCCGCAGCGTTGCGGACCGCCGGCGCGCCCTCGACGATCCCCGTCACGGCGCCCTGCATCATCCCGAGGCCGGTGTCGTGCCCGCCCTTGCGCGCGATCGGCTTCGTCGTCGTCGCGAAGTCCTGCCAGTTCCGCTTGTTCAGCCGGGAGAGCGTGACCGCGTCCTCCGCGAGCTGCTCCTTCCCGGCCTTGCCGGCCTCGACGAACGCCCGCCGGTACTCCGGGGGAAGGGCCGCGAGCGCCCGCCGCTGCTCGGCGGTCAGCGACTTGTCGGTCAGGATCGCCTTCAGGTCCGAGCCGAACTGCCGCGCGATCTGGATCGAGAGCCGCAGCTGCTTGCGGAGCTCGTCCGGCGTGATGCCGAACGCCTCGTTCAGCGTCGCGAACGATCCGATCGCGACCCGCGTCGAGGAGACGACGGAGTCCTTGAACTCGCGCAGCGCCTTCCGCGCGGCCTCGCCGAGCTCCCGGACGTGACCGGCCGCCTCGTTCGCCGAGTAGCCGGCGTCCTCCGCCGCTCGAGCCTGGGACTGCAGACCCGAGACGTACTGCGTCGCAGCATTCGCGGACGCCTGCTTGATCGCGATCTCGAGCGCCTCGGCCTTCGCCTGCTGCTCGACGGCGAACTGGACCTTCGCCGCGGATTCGACGAGCGCGAAGTCGCCCGTCCGGACGAACTCGAGGGCCTCGGCGTAGGTCTTGTAGTCGATGATCCCCTGCTCGAGCGCCGGCCGGAGGACCCCGGAGATGCTCGCCGCGAGCTCCTCGACCGATTGATCGTTCGAGTACAGGACGTCGTTCAGCGCTCGCCCGACCGTGATCAGGGCGCCGATGCCGAGGGCGATCGGACCCATCGCCGCGCCGAGGCTCGTGAAGCCGGCCGCCGCGGCGACCCCCCCGGCCTTGAACGCGAGGAAGATGCCGAGGAGGACGTCGAGGTTCTCGAAGAGCGACGCCGCGAGCGGGACGAGGACCTTCATCGCGTTCGCGACGGCGGGCAGGGCGGACCGCCCGAGCTTCGTCGCCTCGACGACGAGGTCGTTGAGCGCCTTCTGCATCGCGAAGGCCTCGGACTCCGCCGTCGTCCGGAAGGCGTCGCCGAGGGCGCCGGAGGAGTTCTTGACCGCGTCGAAGATGCCGTCGACCTTCGACGCCTCCTGGACGGTCAGGCCGAGGACGCCGGTCAGCGAGCGGATGTTCGGGATGACCTGCCGGAGCACGTTGTTGTAGTCGGCCTGCGTATCCGTCTGGGTCTTCGCCGCCTCGTCGAGCAGGCGCAGCGCGCCGATGATCCCGTCCTCGGAGATCGCGTCGAGCAGCTGCTGGGAGGAGAGCCCGAGCGTGTCGAGGGCCTTCGCGGCCTGCGTCCCGGGGGCGGCGACCGCCTGCAGGACCCCGCGCATCGCGGTCACGCCCTCGTTCACGTCCAGGCCGATGTTCGAGAGCGCCGCCATCGACGCCGCGACCTGGTCAAAGGTCACGCCGACGGTCGAGGCGATTGGCAGGATGCGCCCGAGCGCGTTCGCGAACTCCTCCGGCTCGGCGCGGCCCTCGCGGACGGCGGCGACAAGGACGTCAGTCGCCGAGGCGGCGGTCAGGTTCGAGCCGGCGTAGGCGTTCAGCGCGGAGGCGACGATGTTCGCGACGTCGGCCGTCGTCCCCAGCCCGACCGCCGAGGCCTTCGCCGAGGCCTCGAGGGCCGGCATGACCTGGTCGGCCTTCAGCCCGGCGGAGGAGAGGAAGAACAGGGCGTCGGCGAGCTCGGTCGGGGCCTGCGCCGTCTCCCCGGACAGCGCGAGCACCTCCTCCTTCATCGAGCCGATCGCGGAGGCCGACGTGTTCGAGATGGCGGCGATCCGCGTAAAGCTCTTGTCGAAGTCGAGCGCCGCCTTGACCGAGAGCCCGCCGATGATCCCGATGCCCGCGAGCCCGGCCGTCCCGATCGCCGACAGGCTGGTCGCCATCGACTTCGAGCTCGCGACCGTCTGCGCCTGCGCGGCCCGCATCTCGGCCGTGTACTTCGCCGTGTCGAGCTCGAGCTGAACGATCGCCTTCCCGATCGTCGCGCCGAGGCCGCCGCCGAGGAAGCCGAGACCGTCAGCCATCGGCTCTCGTCGCGAGGCGGAGCACCTCGGGTTCGGGCTCGGGCTCGGACTCCGAGGCGAGCGTCCTCGTCAGGGCGGCGCGGAGGTTGAAGGCCATCAGGTCGTCCTCCTCCTCGAGGAACGCCGCGGGGTCGGTCCCCCAGAGCCGATGCAGGCTCGCGTAGTACCGCCCGGTCTCGGACGCGGCGAAGGCGGCGAGCGCTCTCACGTCGAGAGGCTCGCCGCCGGGAAAGGGACGTCACGCATCGCATAGCCGGCGAGGACGTCGAAGTCCTCCTGGGAGAGCTCCGCGACGACCTCGGCCGACATCTCGATCTCGGGACCCTCGAGCTCAGCGACCGAGGGGGCGAGACGCTTGAGCGAGAGCCGAACGATCTCGCGGCGGAGCGTGACCCCCGCGACCATGACCTCGGGGGACGGGTCGGCACCCTCGAGCGCCTTCTCGATCGCGGCCGCGTCGCCGTTCCCGTTCGCCGACGCCTTCGCGGCCTCTGCGATCGCGTCCATCTCCCGAAGGACCGGGAGCGGGATCAGGCCGGTCGTGACGGCGTCTCGAATCCGGACGAGCCCGATCGTCGCGCCGAGTCCCGAGGGGAGCTCGATGTCGGCGCGGTTCCTCGATCGGACGAGCTCGAGTGGGTCCATGCTGCCTCCTTCCCGCCGGGGCTCCGGGGAGGGAGCCGGGTCGGCGTCTCGGGGCGCGGGGAGCGCCCGGGGCGCAGGGATGCGCCCGTCCTACGCGATCCTACGCGACTTCCAGCCGTCTCCCGGGGTGAAGAGCCGGGGAGATCAGTACGCCGGGGTCACGCCGTTGACGAGCACCGGCTTGACGTGGTCGCCCGCCGCCGGCTTGAGGATCGAGCCCTCGATCGACAGGATCAGCGGGTTGCCGCCCGGGTCCGGGTCCGGCGGGGTCACGCGGAGCCAGACCTTGTCCATCGTCAGCGCGAAGGACCAGGTGCCGGTGATCGTGTGGACGAAGTTGAAGATGACTTTGCCGGTCTGGAAGGTCGAGACCGGGACCGTGCCGGAGATCGTGCCGAAGAACGTGTTCTTGTACGCCTCCCAGTTCTCCCAGTAGAGCGACATGGTCATCGACGGCGTGAGGCGGGTCATCCCGAGGTTCGCGACCGACGCGCCGTTGACCGTCGCGAGCGGGTTGATCGGCTGGTCGACGTTGACCGAGAGCTGCTGGATGTTCGTGTGCGTCACGGCGGTCGAGGTGTCCTCGTCGAACTGCAGGGTCGCGCCGACGGCCTGGAAGTACCCGTCGGCCAGGCTCGCCGGGGTCGTGACCGTGTAGGTCACGTCCGTCGGGCGCTTGCCGACCGCGCGGAAGCCGACCTGCAGCGGGCCACCGGCCTCGGTGCAGGTGAAGGTCATCCCGGCGCACTTCCCGGCCTCGTACGTCGCCTTCTTCGTCGCGTTCGTGAAGTCGTCGTACATCGCGATCCAGGGGCCGGTCGTGCCGAGGCCCGAGAACGTGTGCGTGAACGGCCCGGCGCCGGTCATCGTGTCCGTCGGCCAGAGCGCCTGCAACAGCCGGCCGAGGGGCGCGGCGAAGGCCGGGACCGTGATGTCGGCCTCCCAGTGCTCGTCCGGGTTCTTGTACTCGTCCCCGACGATCGAGGCCGCGTCCGTGACCTCGACCCGGGACGTCGTCTGCACCGGCCTCGGACGGCCGGAGAAGACCGGCATCGAGAACGCGGCGACGGAGGGGATCGTCGTCTCGTCGACCTGCTTCGCGATCCCGACCTCGTACGCCCCCGCAGAGGGTGCGATCGGCATCTCCTACTCCTTCCCGCTCGAGGGCTTCGATTCCTTGACCCGCTCGACCACGCCGGCGCCGACCGCCGACTCGAGCGCCGCGATCACGTCCTGCTGGTCGTCGGGGACCGTCAGCGTCCCGTCCTTCCCGAAGCTGATGGCCTCGGGCCAGACGTTCCCGTCCTGGTCGACCCCGTTGAGCTCGACCGGGAGGTCCTCGACGTTCACCTTGTACTTCGCCATCTCTCCTCCTCCTACGTCGCCTGCTTGACCCTCGTCGCCCGTACGCCGAGGGCGAACCACCGGACGCTGCTCGAGCGCTCGGGGAAGGCCATCCCGAGGTATCGGACCTGCGTCGTCCCGCCGAGCATCAGGTTCGCGATGACGTAGAAGCGTTCGCGCGTCGCCGACGCGAGCTCGAACAGGGCGAACGCCGCGTCCTCGTCCGAGAGCGCCCGCGTCGGCTCGTCGCCGGCGGACTCCCAGTAGACGACCCGGTAAGTCTCCGTCAGCAGATCGCCGCCGGGCGCCGTCGTGAATGGTGTCGCCTCCTGCGCGATGTCCGCGACGGGGAAGACCGACAGGTGCCTCTCCCCGGCCTCGGCCTGCAGGTCGCCCGGGTCGTACGGCGCGTAGCGGTGGACGATCAGCGCCGGGTCCGCGAGGCCGGAGACGAAGGACGTCAGGTCGGCGACGACCGCGTCGACGAAGGTCGTCCAGTCAGATGCCACGGAACGCCCTCGAGGCCGCCCGGCGGTAGAGCGCGACCCAGAAGGGCAGCGTCGGGCGGAGGAACGGCTTCGCCGGCGTCCCCGGGTGCTTGATAGGCCCGGTGACGAACCGCCCGTTCGCGAGGCGGAGCACCTTCCCCCTCTCCCCGATCGCGTGCGGGCCGGAGCCGCGCTCGATGATCGGCGCGAGCGGATGCGTCGCCGCGACGACGTCGCCCGCGACCCGGATCGAGGACGCGACCCGCTTCGAGGTGCAGCGCGCTCGAGCGAGCCCGGCCCATTCGACTCGGGCCGGCGGCGCGGCGAGGATCAGCCGCGCGGTGAGCGGCTCGGGCCGCCAGATCACGATCGCGTTCACGCCGTCACCGGCATCCGCCGCCCATACGCCGCGGCGATCCGGGCCATCTCCCGGCTCTCCCCGAGGACGACGGACCCGTCGGACGTGACCCGCTGGGAGACGGTCGAGAGCGGGTCGGCGGTCCCCTTGACCATGTCGTACACGCGGAGCGCGACGAGGCGCCGGATGTCGTTCGGCGGCGACTGCCAGCCGAACTTCCCGACGAGCTGCACGCCGTCATCCGCCCAGGTCGTCGAAGAGAGCGAGTCGAGCCAGTCCCGCTTCCGGTTCCCGTCGAGCATCGCGGTCCCCGCCGCGTTCAGCGACGAGTGCAGCCGGTAGGAGGTCGCCGCGACCGCGGTGATCACCCCGGAGATGCTCCGGGTTCCGACGGAGGTCAGCGACCGGACCCGCCGCGGTATCCAGAGTCGGGAGCCGATCGTCCCGTCGATGACGATCGTCTCGTCGACGTCCGGGTTCGGCGGGTCGAAGTCGTCGTCGAGTTCGAGCTCGATCAGGCCGGCGACCTGCGCGATGACGAGGTCGAGCTCGCCGTCCGGGGCCTCCCCGTCGGACAGGACCAGCCCCTTCGTCCAGGGCTTGCGCGTCTCCTGCCGGAAGTCGTCCGCGGCGACGTAGGCCATCAGCCGTTGGTCAACTGCAGGAAGGTCGCGGTACCGGAGACGACGGTGCTGCCGACGCCCGGAGGGGTCGGAGCTCCCGCCGCCGGCGTACCGGCGACCGTGACTCGGTAGACGATCCTCGAGGCGGGGACGTCGATGTAGTCGCCCAGGTTCACCGGCACGGCGCCGGGGAAGTCGATCGCGATCAGCGGTCGACCGAGGCTATCGAGCGTCGCGGTCGTCAGGCGGCCGAGGTAGTCGGTCGCCGTCGTCCCCGGGTTGAGGATGCGCCGGAGCATGTGATCGCGTCGGAAGATCGTGGTCGCCATCAGCCCTCCCTCAGGGTCGCGATGAGGTCATCCTTCGTGCCGGACGTCGGGAGGCCCTTCTCGGCGGCGAGCGCCTTGAGCTGCGCGACGGTCCGGTCCTCGTACTTCCCGGTGCCGGTGTCGACCTCCTCGACCTCGGCTTCCGCTTCCGCTTCCTCGTCGTCTTCGGGGAGGTCGTCCAGGCGCTCCCGCACCTTCTCGGCGTGATCGTCCATGCCGGCCTTCTCGAACCGATCGAGGTCGCGCTCGAGCTGCAGCCGAAGGCGGTCGGTCTCCTCGGACATGCCTTTCTCCTTTCTCGAGGGGGACAGGGGAGGAGCCGGAGCCCCTCCCCTGCGCAAGTTGTCCCCCGGACCTTACGTCGCGGTCAGCTCGATGATGCCGTTGTCGACGAGGCGCAGCGGCGTGAAGTAGCCCGCGTACGCGACCTGGACGCCGAGCACCGACGGCTCCGTGACCTGAAGCGTGCCGACCCGCTGCTCGTAGACCTCGACCGCGGCCGTCGAGAGCAGGAAGGCCTTGTTCGTCCCGAGCCCGGCGCTCATGTAGGTCGGGATGCCGGCGACGGCGCCGATCAGCCCCTGCGAGAAGTCGCCCGCCGACAGACCGTCTCCGGTCTGGGCGACACTCACGATGGGGGCGAAGAGCGGGCCGAACACCGGCAGCCGTCCCGGCGAGAGAGCCAGGATGACCCGACCGAGCCCCGCCGTCGCGGTGTAGATCGTCGACGCCGCGGTCCACAGCGCCGTCCGGATCGTCGCCGCGGTCGGGGAGACACCGTAGCCGACGTTCGTGGACGTGGAGGCGTCGAGCGAGGTTCCGAGCGCCGCCTCCGTCTGGATCGCGTACCGGGCCGCGAGGTCGTTGATGATCGTGTCCATGACGCCCGGCGAGGAGAAGTCGATGTTCTGCCTCGAGACGTTGACGTACCCGCCGTAGGTGACCGCGTTGGCGGTCAGGCGGGTGATCGTCATCTTCTGCGAGACGAGCTCGGCCTTCTCATCCGCCGCCGCTCCGGCCGACCCCTGCACCGCGACCGACGTCCCCTGCGTCACCAGAGGTCGGAACCACGTCGCCGACGGCATCGGCCGAGGTCCGAGAATCTGGACCAGCGGCCGGGCCGCGTCGATGAAGTTGATCACGCCGTCGAGGATCGGGTTCGGGATCACGCCGAGGTTGTCCGACGTCTTCTGGTGCGCCGCGGCTCGGTGGAATATCTCGAGCCGCTCGGACGCCGGACGGTCGCCGAGGGAGGCGTTGTACTGGTCGAGGACGTACTCGCCGGCCGAGCGGTACTCGATCGCCCCCTTGTCGACCTCATGGCGCATCTTCGCCATCTGCGCCTGGACGTCGGCGGCCTTCTGCCGGGCCTCCGCCGATCGCACCGAGGCGGCGCGGAGCGAGTCGAGCTGCTCCTCGACGACCTCGATCCGCTTGCGGGACTCCGTGACCAGCTCCTGTTCGGAGGCGGTCAGGTCCCGCTCGGTGTCCTGCGCGTTCGCGACCGTGCCCTGGATGAACGAATCGCGCTCGGCGATCTCTCGCTCGAGGCGGTTGATCATGGCATCGGTCTTGCTGTTCTCTTCCACCAGCGGTTCCCCCCTTTCGGAGGTTCGGGCGCTCGCGCGCCTGCGGATAGGTCTCGGCCCTCTCGGCCAGCGAGCACCCGCTGCGACCCGCCTCATCCTCGAGGCGACCTCCTCTGGGAGGGGTCGGTAGTGCTTACTTCCTGCGCGACTCCATCCACGCGACGATCTCGTCGAGTCGAGGAGTGTCGAGCCTGGGGAGCTCCGACGCCAGAGCCCGCTCGCGCCGGACGTCGATGACCTGCGCGCCGTCGTACGCCCCGTTGTCGGGGAACGCGAGGTGGTCGACGAACGCCTTGCGGATGCGCCGGCGCTGCTCGGTCCGGTCCAGGACCTGGTCGGAGCCGCGGACGCCGAAGCCGATCGAGACGCCGAGGACGCCCTCGTCGGCGAGGGACAGGGTCTCGTCCCCGAGCTGGGTCTTTGCGATCCGGACCACGCCCACCAGGCCCTCGGTCCGCTCCGGGGAGAACGAGGTCACGCGACCGACGAGCCCGCTCGTCGAGGTCCCCGGCAGGTGCGCGCCGGCGGCGTGATCGCGGAAGGCCTTGACGCGGTTCGGCCGCTTCTCGATCCCGTCGAAGGCGCCGCGCTCGAAGGACTCCCGCCATATCTCCCCGCGGTACTCGACGACCGCCTCCTGCTCGTACGGAACCGCCAGGACCTCGATCGTCCGCTGGGGGAAGTCGACGCCCTCGACGGTCGCCGCCCGGGACTCGACGGGGGCCTTCGGCTCGACCGCGCGGTTCTCGCTCGCGTACAGCGCCGCCAGCTGCGCCTTCGCCTTCTCCTCGGTCGGATGGCAGCCAGCGCTCTTCCCGTCGGCGTCCTTGATCACGCAGAACTCGTCGTCGCGCTTCTCGATGTGCCAGGGCACTACCGCTCACCTCCGGTGATCGCGTCCATCGGCTCGGTCTCGGTCTCGGGCAGGCCCGGCGCCGCGCCCTGGAAGTTCTCGTAGATCGCGACGGCCTCCGGGGCGATCACGCCCGACTGGATGAACTTCGACCAGGCGTCCGCGCGCTGGTCGAACGCCGGCCGGGTGTACTCGTCGCGGTTGATCTCGACCCGCTGCCCGAGCGGGAGCGCCCAGAACGAGAGGGCGCTCATGACCTTGACCGCGAGCGACCGAAGCTTCTGCCGGTCGTGGAAGTCGAACAGCGTCGAGACGTTCGAGTACGTCATCGAGTCCCCGCCGGAGGGGAGCCCGACGAGGAACGGCGGGACGCCGAGCAGGACGGCGATCCGCGACTCGTTGAACTGCTCGAGCTCGAGCATCGCCATCTCCTTCGGGGAGACGGCGGGATGGTCCTTCAGCTTCGCCCCAGAGTCGAACACCGGAGGCGCCGCGGCGTTCTGCACCCGGGCCGTCATGTAGGCGTCCATCAGCGCCTGGGCTTCGTCCTTCGTCAGGGAGACGTCCGCCTCGATCGTCCGGGTCGGGACCCCGCCTGTCGAGGCCATCTCCCGGACGTACTTCGCGATCAGCCCGGCGGTGAGCATCCGGCCGCCGGCGACCTCGAGGGGGCCGACGCCGTGCGCCCCGTCGGTCGTCGACTTGTACCGGATATGCAGGACGTCGGCGGTGACGTCGATCCCGTCGGGACCGCCGAGGCGGTAGGTCCGGACCCCGCCCTTGAACTCGACGTGGAAGGCCCACGGCGGGATCACTCGGAACTTCATCGGGTAGCCGTCGGAGAAGCGGTTCATCGCGACGACGAACGCCTCCCCGAGCTGCACGTCCCAGAAGAGCTGGTTCGCGAACTCCTCCCAGGACGAGTAGATCGTCGGGTCGGGGTTGATCATCCAGGAGCTCGGCGACATGACCTTGCCGCCCCTGCTGCGGAAGACCGGCAGCGTCGACAGGACCGAGGCGTTCTTGTCCAGGCACGTCCAGGCGACGTCGATCAGCTCGTTGAACCTCGACGCGCCGTCCCAGTTCGGCGTCGACCATCCGGCGGGCCAGCCGGCCCACGGCGACGGGTAGAACGCCGGCAGGGATCGCGCCTCGAGCTCGGCGCCGACGATCTCGATCCCGACCGGGTTCCCGTCCGCCTCCCCGGCGCCGACGGTCGACGGGGTCGACGGCGGGTTCGCGTTCGGAATCTCTCCCGAGTGGTTGACGCCGGTCAGCCAGGAGCGCAGACCCATCAGGCCTCCGCCCAGACATGGATCGTCGGCTTGCTCGGCGGCTGCGACGCCTGGTCGGCCGCGAGGATCACGGCGATCAGCCCCTGGACCTCTTTCGACGGGACGAAGTAGGAACCCGTAGGAGCCTCCTTGACGATCGCGGAAAGTACCTGCTTGCGAAGGACCGGGTCCCCGTCGTGGATCAGCTTGCGGGACGCGATCAGGGCCATGAACGTCGAGGTCGCTTCCATCAGCACCCTCGGCGACTGCGGCTGGTCCTCGAGCGGGAGCCCGCCGTCCGTGATGACCTGCACGCCCCCGAGCCCGTACTGCGGCGCATAGCCGTAGATCACGCGGACGTCGTACCTGTCCGCGAGCCGGCGCAGCGCGAACTCGAGGCCGGGGAAGTCGTACTCGGGCCGCGGCGTCGAGAGGTCGTTGCC
>Ga0075418_10010118_pt1 | contig 10566 bp, 10 predicted proteins | sample SoiMetdeltSBSDD2_FD_81776 | JGI IMG/M metagenome (GOLD analysis project Ga0075418, IMG submission 81776) | Bulk soil microbial communities from a Populus tree surrounding site in Tennessee, USA - Soil MetaG P. deltoides SBSDD2 | ecosystem: Environmental > Terrestrial > Soil > Tree plantation...
GCCCGTGTCTTGGAAACCACTTCTTCGATCCGGGCCGGGTGGATGCGCCCATCCTCGATCAGGCGCTCGAGCGCGGTCTGCGCCACGGCGCGCCGGAAGGGGTCGAAAGACGACAGCACGATGGCCTGCGGCGTCTCGTCCACGATCAGGTCGACACCGGTCGACATCTCAAGCGCCCGGATGTTCCGCCCTTCGCGGCCGATGATGCGCCCTTTCATCTCCTCGTTCGGGAGCTTGACCACGGAGACGACGTTGTCCACCATCTCGCCCGTCGGCAGGCGCTGCAGCGCCTCCGCCGCCAGCTGCCGGGCCGTCGCGGCCGACTCGGCGACCGCCTCCTCGCGGAGACGGTGCACGATCTGCGCGGCCTCCTGCCGCGCCTCGGATTCGATCTGCTGGATGAGCTCCTGCCGGGCCTGGCCCGCGGTCAGACCGGCGATCCGCTCCAGGGCCTGGCGCTGCCGCACGAGGGCCGCCTGGGTCTCGCGCTCGCGAGCCGCGAGCGCCGTCTCCTGCTCCTGGACGCGTTCCTCGCGCTGCTGCTGCTCGCGCTCCTTCTGCCCGAGGAGCTGAAGGCGGCGCTGGAGATTCCGCTCCTGGTCCCGCAGCCGTTCCTCGAGGGCCCTCAGCTCCTGGCGCCGCTTCTGCGCCTGCTCTTCCGACAGCGAATCGGCCGCGGCGCGGCGTTCCTCGATCTCGAGATCGACTTCCTTCAGGCGGAGGCGGGCGCGCGCCTCAGCCTCCTGCTCGATGGCGGAGGCGCGCTCCTGCGCCGCTTCCAGACGGCGCCGCCAGACCCTCTGCAGGGCGACCAGGGACGCGCCGGCGGCCGCCAGCGCGAGCACCGCGATCCAGATCATCGGCAACACGTCGTCTCCAGCGATCAGGTGACCGGCGCGGAGTGTGGAGGGATCCGGTGCGGGGAGCCGGGCGCCTCGAGCCCCGGCCCGGCAGAAAAAACCCCCGCTTGGCCGTGTGGGGGGAACCTATTTGAACCTGGAGCACCAGAATGGAGACCGCGCCTTCGCTTCAGGTCTCCCCGCGAGGGGGAGGCTCACCACGATCGGACCTCGGTCCCCGTCCAAATAGTGTTGGCTCAAAAGCCCCGTCCATCACAAACCGCGCAGGGGACGGTCAATCCGAAAAGCATCCTAGGCGTCCCCGACCCGGCCGTCAACCCCCTCCGCAACCCCGTCTCTCAGGCCTCCGCCAGGCACCTCTCGAGCAGGTCGATCATCCGGACAACGCGATCGCCGCCTGTGGGCAGCGACTCCTTGCCCGCGCTTCGCCGGCTCTCGTCCGCGATGTTCAGGGCGGCCAGGATCGCGACCTTGAGCGAGTCGACCGTGGCGGTCGCCTCGGCCACCTCGCGCATCCTTCGGTCGACGTAGGCGGCCAACTCCTGAAGATAGGCCGTCTCTCCCTCGCCACGGAGGTTGTAAGACTGCCCGTAGATCTCCACCTGGACTAGATGGTTCGCGGGTCGATCCATGGCCTGCACCTCCCCGGCCCCGCCGGCGGTCAATGATCGCTTTGCGCCTGAGCGGCCGAATCGTCGATGGCCGCCATCATCTCCAGCATCCGGGTGACGCGGCCCCGGACGGTCTGGCGCTCCTCCTGCAGGAGACGAAGCTCCTCCGACATCGCGGCGGCGCCCTGTCGCTCCTTCTCCATGGCCCTGAACTCGGTCTGCAGGCGATCGAACCGCTCCTGCGTCTCCTGCTGCTTGGTGCGGGCGGTGTCACGCTCCCGGCGCAGCGTTCGGACGAGATCCGCCGCCTTCTTGATCTTCTGCTCCAGGACGTCCAGCTCCTTGACTTCGATCGCCACCTTCTTCCCCTCCATCGTCACCTCCCCGTGCTACTCCTCCCGCAGGATCGCTCCGAGCCGATCCCGGAGCGCTGCGACGATCCTCTCCAGCGCGGCCTGCACTTCCGCGGCCTCGAGGGTGCGATCGGCGTGCTGGAACACGATCTGGACCGCCACGCTGGCCCGATCGCCCGGCACGCCCGGTCCCCGGTACCGATCGAAGACCTGAATCCCCCCGATCGGCAGCCGGGCAGCCGATCGGACCACCCCTTCGATCTCCTCCAGGCCTGTCGTCTCGTCCACCACGAGCGACAAATCCCGGCGCACCGCCGGGAAGCGCGGCAGGCTCGTGAACTTCCGCTCCTCGGTGGCGGCTCCGCGCAACGCCTCGAGGTCGAGCTCGAAGGCGAACGCCCTCCCGTCCACGTCGAATCGCCGCAGAACCGGCGGCGCCACCTCGCCCAGGACGCCGATCTCCGACGCTCCTGCCAGCACGCGCAGGCCGACGATCGGAAGGTCAGAGGCGATTCTATCCGAAGCGAACCGGAGAGAGGGGATCCCGAGCCGCTCGGCGAGCAGCTCGACGGCTCCCCGGGCGTCGTACAGGTCGACCTCCCGGCGGGGGAGGCTCCAGTGCTCGGGCAGCCCCCGCCCTGCCAGCACCCCCGCGACGCGCTCCGACTCCAGGGGCCGCTCGCGGGACGGCGCGAAGACGCGGCCGATCTCGAACAGGCGGCAGCGCACCCCGCCGTGGTTCAGGTTGTGGGCCAGGTTCCGCAGCAGGCCGGGCACGAGGGTGGTCCGGAGCCAGGCGGCCTGCGACTGCAGCGGGTTCTCGACGCGGATGGGAGCCGTCCCGGGCAGAAGCAGGAGAAGCTCCTCACGGTCGCCCATGGCGAAGTTGATCGCCTCGGAGAGGCCCGCGGCGAGGAGGGCGCCGTGGACCTGCGCGGAGAGGCGATCCTCGCGGCGCCGGCCGCCGCCGTCGTCGGGCAGCAGCGGCAGCCGGGAGGGGATCGCGTCGTAACCCCGCTGGCGGGCGACTTCCTCGATCAGATCGACCTCGCGCTCCACGTCGCGACGGAACGACGGAACCTCCACCAGCCAGCGCGCCGGGTCCGACTCGTCGATCCGGAATTCCAGGGAGCGGAGCGCTAGACGCATCGCCTCGCGCCCCGGGTCGTAGCCGAGCAGGACCGAGGCGCTCTCCGGCCTCAAAGGCACGTGGCGCGGGGTCTCCGGGTTCGGGTGCTGGTCGAGGGCAGGATCGGTGATCCGGCCGCCCGCCAGCTCGGCGACGAGCGTCGCGGCCCGATCCAGGGCCCGGAGCGTGGCCCCGGGATCGGCCCCGCGCTCGAAACGGTGCGAGGCGTCCGTGTGCAATCCGAGCGCCTTGCTGGTCCGGCGGACGGTGACCGGGTCGAACCAGGCGGCTTCCAGAAGTACGTTGCGCGTCGCGGGACCGATCTCCGAGGCCCGGCCGCCCATGATCCCCGCCAGGGCGACGGCGCCCCTCTCGTCGGCGATCACCAGCATGTCCGGATGCAGCCTGCGCTCGACGCCGTCCAGGGTCTGCAGCGACTCTCCGGGGCGGGCGCGGCGCACGACGATGCGGCGCTCGCGCACCCGGTCGAGGTCGAAGGGATGCAGCGGGTGCCCCAGCTCCCAGAGGACGAAGTTGGTGGCGTCCACGACGTTGTTGATGGGTCGCTGGCCGATGCTCTCCAGCCTGGCCTGGAGCCATCGCGGCGACTCCGCGACGGTCACGCCCAGGACGCAGCGCGCGCTGTAGCGCCGGCAGAGGCCCGGGTCCTCGATGACGATCGAGACCGATCCGCTGGTGGGTGGACCGCCGAAGGGAACGCGCGCGCCGGGAACGCGCAGCGGCCGGCCGCAGAGCGCGCCCGCCTCGCGTGCCAGGCCGACGTGGTTCATGCAGTCGGGGCGGTTGGTGAGGATGTCGAAGTCGTAGACGGCGCTGTCGGCATCGGCGGCATCCCGCATCTCGATCCCGTCCAGCGGCAGCCCCGCCGCCGTGAGCCGCCGGCCGACGGCCTCCGGGGGCTCGTCGAGGGCGACGTACTCCCGGAGCCAGGCGTGGCTGAACCTCACGGCCGCACCGCCCGACCGGCGGGGATCATGCGGGAAACTGCGACAGGAACCGGTGGTCGTTCTCGTAGAACAGCCGGATGTCGTCGATGCCGTGCTTGAGCATGGCGATGCGCTCGATGCCGAGCCCGAAGGCGAACCCGGTGTAGCGCTCGGCGTCGTAGCCGACGTGCTCGAAGACCGCCGGATGGACCATCCCGGCGCCGCCGATCTCGATCCAGCCGCTGCCCTTGCAGGTCCGGCAGCCGCTGCCGCCGCACAGAGTGCAGGAGATGTCGTACTCGGCCCCGGGCTCGACGAACGGGAAGTAGGAAGGCCGCAGGCGGAGCGTCAGCTCGCGGTCGAAGAGACGCCGGCAGAGGTGCTCCAGGGTCCCCTTCAGGTGGGAGAAGGCGATCCCTTCTCCGACCACCAGCCCTTCGACCTGATGGAAGACAGGGGAGTGCGTGGGGTCGGAGTCGCGCCGGAACACCCTGCCGATGGCTACCATCTTCAGCGGCGGCCGCCGCCGTTCCATGGTCCGGATCTGGACCGGCGAGGTGTGTGTGCGCAGCAGCAGGCCCCCTTCGACGTAGAAGGTGTCCTGGGTGTCGCGCGCCGGATGGTCCTTCGGGATGTTGAGGGCCTCGAAATTGTAGTAGTCGGTCTCGACCTCGGGTCCCGACTCGAGGGAGTAGCCCATCTCGAGGAAGATCGCTTCGATCCGATCGCGCACCTGGGTGATCGGGTGCGGAACGCCGGGCTGTTGCGCGCGTCCCGGGAGCGACAGGTCGAGTGCGGAGGGGGCCGCCGCGAGCGCGCGGGTCCCGAGGCCCGCCGACCGGAGCGCCGTCTCGACGTGCTGCTTCAGATCGTTGACGGACTTGCCGAGCGACGCGCGCTGTTCCGGCGCCGCCTCCCTCAGGTCCTTCAGGAGCCCGGTGACCAGGCCCCCCTTCCGTCCAACGTAGCGCACGCGGACGGCATCCAGGGAGACCGGGTCGGTCGCGGCCTCGAGGTCGCGGTCGAACTGCTTCCGGATGTCGTGCACGCGGCTATGCACCGCACCCCTCCTCGGAAGGACTGTCGCGCCCGGGCGCGGGCGCCGCATCCGGCGCCGCCCTTTGCGTTGCTCAGCGACCCAGGGCGGCGCGCGCGGTCTGAGCCAGCACGCTGAAGCCGGCAGGGTCGGTGACCGCGAGGTCGGCCAGCATCTTGCGGTCGAGCGCGATGCCCGCCTTCTTGAGCCCTCCCATGAGCCGGCTGTAGGACAGATCGTTCTGCCGTGCCGCGGCGTTGATGCGGATCGTCCACAGGCTCCGGAACTCGCGCTTGCGGGCGCGACGGTCGCGGTAGGAATAGGCGAGCGATTTCTCGACCGCCTGCTGGGCGATGCGGTAGAGCTTGCTCTTGCCGAGATAGAAGCCTTTGGCCAGGCTCAGCGTTTTCTTGCGGCGGTGGCGTCTCTTGGTTCCTCTCTTGACTCTGGGCACTGGGCTCTCCTAGGGACGGCCGTAGGGCAGCATCTCGTGGACCCTGCGGCTGTCGGCTTTGCTGACGAGCGCCTCCATGTCGAGGTGGCGCTTGCGCTTGGTGCTCTTCGAGGTCAGGATGTGGCGCTTGAAGGCGCGGCTGCGCTTGACCTTCCCCTTGGCGGACAGGCGGAAGCGCTTGGCGGCACCTCGCTTGGTCTTCATCTTGGGCATCGTGTCTCCCTATCGTCTCGGCGTCGCGGGGGATGAGGCCGCGGACACCGGCGGCGGAGCGGCCGGACCGCTCCATTTCCTGGGGGCGATGATCATGTCGAGGAACGGGCCTTCCTGGCGGGGCTCCGATTCGACCACGCCATAGTCCCCGACCTCCTCACGGATGCGCGCCAGGATTTTGTAGCCGATGTCGCGATGCATGTTCTCGCGGCCCCGGAAGATCACCGTCGCCTTGACCTTCTTCCCCCGGGTCAGGAACCGGATGATGTTGTTGCGCTTGAATTCATAGTCGTGTTCGTCGGTCTTGGGGCGGAACTTCACCTCCTTGACCTGGATGACCCGTTGCTTCTTGCGCGCCTCCTGGGCCTTCTTGTTGAGTTGGTAGCGGTATTTCCCGTAGTCCAGGATCCGGCAGACCGGAGGAGTCGCCTCGGGCGAGACCTCGACCAGATCGAGACCCGCCTCCTGCGCCATCCGCCAAGCCTGCTCCGGGGACATGATCCCTACCTGGCCGCCATCCGCACCGATGACCCGGACCTCCCGGGCGCGGATCTTCTCGTTGACCCTCAATTTTTTCTCGATGGGTCCTCCTCCCTCTAGGGGCCGATCTCGCGCTCGGCCTGCATCCGGATCATGCGATCGCGGATCGATTCAATGGTCATCGCTCCGAGATCCCCCTCCCGCCGGCTTCGCACCGCGACGGTGCCGGCCTGGGACTCCCGATCCCCGGCCACCAGCATATAGGGGATCTTGCGCAACTGCGCGTCCCTGATTTTCGCACCGATCTTCTCGTTCCGGGCATCCAGATCGACCCGCAGGCCGGGCTCCCCCAGGGCAGTGCGGACCCGCTCGGCGTAGTCGCGATGCCGATCGGCGATCGGCAGGACCACCGCCTGAACCGGGGCGAGCCACAGCGGGAAGGCGCCGGCGTAATGCTCGACCAGCCCCCCCATGAACCGCTCCAGGGACCCGTAGATGGCCCGGTGCACCATGATCACTGGCGTGGCGGCGGAGTCGGGTCCGATGTAGGTGATGTCAAGCCGGCGGGGGAGGTTGAAGTCGAACTGCACGGTGGGCCCCTGCCAGGCCCGCCCGATGGCGTCGAACATCTTGATGTCGATCTTCGGTCCGTAGAAGGCGCCCTCGCCGATGCGCCGCGTGTAGGGGAGCGACCGGGCCGTCAAAGCCTGGGTCAGCGCCTCCTCGCCCATCCGCCATCCTTCCGCGTCGCCGGCATAGTGCTGCGGCTGGTCGGGGTCCCAGACCGACAGGTCGACCTCGTACCGGTCGTATCCGAAGGTCTTCAGGAACTCCAGGCAGAGGTCGAGGACGCGCAGGATCTCGTCCCCGATCTGATCCCGCGTGCAGTAGATGTGCGCGTCGTCCTGCGTGAAGCCGCGCACCCGCATCATGCCGTGCAGGACTCCCGATCGCTCATAGCGGTACACCGTCCCCAGCTCGGCGTAGCGGATCGGCAGATCGCGATACGACCTGAGCCGCGACTTGTAGATGAGGGAGTGACCGGGGCAGTTCATCGGCTTGATGACGTAGCCGGCCTCCTCGATCTCGAAGGTGTACATGTTCTCTTTGTAGTACTCGAGGTGGCCGGAGCGGCGCCACAGCTCGTCGCGGGCGATGTGGGGGGTGGTGACCAGCTGGTACCCGCCGCGACGGTGACGGTCCTTCCAGAAGTCCTCCAGGACCTGGCGGACGACGGTGCCGTGCGGGTGCCAAAAGATGAGTCCCGGTCCCGCGTGCTCCTCGACGCTGAAAAGATCGAGGGCTGGACCGAGCTTGCGGTGGTCCCGCTTCTTCGCCTCCTCGAGCATGGCGAGGTGGTCGTGGAGCTGCTGCTCGGTCGCGAAGGCCGTGCCGTAGATCCGCTGCAGCTGCTGGTTCCGCTCGGATCCCTTCCAGTAGGCGCCCGCCAGCGAGAGCAGCTTGAAGGCGCCGAGCCTCCCGGTCGACGGGACGTGGGGCCCGGTGCAGAAGTCCATGAAGGCGTCCTGCCGGTAGCAGGAGACGACCTCCCCCCCCTTCTCGTCGACCAGCTCCACCTTGAGGTTGTCGCCCAGGCTGCGGAAGTATCCCAGGGCCTCTCCCTTCGGAATCTCGACTCGGCGGATGGGAAGGTCCTGCGCCTTGATCTCGCGCATCTTCGCCTCGATGCGCTCGAGGTCCTGGGGACTGAACGGCGAGGGCCTCTCGAAATCGTAGAAGAACCCCTCGTCGGTCGCCGGTCCGATGCCGATCTTGACCTCGGGGAACAGCTCCTTGACGGCGTGGGCGAGGAGATGCGAGGTCGTGTGCCTGTAGATCTCCAGCGCTTCGCGCGACTCGGGGGTGACGAAGGAGACCCGCGCGCTCCGTTCGATCGGCAGGTAGATGTCCCTCTGGCGCCCGTCCTCGACCGCGGCGATCGCCTGCTCCGCGACGGACGGATCCCAGGCGCGCGCCAGCTCCGAGAAACTCGTGCCGCGCGGGAAGGAGCGCACGCTGCCGTCGGGGAAGGTCACCTCGACCTGGTTCAATTCAGGATCCTTGTGCCGGAGTTGGCCCCGGTCCGAGCCCCGGGGGAGGAGCATGCGGGGATGGTAGGCGCGAGCGGATTTGAACCGCTGACTTCTACCGTGTCAAGGTAGCGCTCTCCCCCTGAGCTACGCGCCTGCACCTCGTGTCCATGGGAGCCGCCTGGCGCGGCTTCATCCGGGTGTTTGCGAAGCGCGTAGTATAGGGAGCGGCCGCCCGTATTGTCAACTGAACACGAGGCTTGGCGGTTGCGGCGGCCTGCGCGCCCGGGTATCATCGCGGACCTATCGACAGGAGCGGGGAGAATGCTGATCGTCATGCACGCCGGGGCCAGCGCCGACCAGGTGCGCGCAGTGGAGGAGCGCATCCGCGCCCTCGGGTTCCAGGCGCACACCATCGCGGGCACCGAGCGGGTGGCGATCGCCGTCACCGGCAACCGCGTCCCGATCGATCCGGCGGAGTTCGAGTCCCTTCCCGGAGTCCGGGAGGCCGTCCGCGTCACCAAGCCCTACAGGCTCGTCAGTCGTGAGTCGAGGCCGGCGGACTCCGTCGTCGAGGTCGGAGGACGACCGATCGGAGGGGGTGGCGTCTGCGTCATCGCGGGGCCGTGCGCGATCGAGTCTGAGATGCAGGCGCTGACCATCGCCCGAATCGTCGCCCAGGGAGGAGCCGATTTCTTCCGCGGCGGCGCGTTCAAGCCGCGTACCTCGCCCTACTCGTTCCAGGGACTCGGCATCGAGGGGCTCCGCATCCTGGGCCGCGTGCGGCGCGAGACAGGACTCCCCGTGATCACCGAGGCGGTCGACGAGGAGTCGATGGCCCTGGTGGAGGAATTCGCCGACGCCGTCCAGATCGGCGCCCGGAACATGCAGAACTTCGCGCTCCTCAAGCGGGCGGGAAAGTCGCGCCTGCCGGTCTTCCTGAAGCGGGGCCTCTCGGCCACTCTGGAGGAACTCCTGATGGCCGCCGAGTACGTCTTCTCGGAAGGGAACCGGCGGGTGTTCCTGTGCGAGAGAGGCGTGCGGACCTTCGCCGACCACTCGCGCAACACGCTCGACCTGGCGATCATCCCGAGCGTGAAGGCGCTGAGCCATCTGCCCATCCTGGTCGATCCCAGTCACGGCACCGGACGGCGCGATAAGGTCCTGCCGCTGGCCCTGGCCGCCGTCGCGGCCGGGGCGGACGGAGTGATGATCGAGGTGCACCACGAACCTCACAAGGCGCTCTCCGACGGCCCGCAGGCCATCCTCCCGGAACAGTTCAGTACCCTGATGAGGGACATCCGCGAGCTGGCGCGTCTGGTCGGACGGGAGCGGAAGAGCGTCCCCGCCTCCTGACGAGGGTGTCCGAGTCCTGGAATGTCCGGAGCGCCGGAGCGCCCGTTCCATGCCCCGGCTCACGGATTCGCAATCGGGCTTACGGATACGTCGCGCGCCGTCCGCGGCGTGCCCGCTTTTCGGCCATGATCGGGCCCGCGCCATGGTACGGGGGTTGCTCCAGCCTTCCCGGTCGCCAAGTGCGACCTGGAGGGCGATGGGATGGGCCGCCAAGGCGAAGTGTTCGTCATCGACGGCGACGACCTGATCAAGCCACCCGGAAAGGCTGAGGCGGGCAGGGCGTCCGTGGGGCCGCAGCCGGTGTCCCTGGCCGATGCGGGTTCCGTCGCGACATCGACCCGGTCGATGGCATCAGGCGGATCCCCCGCGAAGGCGGCAGGGGCGGCCAGCCTGTCGTTGTGGGTCTGGGGCACGGGCCAATGTCTCAACGGCGACCGCGACCTGGGGATCCTGCTGTTCCTCTGGCAGCTCCAGATCGCCGCGCTGCACTACCTCGTGGCGTCGACCTGGAGCGCTCTCCGCCGGATGGCGCACCTTTTCTTCATCAGCGAGTGGGAGCTCCTGCTCTACGCCGCGGCTCTCGATTTCTGGCTCATCTTCCTGCTCGTCTTCAATGTCTCGCAGGCCTACAGGAGCGTGGAGCGGCAGCGAGGCCGCTTCCGTGGTCTCAAGAATCCGTGGCTAGCAGGAATGACATCGATGGTGGTGCCGGGGTGGGGACAACTACTGAACGGCCAACTCGGGAAGGGACTGTTCTTCCTGTTCGTGTTCGTGACGCAAGCCTACTTGCTAGCGTTCTACCTGCTCACGCCACTGTATGGGATCGTCGCCGACCTGGATCCGGCCAAGACCCTCTTGAGGAACCTGATCCAGGGTGGACGGGTCGGCGTCGTCTTCACCGCGCAGATCTGGTTCGTATCCGTCTACGACGCGATTCTGGTGGCCCGCTACACCAGAAATCGCGCTCGCTGAGGTTTGGCTGCGCCGCCGGCCCGGCCGGTCAGCGGCGCCCCCGTCACTCGTCTAGCGATCGCCGTAGGCGCCCTGCTCCGCTCTGCCGGGGATCACGACCAGCAGATCGTCGTAGGGATTGTGCA
>Ga0075418_10010121_pt1 | contig 10566 bp, 9 predicted proteins | sample SoiMetdeltSBSDD2_FD_81776 | JGI IMG/M metagenome (GOLD analysis project Ga0075418, IMG submission 81776) | Bulk soil microbial communities from a Populus tree surrounding site in Tennessee, USA - Soil MetaG P. deltoides SBSDD2 | ecosystem: Environmental > Terrestrial > Soil > Tree plantation...
AGGGCCGATACAATTCGCCTCTTCCGTAGGCCGGGCAGAACCGGTCGGGGACAGAGACGCATGATCAACGTGGCTGCCATCCGGATGCAGCAGTTTGGGGTGCATTTTTATCAGGCCTCGCTGACTGCCGGCGATATCGACAAACTCGTCCGTTTCGAGGTGCTGAATTACGGCGACTCGAGCCAGTCAGGTGTGCGGGGCGGGAAGAAGCAGCAGAGCCCCTCGAAGGTCAACTGGGACCTTCTGGAGCGCCGGATTGCGTCGAGCGAGCGCGCCTACCAGCGCCAGATCATTCGACGCAAGATTGACGAGCTGGTCCAGTATTACGAGCAGTGCCGCCAGGCGCGCGACCTCCCCTCGATTCCTGGCGCCGTCATCATCTCCTGCGACGAGAAGCTGGCGTTCGAGCCGGTGGAGCAGGGCTCTGCGGTCGGGCGCTTGAAGGTCCCCGAGCGCGAGGGCATCCTCCGCGCCATCGACGGCCAGCACCGGCTGCTGGCTCTCCACGCCGACATCGACAACATCCCGAGTACTGAGTTCACGGTGCCGGCGATCATCTTCGATCGGCTGCCCGAAGACCACGTCGTGCAGATGTTTGTCACCATCAACGCCAAGCACACGAGGTTGAACGCGTCACACCTTGTGAGCCTGTCCGGCCGCCAGCTGTACCGCGACGATGCGCTGGCTGCGGCTCACGACGTCGTTCGTGCACTCAACGATCGCGAGGACTCGCCGCTCCACGGAGAGATCAAGCTGCTCGGCGTCGGGCACGGTCGCGTCGCCCAGGCGCCGCTCGCGCAGGAGCTGAAGAAGCTGTTTGGCAGCGACGCGTTCGGCGGACCGAAGAAGTCGGCCGACTTCCGAGACGACTCCAAGCGGTTCTTCGTCAACTACTTCAAGCAGGTGTCGGTCGTGTTCGGCGCGGCGTGGAACGGCCGCAAGTACAGCATCAAGTCGGCAGCAGCGCTGCGGGCGTTCGTTCGCGTGGCGCCCGACGTGGTGAGACGCCTCGATCAGGAACACGCCGACCGGAGCGACTTCCGCGCCATCGGACGGGTGATCGCCCCGTGGGGGCGCCGAATCGGCGATCTGCGCTTCGAAACCGAAGGCGCCTGGAAGCGCACCGGAACGACCGTCGACTCTCTGGCGCGGGAACTGAAGCTCGCCCTGGAGTATCCGGAAGGCGCCGGGGTCTAGAAAAAGAAACCGGGTGTCGCCGCCACGACGCGTTCTCGTGGCGGCGACACCCGGTGTCTTAAACCGGATGGGGCGCCCGAAGGCGCCCCGTCCAGGAATGCCGACCTGGCTCCCCCCAGCATTTACGGCGCCCTGCCGTAAACCACAGGCCGACGCCCATCCAATGGCAACGGCTGTGCCGTCGCGAAATCTTCGAAAAACACGAGGTCTCAGCATTGGCAGGCCTCGAAAATGTGGCAAGAATTACATTGCTGTTCGGAGACATGTCGTGAATGCGGACTGATCTCAACGCCGACGTCGGCGAGTCGTTCGGGGCCTACGTGCTAGGGCAGGACCCCGCAATCATGCCCTGCGTAACGTCCGTCAGCGTCGCATGCGGGTTTCACGCCGGAGACCCCGGCGTCATGCGCCAGACGGTGGCCCTGGCCCGCGAGCATGGGGTGGCGGTGGGGGCTCACCCGGGTTTTCCCGACCTGGCCGGCTTCGGCCGCCGCGAGATGCGGCTCACGCCAGCCGAGATCGAAGATCTGGTCGTCTACCAGATTGGCGCGCTGGCGGCCGTGGCCGCCGCGCAAGGCGTCCGGCTTCAGCACGTCAAGCCGCACGGAGCCCTCTACAACATGGCGGCCGGCGAGCCGCAGCTGGCCGACGCCATCGCCCGCGCCGTCGCCTCAGTGGACAGGCATCTCCTGCTCGTGGGGCTTTCGGGCTCCGCGCTGGTCGACGCCGGGCACCGGGCGGGGCTCCGTACGGCGTCGGAGGTCTTTGCCGACCGCGGCTATCGCTCCAACGGATCGCTCGTGCCTCGCGACGCGGAAGGCGCTGTGCTCGAAGACCCTGACGTGGTGTCAGTTCGTGCGCTGGAGATGGTGCGCCGGCTCCAGATTGCTTCCGTGGATGGCGGCGCCGTCCGCGTCCAACCGGATACCATCTGCGTCCACGGCGACACACCGGGCGCCGCGAATCTGGCCCGGGCCATTCGCCGGGCTCTCGAAGAGGCGGGTGTTGCCGTCAAGGCGATGGCCTCGGCCTGATCCCGGCGCCGGCCGGATTCAGATCCGCGGTCCCGTGCCCGTGCGTTCTTCTTCGACGAGTGCCCGCCGCAACACCTTCCCCACCATGGTCTTGGGCAGTTCGCTTCGGAACACGACCTGCGCGGGCACCTTGTAAGGAGCCAGCCGCTCGCGGCAATACGCGCGCACGTCATCGGCGCTGGCGTGCTGATCTGGTTTGAGCACCACCCAGGCCTTGGCGACTTCCCCTTTCACCGGATCGGCGACACCCGCCACACCAACCTCGAGGACGGCGGGATGGGCGGTGATGACCTCTTCGATCTCGCGCGGCCAGACCTGGAATCCGCTGGTCTTGATCATGTCCTTCTTGCGATCGACGAGGAAGACGTAGCCGTCCTCGTCGAGGTAGGCCAGGTCGCCGGTGCGCAGCCACACCACGCCCGCGGCATCGGTTGTGAGCGCTTCCGCGGTCTCGACGGGGTTGTTCCAATACGCTTCCATCCGCTGCGGCGCGTTGATCAGCAGCTCGCCCACCTCACGCGGCGCCAGGTCCCGTGTGCCGGTTTCGGCGTCGACGATCCTGACGGCGACGTCCGGGAGAGGCATGCCAATCGAGCCGAGCTTGTTCGGGCCGTTCACCGGGTTGAGACAGCACGCCATCATCCCTTCGGTCAGCGAGTAGCCTTCGACGATCCTCGCCCCAGTCTTCTCCTCGAACTCGCGCTTGGTGTCGGCCATGAGCGCCGCCGATCCAGAGAAGCACAGCCGGATGGAGCTGAGGTCGACCTTGCCCTCGCGCACGTCGGGATGCTTGAGGATCGCCGTGTACAGAGTAGGCACGCCGTTGAAGAACGCCGGCTTCACCTTCGCGATCGTCCGCAGCAGGTCGTCGATGTCGCGCGGGTTGGGGACGAGCGACAAGGGGTTCGGGCCGACGAAGGCCAGCGGCTGCACGCCCACGTTCGCGTAGACGTGGAAGAGGGGCAGCGGCAGCATGATCACGTCCCACGGCTTCTTCGCGGATTTCGTCCACTCGAAGAGCTGCAGTCCGGCGGCCATGTAGTGGCGGTGGAGGCCGATGACGCCCTTGGGAGTTCCGGTCGTGCCGCCGCTCGACAGCACGACAGCCTGGTCGTCCGGCCCGACGGTCACGGGCGGACGTGGCGAGCGCCGGTGCGCGCGAAGCAGGTCCTCCAGCCAGCGGTCGCCCGCCCCGAGCGTGATGCGGTGACCGTCCTTCTTTTCGCGGAAGAGGGTGAAGAGCAGGCGCGTCACCGGCGGCAGGTGCTCCTTGATCGAGGTGGCGATCAGGTGCCGCACCGGGGTTCGCTCGCGGACGCGCACCACGCGCTCATAGAACGGCGTCAGGGTGATGACCGCGGACGCGCGCGTCGACTCGAGCGACTGTTCCAGCTCGCGGTCGGCGTAGGTGGGATTGAGCGCCACGACGATCCCGCCGGCCTTCCAGACGCCGAACTCCGCGACGAGGAACTGGGGGCAGTTGGGCAGCAGCAGCGCGACGCGGTCGCCTTTGGCGATTCCGAGCGATGCCAGCGCTGCCGCACACGCCGTGCTCTCGGCGTCGAGTGTCGCGTAGGACATCGTGGCGCCCTTGAAGAGGACCGCAGGACGGGCGCCATGCTCGCGGGCCAGGCGCCCGAGGCGATCGATCAGCGTTTCGTCGGGATAGGGCGCGAGCGTGCGCCTGACGTCCGAGTCGTAATGGGCGAGCCAGGGAGATGGGAAGGAGGACATCTCAGCCTGGGGCAGCCGCTTCACCGTGCGAGCAGCATCAAGAGCAGCGCCTTCTGGGCATGCAGCCGATTCTCCGCCTGATCGAAGACGACCGAGGCTGGAGATTCGAAGACCTCGGCGGTCACTTCCTCGCCGCGATGAGCGGGGAGGCAGTGCATGAAGAGCGCCTTCGCGGAAGCGTGCGACATCAGCGCGGAGTCCACCTGGTAGGGCCGGAAGATCCGGTGGCGTTTTTCGGCCTCCGCCTCCTGGCCCATCGACGCCCACACGTCCGTATAGACGGCATCGACGCCGGCGACGGCTTCGCGCGGATCGCGAAAGCGCCGCACGGTCGCGCCCGCGTGCGCGACCGACGCCGCCTCGTCGAGGACACGATCGGGCAGATCGTACCCCTCAGGCGACGCGATGTGCATCGTCACGCCGAGCATGCTCGTCACGTGCGCGAGCGAGGTGGCGACGTTGTTGCCGTCGCCGACGAACGCAAGCCGGCGTCCGCGGCAGTCGCCCCAGGCCTCCCGCATCCGCAGCGCGTCGGCCAGCACCTGACAGGGGTGCTGCTGGTCGGTCAGCGCGTTGATGACGTGCAGGCGCGGAGCCGTGGTCGCAATCAACATGGCGCGGTCCTGCGCGAAGGTTCGAACGACGAGCGCCCGCACCCAGCGCTCGAGATTGCGCGCCACGTCCTCGAGCGGCTCACGGCCGCCCGCGAACTCGATGGAGAGGTTCAGGACTTCGCCGCCGAGCTCCTTCACGGCAACTTCGAACGTCGACCTCGTACGCAGCGACGGCTTCTCGAAGAGCAGGGCGACGTGGGAGCCGTTGAGCGCGTCCGCGGTCGGAGCGCTGCGGCCGAGCCTGCGCTCGCTCTTCACCTGGGCCGCGAGATCGAGGAGCCGCCTCAATTCGGGCGGCGTGAGATCGAGGACGGACAGAAAGTCCTTCGAGTTGGTGGCCAGGCTCGGCGCAGACTTCATGGTTCACACTCTCCGTCGGGCCGCGGCGATTGCGGCCCGTTCGAGCGATCGAAGAGGGGCGGACTCCACGTGGTGCACGACTACGTACGGTATTCCCCGTTAATGCGCACGTACTCGGCCGAAAGATCGCATGTCCAGATCGTGGCCGAGCCGCTGCCGCCGGTGCCGAGACTCATCTCGATTCGGACGTCGGTTCCCTGGAGATGCTTCCCCGCATCGGGCGCTGCCTCGTCGTGAGGCATCCCGTTTTCGAACAGCAGTACGCCGCCGACGCGCACGTCCGCCCGCGTGACATCGAACGCGACCCCCGAGCGTCCGGCGGCGGCGACGATGCGACCCCAATTGGGGTCGGCGCCGTGCACGGCCGTCTTGACGAGGGGGGAGTTGGCAATCGTCCTGGCCACCCGCCGGGCATCGGCGTCGTCGCTGGCGCCCCGTACAGTGACCTCGATGACCTTGGTTGCGCCTTCTCCTCCGCGCACGATGCCGAGGGCCAGCGTGCGTGAGACTTCCAGCATGCCTGCTGTGAGCAGCGGAAGCGTATCGTCGTCGATCTCGACGCCGCTGGCGCCGGACGCCAGCGCAATCAGGCAATCGTTGGTGGAGCACTCGCCGTCCACGGTGATCGCGTTGAACGTGTCGCGCGCCGACGTCACGAGCGCCTGGTGCAGCCGCGCCGCCGACACCTTTGCGTCCGTCGTCAGGAATCCGAGCATCGTGGCCATGTTTGGCTCGATCATGCCCGACCCTTTCGCGGTACCGCCCACGACGAACGCACCGCGTGACGTCTGAACGCTGACGGCGTGCTCCTTGGGAAACGGATCGGTCGTCATGATGGCGCGCGCCGTCTCGCTGCCCTTGCCCCGGGCGAGTGTGCGTGCGGCGAACTGGATGCCGGTGACCACGCGGTCCATCGGCAGAGCGACGCCGATGACGCCGGTCGACGCGACGAGGACCTCGTGGCGTGGGCAGCCGAGCGCCCGGGCCGTTTCTTCGGCCATCCCTTCGGCGTTGGACAGCCCACCGTCGCCGGTGCAGGCGTTCGCGCAGCCGCTGTTGACGACGACCGCTCGCGCACGTCCGCCGGTTTCCGCGAGGTGGCGGCGCGAGACGATGACGGGCGCCGCCACGGCCAGGTTCGTCGTGAAGATGCCTGCCGCCGCGGCGGTTCGGTCGGCGGCGATGACCGTCAGGTCGAGCGCGTCCGCGGCCTTCTTGATGCCACAGTGCACTCCCGCCGATCGAAAGCCTGCGGGCGCGCCGATGCCGCCGTCGATGGCAGACAGCTCGGCGATGCCGGCCACCTGGGTGTTGAGGCCGCTCATGCGGGGACCTCGGCTTTGACAGTAGCGAGCACGCTGTCGAGGATGTCCGTGGCACGATCGATCTCGGTTGCCTCGATCGTGAGCGGCGGCAGCATCCGCACGACCCGTTCAGCCGTTCGGTTCACCAGCAGCCCCTGTTCCCGCGCTTCGTCGATGACCGGAGCTGCGTCGATGCGGAGCTCGAGACCGCGCATGAGGCCGGCGCCCCTGGCTTCCACGATGACCGGGTGTTTGAGTGCCAGCGTCCGCAACCGGCGCTCGAAATGCGCGCCAACCGACTTCACGTGCTCGAGCAGCCCCTTGTCCATCAGCTGCTCGAGGACGAACGCCGCCGCGCGCGTGGCCAGCAGGTTGCCGCCATAGGTGCTGCCGTGATCGCCCGCGGAAATCGCCTGCGCGATGCGATCGGACACCAGCGCCGCCCCCACGGGCACGCCCGAGCCGAGCGCCTTGCCGACCGAGATGAGATCGGGCTGCCAGCCGAGCGCCTGCGAGCAGAACGGGTGGCCGGTGCGTCCCAGACCGGTCTGGACCTCGTCGGCGATGAGCAGCGTTCCGGTGCGGCGGCAGACGTCGGTCACCGCGTCTGCGAACGCCTGCGAGAGCGGGTGCACGCCGCCCTCACCGCGGATCGGCTCCGCGATGATCGCCGCGGTGCGGTCGGTCACCGCCGCCGCCAGGGTTTCGGGCTTCGTCGAATCGACGAAGGTGACCGGCTCGAGAAGCGGCATGAACGGTCGCCGGTAGTGCTCGTCGTGGGTCACCGAGAGCGAGCCGAACGTGCGGCCGGCAAACCCGCCCTCGATCGCGACGAAACCGGTGCGTGTCGTCGCCCCCTGCGTGAACCAGTAGCGGCGCGCGAACTTCAGGCAGGCTTCGTTGGCTTCGGTGCCGCTGTTGCAGAAGAAGGCGCGCGCCATGCCCGAGAGCGCCGACAGCCGTCCCGCGGCCTCGGCCTGAAACGGGTGGAAGTAGAGATTCGAGGTATGGAGCAGCGTGGCCGCCTGGTCGGCGATCGCCGCGGCGAGCCCCGGGTGCGCATGACCGAGCGACGCTACGCCGATGCCCGACACCAGGTCGAGGTACTCCCGGCCGTCCACGTCGTAGAGGCGCGCGCCGCTGCCGCGGACGAATGCGACCGGCTGCCGCTTGTAGGTTTGCAGGACGTGGCGCGATTCGCGCTCACGAATGTCGTCGAGTGTGACCTTCATCGCATCACCTGTGTGCTGCCGGCGAGCGGAGCGCTCGCGGCGCCAAGCGCCTCATATCGGACCTGACGACCGTTGGCAATGATGACATCGCCGACGCCCTTGCGCAGCGCCGCGCGACAGGCATTGAGCTTTGCCACCATACCCTTGTTGGCGGTGCCCAGTCGTATCAGCCGGGCGGCGTCGCGCGCCGTCAGCCTTGGAATCGTCGCCCCGGCCTCGTCCAGCACCCCGGACGTCCCGCCGGCGATGACGAGCCGCGAGGCCTTGATTGTCGCCGCCACGTGCGACGCCAGCGTGTCGGCGTTCACGTTCAGCAGCTGCCCCGCTGCAGTGGCGCCGATGCACGCGATGACCGGCACGTAGCCGCGCGCCAGCAGGTCGAGCAGCAGCTGCGGGGCGCCATTGCCGACCGGATGACCCACCAGGCCCAGGTCCACTCGCGGCCCGGCGACGGAGACGATCGGAGGAGCGCGCCGTACGCTGGCCACCGACGCATCGGCGCCGGTCAACCCCACGGGTCTCCCGCCCGCCTGCCTCACCGCGGCCACGAGGCGCGTATTGATCGCCCCTGCCAGCACCGCGACCACCACGTCGAGCGTGGGCGCGTCGGTGATACGCAGGCCGTCGACCTGCTGCTTGGCGATGCCGGCGGTGGCGAGCGCCGCGTCGATCTCCTTGCCGCCGCCGTGCACGACGACGAGCGAGGCGCGGGCCGCCAGCGCCGCGATGCCGCGCGCGACCCGCGCGACATCGGCGCTCTGTTCGAGCAGCTCGCCGCCGAGCTTCAGGACGAGGCGCGGCCGCTTCATCGGACGAGAAGACACTGGCGCCGCGCTCCCGGTGTCACAGGCCGGTCCGTTCGTCGATGCCGAGCATCAAATTCAGGTTCTGCACCGCCGACCCCGCGGCGCCCTTCAGCAGGTTGTCGATCACGGCCACCAGCACGACGCGGCTGCGCTCCTCGTCCACCTTCCAGCCGATGTCGCAGAAGTTGGTATGGGCGACGTGCTTGATCTCTGGCAGCGCGCCGCCGGTGAGGCGCACGAACGGCGCCGTCGCGTACGCGGCGCGCAGCGCCTCGGCCACCTGCGCCTCGCCGACACCGGGCTTCAACGGCGCATAGATCGTCTCGAGAATGCCGCGGTCGAGCGGCACGAGGTGCGGCACGAACGTCACGCCGGTGGCCAGCTCCTGCTCGATCTCGGCGGTATGCCGGTGCGAGAATACGCCGTAGGCGGCGACGCTCCCGTGGTTCTCGGAGAAGTGCGTTCGCTCCGACGGCGTCTTGCCGGCGCCCGACAAGCCGGACTTCGCATCGATGACGATAGCGCCCTCGATGAGCCCCCGCGATTGCAGCGGTTCCAGCGCGAGCAGCGCCGCCGTGGGATAGCAGCCGGGGTTGGAGACGAGACGGGCTTCCGCGATCTCACGCGCGTAACGCTCCGTGAACCCGTAGACGGTTCCGGTGGGCAGCGACTCGGTGGCCGGATACCAGTGCTTCCGTTCGGCGTCTCCGCGAATCCGGAAGGCGCCCGACAGATCGACGACGCGCACACCGCGCTCGAGGAGCCGCGGCGCGAGCTCTGCGGAAGCGGCTTCGGGAAGCGCGAGGAACACCACATCGGCGTGCTCGACGAGCCGATCCACGTCGAGCGGGACGACGGCGCCGTCCCAGATGCGCGCGAGCGCCGGCAGCGGCCTGGCGCCGCTGGTCGCGCCCGACGACATCGCCGCGGTCAGGACGACGCCGGGATGGCGCGCCAGGATCCGCACCAGCTCCTGGCCGGCATACCCGGTGGCGCCGGCGATGGCGACGCGAGCGCGCCCGCCGGCTGTGGCACCGGCCGTCTGTTCGGAGGCGAGAGGACTTGCGGCTGTGGCCATGACGATTGCCTGCGGGGCCCCGCCCCGCCGAAGAGTCCCTGGCACGCCCGGGCGGCCGGGGGAAAAGTATATTTATACAGGTCACTGCATAATCAGTCAAGACACTGATGTATGCTGTGTGACGCGGGGACGGCCCCGCGCCCAAGGCTCAATCATCCCATGAAAGCGCGCCGACAATCGGTCGTCCTCGAGGTGATCCGGCGGGAGCCGGTCCGTAGCCAGGAGCAGCTGCGCCGGCGCGTGCGGGCGGCCGGCTTCGACGTGACGCAGGCCACGCTCTCGCGGGACATCCGCGAGCTCGGCCTCGTCAAGGGTGGCCCTGACGGTGCCTATCGGGCCGCCTCGTCACCGGCGCCCGCGGATCGCGCCCGATCGCTGCTGCACCGGGCGCTCGCCGAGTACCTCACGCGCATCGATCAGGTGCAGCAGCTCGTGCTCCTGCGCACCGGTCCAGGTCAGGCGCAGCTGCTCGGCGTCGCCATCGACGGGGCCGGGCTGCCTGAAGTGGTCGGCACGGTGGCCGGCGACGACACGATTCTCGCCGTGACGCCGGACGCGCGCCGGGCGCGGGCGCTGGTCAAGAAACTGTTGAACGGCCGGATCGATGAACGATGATCGACTGACTGCAGAGACGCCCATGACACTCTGGTCCGGCCGCTTCGACACCTCACCCGATCCCGCCGCGTTCGACTTCGGCATCTCGTTCGGCTTCGATCGCGCCCTCTTCGAGGACGATGTGACCGGGAGCCTCGCCTGGGCCGAGGCGCTCGGCGCCGCCGGCGTGCTGTCGAAGGAGGACACGCAGGCGATCGTCGGCGGCCTGCAGGCCATCCTCGAGGACGGCCGCCGCGAACCGTCGTTCGTCTCCGGACCCGACGAAGACGTTCACAGCTTCGTCGAGCGGAAGCTGGTCGAGCGGATCGGCGACGCCGGGCGCAGGCTGCACACCGGGCGCTCGCGCAACGAGCAGGTGTCGCTCGACCTCCGTCTGTATCTGCGCCGCCGGATTCCGCTGCTGCAGCAGCAGGTCGTGGAGCTCGTCGGCGCGTGTGCGCAGCAGGCGGAGGCGGCCGGGGACCTGCTCATGCCTTCGTACACGCACCTGCGCCGTGCCCAGCCGGTGCTGGTTGCACACTTCTTCCTATCCCATGCGGCGGCGCTGAGGCGCGACGCGGCGCGTCTGGCAGCGGCCGCCGGCGAGGCCGAC
>Ga0075418_10010122_pt1 | contig 10566 bp, 6 predicted proteins | sample SoiMetdeltSBSDD2_FD_81776 | JGI IMG/M metagenome (GOLD analysis project Ga0075418, IMG submission 81776) | Bulk soil microbial communities from a Populus tree surrounding site in Tennessee, USA - Soil MetaG P. deltoides SBSDD2 | ecosystem: Environmental > Terrestrial > Soil > Tree plantation...
GCAGCCCTTGCCGCGGAAGAACTTGAGCTTCGCAGCCTCCTCGGCCGCGATGCCGTGGTTGGCGAGGGTCTGTGGCGCCGGCGCCTCGGCCGCCATGCGGCAGATCCGGCACACCTGGCGCACGAGACGCTGGCAGGTCACCGCGGCGATCGAGCCAGCCAGGAGCTGGGGCGGCACGCCCATCTCGAGCATCGATGACACCGCGGCCCCGGCGGACTGGGCCGGGAGCACGGCCACGACGAGGATGCTCGATGCCAGCTGTGTCGCCAGCAGCCCGCTTCCGCGGTCGGGCACGGACGAGAGCGCCACGACCTCGGGCCGCACTGCAACCACGGAGCGCAGCGTCTCCTCCATGTTGAGCCCGGCGACGCCCTGCTCGACCTCCACCTGGCGCACGCCTTCCAGCGGCCAGTGCACCGGCGCCTCGAGGGAGACGACGTCGCGCTGGGCCTGGACGAGGAAGTTCATCACCGAGTAGAGGGTCGTACCCGAGCCGTTGAACACGGGGGCGGAGACCAGGAGGAGGCCGAAGGTGTTGCGGAGCTCCTCGAGCAGACGCACCCGATCGTCGACCTCGAGGCCGAGCGTCGTGAAGTCCTTGATGAAGGTGCTGCGATTGATCAGCTTGATGGTTGCCGACACCCCGTGGGCGGTCGGCAGCGTCTGCGCCACGAAGTCGTACTCGTGCTCCCCGAGCTGGCCGCTCGAGCGGGCCGTCTGCGGCTTGCCCTCCCTCCCGGTGTCCAGGCGGAACACGTCGAAGAGCTTGTGGGTGAAAGGCCCCTGGAACTTCTTCGGGATCGGGTCCACGCGGAAGAAGAAGCCGTCGATGCGGTACTTCACCGAGATGGAGTCCTCGGTCGGCTCGATGTGGACGTCGGAGGCGCCCTTCTTCGCCGCGAGTCCCATGATGTACTGGATGATCGCGTCGGGAGCGCTCTGCTCCCAGACCGGGCTCGCCGCGTACTCGGCGCCCATCGTGTCGGTGAGGGGATTCACCCCCTGACTCTTCAGGGCCTGCTGGATGTCCTCGTTCTTCACCAGCTTGCGGCTCAGCAGCACCTCGCCGAGCTTCTTGCCGGTCTCGCGCTGCTCGACGAGCGCCTCCAGCAGCTGGGGCGTCGTCAGTTTCTTCGTCCGGATCAGGATGTCGCCGAGGCGGTCCTTGCTCCGTGACAGGACCTGGATCTCCTCGACGAGCTTCGAGGGCGCTGTCTTCCAGAACTCCTGCTTGTATTTCTCGCTGGCGTCGCAGAAACAGCGGAAGCAGAACGGACAGAGCTTCGTCGGATTCTTGGGGTCGCAGGAGCACCAGACGGCATTGAGGGCGTCGAACTCGCCCAGGCAGTTCCAGCAGAGGGTCAGATAGGTCTCGATCGCAGGCAAATCCCTAGCCTCACGAGGGTCCGCTCGTGGAGAGAGTAGCCTATAACTCCTTCCTTTTCAAGGTGCTGCAATCATTGACCGGCTCAGAACCGTGTGGTACGTTCCTGCCCCCTCATGGACGCGGGAGCGCTTCGCAAGACCCCCCTCAACGGCGTCCATCGCGAGCTGGGCGCCAAGATGGTCCCCTTCGGGGGCTGGGACATGCCCGTCGAATACTCGGGACTGATCTCCGAGCACATGGCCGTCCGGACATCGGCGGGCCTGTTCGACGTGTCCCACATGGGGGAATTCGAAGTGACCGGACCCGGCGCCCTGGTCTTCCTACAGCGCGTCACCTCGAACAACGTCGCGAAGCTCGCGGACGGGCATGCCCAGTACTCGGCGCTGCCGATGCCCAACGGAGCGCCGGTGGACGACGTGATCGTGTCGCGCAAGGCGGCCGACCGCTACCTCCTCGTGGTGAACGCGGGCAACATCGACAAGGACTACAGCTGGCTCCGAGCGCAGGGCCTCAACGAGTGCGAGCTGCGGAACCGCAGCGACGAGTTCGGCCTGGTGGCGCTCCAAGGACCGCGCTCGTCGGAGATCCTCCAGCCGCTGACGCCGTTCGACCTCGCGGGCCTCGGCTACTACCGCCATGCGGAGGCGACCGTCGCGGGCTGCGCGACGACCGTTTCGCGGACGGGCTACACGGGCGAGGACGGCTTCGAGATCCTCGTGGCCTCGAAGGAGACCGAGGCGCTGTGGCGCGCGCTGCTCCAGGCCGGCGGCGACAAGGGCCTCGTGCCGGCCGGTCTCGGCGCGCGCGACACGCTCCGCCTCGAGGCACGCATGTGCCTTTACGGGAACGACCTCGACGAGACCACCTCGCTGGTCGAGGCCGGGCTCGGCTGGATCGTGTCCCTGGACGAGGCCAAGGGCGACTTCGTCGGCCGCGACGTTCTGGAGCGGCAGAAGGCGAACGGCACGCCGCGCAAGCTGGTCGGCTTCGAGATGGTCGGCCGCGGCATCGCGCGCCACGGCTATCCGGCCTACGTGAAGGGTCACGAAGCCGGCGCGGTCACCTCGGGGACCTACGCCCCGTTCTTGCAGAAGAACATCGGGCTGTCGTACCTGCCAGCAGAGCACAGCGTCGTTGGGACCGAGTTCGACGTGGACATCCGCGGGCGTCGGGTCGCCGCCAAGGTGGTTCCCACGCCCTTCTACAAGCGGGCCAAGTAAGGAGCCGCCATGTACCCGGAGAACCTCCGCTACACGAAGGAGCACGAGTGGATCCGCGTCGAGGGCGACCGCGGGACGATCGGCGTGACGGACTACGCCCAGCAACAGCTCGGCGACGTGGTCTTCCTCGAGCTGCCCGAGGCGGGGCGCACCTTGAAGGCCGGGGAGAACTTCGGCACGGTCGAATCCGTGAAGGCCGTCTCCGAGCTGTTCTGCCCGGTCGCGGGCGACGTGGTCGAGACGAACGCCGCGCTCGTGAAGGCTCCCGAGTCGATCAACAGCGACCCCTACGGCCAAGGCTGGATGATGGTCGTGACGCTGAAGGATCCGGCCGAGGCGGCGGGCCTGATGGACGCGAAGGCCTATGCGGCGCTTGTGGAAGCGGAGGGGAAGTAGGAGAACGGCAGCCATCAGCTCTCAGCAGACAGCCATCAGCAAGCGCAGGCTGTATACGGACTGCTGATCACTGCCTACTGACGGCTGAGTGCTGACGGCTGAATGCTGACCGCTGAGTGCTGATTGCTGAATGCTGATGGCTGAGAGCTTCAACCCTCTCGTTCCCTGCGATAGCTTCCTTGAGCGCCACCTCGGCGTCGGCGCGCTCGACCTCCACGAGATGCTCGCGTCGATCGGCACGCCGTCGCTCGAAGCGCTCATCGAGGAGACCGTCCCCGCCAGCATCCGCCGTCCTCCGCTGCGCCTCCCCGAGCCAAAAGGCGAAAACGAGCTGCTCGACGAGCTGCGCGTGATCGCGCAGCGGAACCAGGTCTACCGATCCTTCATCGGCATGGGCTACTACGGCACGATCACCCCTGCCGTCATCCAGCGCAACATCCTCGAGAACCCCGTCTGGTACACGGCCTACACGCCCTACCAGGCGGAGATCGCCCAGGGCCGGCTCGAGGCGCTGCTCAACTTCCAGACGCTCGTCGCCGACCTGACCGGGCTGCCCCTCGCAAACGCCTCGCTCCTCGACGAGGCCACGGCCGCGGCCGAGGCCATGCACATGTGCGCCGCCTTCGCGAAGGCTGGCCGGAAGAGCTTCTGGATCGCCGACGATTGCCATCCCCAGACGATCGCGGTCGTGAGGACTCGCGCCGCCGCACTGGGCATTGCCATCCACGTCGGGTCGACCGATGCCGACTGGGGCCAGGGACTCTTCGGACTGCTTCTCCAGTACCCGACCACGGACGGTCGTGTGCGCGACTACGCGGCGCTCGCAAACCGGGCGCACGACGACGGCGCCATGGTGGTGGTGGCAGCGGACCTGCTGGCGCTGACGCTCCTGCGCCCGCCGGGGGAATTTGGCGCCGACATCGCCGTTGGATCCTCTCAGCGTTTCGGCGTCCCCGTGGGCTTTGGGGGGCCCCATGCGGCGTTCCTCGCCACCAGGGACGAATTCAAGCGGCAGATGCCGGGACGCGTGATCGGGATCTCGAAGGACGCCGAAGGGCAGCCGGCCTATCGAATGGCCCTGCAGACCCGCGAGCAGCACATCCGGCGCGAGAAAGCCACGAGCAACATCTGCACGGCCCAGGTGCTGCTGGCCGTGATGGCCGGCATGTACGGTGTCTACCACGGGCCGGACGGGCTTCGGCGCATTGCGCGGCGGGTCCACGGCTTGACGACGCTCCTCGCCCTCGGCCTGCGCCGGCTCGGCCTGAGCGTGGGCGACGACTTGTTCTTCGATACGCTCCGCGTGCGCCTCGCGCCGGGACAGGGCGCCAAGGTCCTGGCCGCGGCGCGGGAGAAGCGGATCAACCTCCGCACGTACGACGACGGGTCGGTGGGCGTCTCCTTCGACGAGACGACGCTCCCGCGCCACCTCGGTCGCCTGTTCGAGGCCTTCGCCGACGGCCGGCCGGTCGAGTTCGGCGTCGACGACCTGATGAACGAGGCGCGCTTCGAGATCCCGGCGCCCCATGCGCGGACCAGCGCGTTCCTGAAGCAGGACGTCTTCAATCACCACCACACCGAGCACGAGATGCTGCGGTACATGCAGCGGCTTCAGGAGAAGGACCTCACCCTGGCGACGTCCATGATCCCGCTCGGCTCCTGCACGATGAAGCTCAACGGCAGCTCCGAGATGGCGCCGGTGACGTGGCCCGAGTTCTCGCGCATCCACCCTTTCGCGCCGCCGGGCCAGACCAAAGGCTACGCAGAGCTGTTCCACAACCTGGAGGAGTGGCTCGCCGAGATCACCGGCTTCTCCGCCGTCTCGCTGCAGCCCAACTCAGGGGCGCAGGGCGAGTACGCGGGCCTGCTCGCGATTCGCAGCTACCACGCGAGCCGTGGCGAGGGCCACCGCAGCGTGTGCCTGATCCCGGTCTCCGCCCACGGCACGAACCCGGCGAGCGCGGTGCTGGCCGGCTTCAAGGTCGTCGTGGTTGCGTGCGACGACAAAGGCAACATCGAGGTCGCGGACGTCCGGAGGAAGGCCGAGGAGCACCGGGCGAGCCTGGGCGCCCTCATGGTCACGTACCCCTCGACGCATGGCGTGTTCGAGGAGGCGATCCGCGAGATCTGCGACGTCGTCCACGCGAACGGCGGGCAGGTCTACATGGACGGGGCCAACATGAACGCCCAGGTGGGGCTGACGAGCCCGGCCGCCATCGGCGCGGATGTCTGCCACCTGAACCTGCACAAGACCTTCTGCATTCCCCATGGCGGCGGCGGCCCCGGCATGGGACCGATCGCGGTGGCGCAGCACCTCGCGCCGTTCCTGCCCGGCCACCCGGTGACGGGCCTGGGCGGGCCGCACTCGCTCGGGACGGTGTCGGCTGCTCCCTACGGGAGCCCCAGCATCCTGGTGATCCCGTGGGTGTACATCGCCCTCATGGGCGGCAATGGCTTGACCGATGCCACGCGCGTCGCGATCCTCAACGCGAACTACATGGCGAAGCGCCTCGAGAAGCACTTCGCGATCTTGTACACCGGGGTCAACGGCCGCGTGGCCCACGAGTTCATCGTGGACTGCCGGCCCTTCAAGGCCTTCGGCATCGAGGCGGAGGACATTGCGAAGCGCCTCATGGACTACGGCTTTCATGCGCCGACCATGTCGTTCCCGGTGGCTGGGACTCTGATGATCGAGCCGACCGAGAGCGAGGCGCGGGCGGAGCTGGACCGCTTCTGCGACGCGATGATCGCGATCCGCGAGGAGATCCGCGAGGTCGAGGAAGGGCGCATCGGACGGCAGGACAACCCGCTGAAGCGCGCGCCCCACACCATGCGCGCGGTGACGGCGACGACCTGGGACCGCCCGTACACCCGCGAGCGGGCCGCGTTCCCTGCGCCCTGGGTGCGGGCGCACAAGTTCTGGCCCGCCGTCGCCCGTGTCGACAACGTGTACGGCGACCGCAACCTCGTCTGCGTCTGCCCGCCCGTCGAGAGCTACTAGCGAGTGAAGTACTCTCGCGCGGTGAGCACGCCGGAGAGCACTCGATGAGAATGCACGCGCCCGCTGCCATCTTCGTGTTGGCCGCCGGCATGGCTTCGACTCAGTCGCCTCCACCCGCCGAGCCGCTCGTCCGCCGCATCGCCTTCGGCTCGTGTCTCGGACAGGACGGCGTCCAGCCCATCTGGGACCAGGTGCTCAAGACGAAGCCGGACGTCTTCGTCTTTCTGGGCGACAACGTGTACGCGGACACCGTGGACCTGGTGGAGCTGAAGGCCGCCTACGCGAAGCTCGGGTCGCAGCCGGGCTTCCAGAGGCTCAAGAAGGCGACGCGGGTGGTCGCCACGTGGGACGACCACGACTACGGCCTGAACGACTCCGGCGCCGAGCTGCCGAGCAAGGAGGGCTCGAAGCAGATCTTCCTGGACTTCTGGGGCGTTCCGAAGGACTCGCCGCGGCGCGAGCGCGACGGCGTCTACCACGCCGAGGTCTTCGGTCCTCCCGGCCGGCGCGTGCAATTCGTGCTGCTCGACACGCGGTACAACCGCTCGCCGTTGGTCTTCAAGGAGAACAAGGCGGACCTGATCGACGGCGGACGCTACCAGAGGAACACCGACCCGGCCGCGACCATCCTGGGCGCGCGGCAATGGGCCTGGCTCGAGGAGCAGTTTCGCGTCCCGGCGCAGATCCGCATCATCGCCTCGAGCATTCAGGTGGTCGACGAGGACTACGGCGGCGAGACGTGGGCCAACTTTCCGCTCGAGCGCAAGAAGCTCTTCGGCCTGCTATGGCGGACGACCGGCTCGCTCTTCATCAGCGGGGACCGCCATTTCGCCGAGCTCTCGATGATGGACGGGGAGGCCGGGTACCCGATCTACGACCTGACCGCCAGCTCCCTCAACTGGTCCGAGCACGTCTTCCGCATGATCGAGCGCAACCGGCATCGCATCGGCGTCGTCAATCGCGGCGACAACTTCGGCCTGATCGAGATCGACTGGGAGGGCCGGGACCCGCTCCTGCGTCTCAAGATCGTGGACGAGGACGGCGACATCCTGCTCCAGCACAAAGTGGAGCTGAGCGTGCTGCGCGAGTCGAACCTGCCCTGGTGGAACGTCGTGCCCGCACCGGCCGAGCCCGAGTAGCCCTATACTGAAGCCCTCCAAGGCTTGAAGCGAGACGGGGCACAGCGACGCTGCTGGGGCCCGGGACCTGACCCGAATCAAGGAGTTCGAGTTGACTCGCGGCGGCTACAAGGTGCGTCTGGACGACGGCAGCGAGATCGATCTCGACCTCCAGGCGGTGAAGGACTGGCGCACCCAAGGCCTGCTGAAGCGGGACAGCCCCGTCCTCAAGCCGGGATCGAAACGCTGGCTTCCGCTGCACCAAGCCCTCGAGCTTCAGGACCTTCGGTCGGCCTCGCAGAAGCGGGTCGCGGCCCAGAAGAGAGGCGAGCCCGTTTCGGAGCCCAGACGTCCGCGCATGACCGAGCAGCGCCAGGTCTGGCGCACCATCCTGGCCGGGATCCTGTTCATCGCCCTGGCGGCAGGTGCCGCTTTCTTCTGGCGGCGCCCGGAGCGCTGGCTGCCGGCGCTGGATCGTGCCCCCTGGCTGGAGATCGCCGTGTCTCTCCTGGTCGCGGGACTGCTGCTGGTTCGCGGCTGGGAGTGGGGGAGGCGGATCGTCCAGATCCTCGCTGTCCCCGCAGCCTTCGTGCTGTTCCCGCTCGCTGGGTTGCTCATCGTCGAGGGCGTTCGCGGCCGGGCTCTCGTGGTGCTGGCCGCGGCCTGGTTGCTGCTCTCGGGCTTCATCGCGCTCCTCTCCGGCTCGTGGCTGTCGCCGCGGCAGGTGGCAGGCAGCATCCTGATCGTGCTGGCGGGCGCCGCGGGAGTCGGATATCTCGGCCTCGTCGAGGAGAGTGACGAGCAGAGGCGCGTGCGTGAGTTCGTAGCCAGCGAGCGCTCCCTGACGGACGCCGAGCTCGGCTTCAGCCTCGACGCGCGCGAGCCCTGGCGTCTTCTCCGAGCGGGGCAGACCGCGGCGACCGTGCCGCCGGAGGCCCGCGCCGTGCTGGCGCGGCCTCGGCACGGCGGCTTCGCGTACCTACTCGCGGAGAGCGCTCCGCGCGGCGTCGTGACCGTCGACGACTACCTCGACCGCGCCCTGCTCGAGCGCGCCAAGGAGCAGCCAGGCGTCGGGGGCGTGGAACGGCACGACGTGACCATCGGCGGCATCCAGGGGCGTGGTGTGACGAGCTACGTCGATGCAGGTGGCGTCCGCGTGCGCAACGCGACCGCAGCCTGGCGCAACGGCTGGACCTACTATGCCCTGGTCACCTGGTTTCCCGACGACGGCTCGCCGGGCCCGCGTCGCGACCTCGAGGCGCTCCAGTCGAGCTTCCGGTTCACGCAAACGGTGGCCCGGCTGATCGAGCAGTCGGTCGACTCGCTGAGCCGAGAGGTGCCGCTGCTGTCCCGCGCCTCCGCCGAGACGCTGGTTCGCGCCAGCGCGGCGCAGTCGCTCGCGCCCGAGCAGGCCTTCCGCCGCGGCCTTCAGCTTGCGGCAGCCGGCCTTCCTGCGCTGCCGGCGTCGGAGTCGCAGGAGATCGGAGCGCTCGCCGACGTCGCCTACGCCAGCCTCTCGTCCCGGGACCGCACGCGGCTCGCGGCGTACCTGGAGCGCGTGCGCGGCGAGGGGCCGACGCTCCCGCAGGAGGACCGCGAGATGGCCGCGCTGATGAAACATGCCTTGCTGCAGCTCAACGCGCCGCGCTTGGCGCGAATCCAGGAGCTGTACGGCAAGGCGATCGCGGCGGGGGTATCCCGAGGTTAGCGAGCCGCCAGGCTGGAGCAGGCGGCCGCGAGCGCGATGCGGAGGCCTGCGAGGGTCAACGCAGCCGGTCGGGATCCGGCGACGTCGAGCTGCGCTGTGTCCGCTTCCGCTTGGCCAGCGGCGCGTCGGGGGTGAGGAACATCCCGACCATGTGCAGGAGCTTGCTGGCGAGCACCGGCTTCACGAGGTAGAGATCGCTGCCGGCGTCGTCGCCCTCGGCCATGTCCATCAGGCGACCCTTGGCCGTCAGGAAGATGACCGGCACGTCACGCGTGCGCTCCTCGGCACGCAGCATCCGGCACATGTCGAAGCCCGACATCCCAGGCATCAGGACGTCGAGGATGAACAGGTCGTAGGGTCCGGACTGCAGGAGCGGGAGCGCCTCTTCGCCCGAGATCGCCGTGACGACTTCGTAACCTTTTCCGCCGAGGATCTGGCGAAGCGCGCCCAGGGCCGTCTCATCGTCGTCGACCGCGAGAATCCTCTTGCGCCCGCTCATTGAGGAAACTCGATGCTACCACGGGCGCAGGGTCAACCCTGCCGCTCGCGGATCAGCCGGGCCGCCTCGAGGCGCCGCGCGACATCGGCCTCGGCGCCGCGGTCCGTCGGCTTGTAGTAGCGCCGCCCGACGAGCGACTCAGGCAGGCAGTCCATCGCGGCCACGCCCTCCGCCTCGTCGTGGGCGTAGCGGTAGCCCTCGCCGTAGCCCAGCCCTTTCATGAGCCGGGTGGGCGCGTTGCGGATCCACAGCGGGACGGGCTCCGCCCGCGTCTCGAGCGCGTCCCTGGCGGCCTCGGAGTAGGCCAGGTACACGGCATTGCTCTTCGGCGCCGCGGCGAGATGCACGACGGCCTGGGCGAGCGCGAGGGCGCCCTCGGGCAGGCCGACGAAATGGACCGCTTGCTGCGCGGCGAGCGTGGCGCCCAGCGCGCCGGGATCGGCCATGCCGATGTCCTCGCTCGCGAAGCGCACGAGTCGGCGAGCCACGTAGAGCGGATCCTCGCCCGCCTCGATCATGCGGGCGAGCCAGTAGAGGCCGGCGTCCACGTCGGAGTTGCGGATCGACTTGTGGAGCGCGCTGATCAGGTTGTAGTGCTCCTCGCCGGCGCGGTCGTAGAGCAGCGCCTTGCGCGCAAAGGCCTGGCGTATGGCCTCGAGGTCGACGACGCGCCGGCCCTCGGCGTCGGGTGTCGCGGTCGTCACCGCCAGCTCGAGGACGTTGAGCGCGGTGCGCGCGTCGCCGTCGGCTGCCCGCGCGAGGAAGCCGAGCGCGTCCTCCGAGGTGACGGCACTCAGCGCGCCGAGACCACGCTCGGCGTCGGCCAGCGCCCGCCGCAGGACGGCGAGCAGCGCCTGCTCCGAGAGGGGCTTCAGCACCACGACCCGGGAGCGCGACAGCAGTGCCGCGTTGACCTCGAAGGACGGGTTCTCGGTGGTCGCGCCGATCAGCACGATGTCGCCCTTCTCCACGTGGGAGAGCAGCGCGTCCTGCTGGGCTTTGTTGAAGCGGTGGATCTCGTCGATGAAGACGATGGTGCGGCGTCTCTCGCGGCGCCGGTACTCGGCGCGCTCGAGGATCTCGCGAAGCTCCTTCACGCCGGAGAGCACGGCCGAGATCGCTTCGAAGCTGGCCTGGGTGCGGCGGCGGATCGCGTGCGCGAGCGTCGTCTTGCCCGAGCCCGGCGGGCCCCACAGGATGAGCGAGCGCAGCGCGTCGGCCTCGATCGCCTTGCGGA
>Ga0075418_10010123_pt1 | contig 10565 bp, 8 predicted proteins | sample SoiMetdeltSBSDD2_FD_81776 | JGI IMG/M metagenome (GOLD analysis project Ga0075418, IMG submission 81776) | Bulk soil microbial communities from a Populus tree surrounding site in Tennessee, USA - Soil MetaG P. deltoides SBSDD2 | ecosystem: Environmental > Terrestrial > Soil > Tree plantation...
AGCACCCGTAGTACGTCGTGGGCACACAATTGATAAAGTTCTGATTGAAGCCGAATTCGTATGCGGTAGCGTCCGCCTCGTAATGGAAGTCACGATCAAAGTAGGAGGCCGAGAGAACCAGATCGCCGAAACCCAGCGAGGCATTGAGAGTCAGGCCGAGCTGGTACCACTTGTCGTCGAGACTTTCCTTCTCGAACCGTACCTGGTTCAGTTCGCCGGCGATCGGGTTGCCGCTCTCCGGGTCGACGTCGATGTCGCCGTGGCCGTCGGTGCTGAGGTCCTGGAACAGCGCCCCCAGCGTAATGTCGAGGTTGTCGGTCACATCCCAGCGCAGCGCCGCGCGCCCGCCGGTCGTCTCGGCGGAATTGACATCCTCGTCGACGACGTTCTCGTTCGTGTACGTGCCACCCAGGCTGTCGCTCAGCACGTTGTCGATGAACCCGGCATCTTCGGCGGTGAAACCGACCAGCCGCAGCGCGAGGCGGCCCTCGACCAGCGGGATGTTGACCATGGCGCTCAGGTCGTAGCCGGTGCCACCGTCCTGGATGGTCGAGACCTGTCCGTCGACCCAGGCGTCGAACTCCGCCGGATCCGGCTTGTTGGTGATGACGCGCAGCGTGCCGGACTGTGAGCTTGCCCCGTAGAGCGTGCCCTGCGGCCCGCGCAGCGCCTCGAGGCGCTCGATGTCGATCAGCCGCGGGTCGGGATTTGCGTCCTGCGTAATCGGCTGTTCGTCCAGGTACAGCGCCGACGACGACACGGCGCCGTACGACAGACCGGAGGCCGCGACCCCGCGGAAGACTATGGTCGTCGCCCCGGGCTCGCGCACGCCGAGCGACATGCCGGGAATGTACTTGACGTAGTCGTCCATCTGCTTGAGGCCGCGGATTTCGATCGCCGCCGTGTCGAAGGCACTGATCGATTCGGAGACTTCCTGCAGGTTCTCGGCGCGGCGGGTCGCCGTGACGATGATTGTCTCGAGGCCGCCGCTCGTCTGCGCGGAGGCAGCGCCGCCTGCCATCGAAAGGGTCGCGGACACGGCCGCTGCTAGGGTGGGGGATCCTCGACCAGTCTCACGCGTCGCGTCTGACATGTGGCTACCCCTTTCTTGTACGAGTGATACTAACCGTCGTGTCGCGTTCGGCCAAGCTCCGTGCGCTGAAAAGCATTCATCGCGACCTCGATCGGTCCGCTTCGCGGGCGGCATCGCGCAAGGTTGCGACATACCATTCCAGGAAGCGGCGCGTAAAATCTTCCATTGGCGACAGCGGCCCGGGCACGTAGAAGCGCGAATCGACCCCCGCCTGGTTCCGCTCGATGATCGTTTTGTCGGCGATCGTCGTGACGTCCCAGAGCCAGGTCAGCTCGCCGCGGTCGTAGTCCACGCCCTCGCGGGCGGACTCGTTGACGAGCCAGGTGATTTCGCAATCCGTGCTGCGCAGGCCTCGCGGCGTAAAGCGATACAGGACCACGTGGTCGCAGTAGGCAAGACCGAAGGTCATCGGCCCGAGATGCAGGTCGGTGGTGCCGCCGTCGTATCCGGTGATGGACCCGAGCAGCGGTGCGACGGGCTTGCCGTCGCGGCTCCCGGTCAGGTGCCCGCGCAGCAGCGGGTAGCGGTCGAAGCCGCGGTCGACACCCAGCTCGCCCGATGCGAGCCAGGACCTGCGGAGCGTGTGCTGCGTAAGACCGACTTCCGGTCCCCGCCGCATCACTTCGTCGAGCAGGGCGTCGATCTGCTCCGGCGGGATCGCACGGCCATGCGCCACCGAGTACTCGGGGTGCGCGGGCCCGCAGTGGTAGCACTCGCAGTAGTTCTCGATGGCAAGCTTCCAGTTCGACGCAATCGGATAGTTCTGGCAGTGCGCCACCTTCGCGCGCTCGAGGCCATAGGGCCGCAGCGGGTCGCCGAGATCGTCCTCGATCGCGTCGAAGGACGGCGGGTCGTCGGCGAAGTTGACGAAGACGAGACCCACGAACACGCGCGTGTGCAGCCGCCGCAAACCGAGTCGCGAGCGGTCGAAGTCCGCCGGCATGTGACCGGCCGCGCGCAGCGAGCCGTCGAGCCCATAGGTCCAGCCGTGGTAGCGGCATACGAGCCGCGACTCGTGGCCGGACGGCGCGTCGCAGATCCGCGAGCCCCGGTGACGGCAGACGTTCAGCAAGGCATTTATCCCGCCTTCGGCGTCACGTACGACGATCACCGATTCGCCCGCGATCTCGAACAGGAAGTAATCGCCGCGCGCCGGTATCCGGCTCTGGTGCCCGACGTACAGCCAGGAGCGCATGAAGATGCGGCGGATCTCGGTCTCGTAGACGTCCGCATCGCGATACACGTCGCCGGGCAGCGCGTGGTCGCCTGGCCAGTCCTTGAGGATCGTCTTGATGTCCTTCTCCATTGTCCGTGGCCTCCTGACGCCAATCACCGCGCCAACGCGCCGTCACGCCGCCGCGTTATCAGGGCGGCGGTCACCACGCCGATGGCGACGAGCGCAATGATGATGGTCGCGATGGCATTGATGTCCGGCGTCACGCCGAGACGCACCTTGGCGAAGATCAGCATTGGCAGCGTCGTCGCCCCCGGGCCCGATACGAAGCTCGAGATCACCAGGTCATCCAGCGACAGCGTGAATGCCAGCAACCAGCCGGATACGAGCGCCGGCAGCAGCATCGGCACGGTGATGTCGAAAAACACCGCGAGGGGCCGCCCCCCCAGGTCCATCGCGGCCTCCTCGAGCGACTCATCCATGCTCGCCAGGCGCGAGCGCACGACCACCGCGACATAGGCCATCGAGAAGGTGATGTGCGCGAGGGTGATCGTGGTCGCGCCGCGGTTGGCCGGCCAGCCGATCCAGTCCGCCATCGATATGAACAGGAACAGCAGTGAAAGCCCCGTGATGATCTCGGGCATCACGAGCGGCGCCGTGATCATGCCGGCGAGCAGCAGCCGTCCGCGCAACCGGGTCAGCCGTTGCATGGCGAGCGCCACCAGCGCGCCCAGGCAGGTGGCAACCGTCGCGCTGACGGCCGCGATCCGCAAGCTCAAGAACGCCGCCTCCAGCAGCTCCTCGTTCTCGAGCAGGCTCGCGTACCAGCGCAGCGAGAACCCGCCCCATAGCGTGACGAGACGCGAGCCGTTGAACGAATAGATCATCACCGACAGGATCGGCACGTAGAGAAACGCGTAGCCGAAGGCCACGATGCCGAGCAGCAGCAGCGGACGCCGCTTCATCGCCCCGCCTCCTGCTCACGGGACTGCACGTGCTGGAACCAGATGATCGGCGCCACGAGGAGCAGCACCAGGACGATCGACACGGCGGATGCCACCGGCCAGTCGCGGCTGATGAAGAACTCGTCCCAGAGCACCCGCCCGATCATCAGCGTGTCAGCGCCTCCGAGCAGCGCCGGGATCGTGAACTCGCCTACCGCCGGGATGAACACCAGCAGGCAGCCGCCGACGATCCCCGGCCGTGAGAGCGGCAGGGTCACGTCGAGGAACACCTGCCAGCGCCGCGCGCCCAGGTCGGCGGCCGCGTCGAGCAGGTCCAGGTCGAGACGCTCGAGGTTGGCGTACAGCGGCAGGATCATGAACGGCAGGTATGAGTACACGATGCCCAGGTACACCGCGAAGTCGTTGTAGAGAAGCGTCACCGGCTGATCGATGACGCCGAGGCCCAGCAGCACGTCGTTGATGACCCCGCGGTTGTTGAGCAGACCGATCCAGGCATAGACACGCAGCAGGAAGGAGATCCAGAACGGCAGGATCACCGCGAGCAGCAGCACCTGGCGGCGGCGCGGCGGCTGGCGGGCGATGTAGTACGCCATCGGGTAGCCGATCAGCAGACACAGCGCAGTGCCGATCGCGGCCATCTTGAGCGACGAGAGATAGATGATCCCGTAATAGCTGTCCTGGAACAGGAAGGCATAGTTCTCGAAGGTGGCCCGCAGGCCCTCGATGCCGCGCTGCCCCCATTCGAACAGCGGCGTGAACGGCGGCTGCGCGACCATCGGCTCGGCCACGCTGATCTTGAGGATGATCAGGAACGGCGTGAGAAAGAACAGCAACAGCCACAGGTAGGGCAGCATCACCGCCCGCCGCAGCCAGCGTTGCGCACGTTCGCCCAGCGATGTGGTCTCGTCGCTCATTCCCGCAGCAGTATCGTGCTGGCCACGTCCCAGGAAAGGTACACCTCGTCGTCCCATTCCACCGTCAGGCTGGCGGAGCGACGCAGGTTCTGCGCACTCACCTGCAGGACCGCGCCGCTTGGCAATCGCACGCGGTACAGCGACTGGTCGCCAAAATAGCCCAGGTCCCACACCACGCCTTTCAGCACGTTGCGATCTGCGCCGTCGGGCGCCTGTCGGCTGATCGTGATCTTCTCCGGGCGGACCGCGACGCAGATCCCGCTCCCGGCCGGCAGCGGCTCCTCGGCGTGCGCCGTGAGGTCGGCCGCGAGCGCCTCGCAGCGCAGCGAAACACGCCCGTTCGCGGCGCCGGTGACGCGGCCGTCGATCAGGTTGATGTTGCCGACGAAGTCGGCGACGTACCGGTTGGCCGGATACTCGTACACCTCGCCGGGGGTCCCCACCTGCGCGATCCGCCCCTGTGCCATCACCGCGATGCGGCTCGCGAGCGTCATGGCCTCGTCCTGGTCGTGCGTCACCACGACGAAGGTCGTGCCGAGCTGGTACTGCAGGTTCGAGAGCTCGAACTGCGTGTGCTGGCGGAGCTTCTTGTCGAGCGCCGCGAGCGGCTCGTCGAGCAGCAGCAGCTTCGGACGCTTCACGAGCGCGCGTGCAAGCGCCACGCGCTGCTTCTCGCCGCCCGAGAGCTTGTCCGGCTTGCGCGCGGCGAGCGGCTCGAGCTTGACGAGCGCGAGCATCTCGGCGACGCGCTCGCGGATACGCGCCGCCGGCACGCCCTCCTTCTTCAGGCCGTAGCCGACGTTCTGCGCCACGGTCATGTGCGGAAAAAGGGCGTACGACTGGAACATGAGGTTGACCGGCCGCTCGTACGGCGGCACGTCCGTCACGTCGACGCCGTCGATCAGGATGCGCCCAGAAGTCGCCTGCTCGAACCCTGCCAGCAGCCGCAGCAGTGTCGACTTGCCGCAGCCCGAGCTGCCGAGGATCGCGAACAGCTCGTTGCGCCGGATGTCGAGCGAAACGCAGTCGACCGCGGTGACGCCGCCGTCGAAACGCTTGGTCAGCTCCTGGATCTGAACCAGCGGCGCGCGGCCCTGCTCGCGCGCGCCGGTTGCCTGCCTCTCCTGGAGCGTGGGTTGCCGTTGCCCCCCGTTTCCGTTGCTGTTCACTGTGCGATTACAGGCCTGTCTTGACGCGCGACCAGAGCCTCGATCGCTGGCGTTCTTCCTTCGGGCTGTGCAGGTATCCCTTGCGCAGCGTGTCCCGGACCTCGTCGGGCGGGTAGACGGCGGGATCGTCGCGCACCTCGGGCAGCAGGTACGGCCTCGCCTTGCGGTTCGGAGCCGCATATCGCGTCTCGTTGCTGATCGCGGCGATGACCTCCGGCCGCAGCAGATAATTCAGGAACAGGTGCGCGTTGTCCGGATGCGGCGCATCGGCGGGGATGAACCACAGGTCGAACCACGCGAGCGTGCCCTCGCGCGGCGTAGTATAGGCGAGCTCGACGGGCCTCCCGACCTGCTTTGCCCGCCACATTGCCTGGGCGTAGTCACCCGACCAGCTCATCGCGATGCAGACTTCCTCGTTCGGCAGGTCGATCAGCATTTTCGCGGAGCTGAAGTAGCGGACGTACGGGCGCACGCTCTTCAACACCGCCTCCGCATCGCGGAGGTCGCGCGGGTCCAGGCTGTTCGGATCGCGGCCGAGGTGCAGCATCACCATCGGGACGACGTCGGTGGGCTCGTCGAGGAAGGTGATGCCGCAGTCCGCGAAGCGCCGCGCGATCTCCGGGTTGAAGATCATGTCGCCGCTATCGACCGGCGCGTCTGGCATCCGCTCGCGGATCATCTTCACGTTGTAGGTGAAGCCGGTCGTGCCCCAGAGATACGGAACGCCGTAGCGGTTGCCGGGGTCGTTCTCCTGCAGCGCCTCGAGCACCCAGGGATCGAGATTGTCCCAGTTGGTGAGCTTCTTCTTGTCGAGCGGCCGGTAGATCCCGATCGGTATCAGCCGCGCCGAGTAGCGCTCGGCATGCACGACGACGTCGTAGCCGGTGCGGCCCGCGAGCAGCCGCGCCTCCGCCATCTCGGTCGAGTCGTAGGTGTCGTAGTTGACCTTGATGCCGTACTCGGCCTCGAAATCGGCGATCGTGTTCGGTGCGATGTAGTCGGGCCAGGTGAAGACATTGAGAATCTTCTGCTCCGCCGCCGCGAGTGCCGCGGTGTGCGACGCGAGCGCCAGGCCGAGCAGGACTGGCCGTAGCCACGACACGAGCTACATTCCCTCGAGGCCGCGCTTGAGCAGCGCACGCGCGATGATCAGGCGCTGGATCTCGCTCGTGCCCTCCCAGATCCGATCCACGCGCAGCTCCCGGAAGAAACGCTCGGCGGCATTCTCGCGCATGTAGCCGCGCCCGCCGAAGATCTGCACTGCGCGATCGGCGATCCGGTTCGCGGCTTCGGACGCGTACAGCTTGGCGATCGAGCAGCGCGCGTGCAGCGACCGCAGGTCGTCACCGTTGTCATGCGCCTGCGCGGCCTCGTAGGTGATGAGACGCGCCGCCCAGAGCTCGGTCGCGCTGTCGGCGAGCATCGCCTGGATCATCTGGCGGTCGGATAGCGGCTCGCCGCCGATCATGCGCGTCGAGGCGAAGGCAGTGGCCTCCTCGATCAGGCGCCCGGCCGCGCCGCAGCAGCGCGCGGCGATCATCAGGCGCTCGCGGCGGAACCAGCTGTGCGAGTACCGCATGCCGTCGCCCTCGGTCCCGAGGCGCTGCGACTCGGGCACCAGCACGTCGTTGAAGCGGTAAATCGGGTGATGGTCGCTGAAGGTGTGGCTGAAGACCGGGGTCCGCACCAGCTCGATGCCGGGCGCGTCATTGTCGATGAAGAACAGCGAGTGCGAGCCGGCGTGCGGCCCCTCGCTGAGCTTCGCCTGCAGGATGAAGAAGTCCGCGTGATTGGCGCTGGTGACGTACCACTTCTCGCCGGAGATCCGGTAACCATCCGGGCAGCGCCGAGCGGTCGCCTCGATATCGACGTCGGATCCCGACCCGCTCTCGGTGATCGCGTAGCACTCCTTTCGCTTGCCGCTCATCAGCGGCAGCACGTAGCGCTGCAGCTGCTCGTCGGTGCAGGCCTCGAACATCCAGCGGTGGGGCTCCGAGAAGCACCAGCAGAGCGCGTTGGTGACCCGGCCGAGCTGCTCCCAGACCGCCACCTGCTCCACCACGCGCGCGTCCCGCCCGCCATGCTTCGCGGGCACGTCCATGGCGCTGAAGCCGAGCTCGACCGCGAGCTTCTTGTGCCGCGCCTTGACCTCCGGCGGCAGACGGCCCTCGTTGAGCTCCGCCTCCACTTCCCACGGGATCAGCTCCTCCGTGGCGAACTTCGCGGCGCGCTGGCGCCAGGCCTCCGCGGCCCCGTCGAGTGCGATGCGCAAGACCCTCTACCTCCGCTCGATCGGTGCAGGCCGATCGAAGTGCCTGGGGAATGCGTCGGCGAGATAGGTCAGGCTGATCCGTCGCGCAAGCTCCCGCGTCATCGATTCCGGGCGCACCAGCAGGTCGAGCCAGAGACCATCGGTCAGCGCCGACAGGCCGTCGGCCACCAGGGCGGAATCCACCTCGGGGTACCCACCCTGCCCGCAGAGCCGGGCGCACAGTTCCCGCACCAGGTCGTCATAGGACCGGTCCCGCTCGGCGCAGATGCGGCGGTACGTCGGCCGGAACCTCCGTTCGCCCCAGAACGCAAACCACACCGCGAGCTTGTTGCGCTCGCAGATCCCGCGCTGGAAGTCGAGCTCGACCATCGCCCGGAGACCCGCCTCGGGCGACCCGTCGCTGCGCCCGGTCGCCTCGCGGCAGGCGTTGCGGTATTCGTCGGCCAGGTAGCGCAGGGTTTCCGTGAGAAGCCGCTCCTTGGTCTGGAAGTGCAGGTTGATGATCCCCTGGCTCAGTCCAGCTTCGCGCGCAACGGTTGCGATCGTGGTATCCGCGAGGCCGCGGTTCGCAACCGAGCGGATGGTCGCGTCGATGAGCTGCCTGCGCCTTTCGGCCGGCGGGGCCGTGCGGCGACGTGGTGCGGCGCGGCCCGCCCTGGCGCGCCGCCGTGCCTTGCTGCTCAGGGAGTCAACTCCTGAAGAATCAAACACTTACATCCTTCCGTGGTCAACGGTGGGCCCAATGGTACCTATTCCGTTGCGCAATGCAATGAATGAATGCTTATTCAGTGGACGTGGACGTGGAGGTCGGTTTTGTGGGAGCCTGTGCGCCTCCCAACCAGGATTCCAGCCAGCCAGGAGGCCAGGCCATGGCACGCAGCCTCACACGATCGAACGCGCATTTCCGCAGGGCCATCACGCGCCTGCCGCTCGGGGTATCGTCCAACTTCCGCTACTGGGGCGAGGACAAGACGATCTACGTGGCGGGCGCCAAGGGCGCGCGGCTGCGCGACATAGACGGCAACGAGTACATCGATTACCGGATGGCCTACGGCCCCTGCATCCTTGGCTACGCTGATCCGCGCGTGGACGCGGCCGCCCGCAACGGCATCGACATGGGAGGTGTCTTCGCGCTGTCCACCGAGCGCGAGTACGCGGTCGCCGAGCGGATCTCCAAGATGGTGCCGGCGGCCGAGCTGGTGCGTTTCTCCAACTCCGGAACCGAGGCCGTGATGGCGGCGCTGCGCCTCGCCCGCGCCTACACCGGCAAGGACTCCTACGTCGTCGTCGAGGGCGGCTACCACGGCGTATTCGACGCCGCGCTCTGGTATACGCCGATCGAGGACTGGAAGCCCTCCTGCGGCGATCCGCCCCTCGTCCCCTACAGCGCCGGCGTGCCGAGCATCCTCCGCGGGCTGCTGCATGCCGTGCCGATGAACGACGCGGACAAACTCGAGAGCGTGTTCAAGGCCTACGGGCACGAGATCGCGGCCTTCCTGATCGAGCCCATCATGGGTAACTGCTGCTCGATCTCCGCGACCCGCGAATACCTGCGCGACGCCCGTGCGCTCTGCGATCGCTACGGCATCCTGATGGTCGTCGACGAGGTCAAGACCGGTTTCCGCGTCGCCCGCGGCGGCGTGCAGGAGCTGATGGGCGTCAAGGCCGATCTCTGCACCTTCGCCAAGGCGATGGGCAACGGCTACCCGATCAGCGTGCTCGCTGGGCGCGAAGAGATCATGCGCAAGCTCGGCAACGGGGTAGTACACGGCGGCACCTTCACCTGCCACTCGGTCGCGCTCGCGGCGGCGGAGAAGACCCTCGAGATCCTCGACGAGACGCCGGCGCTGAGATCGATCGCCGAGTACGGCACCAGGATGCGCGCCGGCATCAGCCAGATCCTCGCGCAGCGCGGTATCCGTCACTCGTTCAGCGGTCACCCCTCCATGAGCGGACTGTTCTTCAGCGAGACCCCGCCGCACGACTACCGTGACTGGGCGAGGAGCGACTACACTTTCTACGAAGCATTGGCTCCGGAGCTGCACGATCTCGGCGTGCTCTGCGAGCCGGATTCACGGGAGCCCTGGTTCGTCTGCGAGGCGCACGATCAGCGCTGTCTCGACGAGACGCTGCAGCGGTTCGAAGAGGCAGTCGATCGGGTTGTTCGCAAAGAGCCGAGCCCTGAGCCGGCGCGCTGCGCGAGCTAAGCGGAGTGACGGTGACGAATTACGATGCGATCGTGGTAGGCGCGGGCCACAATGGCCTGACGAATGCTGCCTATCTCGCGCGGGCCGGCCTGAAGGTGCTGGTGCTCGAGCGCAATCCGTTCATCGGCGGCGCCGCGGTGAGCCGCGAGATCCACGAGGGCTGGATCTACTCGAACTGCTCGTATGTCTGCAGCCTTCTTCGGCCGGAGCTCTTCCGCGATCTCGAGCTCGCGAAGCACGGCCTGCAGGTCGTTCCCTACGGCGGCGGGGTCACCTTCACACGCACCGGCGACATCCTCGGCAATTACACCGACGACGCAGTGCAGCGCCGCGAGATCGCGCGCCACAACGCCCGCGACGGCGACGCCTACCACCGGTATTCCACCGAGGTGATGCGGCAGTGCAAGTTCATCCGCCCGCTGCTGCTGCGCACGCCCCCTGACCCGACCTCGCTCAAGCCGCGTGACATCCGCGAGATGCTCTTTCTCGGCAAGGAAGTGGCAAAGCTCGGCGAACAGGTCGTCTACGACATGATCCGTTTCTACTCGATGAGCATCGCCGACTTCCTCGGCGAGTACTTCGAGTCCGACCTCGTCAAGGCGCATTTCTCCGGCAGCGGCATCATCGGCTCGGCGATGGGCGTGCATTCGCCAGGCACGGCGTACGTACTGCTGCATCACTACATGGGCGACGTCGACGGCTCCATCGGCGCGTGGGGCTTCGCGCGCGGCGGAATGGGCTCCGTCTCGAACGCGATCGCCTCGCCGCTCA
>Ga0075418_10010124_pt1 | contig 10564 bp, 10 predicted proteins | sample SoiMetdeltSBSDD2_FD_81776 | JGI IMG/M metagenome (GOLD analysis project Ga0075418, IMG submission 81776) | Bulk soil microbial communities from a Populus tree surrounding site in Tennessee, USA - Soil MetaG P. deltoides SBSDD2 | ecosystem: Environmental > Terrestrial > Soil > Tree plantation...
GCTTCCGCCGCCGGCCTTTTTCCGCGGGGCGCGTTTCGACTTCAGAACCGGGTTTACACCGACTCCAACGGACCTCCAAAATGAGCCATCAAGCTTATGCCGAACACCGCATGGTCGGAGGCCCGCGACTCCGCCGCCAACTCTAACCATGCGGCATAATCCGAGCTTCGGCATAATGGATCTTATGCCGATATCGGCATAGCGTCACTGCAGAGGGGGACCAACCAATCGAAGCCAGGGAGGCAAATCATGTTGCGGATTTCAGTTCGTCTTGCATTCGTGACCGCGTTAATTATCGCGCTTCCAGCGTTCGCGGCCATGGCTGACGATTCACAGATCACGCGCGGCAAATATCTCGTCACGCTCGGCGGCTGCAACGACTGCCACACGCCGGGATACTTCTTCGGGAATCCCGACATGTCACGCTTTCTCGGCGGCTCGGATGTGGGCTTCGAGATTCCGGGTGAAGGTGTCTTTGTGGGCCCAAACATCACACCCGACAAAAAGACCGGCATCGGTAGTTGGACCCCGGAGCAGATCGTAAAGGCGATACAGGTCGGTGAACGGCCGGACGGCCGCATCCTGGCGCCGATCATGCCTTGGCACGCTTTTGCGACACTCACAGCGGATGACGCCATGGCGATCGCGGCTTTTCTCCAAAGTTTGAACCCGGTCAGCAACCAGATTCCCGGTCCGTTCAAACCCGGGGAAAAGGTTTCGACCTTCATGTTCCGGATTGTGCCACCGGGCGAAACCGCAGCGGCTGCGGCCAAGTAGTCTGGGTCTGATCCAAACAATACTCCGCATTTGTTCAGCGTAAGCGGACGTCGCGGGTTCGTGCGCCAATGTCTGAGAATGACGCCGCACCAGTTTCGCGCCAGAAACAACCTCATCAGAACGCAACGAACGCGATCGAAATCGAACAAAACGCGGCAAAATCAATGAAGCTGATCGATATTCTGCCGCTCATAACGGTCACCGCCCTTGGAAGACCGCCGCTCGCCGTTCGACGAACGACTGAATACCCTCGCGCGCGTCGGCGCTCTTGAGCACGCGATCACGCATCGTCGGAATGCAGGCAATCGCAACCGCCTCGCCCTGCTCGACGTACTTCGCCGCCGCTTCCTTCGTGACTTGAATGCCCAGCGGCGCGTTGCGTGCGATGAGCGCCGCAATCTCCATGGCGCGGGCGATCTGCTGCCCGGCCGGCACGACCTCCTGAACGAGACCGATCTCGTGGGCGCGCTCCGCAGTGAATTCATCACAAAGGAAGAGATGGTACATGGCGTCGCCCCAACCCGCGCGGGACAGGTAACGAAAGTGCGCGCCGCCCAAGGGGGCGATGCCGCGCTTCGCCTCCATCTGACAGAACCGGCTGTCATCGGCGGCGACCACGATGTCGCCGGCCAGCATCAGCTCGATGCCCACCGTGTAAACGATGCCTTGCGTGGCCGTCACGATCGGCTTCTTGCAACGCTTGGTGAGGCCGAAAACGTCGACATTGCCTTCCTTGATGTTCCGCTTCTCCGCGTTCGGGCCGAAAAACTTCGGCATGTCCAGGCCCGCGGTGAAGTCCTTGCCCTCGGCGCAGATCACGCCGACCCAGTAGCTGTCGTTGTCGTGAAGCTCGGTCAAGGCGTCCGACAGCAGATCCATCATCAACGGCGAAAAGGAATTCTTCTTCGCGGGATTGTCGATGACGATCTTCAGGATGTGATCGTGTGCCTCGGTGCGGATCGTGCCCTCTGTGCTCATTCCAGCGTCTCCTGTCTACCTGTCGTTCTTGATGGCAAGTGCGGTACGGATGGCTGCGGCCCGTTCGGGTGGGAACGCCGCTGCTCCCTCTTGGAGGATGTCAAGGAACGACAGCACGCCGCCGCGTGAGCCCCAGCAGCCTTCTTCGATGATGCGGAAATTGACCCACCAGCCCGGAGGAGGCTCCTTCATATCGCAGGCATCTGCGAGGGCTCTGAGAACGTTGCGAATGACCGTGGCGCGGTCCTCGCGGGTCCAGCAGCAGTCCATCACGACAACATCCACCACAATGACGTCGCTCGGCTGGTCCGACAGTAGTTCCCCGCCATGCGCAATCATGTCGAGCGGCCGCTCGAGGAAATGCACTTGGTAGCCCCGCCGCGCCTGCGGGACAAGCCGGCCGACCTCCGGCACCAGCACGGCATCGGTCAATGTCTTGGCCAACATCCGACGCTGCTCGCCGGTCAGTCGGCCCTGTGGGGTCATCACGTGGATAAAAGTCATCTCAAACCTCAAGCTGCCGGACGAATTATGTCACTTGTCATACTTCACAACGGACTGGCTATGTCAAGCGTCATATTCTATACCACTCCCATGCGATGAGGTGTCCGATGACGTCTGAGACGAAAGCAAGAATGGTGGCAGGCGCCGCCGATCTGATGAGCCGCCGTGGCGTGAACGCCACCAGCATGCGCGAGGTCGTCCGTCATAGCGGCACACCGCGAGGATCGATCAGCCACCATTTCCCCGGCGGCAAGCAGCAGCTCCTCGAGGAGGCGATCGTCTTTGCGGGAATGCAGGTCAGCGTCCCCCTGCAACACCTTACGAACGACCGCGGCGCGCTCGCCGGTCTGCGCGCCTTCATCGCGCTGTGGCGACAGACGTTGGAGAAAACCAACTTCCAGGCTGGCTGTCCTGTGCTGGCGGTTGCGGTTGAACAATATGTCAGCGACGTCATGGACAAGGACGGAGAGCCCGACGAGGCTGTGCAGCGACATCTGCTCGAGATCGCAAACGGTGTCTTCGCGAACTGGCAACACATTCTGGCAGGAGCGTTGAAGCGCGAGGGAATAGCGGCAGGCCGGGCTCGCCGGCTCGCGGCGCTCATCGTGGCATCAGTCGAGGGAACGGTTGCGATGTGCCGTGCTGCGCGGTCCTGCCAACCTTTGGAGGACGTCAGGCACGAGCTGGAAGCGCTCCTGACGGACGCCCTCGCCGGCGCACGATAAATGCCGTTGAGCTCGCAGCTTCGTCGCACGCGAACCTCATAGATAGGTGGCGCTGACGCTTCCGAACGGCCCAAAGTCGCCGATAAAAGTCTCACCGGGCTTTGGCCGCAACATGCCCGTCAGCGTGCCCGTGCTGACCATTTGTCCTGCCTTCATCCCAATACCCGTGCGGGAAAGCTCGTTGGCAAGCCAGGTCAACGGCACGACCGGATGATCGAGCAACTCGGCAGCTCTGCCCTTGCGGCGCACTGTGCCGTTGCATGTCAGGACGACCTCCTGCCTGGCAATGTCGCGCTTTTGCCAATCCGTAATGGCGGGGCCATAGACAATTGTTCCGGAGCCGGCGCCGTCCGCAAGAATAGCCGCCAATGGCGGGAACGAAGCATCATGAATGAAGCGGCACTCCGCCAGTTCGATTCCTGGGTGCAGCGAAGCCACAGCCTCGGTCACTTCCTGCACCGTGTAAGGCTTGGCGCGCGGCGGCAAATCGATACCGAGTATCGCCTGATACTCGACTTCCGGGATTGGGCTACATTGCCTGGCGTGCTCGACCGTGCCGGGCGACTCCACGATGAGGGGCGCGAAGACGCGGCCATAGATCGGCGAGTCCGTGCGCAACTCCCGCTGCAGCCCCTCCTTCATCGCTGCGATTTTCCATCCCGCGACGGTCCAGCCGAGTTCCTCCTCGACCATGCGCGCGATGCGGTAGGCTGTCGCCTTGTCCGGCGGCACGAGACGCTCGTCGAGACCGCTCTGCTGGCGCCCTTCACGGCGCAGACATGCGAGCAAACGGGCGAACTCGCGTTGGGCCGACTGATCCATCGTGATGACCTCACCAGCAAGGCGACCGCAAACGTATGATAGAGCCTGCCAGCCCCACCTGGCCAAGCGGACCCGGGCCAGCGTTCGGGTACGACTTGACAGCGCTCCGCGCAAACGACTTCTTGGGTGGGGGCCTTGAGCTAAAATCAAGGCTCGGTCATCCCGCAGGGCGCACGATCATGGCTTCACGACGACTTCCTCCGCTCCATGCCGTGCGGGCATTCGAAGCGGCCGCACGACATTTGTCGATCACGCGAGCCGCCGACGAGTTGAACGTGACGGTCGGCGCTGTCAGCAGGCACGTCCGCGCACTCGAAGTGCGAATGAACACGGCGTTGTTCCTGCGTGGATCTCGGGGCCTCATCTTGACATCGGCGGGCAAGGCCTTCGCCGATTCCGCTCGCGAAGCGCTGGACCGCATTGCGGATGCCGCTGAAGGCTTGCACCTGCGGCAATTCAGGCGGCTATCCGTCGGCGTCTACGGATTCTTCCTGTCGCGGTTTCTCCTACCGATGTGGCCGGGGCTCAAGGCAGCACATCCCGAGTTGGAGATTGATCTGCACACCAGTGCCAATCCGGTTGACCTTCTTGCCAGCCGCTACGATGCCGTCATTGCCGTCTCGGACGGACAACCCAGAGCCGGCCTGGTAACACAACCTCTGCTGCCGATTGCCACCGTGCCGGTCTGCTCGCCAACCCTGCTGAAGGATGGCGCGCTGGACTTCACGTCCGTTCCGCTTCTGCACAACAGGCCGCGGCCGGACGATTGGCGGCGTTGGCTGGACCATGCGCAGCTCACCAAGGTGCCTGTCCGCGGCGGAAGCAGCTTTGAAAACCTTGGCCTTGCCATCGAAGCGGCCGCGGCCGGCCTTGGCGCCGCCATCGCAATCGAGAGCCTGCTCGCTACTGATCTAGCGCAACTTGACCTCGTTAGAGCGCATCCCATTGTTCGTCCGACGCGGCGTCACTTCGTGCTCGAATACGAACAACGCATGGCGGATGACCCGGCCGTCGCTGCGTTTGCCACTTGGCTATGTGATGCCTGCAGACAGCAGGGCACAAAGAAAGCAGCCAGGAAATCCCCACGAAAGGGCGTGCCTGACTGAGCATTGAGTTTTGCTCAAACGGTCTGGTTGCAGGTTCGAGTCCTGCCGGGCCCACCAGCCTTCGCTCGCGAAGTGAGTGAAGGCTGCCGCGCCGAAGCCCACGGCGAAGGCGGGCCGCTCCGCCCGCGAGCGACGGCTCGGCAAGCCATCTGGGCTACGCTCGCGAGCGGACGACGGCTGCCACGCCGGGGCCTTGGCGAAGGCGGACGGTGCGGGCCCCCGCGAACTGCGGCTCGGTATGCTTATCCTCCCGTCGCCGACATATGGCGCGAAAGCGCCGGCGCAGCACCGTTCCGGTCGATCACGAAGTCATGGCCGCGCGGCTTGTCGCGGATCGCCTGATCGACGACACGCATCAGTTCGGCGTCGTCGTGCGACCGACGCATCACGGCCTTGAGATCGACCGCATCCTCTTGCCCGAGACAGGTGTGGAGAATGCCGGACGCGGTTACCCGGACGCGATTGCAATCTTCGCAGAAATTATGCGTGAGCGGCGTAATGAAACCGATCATGCCCCCGGTTTCGGCGACGCGAGCATAACGGGCCGGGCCTCCCGTCCGAAACGGAAGATCGCTCAACGTCCAGCGGCTTTCGATAAGCTTGCGCAATTGATCGAGTGGAAGATACTGGTCGATACGGTCCACGCCGATATCGCCGAGCGGCATGGTCTCGATAAATGTCAATGTCATGTCGCGATCGTGGGCGAAGCGGAGCAGGTGATCCACTTCCATCTCGGTGCTATCGCGCAAGGCAACAACGTTGATCTTCACGGCAATACCGGCTGCCCGAGCGGCATCGATGCCCTCAATCACGCTTGCGAGCGAGCCGCCGCGGGTGAGCGACCGGTAGCGATCGGGATCGAGCGTGTCCAATGAGACATTGACGCGTCTTACGCCGTATCCGGCAAGCTCATCTGCGAAACGCGCAAGGCGCGTGCCGTTGGTCGTGAGCGTCAGCTCGCGAAGCCCTCCGGCGCAAAGCTGCGGTGCCAGCGCTGCAAATAGCTGCATGATGTCCTTGCGAACCAGAGGCTCGCCGCCGGTGATACGGATCTTGGTGACCCCTCGGCGGATGAATGCGTAGGCGAGGCGCTCGAGCTCCTGCAACGACAGCAGATCCTTCCGCGGCATGAAAACCATGTGTTCCGACATGCAGTAGACGCAGCGCAGGTCGCAGCGATCCGTCACCGAGAGGCGCAGATATCTGACGTGCCGGCCAAACAGGTCGATCAATCCGCAAGCGCTGCCATGACCGTCAGGGCTCAACATGCGACGCATCCATCGGCTGCAGAAAACATCTCGTCAAGCGCGACGAATTTCTCCCGAGGCTTCCCTTTCGGCCTGCCGCGGGCAACCTCTTCCGCGTCGATGCGCCGCCAGGCCGGATAATCGACATACCGCGGGATGGACGTCCCGCCGAACAGGCTATCGGGATGACGCGGCGGCTCACCGAGCTGCGGCAGATCGGCAAGGACGTTCGCCACAGTTTCAACACTGCATGCCCGGTTGGTGCCGATCGTCCCCTGCGGACCGCGCTTGCCCCAGCCGCATACGTGCAGGCCGGGCAATGCGCACCCATCCGCGGCGAGTCGGCCGCCGATATTGGCGTGAACACCTCTGGCTTCGTCGTAGGGAATGCCGCTGATCGGCGCTGCCCGACGGCCGATACTGGAGAATAGCAGACCACAATCGATCGCAATGGTTCTCGAAGAGATTGCGCGGGCGCCTTCCTGACCTTGACTGAACGCTATTCGCTGGACGTGACCGTCCCCTTCGATTCCGACCGGGGCGAGACCGAAAAGAAATACGCAGCGCCGCCGCTTCGCGATGGGTCGTGTCGAGAATGCCCGAAGCAGGGAGAACGCAGCAGCTGCCTCGGTGTTCGCACCGGGGCCTGAAGAGAGCTCCGGAAAGTCGTCCAACTCGACCAGCGGATCACAATCGGCGAGCTCCTCAAACTCCTGCAATTCCTTTGCGGCAAAGCGAGTCCGATCCGGGCCGCGCCGGCCAACCAGATGGATCTCCCGAACCTGGCTGGCCGCCAGCGCATCCAGGGCATGCGCGGCGATATCGGTATGACGTAGTTCGTCAGGCGTCTTTGCCAGCATCCTGGCAACGTCAAGCGCCACATTGCCATGGCCGATGATGACCGCCCGTTCCGCGGCAAGATCGAATGTGCAGTGTCGGAAGTCGGGATGACCATTGTACCACGCAACGAAGTCGCTCGCCTGATAGCTGCCCGGAAGGTCTTCGCCGGAGATATCCATGCGCCGGCTGACAGAAGCTCCAGTGGCGAGGATGACGGCGTGATAGCAGGATCGCAGCGCATTGATTGAAGGCCGCTCGCCGATCTCGACACCGCCAAGAAAGCGGAAGCCGGGCATCTCGGCGATGCGGTCGAAGACACGCGTCACCTGCTTCAATTTCGGATGGTCCGGCGCAACGCCGAACCGGACCAGGCCGTACGGCACCGGCAAACGTTCGAACATGTCGACGTCGATCGCTTGCCCCGACCGCAGCAACGCCTCCGCGGCGTAGAAGCCGCTCGGCCCTCCCCCGATGATCGCGACGCGATAGCGGCCCGCCGCGTGCCGGGGTGCGGGACTCATCGCAGCAGGATCGCGTTCTTGCGCTCATCCGCGCCCGGAAGCGGCGGCAGCCGGCTTGCAACAACAGGCGTCTCGCCGGCCCTGCGCCGGTTGATTTCAATCCACTCGATCTTGTCCGGCGGCAGCTTGTGCGCGGCCTGGATGGCTCCGACCGGGCAGACCGGCACGCACCCGCCACAATCGATGCAATTCTGCGGATCGATGTAGGTCATCGCATCGTCGATGTGGAAACACTCGACGGGGCAGACGCTGACGCACTCGGTGTAGCGGCAGCCGGTGCAGAGATCCGTCACGACATAGGGCATCGCCTCTCCTCTCGCCTCTCCTCTCCTGGGAGGCAACCCACGGCGAGTCGCGTTCTCGCCATGTGCGCGTTAAGCCATCGTCACCTGAACCAGGACGTCCGAGAATGTCGGCGCGCGACCGAGATCGGCGTAGGCCGGCGACGTCACCGCATGAACTGTCGCACCCTTGCGATTCGAACGGTGCCAATAGCCGGCCGGCGCGACCACCACCCCGGAGATGACGTCGGCAGACAGTGTCGCGAATGCCTCGAACGAGCCGCGCTCGTTGAAGACGCGGATCGGGCTGCCCGCCACGATGCCGCGCGATGCTGCGTCCTGGGGGTGCAGGATGACCATCTGCTGCTCGCCGGCGAGGGCCTGCTGCGCGGGCAAATTGCCGTAATTCGAATTCAGGAACGCATGGCTCTTCGGCGAGATCAGGCTGAGCGGATAGTGTTCGGCCTTCCCCGGAGACGTGCTCGGATTCTCGTTCGGCGCGATGTAGTGCGGCAACGGATCGACGGGCTCGCCGGCCTGGTCGCCGCCATAGCCCTGCCGGAACAGCGGCACGACAAAGTTGCCGCCTTCGGCAATGCTCGACTTGAACTCGCATTTTCCGGAAGGCGTCGGGAAATTGCCGTCCCGGTGCGGCGCCCATTCGTCCGGCTGCTGCAACGAAAGCCTGGCAAATCCGGTCACCTTCAACTGCTCCAGGCTGATCCCCTGCAGTGCGGGATTGGCCCAATCCATTGACGTCTCGATCATCTCGTCGTCGGAGCGGAAGAAGAAGGGATCATCGATGTCCATGGCCGCGGCGAGGCGCCGGAACAGTTCGGTGTTCGGCACCGCCTCGCCGAGCGGAGCAATGGCGGGATTGTTGTAGGACAGATAGAGATGCCCCCAGGAGAACATGATGTCCTTCTGCTCGAGCTGGGTCGTCGCCGGCAGGACGATGTCGGCATATTTCGCGGTGTCGGTCAGGAAGTGCTCGCTGACCACCGTGAACAGGTCCTCCCGCGCCAGTCCCCGCTCGAGCTTGTCCTGCTCGGTGACCATCGCCATCGGATTGGCATTGTAGACGAACAGAGATTTGATTGGCGGCCCATCGGGCAGGTCGCCCGTCAATGCCGCGCCGAGCCGCCAGGTGTTGATCACCCGCATTTTCGCGGGCTGCAAATCGGGACGCATCAGGTTCGGCCAATTGACCGGAAATGCCCAGATTGGAAGCTGGAGCAGACCGCCGCCGACATGCTTCCAGGCGCCGATCAACCCAGGGAGGCAGGCAATGGCGCGAACCGTCTGTCCGCCTCCGGCATGACGCTCCACGGCGACGCCGATACGGACGACCGCCGGGGGCGTGGTCGCATATTCGCGTGCGAGCTTGACGATGTCCTCGACCGGAATCCCGGTCTCGCGCGAGGCGAACTCCGGCGTGTAGGACGTCGCGCGGGCTGCGAGCTCGTCGAATCCGATCGTGTGCTTGTCGATATAGTCGCGTTCGATCAGGTTCTCCTTGATGACGATATGGATCATCGCCAGCGCCAGCGCGCAATCGGTGCCCGGCCGGATCTGGATATGCCAGTCGGCGAGAGCCGCCGTGCGCGACCGCACTGGATCGATCACGACGAGCTTGGCGCCGTTCTTCCGTGCCTTCTCGATGAACGGCCAGTGATGCGAGTTGGTGCTCAGCGTGTTGCAGGCCCAGAGGATGATATATTTGGAATGAACAAAGCTTTCCGGGTCGACGCCCGGCGTGTGCCCGATCGTCATCATGTAGGCGGTGCATGAGGCCGAATCGCAGAAGGTGCGTTCAGACACCGAGGCGCCGAGCTTGTTGAACAGGGGATCGCCGACGTTGAGGCCGTTGATGATGCCCTGCGTGCCGAGATAGCTGTAGGGCAGGATCGCTTCGGCACCGCTATCGGCAATGATCGCCTTCCAGCGCGCTGCGATCTCACTGATAGCTTCATCCCAGGTTATACGGCTGAAGCTGCCGCTGCCTTTCGGACCGACGCGCTTCAACGGATAGAGCAGGCGCTGATCGCTATAGACCCGCTCCTCGTAGTTGTTCACCTTCACGCAGAGCCTGCCCTTGGTGAAGGGATGATCAGGATTGCCCCGCACCGCGATGGCCTTGCCGTCTTCGACGGTGGTGAGGATCGAACACGTATCGGGACAGTCGTGCGGGCATGCACCAACAACTATGCTCTGGGCCACGTGCGCTCTCCTGGGTCTGACGGATGTCGGAAGCCGCAGTCTGCCAGATTGCGCAGGCGCGCGATTATCCTGGGCTGCGGAACATTGTTCCTATCCTGCGGATATCGCCGAACTTGGCGGCCTGCCGGGACCGCAGACCGGCCCCGCTCGCGCGAAGCGAAGCGGCTGCCGGTTCGCGTGCAGAAAACGTGTCAGAACGTGCCGTATGGCGCAGTCAGCGAACTATAGGACGGGCTCTTGATGATGCTATGCAGATTCCTGCGGCGAGCCCCCATATTCCCGCCGTCATAGAGGGGGAAGCACATCGCATCATTCATCAGCTCTGCCAGCGGGTGCATGTCGGTGTAGCTATCGACACCGACCAGCCGCATCGCGTCATAGACGACGTCGACGCAGGTTTCCGAGCAGAAGACTTTCGTCATCACGGCAAGCTCGTGTTCCTTGCCCTTGGACAAATCGTATTGCTGGCAGGCTTTCCAGGTCAGATACCGACAAGCCTCGATCTTCATCTTCATGTCGGCGAGCATGTAGCCGACCGTCGAA
>Ga0075418_10010125_pt1 | contig 10562 bp, 10 predicted proteins | sample SoiMetdeltSBSDD2_FD_81776 | JGI IMG/M metagenome (GOLD analysis project Ga0075418, IMG submission 81776) | Bulk soil microbial communities from a Populus tree surrounding site in Tennessee, USA - Soil MetaG P. deltoides SBSDD2 | ecosystem: Environmental > Terrestrial > Soil > Tree plantation...
ATCGCTGGCACCCTGAGTGTGAGCTACGGATACTGCTTTGCGGCGCTCGCCGCGAACGAACAGCTTGATGTGGCCGGTGCCGAAGCGCACCTGCGTCACGCAAGGCGGATCGCGCTGCTACCGTCCGGACGCCCCACGTATGTCGCGAAGCTCGCCGGAGCATTGTTGGGAGAGCTTCTCTACGAACGCGGCCAACTCGACCAATCGGAGATGTTGCTCGACGACGCGTATGAATTGGGCGCCGAGGGCGGAATCGTCGACTTCATGCTCGCGGCGTTCGGCACCGGAGCCCGGCTGAAATCAGCGCGCGGTGACGTGGCGGCCGCGCAGCGCAGACTCGTCGAAGGTCTCGATATTGCCAGGACACTGCAGCTTCCGCGGCTTGAAGCCCGGCTGCTCAATGAAAGTGTTCGGGTTGCCGCGCGGTCGGGTGAAGCGATCGACGACTCGGTGGCACAGCGAATCACACGCTCGGGTTCGGCGCAGTTCGACGGAATCGGTGTGGTAGCAGCCGAACTCATGGAAGATGCACGAATAAGATTGCTTCTGATCGAGGGCACGCCGTCAGCGCTTAGTGACGCTTGTGAACGGGCTCGCGCTCGCGTTGACCAACTTGATCGAAGCAAGCGGCCGCGTGCACACCTTCATGCCACGCTGCAGTTGGCGCTCAGCCTCGGTACCGCGGGCAAACCTGAGGATGCTCACCACTACCTGAGCGCGGCACTGAGAACCTGTGCCGCGCTGGGGCTTAGCCAATTGCTCATCGACGAAGGGCCCCAGCTGCTGCGCCTCGCTAACGACGCCGTGGACGGAAAAGACTTCAACGCCGCGGATCCGATGACGTCGGCGAATGTTCGGGATTTCGTTTCGAACCTCGCTGAGAGATCAAACGTCTGACACGTCGCACGTCAGGCGGTGCTCAATTCGTCGGTCCGAGCGCGCTTGTCGAGGTACCGCTCACGGGTGACGAGGTATACAGGGAAAGCCATCGATACGCCGATATACGACAATGCGACGAAGAGCCAGCCCCATTTGTATCCCAGTCCAATCCGGTTGGCGTCGGTCACTACCCAGACCATGAACACGACCCAGGCGATAGCCATGTCGATGCTGAGGAACGCGGCTGTGCCGCCAGCCGCGATCGCGTCGCCGAAGAAGTCGACGGGGTTGAGGATGTTTCCACCGTCGGCGATCCACTGAAATGCATGCGGCCACGTCAACACCAGCGCAACGGCGCCGGCAAGGAGGAAAAACGCGTGGCGGATATTGGTGGACGTGGATGAGGACACTGATTGATTCCCTACAGCTTGGCCGGGGCGTGGTTGTGCGCACGATGGTCGGCACCGGCGGCGGCTGTTCGCTGGGGCAGGAACGCCGCGGCCCCCAGCACAAGCACTGCCGCGAAGCCGATGCTCACCACCGTTGCCGCCGCGACCAATGCCGTCGAGGTGTGCTCGAGATGAATAGCGATGATGGTGGGCCAGCCTGCGCCGAAGTTGGCCCCGAAGAATGTGAACGGAAACAGGACGAACAGACCCAACAATTGCCACTGACCGGTGCAGCGCGCACGCAGCTGCGATGCCGCCACCGCGAAGCAGATCACCTGAGCGGCTTCGAGCACTCCAATTACCAACGGGTACTGGAAGATCCGGAACACGTGTGGGCCCCAGTAACTGTAGAGACCGCCATTGATGCCGATCATCTCGAACGCGGCCGACTCAAGCAGCGTGATGCCGGCCCAGACGAGGAGCTTGCGGCGGGTCATCGTTCCGCGGGCGATCTGATGGGCGATGTAGATCGCGGGGGCGGCGTAGAGCACCACATAGCCGCTATGCGTCCAGATCGGTTGTGGGATGTCGAACGCGGTGAAGTGCGTCCACATGCCCTCCGTTGAGTAGAAGTACAGCATCATCGCCACGTCGTAGAGCGGCTCGGCGAATGCGCCGACGGCGGCAGCCAGCACAATGAGGGCGTAGAACGGCGTCCGCTCGCGCATTCCCATCCAGATCGCGATGACCAAAAGGACCGCGGTCAGTCCCCAGCTGACGTCCGTCAGGATCGCCTGCATGGTGAGGTTCAGCTCGTGATCGACCGGTGGCACGCCGTCACGGTATTGGGCAAATGGCACCGGACGCGTCCCCAGCCAGAGGTATTCCACCCCTCTTACGAGAGTGACGGTTCTAAGCCGGCATGGCATCTGCCCGGGATTGGCCCGGACGAGCAGCAGAACCGAGATCGCCGGCATGATCACCAGGAATAACGCAATGAGTACAGGATTGCTGTTCTCGACGAGCGCCCTCTGAATCGACGTCCGGGCTGAGTGAACCGTGCACCACAAACATGGTCAGGAGTCGCCTAAAAGGCAAATGTTTGATATGGTCAGACCGAATAGGCTAGCTTTCGATGACGAGAGGCCCGACGCCGGATGTTCACACCCGATCAGCTGGAATTCGCCGCGGCGATCGAGCAGTTCTGTGAGAAGCACTGTGCCACGGCGCAACAGCGTGACGCGCTCACCGATGGCGGGCGACTTTCGAACAGCCCCGAAATACTGAGCAGATTCGCCGAGCTCGGCTGGCTCGGGGTATCGCTACCGGTCGAATACGGCGGTGGCGGCGCGGGGATGGTCGAGGAGTGCATCTTTCTCGAGGAGACCGCCCGCGGCCTGGCACCGATCCACGCCTACGGGACCGGATTGACTGCTGCCCAGACTTATCTACGCCACGGCGACGAGCAGCAGAAGAAGGAAGTACTCGGCAACCTGTGCAGCGGACACTTCGAGGCGATCGCCCTCTCCGAGCCCGGCGCCGGGTCCGACTTGAGTGGTGTGACGACCAAGGCGGTGCGTGACGGTGATCGGTTCGTGGTCAACGGTCAAAAGACGTGGATCACCGCCGCGCACCTCGCCGACCACCTGCTCGTGCTGACCCGAACCGATCCGACTGCCGGCAAGCACAATGGGCTGACGCTGCTCTATCTGCCGACCAGCTCGCCGGGGCTCGACGTTCGACCCATTCAGACCATGGACGGCCATACCGTCAATGACGTGTTCTTCACCGATGTGTCGGTGCCGGTGGCCAACGTGGTCGGCGGAATCGGCGACGCCTGGCATCGACTAATGCGCGGGCTCAATGTCGAACGGCTGATCATCGCGGCGATGTCGCTCGGTGCGGCCCGCCGATCGCTCGAGGACACCATCGCCTATGTGCGCACCCGCGAACAGTTCGGCAAGCCGATCGGAACCTTCCAGGCGGTCCGGCACACCATCGCCGATCTGGCGACCGAGATCGAATACTGCCGCGCCTTCGTCTATCACGTCGCGGCGCAGATCGACGCCGGGCTGGAGGATCAGTTGGCCCGAGAAGGTTCGATGGCGAAGCTGAAGTGCACCGAAGTGGCCAAAATGGTGGCACTGGAGGGTCTTCAGCTGATGGGCGGCAATGGCTACACCGTGGAATTCGGCATGGAGAAGCAGGTGCGTAAGGCGCTGGCGCCTCCAATCTATGGTGGCGCCAATGCGATTCAGCGGGAAATCATCGGCAAGAGCCTGGGTCTGTAGCTGTGACGAACGGAGCGGCCATGAGCGCAACGACGCGCGATATCTTCGCACCCGACCTGCTGTCGGATAAGCGGATCCTGATCACCGGCGGTGGAACAGGTCTCGGCAGGGGGGTGGCCGCGCGCCTGGTCAAGCATGGCGCCGAGGTTCACCTCTGGGGGCGGCGCGAAGCCGTGCTGGCCGAGGCCGCCCAAGAAGCCTCCGCGGCCCGCCCGGGAGCGGCGCATTACCAGGCCGTCGACGTACGGGATTCCGCCTCGGTCGAGGCGGCGGTTGGGGAGGTCTGGGAGCGCCACGGACCGCTGACCGGGCTACTCAACAATGCCGCGGCGAATTTCATCGCCCCGACCGCCACCCTGAGCCAGCGTGCCTTCGAAGCGGTGACCTCGACGGTGATGACCGGATCGTTCAACACAACGGTTGCCGTGGGCAAGCGCTGGATCGCGGCCGGGCTGCCGGGCGCAGTGCTGTCCAATCTCACCACGTGGGTGTGGAGCGGGTCCGCATTCGTCGTCCCGTCGGCCATGGCCAAAGCGGCGGTGCATGCGATGACGATGTCGCTGGCGGTGGAGTGGGGACGGTACGGCATCAGGGTGAATGCGCTTGCGCCCGGACCGATTCCGACCGAGTACGCGTGGGAGATGCTCAACCCCACCGACAAGAGCGCCGTCGGCGCCACGCAGATCGATCAGATCCCGCTCGGTCGCTCCGGAACCATCGACGAGCTGGCGAATCTGACCATCTTTGCGTTCTCGGACGCGTGCGACTACTTGACCGGCGAGACCATCGCGATGGACGGTGGCCAGCGGCTGGCGGGGCCGAACACCTTCGCCGGTCTCACCGCGATGAGCGACGCGGATTGGGCAGAAGCCCGTGAGCGCAGTAAGGCCGCCTCGGCCGCCGCCAAGTCAGCCCGCTCCGTGTGAGTTTCGGCGCATATCAGGCGAGCGCCAGGCGTTCGCCCGCGTCCAGGAATGACGCGACCAACGCCGGGTCGGCGTAATACGGGTCGCCGACACCCTCTTCGAACCGCCTGCGACTGTATTCATAGAGGGCGGCGAGCTTGTACATCGCCAGCGTCGCATACCAATTGACATTGGACACGTCGGCGCCGGTGCGGTCGGCGTAGCGATCGACCAGCTCCTTCCGCCCCGGATAGCCGGGTTCCAATACAGCGGTGCCCATTGCAGCGGTCGGCACCAGTGGCTCACCGGGCACCGGATACGACGTGAGGAGGTATCCGAGGTCGGCGAGCGGATCGCCGATGGTGGCGAGCTCCCAGTCCAGCACCGCGGCGATACGACCGGTTCCGGGGTCGACGATCATGTTTCCGATCCGAAAGTCGTTGTGCACGATAGATGTTCCGGACTCGGAGGGCAGCTTTGCGTGTAGCCAGTCGTCCAGTACCGCGAACGGCTTGGGTACCGTTTCGTCAACGGCAACCAAGGATCGCATCCGCCGCAGCTGTCGCGCGTTGAACCCCTCAGGCTTGCCGAAGTCGCCCAGCCCCACCTCACGCCACGGCACGGCGTGCAACGCGGCGAGCGTATCAACCAGGGATTCGGCGATGCGTCGCCGCAGCCCATCGTCGTCGCGCGGCGCCGGTGTCTTCTCGGTGATCACCGCACCGTCGACGAAGTCCATGACCAACACCGGAACGTCGAGCAGCTCGCCGGCGGGCGCGGTGGCCAATACGCGCGGAGACGGGACGTCCATCGGCGCCAGCGCGGTCAGCAGCCGCGCCTCGCGCAGCACGTCATGGGCGCCGGGAGGCAATGGCGGCGGCGGTGGCCTGCGCACCACAACGCGCGAGTGGCCGTCGGACACCAGGAACGTCAGATTGGAATGGCCGTCACCGATTGCGGCGGCGGTCACCGACCGGCCGCACAGGCCGTGCGTGGACAGGAAGCTGCCCAGTCGTTCGAGCTCGGTGTCGGACCAGGCCCACATCAGGAACCCTGACGCGACAGATAATCTAGGTAGCCACCCTGCCAATGGGTTTCGAATTGACCGGCGCCCTCTTTGCCGTCGATGACAGCTCGGCAGGCGCCTTCGCGGATCACGGTCTGCAGCCGGTCATGCGTGGGAAGTTCGATCACGCCAAACACATCGAGCTCCAGCTCGGTTTCGCTGCCAGTGACGTCGGTCAAAGTCGCGCGCAGTCGGCGCTGGCGCATCTGTGCGCCGTAGTCGGCGTGCTGGTCGATGTTGCTTACGGCGTACGTGACCCCGTCACGCACGACGTAGCCCGCGAAACCCCACTCGCCCTTGGCGATCCAGGTCCATCCGTTGATTGCCCGGCCCGATTCGGTATAGGCGACGAACCATTTCCAATGCTGCGGCACGCCCCAGTCCCGCACTCCCCAGGAATGGTCGCGATGACCCATCCGGTCCCACTCGATGCGCCGTCCGGCGACTTCGATCCCGCCGCGTACCCGGCCCGTCTGCTCGATCCGATTCACCGCGAACCAGGACGGCAAACCGTCAGGATTGCAGCGGTAGCTAAACGCGTCGTGAATGCCGGTGAAGGCGAACTCGATTCGCACATCGTCGCGGTCGTAGGTCATCAGGCACGACTTCCGGAGCTCGGGCTGAATCAGCGTCAATCCATCGAACGAGAACTCGTCCAGGTCGGCATGGTCGGGCACCTGTCCGCTGTGCAGGTGCATGGCCAGCGGCTGTGCGTCGGGCCCCCAAACGCACACGTTGTAGCCGGCCTTACCAGTACCGGTGAGGTAGAGGTAGACCTGCACGCCAAGCTCGTGGTCCGGCATGGTCAGCTGCCAGAACAGGCTGTCGCGGGTCCGTTCGCCTGCGACCGGCCGGTGCCGGAGGTCGTCGGTTGGGCGGAGTCCGCTGCTCCGCTCACGTGCTGCGGTCACCGTGCGCCGAGCTGCGCCAGCGCCTGGCCGCGATTGTCCATCTCCAATGCGGACGCAAACGAGTTGTTCTCCAGGTTGCGCACGAGTGCATTCTTGGTGGACCGCACGTTGTCGTCGGAATTGGCGGCGATGGCCCGCGCCAGTTCGATCGCCGCGTCAAGGGCGGTAGCTGTTTCAATGAGCCGATCGGCCAGCCCGATGCGCACTGCCTCGGCGGCTCGAACGGTGCGTCCGGTGAACGCTACCTCCGCGGCCCGGCCCGGCCCGATCAGCCTGATCAGATTCCACGATGTGCCCAGCTCGCCGATGGACAAGCCGATCCGCACGAAGCCGGCGCTGAAACTTGCGGTTTCGTCGGCGATTCGGATGTCGGCAGCCAAGGCCAGCGACAGGCCGCCGCCCGCGGCAGGACCGCTGACGGCTGCGACCACCGGATAAGGCAGCGCGCGAAACCCGGTCGACATCGATCCGGCGGTCTCGATAAGGTCCGTGAATTCCGGCACCGACATCCGGGTCAGAACGTCAACCTCGCCAAGGTCGAACCCGGTGCAGAACGCCTTGCCTCCTGCGCCTGTGACGATCAGAGCCCGCAGTGGCGCATTGCGCAACGTTGCTGCCGCCCAGGCGATCTCGCCGAACATCTCGACGGTCTGTGAGTTCGCGCGCTCGGGACGATTGATCGCCATTACCACGATGCCGTCGCCGCGGTCGTCGAACGCCAACGTACGTGCCGTGCGCAGTTCGTCGAGGACGTCGGCAAGCGGGCGTCGCGACACCCGATTCCACTGTGTAGTGATGCTGCTCATGCTCACCTGCCCGAAAAGTTCGGTGCTCGCTTGGCTTTGAAGGCTTCCAGCGCCTCGGTCATGTCGTCGCAGCGCGTCAGTAGAGCCTGCCCGCGGTTCTCCAATTCGAGCGCCGCGGCGAAGGAGGCGATCTCCATGTTGGCCTGGAGTGCCCGTTTGGAAATCCGGATGCCGCCAGGGGAGTTGGCGCAGATCTGGCCCGCCATGGTCAGCGTTTGGTCGAGCAGGTCATCTTCGCCGGTGACGCGGTTGAGCAGGCCCAGGCGTTCGGCCTCCTCGGCCTCGACCATGCGCCCGGTGAATCCGATCTCGGCGGCTGCGGACGGGCCGATCAGGCGCGGCAGTATCCATGAGGCGCCCAGGTCACCTGCGGAGAGCCCGATCCGCACGAAGGCGGCGTTGAACTTCGCCGAAGGTGATCCGAGCCGGATGTCGGCCATCAGGGCTAACGACAGACCACCACCCGCAGCGGGGCCGTTGACAGCCGCGATGACTGGAACAGGAAGTGCCCGCAGTGCGCTGACCGCGCGGGCGGCGCGTTCCTGGCGATCCAGCATGCCCAGCGCCGACAGGGATGCCAGCTCCTCGGCGTCGTCTAGGTCGTAGCCTGCGCAGAATGCCTTGCCGGCGCCGGTGATGATCACCACCCGGATATCGCGGTCGTCGCCGACCGCGCGCGCAACCGATTCCAGTTCGTCGAACATGCCAACCGTCATGGCGTTGAGCCGTTCGGGCCGGTTCAGCGTCACCTGGACCAAACCATCGGCGGGCGATTCGAGAAGCAGTGTCTTGTAACGCTGTTCGAGATCGATCATGAAAGTCCTCCCTGCTCAGACGAATTCGGGAGCGCGCTTGTCGATGAACGCCTGGAGGCCTTCGACCGCTTCGCCCCGCTCGAACAGCTCCTGAATCTGATCGACCTCATATCGCAAGCCGTCGGCCAGAGGTCTGTCGTACGCGGCATCAACGGTGCGCACCACGGCCAATTGAGCCGGCGTCGAAGCCGCGGCCAACTCATGGGCCAACTGCCACGCCGCCGCCCGGGCAGTGTCGCCCGGCTCGGCAAGTCGATCAACCAGCCCGATCCAGAAAGCCTCATCGGCCTCGACCTGGCGCCCGGTGAGCATGATGTCCAGTGCACGGCTTCGCCCGACGAGACGGGGCAACCGTTGGGTACCTCCGCCGCCGGGAATCAGGCCCAGTTTGACTTCAGGAAGCCCCAGCCGCGCCTTGGGGGCCGCAACACGAAGTGTGCAGGCCATAGCCAACTCGAGACCGCCGCCAAGGGCAAGTCCCTCGATGGCGGCAACAGACATCATGGGCAAGGCGGCGAGGCGTTCCAGCACGCCGCGCAATGCGTCGCCGTAGTTCCGGAACGATGCCGCGTCGGCCGAGGACATGTGTTTGATGTCCGCTCCGGCGGCGAAAAAGCCGCCAATCGCAGAAGCCAGCACGATCACCTTGACCTCGGCCGCCTCTGCGTAGTCGATCGCGGTGTGCAAGCCGTCGATGATCTCGAGCCCGAGCGCGTTGGCCGGTGGCCTGTCGAGCACGAATTCGACGATCGCCCCATGCCGGTTCCAAGTCACGGGCGAACGTTGTTGTGGTTGTGCCACGGGGTATCTCCTTTGATAGCTTGGCGGGCTGGCTCAGGCCATCGTCAGTCCGCCGCTGACGGACAGTGTCTGGCCGGTGATGTACTCCGCGGCATCCGATGCGAAGAACGCGACCGCGGCGGCGATGTCCGACGGCTGGGCCAGGCGCTTCATCGGCACCGAGCGGGTCATCCCGCCGAGCACCTTGTCGGCGTCCTGGCCGGAGCTGTCGGCGAACTTGCGCAGCGCCGGGGTGTCGGTGGGGCCGGGGCAAACCGTGTTGACGGTGACGCCCTCGGTTGCCACTTCGCGGGCCAGCGTCTTGGTGAACGCGATGATGCCGCCCTTGGCGCCGGAATAGACCGCTTCGAGTGACGAGCCGACGCGACCGGCATCGGAACCGATGTTGATCACCCGTCCGAAACCGCGCTCCACCATGCCGGGCACGACAGTGTGGATCACGCGAAGTGCACCCTTGAAATTGATGTCAAGGATCTTGTCCCAGAAGTCTTCTGAGGTTTTCAGGAACGGCATAAAGTCGTCCCAGCCGGCGTTGTTGACGACGACTTCGATCTCACCGAGCTGGGCGACGACGGTCTTGACCGCGCCGCGCACCGACTCGGTGTCGGTGACGTCGACGTGGACGGCGATGGCTTCGCCGCCGGCGTCGGTGATGCGCTTTGCGGTTGCTTCCGCGGCCTCGAGATTGAGGTCGGCGACGGCGACCCTGAAGCCGTCGGCACCCAGGGTCACCGAGATGCCCTCTCCAATGCCTTGAGCTCCGCCGGTGACGAATGCGACGCGGTTACTCATCTTTGAATCTCCTCGCGATGGGTTGGTTATAGGTCTAGTGGCAGGACGTAGCGTCTGGGCCTGGTTTCCATTGGATCGGCCCTGCGACGATGGAATGGCTGGTCAACTTGCGGCCGAGCACGGCCTGCGCCTCTCGGGCCGCGTCGATGATCGCCGGCAGCGACACCCCGGTGGAGACGCCCATTTCCTCGAACATGCTGATCAGGTCCTCGGAGGCGATGTTTCCGGTGGATCCGGCGGGCACCGGGCAGCCGCCGAGTTCGCCGAAGCTGGACTCGAAGCTGGTGCAGCCGACCTGCAGGGCGGCGTAGGCGTTGGCCAGGCCCTGCCCCCGGGTGTTGTGGAAGTGCGCGGTGACCTCCACGCCCGGGAGTCGTTCGATGGCGGCGGTGAAGAACTCGCCCACATACGCGGGGTTGGCCATCCCGGTGGTGTCGCCGAAGCCGACCTCGGTGGCACCTGCTGCGGCGAACTGCTCGGCGATGCCGAGCACCCGGTTCATTGACACTCTTCCCTCGAACGGACAGCCGTACGAGGTGGCGATGACGGCGGCGCAGCGCAGGTCTTCGGCAACGATGCGTTTCGCGATGATCTCGTTGTCGGCCATCGACTCGGCGATGGTCCGATTCACGTTGCGCTTGTTGTGGGTCTCCGACGCGCTGACGAAAATCGCGACCTCGGAAAAGGTTTCGCGCACGCGCAGCGCGTTGTCGAGGCCCTTGCTGTTGGGAACCAGCACCATCAGGGAGACGTCGTCGGGGACGTCGATGCCGTTGAGCACCTCAACGCCGTCGGACAGCTGCGGGATGACGTCGGGCCGCACAAAACTCGCCACCTCGATGCGTTTGAGTCCGGTGCGGGCGAGGCGGTTGATCAGCCGAATCTTGTCGGCGGTGGCGATGGTTTC
>Ga0075418_10010126_pt1 | contig 10562 bp, 7 predicted proteins | sample SoiMetdeltSBSDD2_FD_81776 | JGI IMG/M metagenome (GOLD analysis project Ga0075418, IMG submission 81776) | Bulk soil microbial communities from a Populus tree surrounding site in Tennessee, USA - Soil MetaG P. deltoides SBSDD2 | ecosystem: Environmental > Terrestrial > Soil > Tree plantation...
CGTCCCTTCATGACTGCCGGCACAGGGATTGCAAGCAGCTCCAGAAGTGTGGGAGCGATATCGAGATTCGAGCATTCCGCAATATGTCCCCCTGGATTGATTCCGTCTCCATAGAGCAACATGAATCCTTGCGGATGATGGCAACCCGATTTTGTTATTCCGGTGCTATAGACCAAGTCCTTATAGAGGAAACGGTTTCCATTCAACACGCAAATGGAATCTTCGAGAAAGTCATCGCAGTGACAGAGATTCACGGTGATTGTCTCGGCCATTTTCGCTACGAAAAACATCGGGCGTCCGGGCGAACCGACGTAGGCAGCTTTGAGTTTCGCGATTATCTCATCGCGCGTTGCAGCCGAATCTGCATACAGATTGAATTGGTCCGACATGGTGGACAAGGGCTTGACCCTGCCCCTGGCTCCCAGGAGGTCGACGAGGTGTTCCAGCGATCGCACCTGACCGATTCTCTTTCCTTTTTTGAGTTCGCTGATAAAGGGCTGCTGACCCATGCTCGAGGCCACCATCAGAACCGTGCTCGAGGGAACAAGCTCCAACATGTTCTTCAGCAACTCATCGGCAGCACGGTAGCCGAATTCGATCGCGCGTCCGTATTTTTCGACTTCATCGGGCGTCGTCTCCTGTGGAAACAGCGTGGGATTCATCGCTTTCCAGTACGTATGCATGTAGTGGGCGACGTGATTCGTGTGGAACGACGCAAACTCCGGTTGGTACCGGCGGTACAATCGGCTGAAGAAATCGAAGTTCACAAACGGCTGCAATGCGACGCGCTGCCATCTTGTCTCGGGCCGGCGGCGCTCTTGCACCAGATGACGGGTGATTTGAGCGATAGTTCGCCCGCGTAGACCAAGATGCATCAATTGAAGGCCAAGCTTCGCCTTGAACAGGATCCCGTCGTTATCAGTTGGCAGGCGTATGCTGCGCGTGTATTTCAGATTCAGCTCCTGAATCGGCCGCAGACTCTGTGGGTGGGTCGATGGATCAGGAGCGAAGGTGTCGGGTACGTAAAAGCCGTCCACTTGCAGCGGGGGCCACGAGCACAGACTTCCATATACCCCAACTCTCAACCCGTTTTCGTGACAGATTTGCCAGATACGCTTGGCGCGAATTGTCTCGGGCGGCTGTTGAAGAAAGTACACATTGTGATCCATCTGGGGCCGGCCAGTGTACACGGTGGTCCATGTAATCCAGGGATCCAGCTGTGGTGGAAGGTCAACGCTCAATGGTGCCGCCCACGTTCCCTCGTTCTTCAGGCGTGAGAACGTCGGTAACTTGCCTTGTTGGATCAAGGGATCGATGAGATTCCATGTGATCTCATTGATCTCCAACAGCAATACCCTTCTGCGCCGCATTATTTTTTTCCTCCGGAGCAATGCACGAGAAGGCTGCACTTTAGGGGCCAGCGTCATTAATCGAAATTAATTCTCGCGGATTTCAACGGGTCTTCAGCTGTATGCTTGCGAGGCCGCGCGTTCTAACAATGAGGCTCGGGATCAAGGACAATTCTTATTCGTGAGCCGCTATGCCTTTGTGTCTTTGTGGTTCCTGCCATATGTGTCTGTAATTTTGAAATGTACTCCTAAGTGCTTTGGCATCCGCATTGCACCTCGCGCTTCATGAGACGATGGCACTTTGTGTTTCTAGCCGCAATACCACTTCTGCTGAACTTGTCTCATCCTCCGTCACGGATGGAACTGACGTGGTGGACGACCCATGCTCTCGATAAAGTACGTCCGTACGACGCCGGGCCCACACATGGTCAAAACGGTATAAAAATTCAGGCGGCCCGAAACGAATTCGAACCGTTTCAAATCGTGCTGCGCGCGGTGAGTCAAGACGCGGAAGCAGTCGATATCAATGTGACGGACTTGAGGGGCGCCAATAGCGTCATTCCCTCGCAAACTTGCGTCACGGTTTACCTTGAACGTTACCTCGATCTAAAAATGCCGTCTGGCACAGACGGCGCTACCGGAGAATGGCCGGATCCGTTGATTCCGCAGATCGACCGGTACAAAAAGGAAAAACGAAACGCCTTTCCATTTCAATTGACGAAGCATCGCAACCAGCCTGTATGGGTGGAAGTGTATGTCCCGCCGCACACGCCAGCAGGCAGTTATCATGGAGAAGTTCAGATCAGTATCGCAGGGGAACAGCGCATTTCAATCCCGGTCGACCTGGAAGTCTGGAACTTTGATCTACCTTCCACTTCCACGCTCGTCACAACCTTCGGGTTCAGCGGGAACACTGGCTTGCGTCGGCATTACGGAAGATACACAAGCGATAAGGACGTAGCCGACATTACTTCCCTCTATCAGAAATCGGGGCTTTGGCACCGGATCACACTGGACGGTAGCGCCGGATCGCATCCGCTGGTTGTATCTTCCGGTACGCGTCCCGCCATCCAGTGGGATGCCTACGACGCTCAGATCGGACCGGTTATGGATGGGCAGGCGTTTTCCAGGGGCGAGCCGCTGTACGGCGCCAGAGCCACTTCCGTGGCGTTGCACCCGCCTCCGTCTTTGACGGGAGCGGAGCAGCAGACTCAGTATTGGCGTGAAGCCGTCAGCCACTTTCGGCAGAAAGGCTGGCTGGACCGGTTGTTTCTTTACCTTTGGGACGAGCCGAAGGAATCTCAATACTCCAAGATGATCGATCTCGGCCGAACGGCTCGGCGAGCGGCTCCGGAACTGAAGATTCTGGTAACGGCGCCCTTACACCCGGAGTGGCAGGATTTCGTGGATATATGGACGCCGACAATCAATTGTCTCGAGCGTAAACCCCCGCATCCGGATTACTGTCAACCGGCCGTGGACCGCGTGGGCTACAACGCGGAATTGGGGCGTGGAAAGCAGTTGTGGTGGTATCAGGCATGTAACACACACAGCTGTAATGGTGTTGGAGGGGACTATTTCACTGGGTGGCCCAGCTACATGATCGACCATGATGGCGTTCGCAATCGCATCATGCCGTGGATGGCATGGAAATACGGCATAGGCGGTGAGCTTTACTACGCCACAAACGAAGCCTACGCGTCTAAGGACCCCTGGAAAGATGTGTATGTGTTCGGGGGCAATGGGGACGGCACTCTGTTCTATCCAGGGCGTCCCGATGTCATCGGCGGCCGGACGCACATCCCTATCGAAAGCATCCGCCTTAAACTAATCCGCGAAGGTCTTGAAGACTACGAATACCTTGTGTTGCTCAACAAACTGAGCGGATCACAGAGCGCCACTAAGGCGGTGGACTCCCTCATCAGAAACATCTACGATTTTGATTCCAGTCCCGAAAGGCTTTACGCCATCCGCGAATCGATAGCTACCGAAATCCTGCGACGGATGGGAACGCCCGCTCAACGGAGGTGAATCCGGCAGCAGTGGGGCTTCGGACCACGATCCGACACCGCCAAGACTCTGCTCATCCACGTATTGCTGGGAGAGGTTCACCTTAGGATTTTCGAAGTAAGTCTAAAACAGCGATGGCGGCGAGACGATCGGCAAAGGGGACCCGGAGAATCATTCCATCCAGCGCATGAACGGCCTGAACGAGAAGGCGGCAAGCAGCTGGAGCCGTTTCGAGCGGCCCCTTGCAAATAAAGCGGTCCAGCCGGGAGAGGACGCTGAAGAAGACGCGCCGCGAGCTGAAGTCGGTTTCGAAGTGTTCGAGATCGGCGTCCGTCAATTGCCGTTCGCCGGGCGAGGTTGCATCGTGCAAAGGCAACAGACGCAGAAACCAGCCTAGGAAACGATTGCGGATTACCGGCTCTGCAAAGATCGCGCGGCCGCCGGGGCGAAGGATCGAAGCCAATTCTCCAGGTGTGGAGGACAAATGATCAGGAATGTGGTGGAGGATGGCGATCCCAACGACAATATCGAAAGCGCCGGCGCTGAATGGCAATTCTTCCGCTGCCGAGACCAGCACGTGAACCCGGCTCGCCACGCCATTGGCGGCAGCCATCGCCCGCTGCAAGCGAATCGCGTGTTCGGAGAGATCGAAGGCGAAGACTTCGGCACCTTTCAGCGCCAGAAGTACTGTCGAGTTGTCGGCTCCGCAGCCGTAATACAGGACGCGCTTCCCACGCAGATCCCCCAGCTCATGATAGACGTGCTCCAGGTGAAACTGCGCGCGCTTCCTGGGATGCAGGTAACGTCTTCGAATGGCTTCTGGAACGACCAGGTCTTGTCCTCGCTTTAATTCGTAATGCGCTTCATGCCATTCCTTCTCCGCCTCACGGATCGCTTTTTCCATAGTCTGAAGAGGAGTTGCACGTGTTCTGCCAACAGCGCGTTTCTCAATCTCAACCCAGTTGTCAGGCCAAGCAAGCTCCCCTCCTTATCGAAGGAGGGGAGCTTTGGTCGACCCGGCGACGCGCTCACACCTCCGTAGCTGTGGCCACTTCATACTTCCGAGTGGAATTGAAACGCCAGTCGCGAGTATTGAGGCCTCAATCAAAGCGCGAATGCTTGCCCCGAACGCGGCGTTAGAATGAATGAAAGAGCTGAAAATGAACCTCGTAGCGAAAAGGGGGCAACATCGCCGGAAGCATTCTGCTGATCGAAGACGAGGTGGATATCCGTGTCATTCTCAAAGATGCGCTCGAATGGGAAGGATACCGCGTTTACACAGCTTCAAACGGTAAGGAAGGAATGGAAGTCCTTCCCGAAATACCCGCCCCATGCTTGATCCTCCTCGACCTCATGATGCCAGTAATGAGCGGTTGGGAGTTTGCCGACGCATTGGAGACTGATCGCGTCTACGCCGACATTCCCATTGTGACTTTAAGTGCGTTTTCCGATCCGATGAGAACGATTCGCGCAAAAGGCTCCATCAAGAAACCGGTCGATTTGGATCTTTTGCTAGCTTTAGTCAGGCAATGCTGCGGCCCTGGAGACATTCAACGATGATAGGGCTCATTCAGAAACTCTTGCTCGATCTCGTAGAGGAAAGGGCCGGCCCGGAAGCCGTAGCCGATGTCAAAAGGTCGGCCGGTGTGCCATTGGACCGAATATTTCGACTTGGTGAAGTGTATTCGGACGTGGAGTGGCAGAACCTTCTTTCTGCCACTTGTCAGATATTGCGTGCGAATGAAGAGCAAGTGATGGAGCTTTATGCGGACGTATTTGGACGGGACGCGCTGACGCGATTTTCCAAGTGGTTCGAGATGTCGGCCGATTCTCGAGAGTTCCTCGAAAGGCAAATCACCATACATAACGTTTTCGCCAGCGGAGTACTTGATCCGAATTCACGCAAAGCTGTCGTCGATAAGTTCCGTATTGAGACCTTCGACGACAAGATTGTGACTCACTATCGCTCTCCAAATAGGCTGTGCAGCCTCTATAAGGCATTAGCCCGCTGGATGTTCAATCACTACGGGGATGAAGCGTCGATTGAAGAGAGCAAATGTATGCACAGAGGTGACGACGAATGCGAGATTCACGTCATCTGGAAATTAAGAAAGCGAAAGAGCTAAGCAAACAAAGCGATTACTACACTCGAGGGGAGATGACCCTCAGAGCTGGGATCGACGACATCGCCAGCCAGCTGGGAATTACCGTGGACGGCAATTTCGATTTCACGGTTCGGGCTTCAATGGCGGACGAGACATTGGATAAGCTCGCCATGCTCATCAATTTCGTCATTGAAGCGGCCAGGCGTGCACTGTCTGAGTTGAAGGACAGAAATGCCAGATTGGCCGAGCTCGACCATATGAAATCCATTTTCCTTGCGAACATCAGCCACGAGCTTAGGACCCCGCTCGCGCTGATTTTGGGCCCCACTGAAAAATGGTTGAATTCAAGGGATCTTTCTGAAGAGCAGTCTCGAGATCTTGATGTGGTGATGCGCAACGCTCGGTCCTTGCTAAAGACAGTCAATGACCTGCTCGACGTTTCGAAGTTGGAAGCCGGCAAACTTACCCCTGAATACGCGCGCGTGGATCTGTCGGAGATCGTGCGACGGACGTGCTCGCTTTTCGACGGCATTGCGAGAGACAGAAACGTGGATTACTCGGTTGAAGTCCCTCATGCTCTCATTGCCGAAATCGATGCCGAGATGATTCAGAGGGTATTGCTTAATCTTTTATCAAACGCTTTCAAGTTCGGCGCTGCCGGAGGAGTCGTCTTATGCGTGCTGGAAAGCGACGGGAATAACGCAGTTCTGCAGGTCCAGGACAAAGGTCCCGGGATTCCGATGGAGATGCGCGAGCGGATCTTCGAGCGCTTTATGCAAGTTGAAGGTGAAGTAACGCGCAAGCACGGGGGCACTGGGCTGGGACTCGCCATCGTTAAAGAATTTGTGGAACTCCATCACGGGTCGATCCATGAGACCACCCCGGTTGGGGGTGGAGCGCTCTTCCTTGTGACTGTGCCGCTGAAGGCTCCACGGGATGTCTCTGTAGGAAGAGCATTGCATGAGTTGATTCCGACGGCGGCCTCATCATCGGTGGTGCAAGAGCTTAGGGTGCCGAAATCTCCTATTGAGGAGGTTCCCGCGGATAACGTCAAGCGAGGCACGATCCTGGTGGTCGAAGACAACCCGGAGATGAATCAATTTATCGTCGATGTATTGCGCGGCGAATACAACGTGATCTCTGCACTCGATGGGCGGGAAGGTTTTGAGAAGACGCTGAAGCATAAACCTGATTTGATTTTGAGCGACATCATGATGCCGGAAGTCGGCGGCGAGGAAATGGTTGCAGAAATCCGGCGCAGACCTGAATTGAGTGGGATAGGCATCATTCTACTGACCGCAAAAGCGGACGATGAGGTCAGGATTAGACTCTTGCAAGCCGGAGCTCAGGATTTCGTGACGAAGCCGTTTCTGCGAGAAGAAGTGAAAGCTCGAGTCCAAAATATTATGAGCTCGAAGCGAACGCGTGACCTCTTGAGAAGGGAATTACAGAGTTCTCAGGAAGACTTGGAGGAACTGGCCCAAGAAGTCAGTTTAAGAAGGCACGAGTTGGAAAAATCAATTGAGGAAGCCCGCGCTTCACGAGATGAGGTGCAGAGGCTGCTGCAGCTGCGCGACGAATTTATCTCTATAGCAGGGCATGAATTGAAAACCCCGCTGACCCCGCTTTGTCTTCAACGCCAGATGATTCACAGGATCATGCAATGCAGGGATCTTCCGGAGAGCGTCAAGGAGCAAAAGCTGGAAGCCTATCTGGATATGTCCAAGCGCCAAATCGATGCTCTTACGAAGCTTGTCGAAACACTATTGGATGTATCTCAAATCCGGTTGGGACGCTTTTCTGTCAAACCAGAGACCAATGTGGACCTCTTCAATCTTGTACAGGAAGTCGTGGAGCGCCATCGGCCGCAATGGGAAGTGTCGCAGTCTCCAGTGAACGTTGTGCTCTTGGGAGAACCCCCCAAAGGGCAATGGGATAGGGTGAGAATGGAGCAGGTGATTTCTAACCTGCTGACCAACGCTATAAAATACGGCAGGGGAAAACCGATCGAACTGACGGTTTCAAGCAGCATGTCCAGAGCGAAGATTTCAATTCGAGACGGCGGGCCCGGGATTTCCAAAGCCGACCAGGCGAGAATCTTCAACCGCTTTGAACGCGTAGGCTCGCTCGATCGCTTTGGCGGACTTGGCCTCGGTCTATACATCACCAGACAAATCGTCGCGGCACATGCCGGCACAATCGGAATCGAAAGCGAGGTCGGTAACGGCGCCACCTTTATTGTCGAGTTGCCTTTAGAGCCATTCCCTGTCATGGCTGTCGCTGCTGAATGATTCGCTAGTTGCCGTGTGGGCGACCCACCGACGGACCATTCTCACCAACATACACTCCTCCAGATTCCACTAGTGGACTTCATCATCACACCTGCAGCCAATTCGTTTTTGTCGAACTTTAGACTGATGGGAGCCCGTTCTAATCACAATAGTTGGCATTTTGCTTGCGAAGATCATCGTGTTAGCCCGGATACGAAAGGTGTTGGAAACCAGGTTTCCGGACTCCTGCCGTGGAGGAATCTTCGCATATATGTGTGGAATCGCGGGTTTGTTCAGTCTGCACGGGAAGCCGGTATCGGAGAATGAAGTCCAGTCGATGTGCGATGCAATGGCGCATCGCGGCCCAGACGATGAAGGGTATTTCGCGGCGCCCGAGATTGTGCTCGGAATGCGTCGGCTCAGCATCATTGACATTGATGGTGGCCACCAGCCAGTGCACAACGAAGATAAATCCGTATGGGTCGTCTTCAACGGTGAAATCTATAACTTCAAAATGCTGCGCAGCCTCCTGGAGCGACATGGCCATCGCTTCTCGACGGATACCGATACCGAAGTCATCGTTCATTTGTACGAGCAATACGGCGAGTCCTGTGTCGACAGGATGCGTGGAATGTTCGCATTCGCTGTTTGGGACGATCGGCGGAAAACCCTTCTTCTCGCGCGCGACCGGCTCGGAATCAAGCCCCTCTTTTACACCATGGTCGACGGGCGCCTCGCATTCGGTTCGGAGTTGAAAGTCCTGCTTCAATTACCTGAACTCGAGCGCCGGCTCAACTGGAGCTCGGTAAATCATCTCTTTAGCGCAATGTGCACGCCGACGTCGGAGAGTATCGTCGAAGGCGTTCACAAACTGAGGCCAGGTCACATCCTGACGGCATCCGCGCGCAACGGCGTTCAAATTCGTCAGTACTGGGACGTCGAATTTGACCCGGATTACGGCAAGACCGAACAGTATTTCATCGAGCGTCTGCGCGATTTGCTGGAAGAGTCCGTCCGGTTGCGACTTATAGCGGACGTTCCGGTAGGAGCGTTTCTGAGTGGAGGAATCGACTCCAGTTCGGTAGTTGCGACGATGGCGCGCCTTAGCTCGGGGCCAGTGAAGACATTCTCGATTGGTTTTACCGATGACGATTACGACGAGCTGAAATATGCGCGCCAAGTGGCGCGGGCGTTCGGCACTGAACATCACGAATTGGTCCTCGATCCGAATGTGTTGAATGTCATCGATGATCTCGCCTGGTCTCTCGATGAGCCGTTCGGCGACTCGTCCGCAATCCCGACGTACATGGTTTCGAAGCTGGCGGCTGAACACGTGACCGTCGTCTTGTCCGGCGACGGCGGCGATGAGTTGTTTGCCGGCTATGATCGTTATCTCAAAGAGCGAAAGGAGCGCAGACTTGCGGCTATTCCTGCTCCGGTCCGGCACGCGGTGGGTTTTGCCGGATCACTGATGCCGGAGGGAATGAAAGGCCGCAATTTTTTGCGGCATCTCGCCTTCGACGGAGCGGATCGCTACCTTGACGCAAACATCCTCTTTCGTGAGTTTGAGAAGGCATCGTTGTTCGAACCAGACGCATACAAAGAAATCCGACAGGAAGACCCACGCAGCGTGTGGCGCCTCTTTCTCGGAAGCAGCAAGATGCACTGGCTCTCATCGTTGCAATACATGGACATCAAGGGCTACTTGCCGAACGATATTTTGACGAAAGTTGATCGGATGAGTATGGCGCATTCGATCGAAGCACGGGTGCCGCTTCTAGATCACAAGCTCGTGGAGTTTGCGGCAACGATTCCGCCGGAACTGAAACTGAAAAGAAAAACCACCAAATACATCTTCAAAAAAGCGATGGAAGGGGTTTTGCCTCGCGAGATCTTATATCGGCCGAAGCGCGGATTCGCTATTCCCCTTGGGCGCTGGTTCCGCGGGCAATTGAGCTCCTATGTGCGGGATTTGCTGCTGTCGCGAACCAGCCTTGATCGAGGGCTCTTTAGAAAGTCCTACCTCGAGCGATTGATCGAAATGAACGATCGAGGCAGGTCATTGGATCTGCAGCTCTGGACCCTCATAACGTTCGAGCTATGGTGCCGGAGATTCGTGGATGAAAGTGCTTTTTGTCGGTCCGTACCCTCCACCCCACGGGGGAATTTCCGTGCACGTGTGGAGCGCGCACACGCGCATGAAGCGGGCGGGACAGCAGTCGAGTGTGCTTAACAGCGATCCTCGCGCGCCCGAGAGCGACCGATATATCAAGATCTCAGGCGGGATGGATCTCATCCGACAGCTGGTCCGGCACGTCGGGAACGACTGGATGCTGAATGTCCACGAAAGCGGACATAACCCGACGAGTTGGGCCATCGCTGCTGTCTGTGGTGTCGCTGCCCAGTTTGGTCCTGGAGCGACGCTCATGCTGCATTCCGGTATGGCGCCCGGCTACATTCGCAACGCGCCGAAGAAAATGAGGCACGTCATTCGACTTGCGTGCGCGCTATATCGACAGATCATCTGCGTCAACGATGAAATCGCATCGGCCGTAGCGGATTCCTCGAAAGCTGCCATCCTGCAACAGGTCACGAACGGAGTGCATATGCGCATGGCAGTGCTGTTCCGGTTGCTCGTCGGCACGGCGGAGGCGGTCGCGTGAGCATTCTCATCAAGAACGTTCGCCCGTACGGCGAGGGTGATCCGGTCGACGGCCGCGTCGCGATGGAGGTCGGCCAGCATGGCGGCGAGAAGATGCGTGCGATCGAGGTCGGTGCTCCGGTACGTCACCACGAGGCGAACGCCGGGATCCCCGAAGCGCAAGACG
>Ga0075418_10010127_pt1 | contig 10562 bp, 10 predicted proteins | sample SoiMetdeltSBSDD2_FD_81776 | JGI IMG/M metagenome (GOLD analysis project Ga0075418, IMG submission 81776) | Bulk soil microbial communities from a Populus tree surrounding site in Tennessee, USA - Soil MetaG P. deltoides SBSDD2 | ecosystem: Environmental > Terrestrial > Soil > Tree plantation...
CCGCTGGCCGGATGGACCGAGTCCCTCAGGCAGGGAAACCTCTTTGCCGCGCTGCAGCGCGGCCGCGGGCGAGGGCAGGATGCGGGGCCGCCGGCCGCGGTCAACAAGTCGATCACCGCCGCCCGCACCGTGCGTGACACGCGGCCGACCTACAGCGCCATCGCGCTTGATCTGAACACGGATGAAGTCATCCTGCAGGACAACAACCTGTTCGAGTACCGCGTCTTCAACCGGCTCGATAACACACCGCCCGAGGCCGACGAGACGATGCCGAAGCGGGTCGTGCAGGGACCACTCACCGAGCTCGAATTCAATAACGGTCTCTACGTCGATCCGAAGAACGGCGACGTCTATTCGGTCGAATCCGACATCGGCGACCGGATGGTCGTCTTCTCGCGCGAGTCCAGCGGCAACGTGGCGCCGAAGCGCATGCTCCACACGCCGCATCGCGTGTACAACCTCGCCGTTGACGAAACCAGGCAGGAGCTGTTCGTCACCGTCGAGTACCCGCCGCAGGTCGTCGTCTATCGGAAGAACGCGTCGGGTGAGGATCAGCCGATCCGGACGCTCGAGGGTGACGGCAGCGGGCTCGACGCGCCGCACGGCATCGTCGTCGACGAAAAGAACCGGCTCCTCTACGTCAACACGTGGGGGCATCACAGCAACTTCAAGGTGCCGGGCACGGGCGCGTACTTCCCGCCCGCCATCAAGGTCTACCCGCTCGATGCGGATGGACACACCGCTCCGCTCCGCGTGATCACCGGCGACAGGACGCAATTGAACTGGCCGGCGGGGATGAAGTTGAACCCCGAGTCCGGCGAGCTCTACGTCGCCAACGACATCGGCGCGTCGGTGCTGGTGTTCAAGGACATCGCGACGGCCAGGGGGAACGTGGCGCCGGCGCGCGTCCTCAAGGGACCGAGGACCGGGCTGCGGAATCCCACCGGGCTGTTCGTGGACACCAAACACCAGGAGCTCTGGGTCTCGAACCTCGGAAACGCGTCGGCCTCCGCATTCCCACTGATGGCGAACGGCGACGTGGCGCCGCTGCGCACCATTCGCAGCGCGCCGATCGGCACCAGGTCGCTGAATTTCGGCCGCACCGCCGCGGTGACCTACGACCAGCGCCGCGAAGAGTTCCTCGTGCCCAACTGCGTCAACCATCCGCAGATTGCCGCCTTCGCGCGGCTCTCCACGATCAACACGCCGTACGTCCGATCGATCGAAGGGCAGCGATCGCTGCTCGGCCGGACGATGCACGACCTGGCGTATGACGCGGTCCACGACGAGATCGTCGTCACCAGTCCGCTCGCGCAGGCGATCCTGATCTTCCGCGGCTCGGCGAACGGCGAGGAAAAGCCAATTCGCGTCATTCAGGGCCCGCACACAGGAATCTGGGGACTTGGCGCCACGGGCAAGGTGGGCATCGACGCCGCCAACGGCGAGATTCTTCTCGCGACGCCCGCGCATGAGATTCGCGTCTTCTCGCGCCTCGCCAACGGCGACGTGCCTCCCGTTCGCATCATCAAGGGACCCGACACGCAGATCAACAACGGCGAGCAGCGGACCGGCGGCGGCAACGTGCCGGCCGTGCGCGTCGATCCGGTCCACAACCTGATGCTCATTCCCGCCGGCGGCAGGAACGGCGGCGGTGGGAAGGTTCTCGTGTTCGAGCGTACGGCGAACGGCAACGTGAAGCCGCGCGCCGTCATCGCGGGGCCGGTCAATATGGGCAATCAGTTCGAGGTGTACGGTCCCACGCAGCTCATGATTACGCACAGCCGGGACACGCTTGAAATCTGGAGGATCCCGGATCATGGCGTGAGCACCGATCCGCCGCTGTTGAGAATCGGCGCGCCGCTCGGAAGACAGGCCGCCGACACCGGAATCGCGCTCGACCCCGCGCACAAAGAGGTCATCATCGCGACGTCAGGCGGCAACTCGATCCTGACGTTCTCGGTTCCGGAAGTGTTTGACAGCGCGGCGACTGCGACTACGTCGACTTCGCGCTAGACCTGGTCGCTTCCGCCACGAATCTGATCGCGTCCGGCAGCTCGTGCAGCGAGACGATGGCGCCGGTCGGACCGAGCATGGCGAGCCGCTTGCCCTCGTCGTAGTCGTTGAACATCAGCATCGAATTGACGCCAACGTTCTTGGCCAGCTCGATGCCGTCTTCCGTGTCGACGAGACACAGCACGTGGTCCGGCTGAACGCCCGCGCTGTCGATCGCTTTCCGCAGCGGCGCCGCCTTCACCCCACCGGCATTGCCTCTCGACCACACGCCTGAGAAATACGGCGCGAGCGAGAACTTCTCGAGGAAGCGGTTCGCAGCAGTTGTGGAGAGCGACGAGGCGATGAGCAGCGTGATGTCCATCGCCTGGAGTGCGGCAAGCGCCGGCGCGACATCCTCATAAAGCTGCGCACGCTCGATGGCCTGCAGCTCCAGCTGTTCGGCAATCGCGGCATTCGATGGGTTCAATGCGCTGCCGGCCTGCTCCATCAAGTCGAGCAGATACCAGTAGGCCTCACTGCCCGATTCGCCGATCGGCAGTTCGGATTCGAACACGCGCCGCGCGATCTCGTTGAACTCTCCGGCGGGAAATTCGGCGAGGCAGCCGACCGGCTCGATGAGCACGGCCTTGGTGACGCGCATCAGGACCGCGGATGGACGTTCGGGCGATATTGCTTATGGCACGACACGCACGACGAGTTGATGGGCGCCTCGAGCGCTGTCAGTGCGTTCAGGTCCTTCGCGCGCGCCGCGCGGTACGCGGCGGCACCCGCGTCCACGAGCGTCCTCGCTTCGGTCATCCACTGCCCCTGGTCGCGCGCGCGTCCCGGCATCATGAGGACGTTGCCGGACTCCCCGAGCAGGACGGCGCTGCGCTGGAGTGCCATCCATTCCTTGTCGTCTTTGGGACCACCGCGCGCAATCGACAGCAGCAGGTCGTTCGCGGGCGGATAGACCATGCTGGTCATCAAGTCCGCCATCGTGCCGACGGGCTGAGCCCCGTTCTGTGCCTGCATCACCACCGCGCCTGTCGCCGTGAGCATCACTGCGACGAACAGCCATCCGAGGATACGCATGGCGCCTCCCTCGCTGGGCGAGTTTCCAGAATCGGGCGAATGCTAGCACGTTGACAGCTAGCACGTTGGCGGCACTAGCACGTTGGCGGCTTGACAGCGTCCGGATGCGGACGTAAGGTGCGCCTACATTGTGCCCGCGGTGACACGGCCTGCCTCGACGAAGCGCCGGACGCGCGAAGTCGGGCTCATCGTCGCGTTGTTCGCGATTCTCGCCGGTGCCGCCTTTGTCGTCTCGCTGGACGCCTTTCTCGACCAGAGTGGCCAGGCGCTGTCTGTGCCGCCGCGAGAACCGATCAACGTCAGTCAACTGCTGATTCGTCCGTTCCTGATTCGTGCCGGACTCGCGGCGCTGCTCGTCCTTCCACTCGTCACCGCGCGCGCGAAGCGCTTCTCGCATGCGCTCAAGACGTACCTCCTGATGCTGCTGGCGCCGGCGATTCTCTGCGCCGTGCTCTTCGCGTTCGGACGGCCTGAATGGGGACCCCTCATCAGCGGCTTCCTCGGACTGCTGCTGATCGGAGCGGCGTTCATCGCCGTCGGCGCGCTCATCGCGAGTCTCTGCACGAACACTCTGCCGGCAGGTATCGCCACGTTCGCCTTGGCGCTCGTCCTCGCGACAACGCCATGGCTGACGCCCGTGCTCGATGATTTTGCGAAAGGTGTGATCGATGCACGGTATCTCATGGCGTCGGTCCTGTTCACCGCGCTCGGACTGTTTCTCGCGCAGCAGACGCGTGTCCGGTCAAAGGCAGGGAGCGGCGACAGCTTCTTCGCCGGCATCGCATGGTTCGCGGCCGCGCAGGTCGCGTTCATCGGTGCCTTGATCGCGATCAGCCTGCTTCCGCCCACACTGAACCGGCGCTGGGATGTGACCTCGACCCACGTGTTTCAGCTTGCTCCAGAGACACGTACGACGCTGCGCTCACTGGACGCGCCTGTCCAGGTCCGCGTTCCTGTGCAGGCAGCAGAGGCGCCGGTCGTTCGCGAGCGTCTGAAGGAATATGCGGAGGCGTCCAGATTCATCAGGATCGATGAGCAAACCGACGTTCAGGATGCCGGGATTGCCGTCGTCCAGTACCGAGGCCGCACCGAACGGATCAAGACGGCGAGCGAACAGGATCTCACCAACGCGCTCGTGAGGCTTCGCGAGGGACGCACGAGGAAAATCTATTTCACGGGCGGCCATGCGGAACGCGACGCGGCCAGCAGCGAGCGCGCCGGCTACAGCAACGTCGCCGCGCTGCTCCAGAGCGAGAACTTCCTCGTCGACAAGATCAACATTGCCGTCCGCGAAGTGATTCCGTCCGATGCCAGCCTCGTCATCGTGGCTGGCCCTAGAGCCGATTTCTTTCGCGCCGAGATCGGGGCACTCGACCGGTATGTCGACGGCGGCGGCGCCGCATTGTTCCTCGTCGATCCGTTCGAAGACCTCAAGCGGTACATCACCGAGAGCGGCACCGCGCTGTTCATGATGGATCCCGCGACCGTCTCGAACGCCGGCGAGCTGCGGAATCTCAGCGCCTTCATCCATCAGCATGGCGCGGAGCTCGGCAACGACGTCGTCGTCGATACGGGACCGACGGGACAGTTTCTCGGTACCGACGCGTCCGTGCCCGTGGCCGCCGCTTATCCCCCGCACCCGATCACGAAAGGCCTCAACTCGTTGACGGCGTATCCGATGGCGCGCTCGGTCGATCCCGTGTCGCAGGAGGGCGTGAGCGCGGCCTCGATCATCCGCACGGGCGATCAGGCGTGGGCCGAAACCAATCTCGAGCAGCTCGGGGCGGGCCATTTGTCGATGGACCGCGCGCGCGGCGACCGTCCCGGGCCCGTCTCGCTCGGCGTCGCGATTTCGGCCCCGAAGTCGCGCCTTGTCGTCGTCGGCGACTCCGATTTCGTCGCGAACTACTCTGCGAACGTGCCCGGCAACGCCGAGATGTTCCTCGCGATTGTGCGCTGGCTGGTCCAGGAGAAGGTGGTGAGGATTCCGCCGCGCCTGCCGCGCGAGCGGACACTCGCAATGACGACCCTCCAGCGGCGGATGCTGGCGTTTCTCGCGTTCGTGCTGCTTCCCGGCGCTGCCGCGGCTATTGCGCTTCGCGCGCGGCCCGCTGATTGAAGAGCAGCCTCGACCTGTACAATGCGCTGAACTAAGGAGTTCCGATGACTACCACGTTTCGTCATGCCGTTGCTGCGGGCGTCATTGCGCTGTCGCTTGCAACCGTGAACGCACAACAGGCGGCCGCTCCCGAGGTGTTCTGCAACACGATGCAGGCGGGCGCGCTCTGCCCCACCGGCACGGTCAGCGTGCTGAAGCTGTCGGGCCCGAAGGTCCAACAGTGGCTCGACGTCGTCGAGACGTACAACGACACGGTGGAAGGCGCGACGAAAAAGCTGAAGGCCGACGCCAGGAACCTCCTGACGCCGGCCCAGATGGCGGAGCTCGATTCGCTGGCTCGATAAGGGCTTGAATCCGGAAGTCAATCGGATTCTCGCCTCGCGCACGCGCTAGACAACGTTCAGCGCGTTGTACCGATCGAACTGGAACGTCGTCTTCGTGCGGCCGAGACGTACCGGGCGCGCCAGGCGCAGGTCGAGCTGACTCAACCGCTCTCCGTACATCGACCCGGGCGAGACCAGATTGATCGGTAGCGACGCGACCAAGCTCCTGTCAAGCCGACGCTTGACCGTGCTGCACGACAGGAGTAACGTCTGCCGCAACTCAGTTTGAGGATCGGAAAACCGGCAATTTACTCCTAAGTTAGGAGGCCAGCGATGCGTCGACTCGCGAAGGGTGTGTTCGCGCTCGCTTTGCTCGTCTGTGCGCCTTTGGCGCATCGCAGCAGCCGACCGAGGTTCTGCTGGCGCGCTTCGTCAAGCTGAATCTGCAATTCGACTTCTGATAGGGACAAACTGTAATTCGCAAATCCATTTACTGGAGGGACATCCCGATGAGACGCAAGCTTCGTGGCGTTCTGATTGCGGCTTTTGGTCTGGTTGTCGCCGCGACTCCTGGGTTTGCGCACCACGGATTCGCCGTGGAGTTCGACAAGGACAGGTGCACGGATCTGACTGGGTTGCTGTCGGCTCTCTATTGGGAGAATCCGCACGCGTATTTTGACGTGAATGTGAAGGAAGCCAGCGGCACGATGGTGACGTGGCACCTGGAAATGATCACCCCCAACGCTCTGAAGAGGAACGGCACCACGCGGGAGGATTTCCAGACGAGTATGGGAAAGTCGGTCAGCGCCAGGTTCTGTCCAACCAAGGTTGGTGGTACGCCGTACAGAGGAACGGCGGAATTCATCAAGCTGGCCGACGGCCAATTGCGGGTCGTTGGACAGAATATTGAGAATTTGACGCCCGAGCAGCTTCACTTCTGAACGACATCGACGGAGAACTTGAGATGAGAGACATGAAGTGGCGGTTCTGCAATTGCCTTGGGAGCGCTGGAGTCGTACTGGCGGCTTTGTGCATGGCTTCGACGCCTGCTTTTGCCCAGGAGAACACCCATGCCGCGCAGTCGGGAGGAAAACCTTCCGTGCCGATCGTCGGCGGTTTTGACAAGGTGAAGGTATTGCCGCCGGGCGGACCGGCGCCGCGCACGGCGGACGGACATCCGGACCTGACCGGACGTTGGTATCCAAACTCTTCTGGACGAATGCTGCAGTTTGCTTACCCGCTCGAAGAAGCAACCATCAGACAATTCGATCCCAAGGTGACGCCGGAGGAGAAGGTTTCCTTCAAGCCTGGCCTGGACGCAAAGTACACGAAGCCGGCGCCTTATGGAGCTTGTGATCAGCCCGGTATTCCAAGCGCGGCATTAGAGCAAATCAGTCAGCACGCCCCCATGGAGTTGATTTCGCTTCCGGGAGGGAAGTTGTGGCAGATGTTTGAATACCCTATGGATGTTCGTCTCATACACACTGATGGACGTCCGCATCTGAAAAACCCGGATCCCACTTTCAATGGCGACTCAACTGCTCATTGGGAGGGAGATACCCTGGTCGTCGACGTGATTGGTATTGATGAAAGGATGAGGGTTATTACGGGTGCGGGAGGAGGGTGGTGGCCTAGTGACAAGATGCATGTGGTCGAGCGCATCACTCGCACCTCGAAGAACCACCTCACTTATCAAATCACCATTGAGGACCCCGTGGTGCTGGCAAAACCCTGGAAGTCGGCGCCTCGTGCATGGTCGCTGGCGCAGGATCCCAACGATTATTGGACGGAGGTTTTCTGTACGCTCAATGAGGAACCGGCGGAAATAGAGCGGCAAAGGGCCGCTCAGGCGACGGGCAAGTGAAAAGCTGCGGCATGCGTCTACTCGCCGTCCAAATCCTGCAACTTCGCGAGCAATCGATCACCGGCCTTCGCATTGCCGCTCAGATACTCCAGCCGCATCAGCTCGTACTGCGCGGCACGAATGCGGTTCCAGTGCAGGCCGTCCTGAAACTCGAGGTCAGGCAAATCGTTTTCCTTCAAGAAGCGTCTGAGGCTGGCAATCGTGTTCGCGCTCTGCACGGCACGTGACAAGCCGCGGCCGAGCCTGTCGTCCACCGCCGCCGACGGCCCCGTCGGATGCACGTAAAACGTCCTCACGCCCTTCGCGCCTGTTGATGGACGCGGCCTCGTGGCGCTTCTGACTCGCTTCGGTGCCTTGGTCTTCTTGCCTTTGGCCATGCGTCCACCTCATTGCCTTCCTTGCACGTCTTCAAGTTCACGCAGCAGCGCGTCGCCTTCAGCGGTGTTCCCCAGCAGATACTCGACACGCATCAGCTCGTACTGTGCCGATCGAACGTAATTGCGCTCGAACGCGTCCTGGTACTCACCATTAGGCGGCGTGTGGCGCCCTAGAAACTCCTTCCACCGAGCCGCCGCCTCCTGCAGCGTTGCGCTGCTCTCGGCCCACTGATAATCGCCGGTCAGGGAGCCGCGTGCGTCACCGCGACGGTCTTGAAAGGTATAGAACGGTCGATACGTCGCAAGCGGCGACGGCGACGGCGTACCGCACCCGACGACGCCAACGAAAAGCAGACTGACGGCAAGCGATCTCCGGCGCGGCACGCGATTCCTCACGTGAGCTCGTCGAGGACTGCATCCTTGATCGCCGCGGCGATCTCGCTTCGAACGACTGCCGCATTCGGTCCCGTGTTTAGCAACTGATCAACGGCGGGGACATCCATGAACTCGATTTCGAGCAAACAGGCGCGGCAACGATGGCTTGCGGCGGTGTTGCCCAGCGCGGCATCGTCGAGGACGCCGAGTTTCAGTTGCTTGACACCACGGTCCTTCGTGTTGCCGTCGCGGGCCTTGATTGCCTGAAACACCCTCTTCTGGACTTTCGCGGCAAAGGCGGTGTCTGCGGCGAGATTGACGTTGCCGTTAGCAGCCGGGCGGACGAATGCCTCGACGCCGCGGGCGATCCCGTTGAATCCGTTGAAGTGGATGCTTAGGAAGAGATCCGCGTTGCGATCGCGCGCAACGTGCGCACGCGCGGCGAGTCCCAGATTCTCATCGGTCACGCGAGTCATGAATACGGTGACCTGGTGGCCGGCGGCGTTCGCTGCGAGGATCGCGTCGCGCAGGCGAAGTCCGATCGCGAGCGTCAATGCCTTTTCCGTCATGCCGCTGGGACTGACCGCGTGATTAGGATCGGATCCACCGACGCTGGCGGTCCCACCATGACCCGGATCGATGACGATTATCCCCTTCGCCATCCGCGTCCCTCCGGTTGCGACAACTATGACACTACGATTTCAACTCAGCGCGAAGAGTATCACGGTCGTTCTCCTGGCATCCCTCGTCCGTGACGTGCCGCGCTCGTCTCCACGTTGGCGACATGCACCAACGTCGGTTTGACCGTGACGCGAACCCGCTTTGAGAATTGAGCCGAAGAAACTACTGTCGCTTCCAGAGCGCCGCCTGCCCGAACGTGTTTTGCGCGGCAAGCTGATTGCCATCGAAGTTGATCTGCGTGGCGATCGGCGTGCCGATCAATGCCGTCGGGTCCGTACTGCTGCGCGTCGTGAGGGCCCACTGGGTTCCGGCGCCTTGCATCTCCCCGATGTAGACGAATGTTCCAACGCCTGAGATCGAGAGGCTCGTTTGGAACTCGTACCGGCCGAGGCCGGCTTCCTGGAGCGTCATCTGGCCGCTCGCCGCGATTGGTACACCGTTCTGTTGCAGGACCGCGAGGATATAGGTTCCTGCGAGCGAAGCCGTTCGCGGCCCGTTGTCCCTCTGCGGTTCTGGTTGCGCGGCTGCCGCTGGGGGAGGTGCAGGCGCGTTCGGCGGTGCGGCGGCCGGCTGCGGCTCGGGGCTGGTGGCTACCGGCACGTCGAGTCGCCCGGAATTGCCCGTCAATCCGTTGAAAGCCACGAAGGCGATGACCACTGTTGCCACTGCCGAAATCGCGACCTTGAATTGCCAGGAACCGAATCCGAAGCCGAACCAGCCACCGCGGCCTTTGGGGGCGGGTCCCGGGGGATCCGGGCGGATGTCAGAACGCGAGATCGCGCCTTCCGCGTTGCCGATCAGTTGGCGGATCTGCGTCTGGCGCTCGTTGGCGTCAGACTCGCTCGTCCGCTCGCCGAGATGCTCCTCGAGGGCCTGAAGCAGACGATCCGCGTCGTGGTCGAAATCATCGTCATCGACGCGCATGGCCTGCCAGTCGACGAGCGGTGCCACGTCGGCCGGGAGATCCTTGCGTTCTGGCACCGCCGCGCCGGAGACGAGCAGCGGTACCATCTTCAGCTTCAACCGCAGTGCCGCTGTGATCTCCGCTCGCGTGGGGTCATCGGCAACGTCGATGCGCCTGGCGCCGTCGTTGTTCTTGTCCAGCCAATGCCGGCCAATCAACACGACGGCAACGGTGCACTCCTCGAGCGTCTGCTCGATGACCTCGTGCCACCGAGTGCCGACGCCGATGCTGGTGACGTCCATGAACACGCGACCTGGGAACCTGCGGTTCAGTCGGTCGTAGAGCCGGCCCGCATGTCCGGACGTCTCCTCACGCCGGTAGCAGATGAAGATTTTGCCGTCGCTCACGGGCGTTGAAATGCTGTTTCTTGTTGGACCGTCCCACCGCGCGGTCAGACGATCTGATATTCAGGCGTGCTCATGATGAGATGCACCGTCATGCGCAGCGCATCTTCCATGTAACTCCTCGCACGCTCGATGTTGTCGGTCCCCAGTTCACCAATGAGGAACGAGACGAACGCGTCGCGCGTCGGTTTTGCGGTTGGCACACGCAGGAGTCGCCAGAGCAGGTAGTCGACGGCTTCCGCGGTCGTCTTGGAGCCGCTGGCCGCCACCATCCGCGTGAGATCGAACCGGGCCGCATGACGCGGTGTCGGAATGAGCTTGCGGGCCGCCTGCTCCCAGCCGATGTAGCCTGAGATGCGGGTGTTGAACTGCTCGTCCCGCTCGAGCGCAGCGCGGTCGAAGGCGCTCATGTTCGCGGGATCGTTGAC
>Ga0075418_10010128_pt1 | contig 10561 bp, 7 predicted proteins | sample SoiMetdeltSBSDD2_FD_81776 | JGI IMG/M metagenome (GOLD analysis project Ga0075418, IMG submission 81776) | Bulk soil microbial communities from a Populus tree surrounding site in Tennessee, USA - Soil MetaG P. deltoides SBSDD2 | ecosystem: Environmental > Terrestrial > Soil > Tree plantation...
GACCTGCCTGCCGCAGGACGGGAAGATCTCGCGGCGATCATGGCGACCGGAGGTACAACCGGCCGCCCCAAGGGCATCATGCAGAGTCACCGGGGACTCGAGACCTATGTCGCGAATCACCTCGCGACGATGCCGGCATCCTCCCCGCCTCGTTATCTCGTCGCTGCACCCATGACGCATGCGGCCGGCCTGATGTGCCTGCCGATGTTCGTGCGCGCCGGCACGACGTTCGTCATCGAGAACGCACAAGCGCGAGCCGTAGCCGATGCGATTCGACGGTGGGAGATCACCGACCTGTTCCTGCCCCCCACCGTGATCTACAACATGCTGGCGGATCCGGAAATCTCGAGGATGTCGTTTCCGTCCCTGCGCTACCTGCTGTACGGAGCGGCGCCGATGGCCGTCAGAAAATTGCGCGAGGCCCTGCGCCTGTTCGGGCCGGTCATGGTGCACGGCTTCGGCCAGATGGAGGCGATCATGCTGTGCACGGTGCTTCGCCCGGAAGAGCACTATGCGGGAGCCGATCTCGCGGACGACAAACGCCTCGCGAGTTGCGGGCGCCCGGCGCCGTTCGTGAGGCTCGCGATCATGGCTCCCGACGGCCGATTGCTCGGCGATGGTGAGACCGGTGAGATCGTCGTGCGTGGCGGCAACGTGATGCTCGGTTATTACGAGGACCCCGACGCGACACGCGAGGCGTCAATGTATGGCTGGCATCACACGGGCGATCTCGGCTATCGCGACGCGGAGGGCTACTACTACATCGTCGATCGCGCCAAGGACATGATCATCTCGGGTGGCTACAACATCTTTCCGTCCGAGATCGAGCAGATCATCTGGAGCCATGAGGGCGTACGCGACTGCGCGGTCGTTGGCATTCCTGATGACAAGTGGGGCGAAGCCGTGACCGCCGTCGTCGAGCTCAAGAGCGATGCAAGCGTCTCCGGGGAGGAAATCCTGCGCCTCTGCCGCGCCCGGCTCGGCTCGCTCAAGACACCCAAGCACGTCGAGTTCTGGCCGGAGCTCCCGCGTAGCGCCGTCGGGAAGGTGTTGAAAAGCCAGATACGCGACCGGTTCTGGGCGACTCAGCGGTCTCGCATCTAAATCACCAAGGGCACCAGGTGACGAACGTTTATGTCGCCGGCGTCGGCATGACGCGCTTCGGTCGTCTCGCGACACAGGACGTCAAGTCGCTGACGCATGCAGCGGTCGAGGCCGCGTTGCGCGATTGCGGGGCTTCCCCCGACGTTCTCGAGGCCGCCTATTTCGGCAATGCCGCGCAAGGCCACATGGAAGGCCAACACATGATTCGTGGGCAGTTGGCGCTGCGCGCGATGGGAATTTCGGGCATACCGGTCATCAATGTCGAAAACGCCTGCGCGAGCGCGAGCACCGCGATGCATCTCGCCTATACGGCGCTCCAGGCCGGGCAAGCCGACGTGGTGTTGGCCGTAGGCGCCGAAAAGATGGTGTCGCCGGACAAGTCGCGGATGTTCGCAACGTTCGACAGCGCGTGGGACGTCGCTACGGTCGAGCACAATAAGGCTCAGCTCGCACGAATTGGACGTGGTATCTGCGCGCCGCACGGAAGCTCTTCGAAGAAACCTTACAGCGTATTCATGGACGTATACGCGGCGTTCGCACTCGACCACATGTCCCGATACGGCACGACGCAGCGGCAGATCGCGGCTGTTGCCGCAAAAAACCACGCACACTCGGTGCACAACCCGCTCGCGCAGTTCCAGCGCAGCTACACGGTCGAGGAAGTACTTGACGCGCCACCCATCGTATATCCATTGACCACGCCCATGTGCTCCGCGGTTTCGGACGGCGCCGCGGCAGCGATCCTCGCGACGGAGTCAGGATTGCGCCGTCTCGACCTGCGACGCTCACGCATGGTGCGTGTGCTTGCGTCGGTCGTGCGGAGCGGTACCGACCGGCCCGAAACGGCGCCGGACCAGCATTGCACGGTCCACGCCGCACGGAAGGCTTATGAGCTTGCCGGCATCGGCCCCAAAGACATCTGCGTGGCCGAAGTGCATGACGCCACCGCGATCGGCGAGATCATACAAATCGAAAACCTCGGCCTGGTGCCGCGCGGTCATGGTGGCCCGGCGAGCGAGCGTGGCGAAACCCGCGTAGGCGGGCGCATCCCTGTCAACCCTTCGGGCGGTCTCGAATCGAAGGGACACCCGATTGGCGCGACGGGACTCGCACAGATTTACGAACTGGTGATGCAACTGCGCGGCGAGGCCAATGGTCGCCAGGTGCCTGCCGCGCAGTTCGCAATCGCCGAGAACGGTGGCGGCGTGATCGGGATCGAAGAGGCCGTGGCGGTCGTCACGCTGCTCGGTCGATGAACCAGGTGTCCACGCCTGGCCGAACGCTCGCAGGACGCAGCACGGCTCGGGACGTGGTGGCGATGGGGGGCAACGCCCTGCCGCTGGCACTCGACGTGCGGGATGCCGAAGCGATCGACACGCGCAGCGTATCTCGTCTCGCGCGCCTGCGTGCCATGGTTGCTCCAAAGCCAGAACCCACACATCCTCATGTTGTCGCCGCCGCTGGACTTGCGGCCCAAGTGGCTCGCCCCGCACCTACCGTACTCCTTGAGTAAGTTCGCGATGTCGATCGTGGCGCTGGGCCTCGCCGAGGAATTCCGGAACGCAGGCATCGCCTGCAACGGGCTTTGGCCCGCAACTACAATCGCGACAGCCGCCGTCCGCTATGCTTTCGGTGGGGAGAGCGCCCTGCAACGTGCTCGTAAACCCGCGATCATTGCTGACGCTGCACACGAAGTGCTTTGCGGCGATGCACGCAGAATTACGGGCCGTTTCCTGCTCGATGAGGACGTCCTGCGGAACGCGGGGGTGCGGGCCTTTGACGCGTACTAATATGCGCCCGGAGAAACGCTGACCCCCGACTTGTTCGTTGCAGGGCGGTTAAGGCAGGCGACCGGCTATCCGCTCGGCGCCAGTGGCCCAGAGCCCAAAGGCTGGCGAACGACGCAGAATAGTACGGATACCTAAGATAAGCCAGTGCATTATTCCAGCGGATCACCTATTGTTATAGCCTGTGCACACTGGTTTGCCAGCGTGCGGCTCCGCAGCTGGCAGGCCACGGGCTAGATGTAGCGTAGGCACATCGTATGTAGACGAACGGCTCACGGCGGTTCATGATTGGCACGCGGCGCACGCCCGCGACCCAGCCGGCGCGCAGGAGAACGTCGAACATGGCCACAGTGCAGCCACTCAAGTCGTCGATCGACCGCCAGCCCGAACAACTGATGCTGATCGATGGCGAGCGCGTGCGCGCCGGATCGGGCAACACGATCAATGTCTTCGATCCTTCGACCGGACGCCTCATCGGGACGGTCCCCGATGGCGCACAGGCTGACATCGAGCGTGCGGTAGCCGCCGCGAGTCGCGCCTTTCGTTCGCCGGAATGGTCGGGACTCAGCGGTCAGGCACGCGCCCGAATCCTCTGGCGGACGGCGGACCTCATGGAGCAGAACATCGAGGAACTCGCGAACCTGGAGGCGCTCAACAGCGGCATGATCGTGCCGATGGCGCAGGACATGGTGCAGTTCTCGGCGGAGCTGTTCCGCTACTTCGCCGGCTGGTGCACGAAAATCTACGGGCTGACGGCCGAGATCGGGGCAGCGCCCTCGCAGTTCCATGCCTACACGCTAAGGGAGCCGGTCGGTGTGTGCGGGTTCATACTGCCGTGGAACGTGCCGATCCCGGCTGCGTGCCTGAAGCTGGCACCTGCGCTCGCCGCCGGTTGTACGGCAGTGATCAAGCCGGCCGAGGAAACGCCGCTGACGGCCCTGCGCCTGGGTGAGCTCATGCACGAGGCGGGTGTGCCGGCCGGCGTCATCAATATCGTGACCGGCTTCGGGCACACCGCGGGCGCCGCGCTCGCCGCCAACGAGAATGTTGCCAAGATCGCGTTTACCGGGTCGACGGAAGTCGGCAAGCTCATCGTGCAGGCCGCCGCCGGCAATCTCAAGAAGGTCACGCTCGAGCTCGGCGGCAAATCACCCGTCGTCGTATTCGCAGACTGCGATCTGGAACGAGCGATCGCCGGTGTGGCCGGTGGCGTGTTCACGCACGCCGGACAGCTCTGCATCGCCGGGTCGCGGCTGCTCGTCGAGCGCAAGTCGTTCGATCAGGTGGTATCAGGGCTGGCGGGCGCGGCAAAATCCCTGAAGATCGGCGGTGCCTTCGATCCGCAGACCCAGGTCGGGCCGCTGATCTCCGAGAAACAGCTTCAGCGCGTGACTGGCCTGATTCAGAGCGGGGCGGATCAGGGGGCCGAAGTCGTGACGGGCGGCAAGCGCTGCGGTACGGGCGGTTACTTCGTCGAACCGACCGTGCTCGCCAACCCTCGCACCGATGCGCGGGTGCTCAAGGAGGAGATCTTCGGCCCCGTGATCACGGCGCTGCCGTTCGACGACATCGAGGAAGTGACGCAGGAGGCGAACCGCACGGAATACGGTCTGGCCGCTGCCGTGTGGACACGCGATCTCAACAAGGCTCACACGATGGCTCGGCGCATCCAGTCCGGCATCGTCTGGATCAACTGCCAGCTGATGGCGGATCCCTCGCTGCCGCTAGGTGGATACAAGCAATCAGGCTGGGGGCGCGAGTGCGGGCCCGAAGGGCTCGATGCCTACCTGCAGTCGAAGGCCGTGATCGCGATGGTGTCGTAGCAAGCCGTGTGACTGCGCAGGTGTGGAACACCCGATCTTAGTGCGGAGAATCCCTCGTGAGAGAAACAACATCCAGCCTCGACTTCGACCTGACCGATCTGCAGTTGCTCGGACCGCAGCTGGACCAGCGACTCGCTGCCATCCGCGAGCATGAGGCGGTCTTCTGGAGCGACATTCAACAGGGTTGGTTTGTCACGCGTTTCGCGGACGTGGCCGAGGGCTTCGGCGGCAGGCTGCCGTTGTCGACCGCACGCCTCGGCAAGCTGGCGTTCGCCTCAATCCCCGAGCACGAGTGGCAGAGCCGCATACCGCTGCTGACCACCGTCACCCCGACGTGGGTAAATATGACGGATCCCCCGCATCACGCGCGCCTCCGCAAGCCGATGACCAACGCGTTCAGCAAGTCGAATGTCGAGACGATGCGCGCCTTCGTGCTGGCACGGCTGCAGCAGTTGTTCGAAACCGCCGAACGGCGCCGCGAGATAGAGTTCATCGAGGAGATCGCCCGGCCGCTCACCGGCAGCGTCATCATGAAACTGATGGGGGTGCCCGAGGAACACCTCGCCAACCTGCGCGATTGGGCGAACTCCATTGTCATGGCGCTCGGTTCGCCGCGTCCGAGCCCGGCCTTGCTCGACGACGGCGAAGCTGCCATGCGCGCGATGAACGAGGTCTTCAAGCACGAACTCGCGCGTCGCAAGGGTCAGCCGCAGGACGATTTCCTGTCGGTGCTCGCCGCCGCGGGTGAAGGCGAGCAGGGTCTGACGGAGGCGGAACTGCTGGGAGCATGCGTCCTCACCTTGCTGGCCGGCCACGAGAGCACTGCGTCGACCATGGCATTCGGCGTTGTTGCGCTTGCAGAGCACCAGGCGCAGGTCGAGTACATGCTGAGCCACCCGGAGCGCAAGGTGCAGACGGTCGAGGAGCTATCGCGCTACGTGTCGATGTCGGCGAGCCAGTCGCGGGTCGCTAGTCAGGATTTCACCTGGCACGGCAAGCAGATCGGGCGTGGCGATGTGGTCTATCTGTGGGTGGCGGGCGCCAATCGCGACCCCAGGGTCTTCGCGAATCCGGACGAGCTCGACCTGTCGCGTACGATCAAGGAAACGCTCGTATTCGGGCGCGGTTTGCATCACTGCATCGGCCACCTGCTCGCCAAGTTGCAGCTCGGCGAGTTCTTCCCGGCGATGTTCGCGCGCTTCAGTGTCGACGTGCTGGACGATCCGCTGGCCTTCAGCGGCGGCTATTCGTTCCGGACCTTGTCGACCTTGCGTGTGCGGCTGCGGCCTGTGTCGCACCGCTTGTCGGCGGCGTAGCCGCGACGGGGGTGTCCCTGATCCTCCGATCGTTCTGACCGAAAGCAGATGACTGTATGGACCTGCGACGCATTTTCGAGCCGATCCGAATCAATGACGTCGAGATCCCGAATCGCATCTGCCGTCCGGGTCATGGCACGTCGTTCGCCGTCGGAAGCCACGTCACCGACGACCTGATTGCGTATCACGCAGCGCGGGCCAAGGCCGGCGTGGGGCTGATTTTCCTCGATCTCGCCACCGTCCACCCGTCCAGCTTCAATTTCAACCTTCATTCCTGGGACGACAGCATCATCGAGGGCTACGAGCGGTTCGCGGGTGCGATCCATGCTTGCGGAGCAAAGGCCTTCCATCAACTGTGGCACGGTGGCGCACACTGGCCGGCGGCCGATGGCGGTCCGCCGTGGTCGAGCTCCCCGCTCGCCGCCCCGTTCACGGGCATCGTGCCGATCGAGATGGATCAGGCGCAGGTCGAGGAGATCGTGCAGGCCTTCGCGCGCGCGACATGGAGGGCCGAGCAAGGGGGCATCGACGGCGTCGAGATCCACGCCGGGCATGGCTATCTGCCTCACCAGTTCCTTTCGCCCCTGACGAACCAGCGTATGGACGAGTACGGCGGGTCTTTCGATAACCGGCTGCGATTTCTTCGCGAGCTGCTGACGGCCGCGCGCGCAGCGGTGAGCCCGCGCTATCCCATCGGCATCCGTATTTCGGATCAGTATGCGCCCGGCGGTCTTTCGATCGAGGAGTGTGCCGACGCCGTCCGGCGTCTCGAAGCGGATGGCCTGATCGATTTCGTCAACGCGTCGCAGGGGAGCTACTACTCCATCCCCGCCATGCTCCCCTCGATGTCCGAGCCGACAGCGTCGATGCTGCCCTCGAGCGCACCGATCGCGGCGGCCGCGTCGCGCATCCCGCGCATCGTGTGCGGCCGGCTGCGAACTCTCGAGGACGGCGAGCAGGTGCTGCGGCAGGGCATCGCCGATCTCGTCGGATTCGTGCGTCCGCTCATTGCAGATCCGGAGCTCGTTCGCAAGACCCGCTCGGGTCGCGCAGAGCAGGTGAGACCGTGCATCGGCTGCAACCAGGGCTGCGTCGCCGGTATTCTCGGTGTGACGCACCGAATGGGGTGCGTCGTGAACCCGGCCGTCGGCTTTGAGGCATCGCTCGCCGAGGAATTGATCGGCGATACGGATCATCCGCAAGACGTCATGATCGTCGGCGGCGGTCCCGCGGGCCTGGAGGCTGCGCGCACGGCGGCGTTGAGGGGTCATCGGGTAACGCTGTGCGAAGCAGCCGCGAACGTGGGCGGCGCGCTCCGGGTGGCGCGGCTCGCGCCAAAGCTGCAGGGTATCTACGACATCGGTGACTGGCTGGAACGCGAGGTGTATCGGCTGGGCGTGACGGTCCGTACCGGAACCTACGTGGAAGCCTCCCACGTGCTGCGCGAGTCACCCGATGTCGTCATCGTCGCTACCGGTGCGATCCCGCGAATCGACGGAGTGCTGATCAGCGTGCCCGGCGAGCCAGCATCGGGTGTCGAGCAGGAACACGTGCTGTCGCCTGCGCAACTACTGATCGGGCCGAATCGGGACCTGGGTTCATCGGCGCTGGTTTTCGACGACACAGGACAGTACGAGGCGATAGGAGTTGCCGAGTACTTGCTGGAGAAGGGCGTCGCGGTGACGTTTGTGACGCGCTGTGCCAGCTTCGCTCCCGCCGTCGATATGGCCGTACGCGCCGAGCCAGCACTCGAGCGGCTTCATGCCAAGGGCTCATTCGAGCTCATCACGCGAGCGCACCTGGTGGCCGTGGAACGCGATGCTTGCCTAGTGCGACCGATACACGGCCGAAGAGTGCGCCGAGTTCCGGCGGATACCGTGGTCATGGTCGCGGGCAAGCGCTCGCTCAACGAGCTCGCACGCGAGCTTGCCGGGCGCGTTCCGTCAGTGAGCCTGGTCGGCGACGCCCTGTCGCCGCGTGATCTGCAGTGCGCCATCCGTGAGGGGCACCTCGCGGGGCGTCGGATCCCATAGCTCAGCCGCTATCTCCGTGGGTGCCGACCGGCCTCTTCAGTACAGCGAGGTGCGACAGTGCAAGCGCAGGAATTCGACGTAGACATCGCGCAGGTTGGCAAGCTCGGCAATGCGTTCCTCGATGAGTTGAGCAAGCTCCGCGAGCTCGACCCGATTCACTGGAGCGCGGCGTCGCGCTGCTGGCTGATTACGCGTCACTCAGACGTGGACGACGCCTTGCAAGGCAGGCTTCCGCTCTCGCTCAGGCGAATCGTCAACATCATTTTCGGAGGCATTCCGGAGGAAGAGCGGGCAAAGCAGTTTCCAACTCTCATGCGCTTTATCCCCGACTGGATCATCGAACAGGACCCCCCGGAGCACCCGCGCCTGCGCAAGCTGCTGGTCAAGGCGTTCAGCAAGAAGGTCGTCGACTCGGTCCGCCCGTTCGTGCAGGAGCGAGTCGCAATGCTGGTGGACAAACTTCAAAAGAAGCCTCAGATCGAGTTCAACGAGGAAATCGCACGGCTGCTTCCGGGAAGCGTGATCCTCAAGTTGCTCGGCCTGTCGGAGGACTACTTGCCGAAGCTTCGCGGCTGGTCCGCCGCCTTCATGGAGGGCATCGGCGTGCCATATGCGGACATGGCGGCAAAGAAGCGCGCCGACCACGCCATGGCCGAAATGAACGCCATATTCGCTGCGGAGATCGAAGCCCGGCGCAAGGCGCCGCGAGAGGACCTGCTGTCGTCCATGCTGGCTGCGACTGAGGACGGCCAGACGCTGTCTGAACGCGAGATGCTGGGCGCGCTGCAGGTGCTGATCGTTGCCGGGCACGACACCACGAGTAATACGATGACACTCGGACTCGCCGCGCTGGCGGAGCATCCGGACGTCTGGGACTGGATGTATCGTCACCCGGAAAAGACCCTGGAGTGCTGCCTCGAGCTGATGCGCTACATTGCCATGTCGACATCGCAACCGCGCATCGCGGCCGAGGACTTCGAATGGCACGGCAAGCAGGTGAAGAAAGGCGATTTGATATTTCTCATGCTCGCGGCAGCGAACCGCGACCCACGGGCCTTCGAGAATCCAGACGCGATGGACGTCCATCGCAACAACGAACGGTCGATGGTGTTCGCTCCCGGTCTCCATCACTGCATCGGGCACCTGCTAGCGAAAATGCAGGCTGTGGAGTTCTTCGGTCAGCTCGTGCGCGCGTTCGAAGGCGCCGAGATTCTCGATCCCCGGCTGAACTTCATGCCGCAGATTGCGTTCCGCGGCGTGTATGAGCTGAACGTACGCATGAAGCCCCGCCGGGAATGAGAACTGCAGGTCGTTTCGGCGACATGTGGGCGCAAGCCATTAATCGCAGGCTGGGTGGCAGCGCACGATAAAATGGCTCGCAATTGAGCCGAATCAAGCTGACAATCGCCAGGGGCTCAAAAGGACGAACGATGACTTCCCCGTCAAGTCATGGCCTTGCGATCGCAGGGGTGATGCTGGTCGCCTGCACGGCTGCAACCCGTCCCGCCAGGTTTCCACGGGCTACCCTACGACAACATGGTTGACGATCAGGCCACCGCGCCCGACGAGGCGCACATGTTCATGCCGCACTTCGACCGGCATTTGTGGATCTATAGGGACAATTCGAGCGGGGTCTTCAAGCCCTTCAATTCCGCGGTCACCTGCCAGTACCATACCGGTGCTCGCAGCCATCCTGGACACTAGTTTTCCAGGCGACGCACGGGCCCCGCATTGACAGAAGGCACCACCCGCCTTGAGGCGTTCAGCGATGGCGTGTTTGCCATTGCGATTACGCTGCTTGTCCTCGAAATCCGTCTTCAGCATGCGGGGGCCGAAGGAAGTTTGCTGGCCGGTCTGCTGGCGCTCTGGCCGTACTACTTCGCGTTTGCGCTCAGCTTTTTCGTCATCCTCGTGACGTGGATCGCCCATCACGACGTCATACGGCTGGTCCATGTGACAAGCCGCCCGGTACAGCTCGCGAACGGCTTCGTACTTCTCTATGCGACCTTCATCCCGTTCCCAACCGCGGTGCTGGCGGCGCACCTGACCGGACCGGAAATCACTACGGCAGTCACGTTCTATTGCGCAACGTTCGTCGTCGGCAGTGGGGCGTTCAACGTGCTGGTCGCGACGATTGCGCACTGTCCGGGGGTCGACATGGAAGCCGTCCGGCGAATCCGCCGCGGCTTTCGCATCACTTTCACGATATATGTCGCCGCAACGCTGATTGCGCTGGTGGCGCCGTGGGTGGCGCTCGCGCTAAACATCGCCGTGCGCGTGCATTTGCTCCGCATCCATTATCAGGCGGCAAAGCAGGTGCCCTGACCCGCAGGTCAGGCGTTCGGCGACCGCTCCTCCAAGGCGAAAGCGATCGCGGCATCGAGCGACATCGATCGCCCCCGAGCAACGGCCTCTTCCGATCGAGTACCGAGCTCGTCGCGGACCGGCGCGACCCATTGTTCGATCTTGGCCCTCAACGGCGGGGGGCAAGCGACGGC
>Ga0075418_10010129_pt1 | contig 10560 bp, 8 predicted proteins | sample SoiMetdeltSBSDD2_FD_81776 | JGI IMG/M metagenome (GOLD analysis project Ga0075418, IMG submission 81776) | Bulk soil microbial communities from a Populus tree surrounding site in Tennessee, USA - Soil MetaG P. deltoides SBSDD2 | ecosystem: Environmental > Terrestrial > Soil > Tree plantation...
CGCTGCCCCTTGAAGACAACAGTTTTGATGTGGTTGTCTCAAGTTTGGCCATCCATAACATCAGCGGAAGCGCTGGCCGGGAGAAAGCTATAACCGAAGCGGTGCGGGTGCTGCGTCTTGGCGGTCGGTTGATGATCGCCGACATTCGAGCCACCCGGCAACACGAAGCACAGCTCGCTAAACTCGGGATGAGCGAGGTTGCCCGTCGTCGGTTGGGATGGCGATTCTGGTGGGGCGGTCCCTGGGGCGCAACCCGTCTCGTGACCGCCACCAAGTCAGAATGTCGGAATTGAGCCGGCCAGGACACGGTTCATGGGGCCGAGCAGGAGAGCAGGAGATCGACAATGGCACATGTCGAGGACGGCTGATGCCTGATCGTTGGCCTACTTCGTGAGACATGGAGTATGTGTCCTAACGTAAAAGGCACATTATGAAACGAATCTCGCTCATGCTGCTGGCGGTCTGTCTTTTATTCTTTGCAAGCGCATTCAATCCAAAACGCGTCCCCGCGCAGGCGCCATTACCAGCACCCGTCGACCTCGACATTCCGACGCCCCCGACCGCCGTTCGAGCGGGCGGCAAAATACATCTCTTTTATGAACTACACATCACCAATTTTCGCCCGCAAAGTCTTGAGCTGACCGGCGTCGAGATCTATGAAGAGGAGACGCGCGCGAAGCCGTTGGCAAGTCATAAAGAGAACTCATCAGCCGGCTCGCGCGGCCCGGCACTCCGCCGGATTTGCCGGACGGGCGGGTGATCGGCGGGGGCCTACGAGCAATCGTGTTTCTTCAAGTCACCGTCGACGCGGAGGCCGATCTGCCGCGTTCGCTACGTCATCGTCTTTCCTTTAAGCTTGACGACGCCGGCGCGAACGGCGGGGAGAGGGTGGTCGAAGGCGCGGCAGTGTCGATTCAACGGAGCCCGCCGCCCCTAATTGCGCCGCCGCTGAGCGGCGACAGGTGGTTGGCGGCCAACAGCATTTCCAACATGTCAGTACATCGCCGCGCCATTATCCCGGTCGACGGTAGTGCCCGAATCGCACAACGCTTCGCCACCGATTGGATCAAGCTCGGCCCGGACGGACGGCCCTTTCACGGCGACCCCGCGGTTAACGCGAATTGGTATGGCTACGGGACGGAGCTTCTCGCCGTCGCCAACGCCACAGTCCTTGAGGTCAAGGACGGCCTGCCGGAGAACGTCCCACTCTCTGCTAAGAGGGCCGTCCCGATCACGCTCGAAACACTCGGAGGCAATTACGTCCTTCTCGGTCTGGGCCGCGGATATCCGTTCTTTACGCGCACTTGCGGCCCAACAGCCTTCGCGTCAAGGTCGGCGAAAAGGTAAGACGCGGTCAGGTGCTGGGGCTCCTTGGTAACTCCGGCAACTCTGACGCACCGCACCTGCACATGCATATCGCCGACGCGAACTCGCCGTTCGGGGCAGAAGGCGTACCGTACGTCTTTGCGTCGTTTGAGGTGCAAGGCGCAGTGAAATCGCTCGGGGTGCTTGTGGGCGGAGAAGGTTGGACGCCACAGCCAAATGCCGCGGTGGATAAGCGGCGGACGGAAATCCCGGTCGAGAACGCGATAGTCCGTTTTCAGTGACGCGCAGCCAACAAAGGCATGCACCCGACCGCCGACACGCAGGATTTCAAGTTCAAATAATCGCTCGGGGCGGCGGGTGATGCCGGGCGTTAGACGCCAAAATTGCCGGCGAATTCAAATGAAAAACGAGGAAATAGGAGCTTTGCGGCGAGACGTCATAACCGAAGCGAGTCTCAAGGGAGTTCTTTTGGTGGCTGTCGTGGCTTTTCTGTGTGTGTTTTCGTTAGGTAGACAGACATGGCCCACTGTCTTTTTCGGTATTGTCTTCGTTGTTCTATTGGGATCGATTGTTCGAAAGCTCACTTGGGCCAGAAGTGTAATTATGGGGTATGTATCGAGTTCTCCCGTCGCTATGGAGGTCCAGTTCCAGGTGGGCGAGATACTGCCCGAAGGCTATAAGGGAATTCCAGAAGGGCCCACTCCTTGTTACGCGGTTTTGAAAGAGAAAGGACAAAAGCGAAAAGTATTAATCCATCCGGCCATTTTTAAAACGGAGATTCTGCGGTCGAATGATGGGAATGCGATGGTTTATTTTATTGCAGGCCAGCAGCCCTGTGCCATAGAGACCAGGGCTGGTGTTGCCTGGGTGTATAAATCAGTATCGTAAATTGGGCGTCGAACGAACCAATCATTGCAGCCGATCCACCAGGAAGCCTGGCGGACGGCTGAATTCCATACGTTAGCCAGAGCAACCAATGGTGATACTCCGACCAACGAGGAAGTTGCGCTCATCTCTGCCGACGGCGGCGGTGTCGGCTTGCAGCGACACGGCGCTCGGTGACTGGTATGTCAACCGAATCGTCGTGGACCGTCAGCCACTTCTGCTTCTCGTCAGTTCGGCATCCCTTCTTCCTCTGCTGGTGCCGGCTCGCGATGTTCGAGCGTTGCCAGATCGACTCAGCGCGTTGGTTGAATCACGGCTACGGCGGTCCGACGTTGAGCCGCAAGTGATCGCAAGGGAGCTACAAGCGATGCACCCGATTGCCGTGGAGCGGACGGTTGATCGGTCGGTCCTTGGCATCATGGTCGACTTCGCCAAAGCAATTCCGTACTACCTTGAAGCCGGGTGTTGGGCGGGCGAAGCCCTGGCCGTCGTCGAAGAACGCTTGGCGGAGACGCCTTGCCACGCTGGGCTGTCCGACGACCGGGTCGTCTTCCCGAACCACAAAGCGCCAGAACTACTTCGCTCGAAGTGGCTGGTAACAAGCCGCTGCAGCCCACGATTTCAGCTGATACCCACGAGCGGATTACTGCACAGGACAAACAAACCTGGCTCGCACGCTTGTCGTGGGGCTAGCTCGTTTTGGGTTTAGTCGTGTGGCGCCTGTTTCTTGGAATGAACTCTGCCTACGGTCTTAGTTCCAGCCCGCAAGAAGCAATGGGAGCTCACAGTCGACTCCTCTTTGTCCCGTTCGCCGGAGGCAGGGAACCTGTTGCACTTCTAGAGGACTACGGCTCGTAGCGATGCCAAAAAGCCGCAGACCTAGCGGGCCGAATCTCGGGGCCTACTTAAGCTTCACGACTGTGTGCTGGTTGTCCTTGATGGTGATCTTCTCTTCGTGAATGGTTTGCCCTTCGGGAGAGACCACCTTCAGTTGATAGTCTCCAGCCTTCAACAGCTGCCCCTGAACGGAATTATCATATTCACCGACGTGGCCCATGAAGTGGTCATTCAAGAACACGCCGGTGAACTTGGAATGATTTCCCTTCACGATTTTCAACATGCCATAAGGCGGTTCTGGAATGGGAAGCTTCTCCATTGCCTGCTTGATCTTGGTTGTTTTGCCAGCTTCGATGTTTATGGTCGTGGTGAAATCCTTATAGCGGGGTTCAGACAGGCGCAGGCTGTGCTGGCCCGGTGCGAGCGAATACGTGCGATCAACCCGGAAATTGGCTGCCGGTCCCAGGTATTTGTCGTCCACAAAGACTCCGGTTCTCCCCGGGTCGGCGTCCACTTTCAAATGGCCCATGTCTTTTTGAGCGAGCGCCGCCTTTCCAACCATCAGCACACCAAGGAAAATGACTGATCCCATCGACCGCTTTAAATTCATAGAATCCTCCTAAAGATGAAAACGAAACAATCCCCTGCGAGGCGACAATCTACTACAAGTGACAACCGCGCCCTACTGTTTTGGTCCTGTTTCCTTTCCTGCAGGTTTTCTCACTCCTTCTTCTCCTGCTTGGGTTCCTTCTTCTTTTCCTTCACCTGATCCATGATGCCTTGGAACAGCCCTTCCAGCCCCGGCTTGGCGGCCGGCTTCGGTTCCGCCGGCTTCTCGCCGGTCGGTTGGGCGGAGTTTGCGGATGCATCAGGGGAAGGCTGTGCCGCAGCTTTCTGGTCTTTGCTCTTCAGCAAACCTTGAAAGGTGTCGAGCGCTTTTGTGACCCCTCCGCCCTGGCGAAGGCTGTTTTTTAGATTCTCTTTCACCATCTGGGTGTCCAACGAAAGTTTAGGTCGTGCGATGTCCCCGGTCATTCGCAACGGGATCACCGCATTGCCGCTTTCATTCTGGAAAAACGTGGCACTCGCCAGGTTCAAGAACTGATTTGGGTTCTTCTGGCTGATCGCAGCGGGCAGTTCGGCGGAAATCTGGTAGTCCGCCGAGCGGTCCAACCCGAGGCTGCCGCGCACTTTCAACGCCATTCCCGAGGCCCTGAAGTGCATCGCATTGGTCGTGACGCGGCCATCGGCAATCGTCATCTCGCTCACCAGGTCTTCAAACTCGGTCCCACCTTGACCGACGTTGAGACCTGCCAGCCTGCCGAGAAGCGCCACCTGCTCCGACAGGTTAAACGAGGTGATCTTGCCTTTGGTGACGGTTACCTTGCCTCCCCCTTTGAGTTGCTTGGAAATCTCGTCGAAGCCGCTGCCGCTGCCTTGGAGATCGATGTCAGAGGAAAGCTTTCCGTAAAACAGATTCTTCAGCGAAGAATTCTGCGTCAGGAATTCGTTGGCATCCACGTCACGCAGTTTCGAGTTAAACGTGTAGCGTGGCTGTGCACCATTGAGGTCAAACGAAGCTGTCCCCACATGCGTCCCCTGGCTCATGCTGAACTTCAAATCCTGAAGCTCCAAAACGCGGTTCTTCATTTGGATCTTGGAAGAAACCTTGGTCAACCGCAGGGTGTCATAACTCACAGAATCAACAGCCACCGAACTATCGCGCACAGTCAATCGCCCCAAGGGATCCTGGCTTGCTGACGCTGGTTTTGATTTCGCAGGAGGCGTCTTCCCAGCAGGAGAACTCCCGTCGGATATCCTGGCAGCCGGTGCATTGGCAGGCTTTGCGGGAGCGGCACTCTCCGCGGTATTGATCATTTGCTCCAGCTTGCTGAGATCGAGTTGATCCGCATTCAAGGCAAACTGCAAAGTGGGAGCCTCAAAGTTGTTGATTTGAAGTTTTCCTCCCAGCTTCGATCCCGCAAACGACGCTGACAGTGAAGGAATCGAAGCGGATTGTCCGGTGAACTGAAGCTGAACCTGATGCACTTCCATAGGCGCCTTCAGAAGAGCTGTTTGCACTTTGCTGCCGCTGAGCGCGGCTTGCCCCTGGAGCGACAGAACAGGCTTCTCCCCCAAAGTTTGCCGGGCTGTGAGCTGAAGATCGATGGAACCATCCTGCACCTTCATGCCTTCGGGTAGGGCGATTCCAAACGAAGAAGCAATCGCAAGCAGATCGGAGACCGGCACCGGCTTGGCGCTTCGAATCTGTGCATCGACGGAAACCGGGTCTCCCAAAGCAGCCTTCCACTGAGCCTGCAGCCGGGTGCGTTCGCCGGCGCTGATTTGAATTTCATTCGAGGCGACGGTGTTGTCCTTGAAAGCCAGCACCACGGGCGACAGGGTGATCCTCTCCGCCAGTCCCGGATAGCGAATCGAAACATCGGACAGTCTGGCTTCGCCGGCTACCTGAGGTTTCTTAGACGAGCCGCTCACCTGAAGGTTGAGCTGGCCGTTGCCAGAGGCCTGCACTCCGTCCGGCGCGCCCTGTCCCAGCACTGCCGCGAGCTTGATGAGGTCGTCGAATGCCAGCCGGGGGGCATTCATGCGCAGATCCAACCTGGGGTCTGTGTCCAGCCCGGCAATACTGCCCGTCATGGTGAGCGTGGAAGCCGGCATGCGAAGTTCGGCCTGGTGCAGTTGCAACGCATTTCCTTTGTAGTCGGCCTTCAAGTGCACTTCCCCATCCACTTGTGGAGATTGAAGAGCGCCCCGCCTGGCTCCCAGCTTGGAATACGCCGTCTTGCCTTCAAGCGAAAAGCCTTGATCGAGACTGCCTTTCAAGCGCGTGGCAGTCGTCAGGACTCCCTGCCATTCAACGGCGTCCACTGGCGGGGAGGCGAGAGACGCCAACCGGGCAATCGGCAGTTCGGAGAACTGAATCTCGCCGTCTACGAGTGTCTTCGAAAACGGTGACAATATTACCGGCCCCAACTGGCCTTTCAACTGAAGCGCATGAGCGCCCGGAGGAAGCTGCAAGCTCAGGTCGAACGAGCCCGCGTTGTCTGTGGAGACACTGCGCAGTTTGAGGTTGATATGGTCGTAGCGAGATTCGTCGACTGCCTTGGAACCGCTCCGTTTCGAAATTACCACGGCGCCATCGCTGAGGTTCAGTTGCGCTATTGTGAATGCCTGCGCCGGCTTTCCAGTCGAGGTTGCGGGCGGGGCACCCGGAGGTGCCGGCTTGCCTGCACCTCCGGCCCGTGCCACCCCGATGGACTCAAAATTCCAGGTACGGTCCTGGTTCTGAATGAGGCGGATCTCGGGTTTTTCCAGCTCGATGCTCGCGACTTCCACGTTTCCGCTCAGCAGCGGCAACAGCCGTGGTCGCACGGTGACTGAATTGAGCGAGACAAACGGGGCGTTGGCGAATCGCAGGTCATCAAAAATGACTGCGCGGTTCAGCCGGATGCCGAGTCCCGTGAAAATGGTGATCTCAACTGCCTGAACCGACATCCGGCGGTGCAGGACGCGTTCGGCCTCAGTCACCAACTTGGTTTTCAGGCTTTGGGTATCAATGAAGAAAGGGATCGTCGCTAGAGCACCGATAAGCACAAACACAACGACACCAGCAACGATGACAAGTTTTTTCCGTTTCATGTGGATACTCCCAGGCGCAGGCCACCAAATACCTGGGGTGACCTTGCCTTATTGACTTGTGCCGCGAGCTGCCTCCCGGCATTCCTGAAGAAAGGCCTCGGGGGGCAAAGAGGTTGGAATCTCCTGCACAGGTTGGTTTTTGGCGAGGATCAGGAATGTGGGGTAGCCACGGCCATCGAATTTTTGGAACAAAGTGGCCTCAGCCTTTCCATGTTCCGGGTTGACGCTGACGTAGAGAATCGTTCCCAGGTACTGCTTGACCTCGGACCGGCTGAGAATTCCGCGCTCCAGTTGTGCGCAGTACTTGCACCAATCGGCATAGAAGTAGAGCGCCACCGGCTTGCCAGTCTTTTGATGTTCACGCAAGGCTTCCGCGTAACCGGCAGCGTCCTGGTATCGAGTAGACCGGGCGCTGGCTCGAGAATCATCGGCGACAGGCTTCGAAGGAGTTTTGGCCACGACGGGCGGTGCAGCAGGCGTCCCCTGCCCCCGAATGACGACAGCCTGCACCGCTTGATTGTGGGAAGGATCGGCTGCCGCTGGCTTTTGGCCCTGCAGTCGCTTAACCGATGCCAACGGAATTGTTTGAAGCCCGGAGGCAGTCTGATACTTTACCTGGTCTCCTTCCTGCCACGCCTTCTCTACCACGAGGACATTGCCGGTCTTCAGATAGATCACATCACCGTAGAGCGGGAGTCTGCCGAATATCAAGAGTGCTGCTGCCAGAGCGATCTGCTTCCCTTTCATGGGTTCACCTCAAGGCCAGATTGCATGAATCTAGGCCAAGCTTGGCGCAGTGCCGAGTCAAAGTCAATGGCGTCACGCAGACCTGTAATCCACCGCAATGGAGCATTGCCCGACCTGGCCGCAACGTTTGTATGGCTGATTAGCAAAGTCTACTAGTCTCTGGGTAGCCCGCTTCAGCGGCTTCCAGGTGCTGATTCTCTGGCCCGACAGAGGTTTATCGCCATTGGCTAGAGGGACCACAGGGGGTGTGCTACGGATCAGGAAGACCCCTGCCGCAAAAAAAGGCGGCGAAGCTTTCTCAAAGCTTCGATTCCCTTGCCAAGGGGGACAAAGTGTAGAGCCATGCTGCGCAGCGTCGGGGCTTCGGCTCCGAAACGGAACTTCAGCAAGGACGACGACCAGGAGACTCCGATGCGGGTGATATACTCGCCAAGGGTTCTTGCGTAATGGCATCAGACTTTCACAAACTCGTTTCTGCGCCGGCCGCGCAGCTTCTGCGCGATACCATCCGCGAGGCACGGGGCAATGAAGTCTTCTTCCTCGCGAAACCTGACGAGCACGGTGTAGTCATAGAAGTAACACCGCTGGCACGAGGTAACGATTCGGCCGTTCCTGCCCTGCTTCAGGTCACTAGTCCAGGGGATGTTGTCATTCATAACCATCCCTCCGGATATCTCACCCCATCTTCCGCGGATGTCAGCCTGGCTTCCGAGTATGGCAATCAGGGGGTGGGCTTTTACATCATCAACAATGAAGCGGACGACCTCTACGTCGTTGTCGAGGCTTTCAAGCGACAGCAGCGGCAACCACTGGACTTAAACCAACTGGCAGCTCAGGTCTCTGCCAGGGGGAAAGTTGCACAACGCCTGATCGGGTTTGAGTCTCGCCCCGAACAGCAGCGCATGCTGCGGGCTGTTGCCACAGCCTTCAACGAATCGAGAGCCGCGCTCATCGAGGCGGGGACGGGCACGGGCAAGAGCCTGGCGTATCTGCTACCCGCCATCCATTGGGCAGTGCAAAACAAGCAGCGGGTCGTGATATCGACCAACACCATCAACCTGCAAGAACAGCTCATGCACAAAGACTTGCCATTGCTGCAGCAGGCCTTGGATTTGAAGTTCAAACCGGTGTTGGTCAAAGGAAGGCAAAACTATGTCTGTTTGAGCAAAGTGGAGACGATTGAGAAGGAAGGAGATTATCTGATCGAAACCGACGAGAGCACTGAACTGAAGGCCATTCTCGAGTGGTCTCATCGCACCTTGGAGGGGAGCCGCTCCGACCTGAGCATCCTGCCGCGCTTTTCGCTCTGGGAGAAAGTGGCCTGCGAAAGCGACAACTGCAGCCGTATTCGCTGCAGTTACTACAACGAATGCTTTTTCTACAATGCCCGGCGCGAAGCGGCCTCGGCTGATCTCCTCATCGTCAATCACCATCTTCTGTTCGCCGACCTCGCCGTACGCGGCGACACCGGACGTTACAACGAAGCGGCCATTCTGCCAGCCTACGGGCACGTGATCCTCGACGAGGCCCACAATGTGGAGGATGTGGCTACGGATTATTTCGGCACTCAGATCGCAAAGATGGGGCTTCTCCGCCTGCTAGGACGCTTCTACAGCCTGCGCGAGCGGGAGAAGGTGCGAGAAAAAGGACTGTTACCCCATTTGCTGGTCCGCCTGCAAAGTCTGGAGAAGAAGATCGATCCCGGACTCTACACCCGCATTTACGGACATGTGCAGGGCCGGCTCATCACTCTTCGCGAGGACCTGGTTCACACGGTGTCGCACACCTTTGACGAGCTCGCGCTTTCGTTTGGAGCGTCAGCAGAGTCCGGCGGTGAGCAAAAAATTCGCTTCACACCACAGGTGCGGGAACGCCCGGAATGGAAGTCTTCCATCCTCCCGGCTGTCCAAAACCTCATCCGCGAGATGGGAGAATTTCATCAGCAACTGTTGCTCTTGGAGAAATGGCTGGAGTCTCTGGACGAGCCCCTCGTTGAGAGTCTGTTGTCTCTCACCGTGGAGCTGAACGCTTTAATCGATCGCCTGGAGCTGGCTGCCGCAACGCTGGGGGAGATTTTCGGCGAGGTGGATGACGGCCGAGTACGCTGGATTGAGATCACGCACAGCCGGATGGGACAACGAATCACACTGAAGCAAGCTCCGGTCAACGTCGCTACTCTGTTGCGGGAGCGACTGTTTGAAAAACTGGAAACCGTGATTCTGACGAGCGCCACGCTCACCACGGAGAAGCGCTTCGACTATGTGAAGGGCCGGTTGGGACTCGATCAAATGCGACCCGCACGAGTACTGGAGAAGCTCCTGCCTTCGTCGTTTGACTACACCCGCCAGGTGATCCTTGGCATTCCTCAGGACATCCCTTCTCCTGACCACCCCAACTTCGCCGCCGAACTGGGACGTTTGGTGCTGGAATCCATTCGAATTTCCCGAGGCCGGGCCCTGGTTCTCTTCACCTCGTACTCGCTGCTGCGGCGCATTCACCAGGAGCTGGCGCCCGCCCTCGAATCCGCCGGCATCCGAGCACTCATGCAGGGGGAAGGTCCGCGGCACAGGCTTACCGAAGTATTCAAGCAAGACACAACGAGCGTGCTTTTTGCCACCGACAGTTTTTGGGAAGGAGTGGACGTCGCTGGCGAAGCATTAGAGAACGTGATCCTGACCAAACTGCCTTTCAGCGTTCCCAAGGAGCCGGTGGTTGAGGCACGCATTGAAGCGATTGAGCAAGCTGGAGGCAATCCCTTCCTCGAGTACAGCGTCCCGCAGGCAGTGATCAAGTTCAAGCAAGGTTTCGGACGGCTGATTCGTAGCAAGAGCGACCGTGGGTCCATCATGATCTTCGACCGGCGAGTGGTGGACAAGACTTACGGCAAGATCTTTCTGAGCTCCCTACCAGAATGCCGGTTGGCGCAAGGGAAACGCGAGCATGTCTTCAGGGAAGTAAGACAATTTTTCGAGGAGACCGACCAACGAGGAAAAGGAGCTCAATCGTAATCAAGCAAGGAGCTAAGAAAGGATCGGACTCCCTGATTCAGTGCGACGCATGCAGAGTGTTTCACGGCTGAACTTCGCCATGACGCATGAAAAGGAG
>Ga0075418_10010130_pt1 | contig 10560 bp, 4 predicted proteins | sample SoiMetdeltSBSDD2_FD_81776 | JGI IMG/M metagenome (GOLD analysis project Ga0075418, IMG submission 81776) | Bulk soil microbial communities from a Populus tree surrounding site in Tennessee, USA - Soil MetaG P. deltoides SBSDD2 | ecosystem: Environmental > Terrestrial > Soil > Tree plantation...
CCCGGTAAGAGCTTGATCGTGCCGGCGATCTTGTATTTCTCCATCAGCTTCTTCAGGACGATCGCCGCGGTCACGTTGACTCCCTGACCGGAGTTGTGACCTTCGCCGTGGCCGGGCGCGCCCTGGACAATAGGATCGTGGTAAGCGACGCCGGGCTTCTGCGAAGCTTTTGGTATGCAGTCGATGTCGGTGATAAAGGCGATGACCGGTTTGCCGGAGCCGTACGACGCAACCCAGGAGGTTGGCATTCCGGCGATGCCGCGGTCGACCTTGAAACCGTTTTTCTCCAGGACGCCGGTTACGTACTTTGATGTCTCGTATTCCTGGAATCCGAGCTCGCTGAAGCTGAAAATCTGATCGACCATCTGTTGAGTGAGCGTTCGGAGACCTTCGACTTCGGCGATCGCTTCTTTTTTCAGTTCATCAAGCCGGGCGCCGTTTTGAGTTCGTGCCGGTGTTGTTGACAGCGCAAACAATCCTGTTAGCAAGAAGGCCGCTAAGGACTTGATCATGAAATCTGCCTCCGGGGATGTGGGTTTGGGCGTTTCTCCCAGTCGCGCCGCATTATAGCGGCGGCAGGGCGATTGAAAAAGGCGTTCAAGCGCCTAAAGCGAACTGCGCAGCTTGTTTGCTTAGCTTCCGGCCGGTGTCACATAATATGCGCGATTCAAAAACGGACTCTCGTGGAGGTCACGTCTATGACGGCAAGCTGGGCGCTTGTGAGTGTGGCCGCTGTTTTCGTTTCCTTTTCCGGATTTTTTGCGCACCCGGTTACCGACCACTCGGGTCAATCCGATAGCGAACGCCGGCTTACGCTGCAACCCGCGCAACCGATCGGCGCGCTACCCTCGAAGTCGAAACGGTGGGCGCTGATAATCGGGATCGATCGGTATCGAGACGGTCAGATCAGTCCGCTGAAAGGCGCGGCAAACGACGCGCGCGCACTCGCCGGAGCTCTTGCGCAGTATGCTGCATTCCCTGCCGACCAAATCATCCTCCTTGCGTCGGATCAGCCGGAGGAGAGGCAACCGACGCGCGTCAATATTCTGCGAAGACTTTCCAACCTCAAGACGCTGGTTCCCCAGGATGGGCTGTTGTTTGTCTCCTTCGCCGGGCACGGCATTGAGCGTGCCGGACAGGCGTTCCTTCTTCCAGCGGATGCTCAGATCAGTGAAGACATAAGCTTCCTCGAGGACACTGCGGTCAGCGTCACGCGAGTGCGCGACGGCATAAAAGCGACCGGAGTGAAACAAGTGTTACTCCTGCTTGACGCCTGCCGAAATGATCCGACGGGGAGGGCCGACGCGCCAAATGTTTTAACCGAAGGCTATACCCGCGGCTTCAACTTTGATCTTCGAAATCGCGAAGTCAACGCTTTCGCCGTACTGTATGCGACAGAAGTGGGAAAGCGCGCTTTCGAGTACACCGAGAAGCGACAGGGGTACTTCACTTGGGCGGTTGTGGACGCCATGCGAGGGGCCGCGGCTAATCAAAGCGGCGAGGTCACGCTTGGCCGGCTCGTCGAATATGTGCAGGAAACGGTGGCCAAACGCACTCAGATAGACATGGGAGCGGGCAAAATTCAGCGACCCTTTGCCAACATCCAGGGATACAAGGCCAACGAGCTGGTGATAGCCGTGTCGGATCCGCGGGCCGCGACTTCTGCCTTGGAAAACAGGCCTACAGAAACGCAGCCATTTGAATTGACGTTCTGGAACTCGATCAAAGATAGCGGGAACCCGGCTGACTTCCGCGACTATCTGGAACGTTACCCCGACGGTGAGTTTGCAGGGGTGGCTCGCCGGCGGCTGGATAGCTTGGAAGCAGCTCGGCGCGCGGAGGCTAACTCGCCCGCGCGAGAGAAGGCGGCCAGACCCGCGAATGTCTTCGAGATCAGACACGCACATCGATCATTTACGACGTTGCGCTTCGCCGCCTCGACGGTGACAGTCACGGCCCAGGGAGTTCGTTATAGTGAGATCGGGCAGGATGTTAAATCAGACCACAACCTCTCTTTTTCGTGCGCTCAGTTCAAAGAGGCGAAGTTTGAAGCGTTCAGAAATGCTCAGGAGGTAAAGGACATCGCGGGGTTTGGTCTCCGAGACGCAGTTAAGTTATCGATCAGATCCGATGGTAAGCTCGATCAGGCCTTCACTGAGAGAGAGGTGGCTGAGGCGATGCTGGTAGCTATAAGGGATAGCTGCGGAATAAAAACATCGACAGCGCCGTCATCGAAAGGCTGGGCGCTCAAGCCCTAGCGCCATCCCGGAGCCCTCCGGCAAGAGGTAATCAACCTGGCCCCAGGGCAAAACGGTCATTGGGCCGTTTGCAAAAAAAGAACTTTGCTGACAGGATACCGCTGCCGGATTTTCATTGAATTTTTTGTAACCGGGCGGAGACTTTTCGAGTCTTAGGCGTCAGGCGGGCGCGCTCGTGGCCGTGCTTCCACTGGCGCGGACGCGAGCACGCTCTGCCCGCTTCATCAGGACAAAACAGGGATAGACAGGGTACACAGGAAAGAACATACGCCGTGAGTCTATCCTGCATTCCTGTGTATCCCCGTTCGAAACGTCTTCTCTACCAACGATTCCAGCAATAAAAGCCATTACATATGGAGGATGCCATGAACCGAGGACGATTGTTTCCGCTCACGCCCGCCCTGGTAGTCGCCTGTGCCATGCTGGCGGTGTTTACCACGACCGGGCGCGCCGCCGATCCCTCTCAAAAAAAGGACAAAGGCAAGCCCGCTCCCGCGGCCTCAAAGATAAATGAGGATTACACCGCTAAGATCAAAGAGTACACGACCGAAAAGTACTTTTTGACTGAGCTGGTCGATCACCTGCCGGCGTCCGATAAGGTCCCTTCGCCGGACAAAGTCCTCGGATACGTCGTGGGAGCTCCTAACAAACTCACCTATACCAAGGACATGTATCGCTACTATCGCGAGCTCGAGAAAGCGACGCCGCGCGTCCGCGTATTCACCGCGCCCGAGCGGAGCGAGGAGGGCAAAGAGCAGATGCTTGTCGTGGTGAGTGATGAAGCTAACATAGCCAAGCTCGATCGCTATAAAGAGATCACTGCTCGGCTCGCAGACCCGCGCAAAATCAGCGACGCCGAAGCTCAGCAGCTGATCGGTGAAGGCAAGGCGATCTATTGGGCGTCCGGATCAATCCACTCGCCGGAGCAGGGTTCACCCGAGATGCTGATGGAACTTGCGTATCGACTTGCGGTCGAGGATACCGCGATGATCGAGGCGATCCGCAAGAACATGATCGTCCTCATAACCCCCGCCCTGGAAGTGGATGGCCGTGATCGCTCCGTCGATCTCTACAATTATCGCAAGGCTAATCCCAACAAGCAGACGCCGCCGCTGCTGTACTGGGGCAAGTACGTTGCGCACGACAACAACCGTGACGGGCTTGGGATGGCGCTCGCGCTGTCTCGAAACCAGATGAAGACCTTTCTGGAATATCATCCGGTTGTGCTCCACGACCTCCACGAATCGGTTCCGTTTCTGTACACCTCGACAGGGACCGGTCCTTACAACGCGTGGTTGGATCCCCTGGTAATCGATGAGTGGCATGTTCTCGCCTATCACGAGATCGAGGAGATGACCAAGCGCGGAGTGCCCGGCGTGTGGACGCACGGCTTCTATGACGGCTGGGCGCCGAATTACATGTTTTACGTCGCGAACGGGCACAACTCGATCGGAAGGTTTTATGAGACGTTTGGCGGTCAGGGCGCGGACACCAGCGTACGAAACGTTGGCGCCCAGTCGCAACGCGATTGGTTCCGTCCTAACCCTCCGTTGCCCTGGGTGAGATGGTCGATCCGAAACAACATCAATATGCAGCAGTCAGCAATTCTGTTTGCGATGAATCTTGTCGCTAATCAGAAGGACCGCTTCCTCAACAACTTCTACATCAAGAGCAAGCGGTCGGTTGGCAAGGCCAGGAACGAAGGCCCGTTTGCGTGGGTGATCCCGGGGGACACTCCGCGTCCGGTTGAAGCGGCAGACACGGTCAACCTGTTGCGGTTGATGGGAGTAGAAATTCAGACCGCCACAAAGGAGTTCAGCTTCAAAGATCAGAAGTTTCCGGCGGGTTCCTATATCGTCCGCATGGACCAGCCGTATTCGCGAATGGCCGATATGCTGTTCGACACCCAGTACTACAACGTAAACGACCCGCGGCCTTATGACGACACAGGCTGGACTCTTGGCGCTCTTCGCAACGTGAAGACGGTTCGAGTAACCGATAAGAGCGTGCTCGACGTCCCAATGGTGTTGTTGACCAGCGATGCAAAGGTGAGAGGCAAGCTTGCAGGATCGGCTTCCACAGCCGGGTTCATCGTCAATCACAACGCCGACAACACCCTGGCGACGCTGCGCTACAAATTGAAAGATGTGAAGATGAACGCAGCCGAAGATTTCTTTAAGATCGGCGACCAGTCGTTCAACGCCGGCTCGTTCATTATCAAAACCGAAGGCAACCCGTCGGATTTACGACAACGGCTCGAAGGCGCGGTTACCGATCTTGGGCTCACCGCGCTTGCGGTCGACAAGCTGCCTGAGGTGAAGACGCACGAGATCGCTGCCGCGCGTATCGCGATCGTTCATACGTGGACCAACACCCAAAACGAGGGTTGGTTCCGGATCGAGTTTGACAGGTTGCAGATCCCGTACTCGTACATCTCTGATCATGTTATTCGAGACACGCCGAACCTGCGCGAGAAGTATGACGTGATTGTGTTCCCACCGGTTGGCGGCTCGGCCCAATCGTTGGTGAACGGTACTCCAAAGCGTGGCGATCCGGTGCCGTGGAAGCAGTCGGAGGTGACCCCCAACTTCGGCTTCTCGCCCGATCAGACGGACGATATGCGCGGAGGAATGGAGCTTCGAGGCGTCTTGAATCTTCAACGGTTCATCGAAGACGGCGGATTATTCATTACAATCGGGAACATCGCGCAGATACCGATCGATTACGGACTGACAACCGGGGTGTCAATTCAGGAAGCCCGCCAGCTCAATGCGCGCGGATCGGTGTTCAGCGCAACGTTTGCCGACAGGAAGAGCCCGATCGCCTACGGCTACGCAGAAACGCTGCCGGTTTATTTCAGCCAGTCTCCGCTGTTGGAAGTTAGCGCGGCGGGCGGATTTGGCGGCGGCGGCGGACGCGGCGGCGGCGGAGGGGGAGGCGGCGCGGCGCCTGGACAAAGACCCTCGGGCCGAGGCTCGCTCAACGATCCTGACGTTATTCAATCGATGCCTCAGCAGGGACCGCGTCCCCCCCAGCAGCCCGCTCGTCCGGGCGAGGAAGGCATCCCCGAAGAGTTGCGTCAGTTCGCGGCGGCGCTTATTCCACCGCCAAATATGCGGCCCCGAGTCGTGCTGCGTTTCAATAGCAATGAAAAAGACCTGTTGATCAGCGGCATGCTCGCGGGAGGCTCGGAGCTTACGGGCAAGGCTGCCGTCGTCGATGTGCCGGTAGGCAAAGGTCACGTGGTGATGTTCGCGAACAATCCGATGTGGCGTCACCAGACCCAGGGGAGTTTCTTCCTGTTGTTCAACGCGGCGATGAACTACAACAATCTTGGCGCCGGCAGACCCGAACCTCCTGCGCGGAGACCGGAAGCGGCGACGACGGGCGACGATCAGTAGGATGGAAGATTCCGCCTGAAGGCGGGACTACGAAGCAAAGACTACGAAGCTAAAAAGGAATCTTCTTTGTGGGGCGGTTCAAGAGTGGGACCGCCCCTTTTTAATAATCGCATTCGAGGCGTGGGCCGTGGTCTAACGGCAAGCCGCTTTCTGGAAGGGATACTATTCATGTCGACGACCGAGGTAACTGAAGCGACCGACGTTACCACAAGCAAACTCGAGCTTTTTGCGCGGGTGATGGGACGCTTTGTGCCCGACGCGATAACCGCTGCGGTTATTCTTATGCTGGGACTGATCGTGATGGCTCTCGCGATCGGTAATACTTTTACCAGGACGCTCGATGCGTACTATCAGGGACTGTGGATGTTGCTGCCGTTTACGATGCAGATGACCCTGATCATCGTGTTGAGTTCGGTGCTTGGAACAACGCCATTCTTCAAAAACGCGATCACCCGCCTCTCCACGCTGCCCAAAACACGACTCCAGGTAATCGCCCTCTCAGTGCTGGTGACCGCATGTGCCGCATATCTTTACTGGGGTCTTGGGCTGGCGATGACCCCGTTGATCGCGGTGCACTTTGCGCGCGAGGCTGAACGAAAGGGCATCAAGCTCGACTTTCTGTTCTTTTTGGCGCTGCTCTGGGGCGCGAACGCGGCGTGGCAATTTGGGCTGTCGTCGAGCGCTGCGCTGTTGATGGCAACGCCGGGTCACTTTCTGGAAAAGACCACCGGCATAATGCCGTTGAGCACAACCATCTGGTCGCCGGCTGCAATAATCCATGAGATTTGCTTTGTCATTATTCTGATAGCTGTTGGTTACTGGTTGATGCCCAGGAATGCCCGCCCGGTTTCGCAATTTCCGGATGCCTGCAAGTTGACCGAGGAAGCTCCACCCATCGATCCCGGGCCGGCGAATTTCTCGGAGCGGCTTGAACGCAATCCAATTGTCCCGCTGATCATCTGCGCGATGCTCGGAGCCTGGCTGTACAATCATTTTGGTAATAAGAATCTCAGCCTGGACATCAATGCGCTCAACACGATTCTGCTGTTTTCATGCTTGCTGCTTCACCGGACCATCTACCGATTCATTCAGACGCTTCAGCGCGCCGTTCTGTCCAGCTGGCCGATAATTGTCATATATCACCTGTACGCCGGAGTGGCGGGGCTCATACAGTTCACCTCGGTCGGAGAGGTGTTAGCCGGTTTGGTCTCCTCGGTATCGACACCATATACATTTCCTGCTCTTGCGGCCTTTTCGGGAACCATTGTGTCGATCTTTATTCCATCAAGCGGCGGGCAATGGGTCATTCAAGGGTATGTTACTTCGGCGGCGGCAACCGCTGCCGGCGTAACCGTCCAGCGCGGGCTTCTGGCGTTGAGCATTGGGGACCACATGGGGAATCTAATTGCGCCCTTTTGGTATGTCGTTGTGGCCGGAGTGGCGCGAGTGAACTTCAGAGAGTTTTTCGGCTACGGATTGATTTTCGCGGTGCTGTGGTTCTTTCTGGGAGTTGTGGTTTTCACCTTTGCGCCGTGTTGAGCGGAAACAGCGAGTCTGCTTAGCGTCTTGGCGGTCCTTGGCGTCTTTGCGCGAAGATCCCATTCCGAATGACAGTTTCGCGCAAAGACGCCAAGGACCGCCAAGACGCTAAGGTGGAGTTTCGTTCAGCTATTGCTGGCTTCTAATAGTCGGTTATACTAGCTGCCCGTCGGGGATTAAACGGCGCTGCCCCGCCTTCGTACAGTGGAATCTACGAACTCATCCATCGAGGTGCGTATGAACACCCGCAAGCATCATCTTTCCTCACTTGCCGTTTTGTTATTAGCGATCACTGCGGCCGCACAAACCAAAGTCACCACTCCAAAAGAGCAGCTCGGGTTCAACTTCGGTGATGATTATCAACTCGCCAACTATACCCAGCTCGTTGACTATTGGAAAAAGCTCGACGCGCAGTCGGATCGCATGAAACTGGTGGAGATCGGGAAGAGCGCTGAAGGCCGCACCATGGTGATGGCTATCATCACCGCTCCCGAAAACCATAAAGCGCTCGATCGCTACAAGGATATCTCGAGGCGACTCGCAACCGCCGAGGGATTGACCGACGATCAAGCGCGAGCACTCGCCGCCGAAGGCAAAGCCGTTGTTTGGATCGACGGTGGTTTGCACGCGACCGAAGTACTCGGCGCGCAGCAGCTTATGGAGCTCGTCTACCAGATGGTCAGCTTGAACGATCCAGAGACGCTTCGTTTTCTGAAGGACGTAATCTTGCTTGCTACACCGGTAAACCCGGACGGACTCGATCTTGTTTCCAACTGGTACATGCGCGAACGGGATCCGTTAAAACGATCGACGGCGGGTCTGCCCCGGCTTTATCAGAAATACATCGGTCACGACAACAACCGCGACTTTTACATGTCCAATCAACCGGAGACCGAAGCCATAAACCGAGTGTTTTTCCACGAGTGGTTTCCGCATATAGTCTACAACCATCATCAGACAGGCCCGGCCGGGACCGTTTTATTTGCGCCGCCATTCCGCGATCCGTTCAACTATTATCTCGACCCGCTTGTGCCGTTGGGGCTCGATTTGGTCGGCGCAGCGATGCACGGACGGTTCGTCGCCGAGAACAAACCCGGTGCGACTATGCGATCCGGATCGTCATACTCGACCTGGTGGAACGGCGGGCTGCGGACAGTAACTTACTTTCACAATATGATTGGGCTCTTGACCGAGTCGATCGGGAACCCAACGCCGATCGAGATTCCCTTCCTGCTGCAGCGGCAACTGGCGAAAGGCGACCTCCCTTATCCGGTGGCTCCGCAGAAGTGGCACTTTCGGCAGTCGATTGATTATTCCATCACCGCTAACCGCGCGGTTCTCGACGTCGCGTCGAAGCATCGCGAAGACTTTCTGTTCAACATCTATCGGATGGGCAAGAACTCGATCGAGCGAGGAAGCCGGGATCACTGGACAACTACGCCGAAGCGCATAGCCGAGGTGCAAGCGGCGATCGCAAAGGATATGCCTCAAGCCGGCGGCGAGGGTCAGGGGCGACGCGCAGCCGCAGCGGCTGCTGGCGACGCCCCGCCGGGCGGAGATTCGCCGCAGGGGTTTGGAGGTCAGACGCGCGGCGTCCCGCTCAAGTATTACGAAATGCTTCGGGCTCCGGATAAACGAGACCCAAGAGGTTTCATTATCCCTTCGAACCAGCCGGATTTCTTGACCGCTACCAAATTTATCAACGTTTTGATTAAGACCGGCATCACGATTCATCGCGCGACCGCCGAGTTCAAGGTTGGCGGGAAGAGTTATCCGGCAGGGTCTTATGTAGTGAAGAGCGCTCAGGCCTTCCGGCCTCACGTGCTGGACATGTTCGAACCACAGGATCACCCGGACGACATCCCGTACCCTGGCGGCCCGCCGACACCGCCTTATGACAACGCGGGTTACACCGTGGCCTATCAAATGGGCGTTGTGTTTGATCGGGTGCTCGAGGGGTTCGACGGCCCGTTTGAAAAAATCAACGGACTGGTCAAACCGGCTCCAGGAAAAGTCACCAACAGTGCCGGCGCCTCCGGGTTCCTTCTGCAGCATCAGGTCAACGATTCGATAATCGCAGTGAACCGGTTGCTCGCAAGCGGCGAAGAAGTTTATTGGCTGACGCAACCATCCCTTCGCTCTGACCGGGCTTACGGGCCGGGCACAATTTTTATTGCCGCAAAGCCTTCGACTCTGCCGAAGCTTCAAAAGCTCGCCGAGGAAATCGGTCTGAACTTTGACGGGGTGGCGTCAAGACCAAAGGAAGAAGCCTACAAGCTGCGTCCGATGCGGATCGGGTTGTGGGATCGTTATGGCGGCTCGATGCCTTCGGGCTGGGTGCGCTGGTTGTTGGAGCAATACGAGTTTCCTTTTACTGTGGTCTTTCCGCCAACGTTGGATGCGGGCGACCTCGCGAGTAAGTTTGATGTTTTGGTTTTTGTCGATGGGGCTATACCTGCTCGCGAAGGCGGTGGGCCCGGCGGCAGAGGTGGTGGTGGCGGCGGCGGCGGCGGACCGATTGATCCCCAAAGCATTCCAGCCGAGTTTCGCGACAGGCTTGGAAGCGTGACTGCGGCGCGAACCGTTCCAAAGCTACGCGAGTTTCTTGAATCGGGCGGAACGATACTCACAATCGGCAGTTCTACCGGTTTTGGTTATGCGGCCGGACTGCCGATCGCGAATGCGCTGATGGAAAGAACCCAGGACGGTTCGGAGCGCCCGCTTGCGCGTGAGAAATACTATATTCCCGGATCCGTGCTGCAAGTCAGAGTCGATAACACCAACCCGCTGGCTTATGGGATGGGTGAGAAGCTGGACGTGTTTTTCGATAACAGCCCGGTGTTCAGGCTGCGCCCGGACGCAGCAATGAAGGGCGTAAAGCCAGTCGCGTGGTTTGACAGTGACAAGCCTCTCCGCAGCGGCTGGGCTTTTGGACAGAAGTATCTTCAAGATGGCGTGGCTGTTGTCGAAGCGCAAGTCGGAAAGGGCAAGTTGTTTTTGTTTGGACCGGAGATCACTTTCCGCGCCCAACCCCACGGTACGTTCAAATTTCTGTTTAACGGTATCTACTACGGAGGAGCTGAAGCGGTCAGCCTAAAATGATCTTTAGTGACGGACACCCGTTAGGAGGAGCCAATGTGCAACAAAACTATAGCGATGATTTTGACGATGCTGGCACTGTCGTGTGTTGTCAGCGCGCAAAGCCGAAAGAGAGCGGAGGCACTCCTCAAAAAATCAGAGCAGACCATAGGGGCAAATTTGAACTCAATCCGGTACTCGGGCAGCGGGTATAACTTTGCGCTTGGACAAAGCATCAATCCGCGAGCGCCGTGGCCAAAGTTCAACGTCAAGAGCTACAACCG
>Ga0075418_10010132_pt1 | contig 10560 bp, 11 predicted proteins | sample SoiMetdeltSBSDD2_FD_81776 | JGI IMG/M metagenome (GOLD analysis project Ga0075418, IMG submission 81776) | Bulk soil microbial communities from a Populus tree surrounding site in Tennessee, USA - Soil MetaG P. deltoides SBSDD2 | ecosystem: Environmental > Terrestrial > Soil > Tree plantation...
CTTGCAATGTAAGAAAAAATTGTGATTCTGACATATTAACAATAAGGTCTATTTTTCTCAATAATCTTCTAATCTGGGAATAGAGGTGGCAGAAGATGTCGGAGGTGACGTCATGTTGCTTTTTTTTCATAGAACATTTAGACTAGATTGTCCAGTGCGTGTGAGTCTAGATCTACGATATATATCTGGCAGTGCACAGAATTACTACACTGGTATATACATTATGTCAACAGAGCTTCGCTTTTGTGACCGCTGCATGACAAAGACACGTCATGAAATAGTCGAGGATCCGGAAACCATCTATACCTACAAGCGCAGAAGGCTCTATCATTGTAAAGAATGTGGCCATAAAAGCTTCAGAAGGGGTTTGCGTCCAAGTGCAGAATCAGTCTACTGAGAGAAAAAGAAATGAGAATTGATGATTCTCTCGCAGAAGCAGTAGCCCTCCTGAAGAACCAATTTGTGCGGGGCTACAAAAGTAGGCTAGGCCTGCTCACTGAAATCGTACCTCTATACTACTCTAAGTCTTTGCCTATTGGCAATAATATGCTTGACTCGCTACACAGGTTTGTAACATCCAATCCTATGTACTTCAAGTCACATGATGCAGCAATTTATGGATTAACATGCAGGATTTACGAAGGCGATATCAATAATTATTGGCTGAGCAGTAAAAAATATGACACAAGCTACCAACCATTCTACCCTACGTGGATGCTGTCTGCCTATACGCTTGCACTTGAAGCAAAGTCGCTTGGGTTTGATCAGTTGGTCGATGTTGGTTCCGGCGATGGGAGAATAGCGTATTGCGCAAGTCTTCTAGGAATTGAATCATACGGAATAGAAATCGATGAAGAGCTTGTCGAGCTGCAAAATGCAGTATCGTCTTGCACAGGCATAAAGTATAACGCAATAAGGGCAGATGCAACGCGCTTTGATTATGGCAGCTTAGAACTCTCAAAACCGATATTCTTTATCTCGGGATTGCCAGAAATGGGAGAAATGCTTGCAAACAGCGTCATCCGGCAAGTGCTGTCAGTTGAGAAGATGAAGCACAATGCTGGCTTTAACTTCATGGGAAGCCATGTCATGAAGTCTCTCACAAGAGACAGGACCGGCTGGGGATGGGGAAATATCATTGCAAGCTTTGGTCTGAAACTTATAGGCACCATCACCTTGCCGACCCTTTGGACCACTGACCAGATACTTGACACGGCATATGTGTATACGAGTGCTTGCTAGGTCAGGCAGCCATGGATTCTGGTAGTCTCTTTGAAAGTGAAATCACAGGCTTTGATTCCAAAGGCTTTTTGTCGATATCGATGACTTCGAACAGTATTTGTTGGAATTTCTTGACATAGTTTGTAACAGAGTACCTTTGTATAGAATGGCTTAACTTGATCCGTTCTGATGCAGGTGCAGCAAGCGCTGCTGCCACGGCTTCTACTCCTTGCCCAAAGGTATGAAATTGGTACCTTGTGGGGACGAATTCTGTATGCCCTCCTATATCTGGAACGACTGGAATCATGCCTGCGCTCATCCCTTCCACAGTGGATATGCCAAAGGGTTCTCCGGGTAGCGGGTGAACATAGACCTTTGACCTACACATGAGGTCGAGCAGCCTATCAAACCTGACGTTATTCTCAAATCTGATAAAGTCCTCCAAGCCATAGTGCCTTACAAGATCGTTAAGGTAATTGAAGTATCCAATGCCGTCGGGTGGCATATTTCCTACAATATTCATGCATATGCCCACCTCGTTTTGACGGAGTAGTTTGGCAAGATGTATCGCGTTCTCTATCTTTTTGCTCGGGTGAAATCGCGAGACTACCAAGATGGAGTCATCGCGGATGTTTGATCCTAGGCATCGGTTACGGAATATATCGACATCTACAGGCGGGGGTAGGACTGTCGAATCCACAGCAAATGTCTTGAAGATCGCCTTGCGGCTAAATTCGGAGTTAGTAAGCACGGTAGAGTTTAACATCATTTTGATGTAAGCGCTCCTGGCCGCATCATAGTATTCCTTGCGGACTGCCGGTGGCATACCTAAAAGACACAGATTCTGTAGGACGGATAAGTATTCGGGGTCACCGCAATCAATCAAGTACCTTGCAATAGGATAGTGGCAATATGTGATCGAATTCTTCTTGGTGAAGTCTTTGTGGTAGAATGGAAGCATATCCCCATGCGTATTAACCGTGAGGCTATAATTGCGGGGACCATATTTTTGGAGGATATTAAGCGTCCTTATCTTTTTGAGATCTCCCGCTATGCTTGTGCCATAGGCATTGTGTATCAACGCCATATCAGGCTTTTCCAAAGTGGAGAGCTCAACACCGATCCCCATAGATGAAATCGCTTTTATCGTAGCGACTGCGAGACGCTCTCCACCTCCTCGAGCATTCAGACTAATGTGAGCAACATTTGCAATCAAACCAATATAATATGCGCCATACTGCAAATTAACTCTTTTAATTCGCTTCGTACAGAAGATCGAAAAGAGTTAGATGTAAGAAAGTTAAATAAGATTTGGAAGATTGCTGGTCCGCTAACTAGTTTATATTAAGCCTGCGCTGACTAGCAACACTAGTTTGGCAGAAAACCTTTTGACGATGCTCTTGTGGCTCGCGGAGCTTACTGTTGCAAGCTTTCTACTTGCATACGGAGCTGAGCATCTCTCAAAAAAGTATGGTGCAAAATTTGTAGGGCGGACGCTGTTGAGCGTCGCGACTACTCTTCCAGAGATCGCCATAGTCATTTATGCTGCAGCAGGCGGCTTTTACGGCACAGCAATAGGGGCAGGCCTTGGGAGCAACCTTCTGATGATGACACTAGGCCTCTCAATAATGCTTCTTATAGCCACGACCCGCCTGTCAAAAGCTCCACTCAAAGGTGTGGATGTTGCCACATTCAAGCTCGACAAGATATTCCTGCTCGCAACTGCGGTCATCAGTGCAGGTCTGTTTATAGACGGCTACAACTTTATCGACGGCTTTATCTTTGCAGCCATGTTTGGAGCTTACCTTGTGATGGCCTTAATGGAGATGAGAGCTGAAAAAAAGGTGGTAAAGATAAAGCAAGAGAAAGAGGCTGGCAATAATCCTGGCCACAAAGTCGTGAAGATTGAAGAAAGCCTGCCGGAAAAAGGGCCTAGCAAGGAAATGATAAAGGCTGTATTGGCTTTTGCTGCAGGTACAGCCGGAATATTTTTGGGAGCCGATCCATTCATACGTTCTCTTGAAGGATTCTCTATTGAAGTAGGGATTTCTGTTATTGTCCTTGCAGTAATAATCAGCCCTATAGCAGGGGAAATGCCGGAGAAAATTTCGATGATGCTTCTTGCAAGGAAAGGAGCGGCAGGCGCATCAATAGCAGTAGCAAACGTACTTGGCTCAAAGATACTCAACAATACCCTGCTGCTGGCTGTGGCAGTATTCGGAGCAATGTATCATGGAGGCTTTTATACCAACATCGAAGCGAACCCAATTCTGCAATACCAGATGATCTTGGTGACTACGGTCACTATCCTCGCACTAATACCGATGTTTTTGAAAAAAGAAATAGGCCTCAAGGTGGGAATAATGCTCGCTGCGCTGTATATCATAAGCATCTTCATCATGTTCCTTCTGCCGCAGGACCTGGCTCTGCATTAAAATAATATTGCTACCAATACTTTAGACGTACATATATGCTTTCAAAGTTACTGGTGCCAGTAGATGGATCCGAAAACTCTCTTCGCGCCCTTGACCACGCAATTTACCTTGCAAAAAAGACAGGTGCCAATATAACTGCGATGAATGTCATAGAAAACCCTCCGACGGTATATGTCGAGTCACAAAAGCTGCTCAACGACCTCATTGCCAAGTTCAGGGAGGAGTCGGCAAATGTCTTGGACAAGTGCAAGCAAATAGCCGAGAAAAACGACGTCAAAATAGAGACAGTCATGGGCGAAGGTGATGCAGCATCCACCATAGTTGGGTATGCTCAGAAGGGAGACTTTGATACTATAATCATTGGCAGACGAGGCCTTGGAAGGTTCAAAGAGATGATGCTCGGCAGCATCTCAAACAAGGTGCTGCATCATGCTAAGTGCACTGTGATGATAGTTAAATAGTAGTTAGAGTCACAGAGAGTTTCTCTTCCAACTGAGAACTACCGAGTTGTCATTTTGGTAATTTTCCATCTTTACAGTATTGAGCTCTTGCTCGAGCTTTGACTTGTTCAATTCATGAGAATTTGTTGATGCGTGTTGCTCTGCTTGGCTCGCGCTCACTATGATGCCACCACAAATGTTGCACTTTAGTTGTTCTTCTGCCACCATTTACGTTGTTTGGTTAACCTCTGAAATACAGGAACAATAGGCCATTTAAGTGATGCAGTCATATCAGGGATATAAAAAATATATTTACAAAGATCGATGCTGAGAAAAAAATCTTACCCGTTACAGATAGAGACACCTTCAAAAAATGAAAAGGAGAATTAATTATTCTGTATTAGCCGGAAGTGCCACCATCTCCTTCCCTTTATGGCTGACCTCGTGAAAGTGAGGATAAGCACGACCATGATCTGATTCAGCACTTCTTGAAAGGATGCTGCTTCATATCCTGAGATCTGCTTTTGAAGTCTAATGCCACACACAATCTTCTGGGAAAGAGTAGCGTGGAAAAGATGAATGCAGAAAATTTTTCGTTGGTTGAGAAAAGGCTTCAGAGATATATATAACCGTCATTCAATGCTGCGTAGGCAAGTCTCTTTGAGACCAGCGACCATAAAAACATTCAAAAGCAACTAACAGGTAGATAAGCAGTCGTTTGGAGGCCTGCATAATGACAACATCAAAAAGGGAACTTAAAGAAAAAGAAAATCAACAGCGCCTTGCTCGCGCCGTTGAAACTCTGGATTCTATTACGAGAAACAGTGATATCCAGAAGAGTATCCGAAACATGATAAAAGAAGTGCTTCTTGCACTTAAGGATGAGAAGAGCGGGAGCCTTTCAGTGAGGGCTGCAAATGCAATAAGTCTGCTTGACAGTGCAACTCAAAGCCCTCAGATGCAGTCACACATACGCACCATGTTGTGGCAGGTAGTATCGACTCTAGAAAGTATAAGGGAATAACTAACGGGTGTTCTTCACCGGCTTTACTGGAGGAGGTAGCTTTTCGAGCTTGTGAGTAGGGTTAGCAAGGTAATGCCTAGAAGCACCTTCCCCGCTTAAGACAATATTGCAGTGGACACATCTATATCGTATAGCCATATTGTAAGTGCAAGAGGTATTGCACATACATGGCTAAAAACAGTATGGTTATAACGATACAGAAAATAGCGCCAGCGCACAACTGCGCTAGGTTTAACATTGCGAAATTTGACGTATAGCTTCGCTTGCGATCTCTTTATAGGACACCGAATTTTACATATAATTTATGCTTTTGGAGTCTTCAAAGTCATAACTTGCACAAGTTCTTGCCTTTCTGTTTCGAATTGGTACCCCTTGAAGTGATTTTATATATATATTATCTACTTCAATATTTTCTAAAAATATCCTTCCCTCAGAGGATCTCGTTTTGCCCCTGGCTATCTGCCAAGTCATTGACAACTGCATATATGATGGCTAATGTTCCCATCATGATACTCCGCTCTTCCATGCATCTCATTCACTATTCCGGACACAAAGATGATGCGAAGTATGAACTCTAATGTTATCGAAAAACAATTCGTAAGTATCGTTACCTGAGGTATGCAATAATGGTGGACAATCCTCTAACTCTGATGAATTCAAGGCGCAACAACGCCAAATGAGGGTTAATGCTGCCGCAGGCTGGCAAGCTTGGTGGGAGACCATCGAGCGTGAAGCCCAGAAATTCAGCGATAAGATTATACAGTTAGCAGAAATCCAGCCTGGTGACAAGGTTTTAGATATTGCTACAGGCATGGGAGAGCCTGCGGTTACTGCAGCAAAGATAGTCATGCCAAATGGCAAAGTCGTCACTACTGACATTTCTCTTAAAATGCGGCAAATTGCAAGGACAAGGGCTACACCACTTGGTTTGAATGGTATAATGGAGTTTAGAGAAAGCGATGGAGAGAAAATAGATTTGCCAGAACAGACAGCAAAATTTGATGCAATTCTCTCAAGATGGGGTCTGATGTTCTTTCCTAACCTGCCCGCCGCTGTAGGTAGTATCAGACAGCTGTTATCTGCGAACGGCAGGCATTCTGCGGCTGTATGGTCTGCTCCTCCCAAGGTTCCATTGCTTGGTTTGGCTTTTGCTAGCGTAAGAAAGCAGATAAACGCTCCTGCGCCACCTCCTACAACGCCGGGTCCTTTTGCCTTAGCAGACATAGAGGCTCTGAAAGAGTCGTTTAACCAATCAGGATTCAAAGACATAAAAACTGACACCTTTCAAGTAACATTTGAATTTCATTCACCTGAAAATTACACAAGGTTCCTCCAACAGAATACAGCGCCCATTCATGCTATGTTAGCCAGCCACACTAAGGAAGTGAAGAAGCGTGCTTGGAATTCGATTACCGAAGCAGTATGGCAGTATGCTAATTCTTATGGCAGAGTGAATTTAGAAAACGAAGTAATCTGTATAGTGGGAAAGAATTGAAAAGGAATTGGGATTCTGTTTGCAATAATTGGCGTACCTAATGAAATGCAGACTCTAAAAATTAGAAGAAGCTCTTATTATCTTTGAAAGACCAGTTAATCTACTTTAACGCTTCTGTCTCTTGTATTATTGAGTCTATTTTCTGAAGGTTTTTCTACCGGATCCCTCTGGGCCCGCTAAAAAATCTACTAATGTAAGCCAGCTTGTTACTTTTGAACAAGACTCGGATTCTTGAAGTATGCAATGCTCACAAGAGCATCAAATTATGGATAAAACCATAACCTACAATATCTTATCCAGCCTTAAGTGGGACAAGTAATATTGTCCACGTCATAATTTATCAGTTGGTTGTCTTTCAGCTTCACGAACAACGAGTTTATCAACCAATACCCGGCCGCGTAGCTATAACGACTCATACGAGAAATGTTTGTTAACTGCCTCAATTCTCTACGGGGAGCTTTAGAGAATTTAAGATATCAAAATGAGCAGAAAACTTTGGCAAAATCTACACTAAGTACCCTAGAGAAGAAAAAATAATCATAATGATTCCAAAAAAAGGCTTTCATAAGAATATGTGGCCGATTCAAGATAACTTTATTTGCAAGCACTCCTCAACATAAGGAGCATCGAGGAATCATGCCAGAAACCGTCTGCATCAGGAAGGGCATAGTACCAATTGCCTCACTTGTATTTGCTTTTTTGTTGTTGTTGGGCCCTTTATTTAGCACTATAGAACCTGCAAATGCAGACTGCGTGACTAGCACTTCGACACTCATTCGAGTAACCTGCAATACTACGTTTGGGCATGTAACTAGCCATGTGAAAAATTCTGCACTCCTCAAGAATTTGGGTAACGGTCAATGGCTTCTAAATGTAATCTTGCAAGTTGATAATGGTGCCAAGTTGACTATAGCATCCTCCGATGTCTCTTGGTTAAAGATATCAAAAGCAAATGGCATCGTCGTCTACGGAAAAATTGATATCTTAGGCTCAAAAATTACCTCATGGGATACTTCAAAATCAGCTCCTATACAACAGACGAGTAGCGGATCGACTCCAAGGGCTTACATCAATCTTCGTGGTAGTGAAGGTGGAAAAATCAGCGGAGCAGAAATTGCTTATCTTGGCTATTCCTCTAACGGCAAACGCGGGCTTGACCTATATGGAAGTGGGTCTTCCCATGACCTAACTATTACGGGCAACAGTAAATTCCATGACAACTGGAGAGGCTTTTACTCCAGCAATGCATACAACATTGTTATTGAAAATAGCGAATTCTACAACAACATCGATTATACCATAGACCCCTGGGGAGGAACACATGACATGAGAGTGTCGAATGTTCACGTACATCACAATAAGGGGATAGGAATAATTTGTTCCTACAAGTGCTCTAACATGATATTTGAAAAGAATAAAGTCCATGACAATGGTGGTGCAGGGCTATTTTTCTCAAGAGGCACCACTAACTCGATAATGAGAAATAATGTGGTATATAACCAGCCAGGAGACGCATATCCTATTGCAGTATCTGTCTCTGAATCTCGCAACAATCAAGTATATGGCAACAAGATAAGTGATTCAGAAATTGGAATAACAGTACACAATCCATCTACACCTGGCGAAGATGGAGTTAGCAGTGGCAACATAATACGTGGTAACACCCTAGAGAGAGTGCAATATGCTTTTCGTGCTTTGTCTTCTGCTGAAAACACATTCCAAAGCAATGCTTTTGGCACGGTTACTGGTAACCACTACCTCATAGGCTCTAGCGCAAGCATAACAATAGAGAATCAAAAGTTTTCCAACACTTCTATCCGTGGAATGTCAGGAAACAATGAAGTAACCATTCAAGATTGCGGCATGATAAAGATAGGAGGTACCATCTATGACACTGACGACACGCCATACACGAAAAGACTATCAGGTCAAACAATAACTGTCAGTTCGGTGGCTGCGTCCTAATTTTATATAGGTTTATTGCAATGAGAGAAGAGCCAATTTCATGTGTAACTGCTTGTTCGTGTTTGTAAGAATTTTCTTGATACATAGATCTTTTTTACCCTTGCGGTTCTAATCATACCAAACCACAAGAGATTATGAATATAAAAAATTGCCGAAATCTAATCTCGGATTCAAATGAAATTTTTTTATCCAAATTCCGACGAGCTGACTGCCAACTGCATTGTGTCTTAATTCTGAAGGTTTTTCCTCCAGATCCATCTGGGCCCTCCTTTCTTAAGGATAACAGTTCTCTGAAAACCTTGCTTGCACGATTTGATAAGAAGATACAAGATCGACCCTATGCTACAGCGGATCTATGGGCATATCAGTCATTTAGTATAACAACAAGAGCTAATTCAGAATTCATGATAGCCTGCGTCTAATGTGTTTTTATAGTACTTTTGATTATCATTTTATAGTTGGCTGAAGGGCGAAAAGATAACCTAAAGCCTCTAGGAACCAATCCAAAGATTGTTGTGCACAAGGAGTTTCTGGATACAAAACTAGAGAAAATAGAGAAGACACAATTCATCTACCTGCATAAGTATCTATATGGAGGGGTCACTACATTTACAGCTCATCTTATCCATAAGCTTGGCGTATTTAATAATAGCAGAAATACAAATCACAGCTGCTCTACAAACATATTAGATCCGAACGCCATTTTACGATGTACCAAAATATCTGAAAGGAAATTGCGAGAATTGGGTTACGGTTTACATTATCAAAACGTATCTCCTTCCGTTCTGTCTAAGATAAGATACCCCTTCTTGACGATCTTCAAGGAACACTATTTCCATGCATTACTTGAGCTAAATAGTCGGTCTAGAGACAGACTAAAGGATATAGGGCTTGTAATCCATGACCACCGTGATGTATCATACAGAACAGCTCCATACCTTAAGAATTGGACACTGATTGCAATTAGAAGAACTGTGCGGGATTATATACAGAACAGGTATGGGCTAGATTGCGCTTTCCTCTATCATCCTTTTTATCCTTATCCAGTCATTCACAAGGCTCAAAGACGCGGAGTAGTATCGATATCTAGAATAAGTTTTGAAAAGAATACGGACATCCTAATGAAGGCTAACAAGATTCTAGATAGGGATGACGCAATCAAACTATACGGCTGTCCAAGTAGAGTGTATGTTCACCGTTTCCTTGGAGGTTTTCAAGGCGATTTCAGCAAGTATTTTTGTGGGATGTTTGGTAAATCCTTTTCGATCCTGTCTGAAATACTTGCAGAGGCAAAATTCGTTGTTGATCTGTCGATACTTAAGCACGATGGCGGTGGCACACAGTACACTTTCCTTGAAGCAATACATAATGATTGTGCACTAATCCTGCATAGGAAATGGATAGAGGGTGGTGATATCAAACCTGAGTATAGTGACTTTAAAGAAGGATACAACTGCTTTGCAGTGGACAATGAAAAAGAGTTAGCAGAACTCATACGACGCGACCCAGACACGACAAAGATTGTGGCAAATTCAAAGACATTGATTCAAAGGCATATAGACGTCGATTGGTCACATCTTTTGAAAGATAGCTCTTGTTGTTAGCTAAAGAAGGTAGGATGGATCTTAATGATACTACGATCGGATCATATTGCGATCGCTGTCATCATTATACAAGGATTTATTGCTACCATCGTGCTCTATGAATTTTTCGGCAAGTTACATCGCTCTAAAATCAGAGAAGAGACAAAATAAATGAACTTTCGGAAGCTATCACGGAAGTAAAGAGAAACCCTTTGGAAGAAACTTTGCGAAATAGCCTGACCTCTCTTTTCATTATGTGGCATCGATTGAGCCTCAATTTTGAGGTTTTTCTCTCGGAAGCCTCTGGTCCGGCACTTCCTATCGATAATTTTATGAGTGAGTTCACAAATGACCTCACACATATCTCTATCGCAAGAATCTTATGTGTAAGCCAAAG
>Ga0075418_10010134_pt1 | contig 10559 bp, 10 predicted proteins | sample SoiMetdeltSBSDD2_FD_81776 | JGI IMG/M metagenome (GOLD analysis project Ga0075418, IMG submission 81776) | Bulk soil microbial communities from a Populus tree surrounding site in Tennessee, USA - Soil MetaG P. deltoides SBSDD2 | ecosystem: Environmental > Terrestrial > Soil > Tree plantation...
CCGTCCTGGCCGCCGTGCCAGCCGACGCCGACCCGCTGTCCCTTCTTCCAGGCGGAAACACCGTCGCCCAGTTCATCGATGACGCCGGCGACTTCGTGTCCTGGAACGCGGGGATATTGAATGCCGGGCCATTGGCCTTCTTTTGTGAGCGCGTCACTGTGGCATATACCACAAGCCTGCACCTTGATGAGCACCTGTCCTAAACCCGGATCAGGAATCTCGCGCTCGCCGATTTGGAAATCTGCTCCTGGAGCAGAAATCTGCGCTACCTTCATTGGCGCTGCTGCGACTTTTGTCTTAGCCATAAATCCTCCCGTTAGTCTCTAGTCATTGATGAACTTGACGCCCCAGACCCACGCCGGAGTACCCGCCGGTCACGATGGCAGTCTTCCCCGTCAGGTCACGCCCCGCAAGAACCTCCCTGGCTGTTGTTTTTGCTCCAAACCCTGATTTCAATGGCTTTTGTTCGGTTGTCATAAGCACTCTCGATCACTCGCTCATAGGAAAGAGATTACGGCGACCACTTCCTCTGTAGTCACAATGACACTTGCGTAGTTTGGGATATTAACGTCGAGAGCAGCGTGCATCTCCTCATTGGAGTAACTCGCGGTCGCGTCTTTTACCATCGTGACGTCGTAGCCAAGCTCAGCGGCGAACCGAACAGTTGATTCCACGCACGTGTGTGCTATGAGCCCGATGACGATGAGCTGATGAATGCCATGCTTCTTGAGCAGTAAATCCAGATCAGTGTTGGCAAAGCCACTGGAACACCAATGCTCGAGGGCCACTATATCGCTCGCTTGAGGTGCAAATTCGCCTCGGATCTCGCCGCCCCACGAGCCGTATTCGAAAGTCTTGTGCAACCAGGCTCTGTTCTGGACGGGCGCAATGTACTTCCACGTCTCGTAGTCGCCTGGACGGTATCGATGATGCAGAGCATAGAAAACGCGTAGCCCCGCCTTCCTTGCAGCATTCAGGACTTGCAACATATTCGGAACACAATTATTTGCTTCTGCCACAGCCTTCAAGCGATCCCAAAGTTTGCCTCCCTCGGAAATGAAGTCGTTGTACGGATCAATGACAAGGAGTGCTGTAATCTCTTTGTCATACTTCAGACTTTCCATGTTCTACTCCTGTGCGATCCGTCTAAATCAAACGTCAGATGCAAGCAGGCGCAGACAATCAGCCCGTTTTTGCCGACGCGGTAAATGACGCCGCATTCTTTCTGACGAACTCCTGCATGCCCAGCGGCCCTTGGCCCGTTAGCGTGTGCACGTCGTCCGACTTCCGGTCGTAGCGTCCCGCGCGGTGCAGGTCGGCCATCGTCGCGAGATGGTTCACCAGGTGAGCCGGCAAGCCGCGCTCTAGCAAGCCGTCCCGCCACGGCTCGACCGGAATGTCCTGATAGGTGATCGTGCGGCCAAGTGCCTGCGAATACTCCTGCGCATAGAAACTCATGTTCTCGGATTGCGGACCGGTCAGTTGATAGATCTTGCCGATGTGCGGCCGCGGATTGGCGAGTAGCGCGGCGATCACACGTGCAACGTCTTCCACGGCAACCGGCGAAGTCTTGCCCTCGCCGAACGGTAGTCGGATCTGATTTAATTCCCTGACCGAATCGGAAGTGAAAATCAGGAAGAAGCCTTCGAGTAGCACGGTCGGCCGCACGTGCACGACCGGCAGACCGGACCAGTTCAGCGCCTGCTCGGCGAGCCAGTGAAGCTTGTGCTGCGGGCTCTCGGTGGTTTCGGTAATGCTCATCTGTGACACCGTCATCTGTGACATATTGATGAACGCCTTCACCCCGTGATGCTTCGCCACCGCCGCCGCATTGACCGTCGCGGCCAAATACGTATCCGAAACCGACATGCCGAAGTACATCGTCTCGCAGCCGGCAATCAGCCTATGCATGGAATCGAGATCGAGCAGATTGCCGATCACAACCTCCGCACCCATGTCGCGCAACGCCTGCGCGCGTTCGTCTTCAATTCGCACCATCGCGCGCACCGCTTTGCCTTGCTTCAGCAGCAGTTCGGTGACCGTGCGCCCTATCGCGCCGATGCGCCCCGCGGCGCCGGTGACCAGAATGGGATTTGCCATGTTCTTTTCACCAATGCGTTCACCGGCGCGCCCCGGCCGATGACGATCACGTCGCAGTCGTTCATTGCGGCGGGTCTTCGCCGGTCTGCTCGCGCTTCATGTACTCGGCGTACCAGTCCGGCCAGTTCTCATCTCTCATGCCGCCGGTGCGCTTCTCGTGCTCGCCGTGAGCGATCTCTGCACGCCGGAGGGCGCTCGACAGATCGCTGACAGAGCCAAACGAGGTCGCGGCAGAGTCGATGCGCCCGGGGAGACGGTTCGTGATCTCCTGCAGCAGCCAGCCGTTGCCGTCCGGATCACGGAACGAGGCGAACGAGCGGTAGCTACCATGCTCGGGATCCGGACCGCTGACCCGGACGCGCCCAAACAGATATGGCTCGTCCGTGCCAACGTTCGTTCCGCCGGCGTGGAACGCCTCGCTTATCTCGACACCGCGCGCGATCAGCTCGGCGCGGGCGGCCGCGATCTCGGAAACTATCAGGTACAGTCCCTGTGCGGAGCCGGGTGCCGCCGCGGTGACGTTCTTGCCGAAGATGACCGAGCACCCGGAGCCGGGAGGAGTGAACTGCATCACTCGGAAGTCCTCACCAGCAGCGAAGTCAGCATCGAGCCGCCACCCGAGCCTCCCGTAAAACTCCTTCGAGCGGTCAACATCCGAGACGGGGATGACGACTATCTCGAGCTTCATGTCGAGTCCAGGGATGCTCGCGTCTCTGGCTTCATTGCTACGTATTTTGTCGTTCATGTTCTTTCCTCCAATGCGTTATTTAAGTCGAAGGTAATGTGCCGTCAGCGGCATCCCGCAGAAAAGCAGATCCGATAGTCATGCAAGCTATCGAGAGGACACCGCTACGAGGTTGCCCTCATTCGCATCCTTAATTGTCTTGCTTACGTTCAGGTCGATCACTTGGGCTTAGGTCGCAAGTTTCGCGACTTTTTTTCCAAGGAAGTCGACAAGCTCGCGATTCACTTCTTCCGCATGCGTCCAGTTTACAGCGTGCGGACCATTCTTTATCGGAACCAGACGCGCTCCCTTGATCAGCTTCGCCGTCCGCGCTCCTGAAGCCGACAGAGGCACAATCCGGTCTGCGTCGCCGTGAATAACCAACGTCGGAACATCGATGACCGCGAGGTTGTTGCGAAAGTCTTCATACCAGGTCGACACGCAAGCAAGGCTGGCTGTGGCAGAGGCGCCCGCGGCTATGTTCCAGCTGGCCTGGACCGCTTGCTCGCTGATTCGCTTACCAAGCAAGACATCGGTGTTGTAGAAATTCTTGAAAAACTCGGTGAAGAACGCGTACCGATCCGCGGCCACGGCTTTCTGGATTCCTTCAAACACATTGCCGTCGACTCCCTCGGGATTGTCGGCGGTCTTGAGAAGATACGGGGGAATGCCTCCGATGATCACAGCCCTGGTCACACCCTTTGATCCGTATTTTCCGATGTAGCGCGCGACTTCACCGCCACCCATCGAGAAGCCAACCAACGAAAAACTGTTTAGATTGAGTTTGGTCACGACCTTGTGGAGGTCTTCGGCGAAGGTATTGTAGTTATAACCGTCGGTTGGCTGGCTCGATTTCCCGAACCCTCTACGGTCATAGGTAATGACGCGGTGACCGGCGGCTAAAAGCACTGGGAGCTGCTTCTCCCATGAAGCGCCGCTAAGTGGGTATCCGTGAATCAGGACAACAGGTTCACCCGAGCCATGATCCTCGTAGTAGAGATCGATCTCAGCAGAGTTTTCTTTACCGACATTAACGAATGTCATTGAGATGCTCCTTTCTTTACGCGCCCGGGACGACGCGTGTTTGATCCGATACGGTTTCGGTTAACGGAGCGCCACCTGGATATCTTAGTACAACGAGCTACAACGAGACAGCAGACGAGAGAGCAGACGCCGATAATGTCCCTGAGAGTAGCGTTGCTAAAAGATAACCGCGTAGCGGTGTCCTATCGGTAGGTTTTGCATGGGTCTGAACCGATCAAGTAGTCGAGCCCGAGGCCGTTTCAAAGGCGAGGTCCATCTGTCGAGCGTCAACCGAGTCAGTCTCGGTGCCCGGACGCCACGCTTGCCAATACCTTTGCATGCGATTCACAAACGCATTGGGCTTCTCCGCATAGATGCGGGCTCCGAGCACCGCTGCCTTCGATTGAAGGAGAACGCGGCGCTGGTCTATAAGCAGGATTAGCTTTTCAACCTCGGCGGGATCCCCCAGCGTCGGGGCTTGCTCAATTGCGGAGCGGCTTAGCATTGCAAGATCGTGATCCTCGCTTAGATAATCCGCGAGCTTGCTCAGTTCCTCAGCGAGAATATCCAACGGTTTGGGCCACATTGGGTTTAGAATACAGACCTGATACCACAGATACTTTACTTGCTTGCGCCACTCGTGAAGGTTATCGGTTGTGCGCTCGACGCTTGCTAATTCAAAACCGGAGCGCCCGCGCTTGTAGACGCGTCTCAGCCCGGGGCGCAGAGCGGAAAACCCGTCATTCTTGATCGGCCATGTTTCGACGCGCTCGCGCGCCGATGACAATCGCTCGGCAACCTCAGACAAAGTCTGCTTTCGATGGCTTTGATATTCTGCTCTTGAACGGCGGAGACGCTTTCGCAGCGCTTTGATATCTGAATGCGCAAGCTCTTTGTTAAAGTCTTGGACTAATTCCTCAAGCGTGCCGGCAACGACTGTAGTGTCTCGCGTCTGAGCAAGTTGGCGGCCCAAATCGCGATATTCTTTATTCTCGGTTTTAAAGATGTCGCGCCCGAGTTCCGAGTAGACGAACCGCAGCACCGCCCTGATCTTCTTAAAACAAACTCGAGCCTCATGCACTGCCCGGTCCCGGTTCCGGGTTTTAGCGCTCAAGCGATCGAGCGCCCTGTCGATCTGATCGAGTGTAATACGCTTGATCCCAACAGGTACGGGTTCGGCTTCTTTGAAGCGGTAGCCCATCCAGGTAACCCCCTTTCTTTGTTAACGAGCGAGGCGCCCATTGTTGGCGAAATCACGTGGTTGGTCAAGTCCGCCTGTGTTCCAGTCCGCAAACGTTTTTCACATCGCTGATAGGTGATGCGATGGACACGATTTGGTCACGTGGCGCAATACAGTCATACTCTCGGGTGAGGATTGCGCACACAGATTTTGGGAACCAGGTAGTGCCGATCAACCGTTAGAAAGGTAAGAAGCGGGGTGAATTATGTATTGCCCGAACTGCGGAATGGAAGATCAGAGTCAGAATCAATTCTGTCGGGGTTGCGGAACTTCACTGCACACCGTTCGATCAGCCCTTGAGCATCCAGATGCCATTACGACCTCTGCTGTTACAGCTCGTGAAGAGATCGGACGTGCAGTCGCCGCTAAAATCTCGGAGTTCGAAAAAGCCCACGAACTGCGCCAGGCCGTATATGAAATCCTCCCGGCCATCGATAAGTTCCTGGTATCTCCGGAAGAAAGACGCCTCAACCAAGGAGAACAACGATTGAATCAGATCCGGGAAGGTACGCTTACCTCGTTAGTCGGACTGGCAATCATAATCCCCTTCCTTTTGATAAGTTGGATAATCGCCGAACCAAAAATACTAATCGTTAGCGCCCTGGGGCTAGGAGTGTTGCTGATCGGGTTGGGGATTATTGTTACTGCGTTGTGGTTCAGCGGTATCCCCAGCACCTACCAAAACACTTCAGGTCGAATGCCTCGGCAACTCGAAGGCGGTGATGACCCAGAGAGTGTTACGCACCTGAAAGTTCCACCCACTCATTCCGCCTTTGGTTCTATCACCGAAGGAACAACTCGAGAGCTGTGAAGATGAGATCAACCTTACTTAACGCGTTCTTTCGAAAAGAAGGATGCTTGATATTCTATTTTGTTTTGATCATAAATATTTAACTATGACGCGTTCCACACTAGCTATGGCCGGTGGCAAATCCCAACAGTTTTCGGTAAAGGTCGACACGATATTCAACTTTTACAAACCGAAACCGCCGCTTTCGAAGTTTGTGGACAGTTTTTGGCTGTACGAAGGCTACGCGCCGGATGCCAGGACCGAACGTATTCTTCCGACCGGCACGCTCGAACTCGCAATCAATCTCCGCCAAAACGAGCTGAGTTTTTACGACGCCGAACGTCCTGAAAACTGCACCCGTTTGTCCGGTGCGGTCGTTTCAGGTGCGTCTGGGCGCGGCTTCACGCCCGCGAAAGAAGCTTTTATCATCGGGGTTCACTTCAAACCGGGCGGCGCATTTCCGTTTCTCGGACTCCCGGCGGGCGATCTCGCGGACACTCACGTCGATCTGGAAACACTTTGGGGACCGTCGGCCGGTCGGTTGCGGGAGCGCCTTTGTGAGGCAGGAACTTATGCCCAGCGGTTTCAGTTGCTCCAGGAGGCTCTGTTGAGTCGCCTGTGTCACGGCGTGGAACAGCATTACGCGGTTTCGGCGGCGCTGGAAATGTTCGGGATGAGTCAAGCCGGACCGCGAGTCAGGGAGGCCGCAAAGTATCTTGGTCTAAGCCAACGTCGGTTCATTCAGGTTTTCAAGTCGGAAGTGGGCATTACGCCGAAACTGTTTAGCCGGATTCAGCGGTTTCAGCAAACTCGGACTTTCATCCAACACAATCCCTCGATCAATTGGGCGGACCTTGCCGTTGATCTCGGATACTTCGATCAGTCCCATTTTATACGCGAATTTCTCGAGTTCTCGGGTCTTAGCCCGACCGATTACCTAAATCGCCACACACGTTTTATCTAATCCAACATACACGTCAAACGTACCACCTCCCAATTTTATGGTCAGGTCAATTTTTTCCAATACGGAACTCATCCGCTGTTGGATAATGGTGCTATGGTCAAACCAAAATCTATGAAACGAAACTTCGCTCTTATCCTCGCCGCCCTGGCTGCAGCCGCAGTGTTCGGGGGACTTGTGCATGCCGTGCTGGTGGCCGCGAACGTTTCGGAGCCAGCCGCCACAACGGTTTACGGCCTGACCCCCCGGCGACTCTGGGCCACCACCGCCGTTGTGCTGGCGCTGGTCGGCGTGGTCATCGGTGGGCTGGCTCTGCGCCGATCCGCCGGCGGCACCGGTAACGGGACATTTTGGGCCATCGTGGGTCTGGTGGCGGGGCTGATCGCCGTGGTCAACGGCGGGCTGAATTTGGCCATCGCCAAAGGTGGTCCCGGCACCGGCAACGGAGTAGTCGGTGGCGCCGCTGCCCTGGTGCTGGGGCTGATCGCCATGGCCCTCGGTGGGCTGGCTCTGGCCCGCTGTCGCCGTTCGCGCAGCACCGCCTGACACCGTTTGGAACCGTCTGAGCGTTAGCAACAGACAGTGATCGCTAAGGATTCGTGTAATGACGTTTAAAATTGCGCCGCCGTTCCACGCCGATCACGTCGGCAGCCTGTTGCGGCCGGCGGGATTGACCGCTGCTCACCGGCTGCTGAGAGAAGCGAACTTGTCGGCAACCGAGTTTGCATCAGCTCAGGAAAGCGCGATTCGGGAAGTTGTTAAACTCCAGGAGCAGGTCGGGCTGGAGTCGATCACCGATGGTGAATTCCGGCGGGCGTCATATTGGAGTCACTTTGTTGACGCTATTGAAGGAATGGCTGTTCGCAACGCTCTTTTTGTTTTTAGAGACGATCGCGGGACGCAACAATTCACTGCGCCTCAGACCACCGCAAAGCTCCGGCGGAAGCGTCCGATCTCCGTTGAGGAGTTCAGTTTCCTGAAATCACTCACCAGGCGCACGCCAAAGCTGACCATGCCCTCGCCGGCTACGATGCATTTTTGGCTTGGCCGGTCGGGCGTGGACCGCAACGCTTATCCTGATGAGGATGAGTTCTTTTCGGACCTCGCGGTTATTTATCGTGAGGAGATTCGGGATCTTGCCGCCGCGGGCGCTCGATATATCCAGATTGACGATGTGCCGCTTGCGATGCTCTGCGATCCCGCGGTGCGAGAGTCGGTGCACAGCCGCGGTGAAGACCCGGAAGCATTAATAGACAGATACATCAAACTAACAAACGCCGCTCTGGATGGTGGGCCCTCGCAATTGACCGTGGCAATGCATCTCTGTCGAGGAAATTATAAAGGCAAGTGGCTATCCGAGGGCGGATACGAGTACATCGCTCAACGGCTGTTTAACGAAGTTGCCGTTCACGCTTATTTCCTCGAGTATGACACGTCTCGTGCCGGCGATTTCGCGCCGCTTTTGCACCTCCCTGCGGAGAAGGTAGCGGTGCTTGGGTTAGTCAGCACCAAAACGCCGGTTCTGGAATCCGTTGATGCGCTGCAGAGAAGAGTTAGGGAAGCCAATAAATACGTGCCTCTCGAACGTCTGGCCATAAGTCCTCAATGCGGATTTGCCAGCACGGTTGGCGGTAATCCTCTGACAATTGATGATCAGAAGAGGAAACTGGACCTGCTGGTTCGCGTTGCCGCACGGATCTGGTCGTGATCCGCGCGTCCAGGGACCTTCAAAGAGGACGCGGATTAGCTGGCGGATAAAAATGACGATCCCGAGTGATCTCGGTTTCGACTCTCAAGCCCTCAGCGCCCATGTTGGGAATCCTTGCGAATCCCCGTCGCCAAGGCCCGAAGGCCTCGACGTCGAAACCCTTGCGGATCTCGTCATCACACTGAAGTTTTGCTTCCCATCAGCACCCCTTGCGGAGCGTCAACGAAACGCAAACTAGAGAATTTCAACCTCAACCTCTCGGGATCGACTCGATTGTTGCCAACCGAGCCCGGTGATACTACCACAGGAATTTCCGCTGTCAACTAAAAAAGTGAGTACGATGAGAAAATTTTTTCTCGCGATCTCCGACACGTGACGAAGCCGCGAAACTATGGATTCAGAGACCTATTTGGACTGCGCCGCCCCGTTCCGCATTTGACGATTTTCGCATGCGTGGCGGCGCTTTTTGCAGCGTTGCGGGAGACCACTGGCAAACTAGCGCAACTGGAAAGCGCCGCCACGCATGCAAAAACCGTCAAATGCGGAAAGGGCGGCGCAGTCCAAACTGGCAATTGACTCTGCAACCCAGTTGTATAAGAATCAGCCCTCACCTATCGCGCCTTCGATCAACGAGGAATTTCATCATGTCACGAGCCACCTGTTTCAGCGTGCTTGCAATTCTCGCGTTCGCGCTTAGCGCCAGCGATCTACGTGCCCAGACAGCTGCAGTTCCCCGCCCCGAACACCCTCGACCCGACTTTATCCGCGCCGATTGGCAAACACTAAACGGCAGCTGGGACTTCGAGTTCGATGACGCTGATCGCGGTCTCGCCGAACGCTGGTACTCGGGAACAAAACGCTTTAGCAAATCCATACAAGTACCATATTGCTTCCAGAGCAAACTCAGCGGCATCGCCGATACGGCATTCCACGATGTGATTTGGTATCGGCGCTCAATCGAGATCCCGGCAAGCTGGCGCGCCCGGCGCGTGCTCCTTCACTTTGGTGCAATCGATTATGAGGCGTCAGTTTGGGTCAACGGTGACCAAGCGGGGTTTCACCGAGGCGGCCACGTTCCCTTCGCCATTGATATCACCGACCACCTCAAAGCTACCGGTAATGAGATCATTGTGCGCGCTTGGGATCCGTCGATTGACCTCACGCTGCCGCGCGGAAAGCAGTACTGGCAGCCCCGTTCGCAGTCGATCTGGTACACCCGGACTTCGGGCATCTGGCAACCCGTTTGGCTCGAGGCGGCGGACGCGTTGCGCGTGACGCGGCTGCGAATAACACCTGACGTAGATCAATCGCAGGTGAGCATCGAGGCGATCCTTAGTCGATCGGCGCCGGATCTCAAGCTGAGGGTCACAGCTCGGCTGGGTAACAACGTTCAAGCGCAATCGGAGTTGACCTGCAGAAATGCCCGGCCGGTGACGGTCCTTAAGCTAGAGAGTCAGCGGCTCTGGAGTCCGGAGCGACCCACTCTCTACGATCTGACCATCGAGCTTCTGGCGGGCGGCAAAGTGCTTGATACGGTGCAAAGCTACTTCGGCCAACGCAAGGTCAGCACGCACCAGGGCAAGGTCTATCTCAACAATGCCCCTTACTATCTTAAGCTTGTCCTCGACCAGGGTTACTGGCCCGACGGCATTTTAACGCCGCCGACCGATGAAGCAATTCAGTATGACGTCAAGATGACCAAGGCATTCGGCTTTAACGGCGCGCGCAAGCACCAGAAAGTTGAAGACCCTCGGTGGCTATATTGGTGTGACCGGCTTGGTTTGCTCGTCTGGGGTGAGATGGCAAACGCTCACGCATACTCTGATGAGTATGTTTCGCGCTTTGTGGACGAATGGCAGCAAATCATCGCGCGAGATTACAACCATCCCAGCATCATTACCTGGGTGCCAATCAATGAGAGCTGGGGAGTTGGCGATATTCTCACCAATGCCGCCCACCAGGCCCACGCCAAGACAATGTATTACCTCATTCGCTCGCTCGATCAGACCCGGC
>Ga0075418_10010135_pt1 | contig 10559 bp, 11 predicted proteins | sample SoiMetdeltSBSDD2_FD_81776 | JGI IMG/M metagenome (GOLD analysis project Ga0075418, IMG submission 81776) | Bulk soil microbial communities from a Populus tree surrounding site in Tennessee, USA - Soil MetaG P. deltoides SBSDD2 | ecosystem: Environmental > Terrestrial > Soil > Tree plantation...
CGCGGGCGATCTCCTGCTCGAGCCGATGCGCCTGCGCATCCAACGCGACGCGCCCGGCGCGACGCTGAGCCCACCCGCACGTGAACCGGTCGAAGGCGCGGCGCTCATGGCCATGCGCGCGGCGCAGGCGCCGCGGGCGGGAAGGGAATAGCGCTGTTCCTTCGCGAGAAGTTTCTGGAAATCGCCGCCGCCGTTCTCGCGGCGGCGTTTCTTTTCACCGGACGCGTCACGCCTAACGCCGCGCTGAAGTCGATCGATGGCGATCTGCTGCTCGTGCTCTTCGCGCTGCTGGTCACCGTCGAAGTGCTTCGCGCATCGGGCTATCTCGATCTCATCGTGAAGGCGAGCGTCGCGCAATTTCGCACGACGCGCGCGTTCGGCATCGCCCTGATCGCCTTCAGCGGCGCGCTCGCGGCGCTGATCACGAACGACGTTGCGCTGTTCGTCGTGATTCCGTTCACCGTCGTCGCGAGCCGCTTCTCCGACTTCGACATCGAAGACGCGGTGATCCTCGAGATCGTCGCCGCGAATCTGATCGGCTGCCTAACGCCGCTTGGCAATCCGCAGAATCTCTTCGTCTATCACCACAGCGGATGGCATCCGGGTGCGTTCATTCGGGCGATGGCGCCGTTCGTGGTCTGGTCGAGCGCGGGGCTGCTCGCCGCGGCGTTCCTCTTCGGACCGACGCACCAGATGAAGCGCAACGATGTCCCCCTTCCGCCGCGCAACAAGATCATCGCCGCCGCGGGCGCGATCTGTTTCGTGCTCGTCGTGCTCGAAGTCGCGCGCGTGATGAGCGCGTGGCCTGCAGCGATCGCGGCGGCGATCACGGGCATCGTCTTCCTGCGGCGCCGGATGTTCGCGATCGATTTCTCGATCGTTCCGCTCTTCTTCTTCGCGTTCATCGTCGTCGAAGGCATGCGCTCCTTCGCCATCGATCTGAGCGGAAGTCTCTACTTCACCTCGATCGCCCTGTCGCAGGTGATCTCGAACGTGCCCGCGACCGTATTGCTCACGCCATTCGCAAACGGCGAATGGCGCGAGCTTCTCTACGGCGTGAACGCCGGCGGCTGCGGCACGATCATCGCCTCGCTCGCCAACTTGTTAGGCTGGCGCATCTACGTCCGCGAGTCGAATCGCGATCCGCGATTCTTCCGCCGGCTGATGCTGATCAATGTCGCGTTTCTCGTGTGGGCGACGATTGGGGGTTGGGTGCTGTTAAAAGCGTAGCCCGTGGCCTGTGGCCCGTGCGTTGTCGTGAGCCGGAGAGTGTCTCGCAAGCCACAAAGGCTCGGGCAACTGGCCACTCGGAGCGAAGCGCACTCGCTACTTCTCACGCACTTTCGCCGTCGTCGCGTAAAACTCCTCACCCTCGATCCACATCGGCGGCTGCGCCGACTGCGCCGCTTCCCATCCGAGCCAGAAACCGAGCCGCGCGACCTGCACCGCGGATCCGAAGTCCCACGACGGATCGAACTCGTCGCTGGCCTGGTGATAGTGCTTGTCGCGATACTCCTTCGACTTCGCCGGTCCGAACTCCGCCGGCTTGCCGACGATCTGGAGTCCCTGCTTGATCGAAAACGCGGGCACACCCGCTTTGGCCATGCTGAAGTGATCGGAGCGGTAGTACGAGCCCTGCTCCGGCGCCTGATCAGGAACGATCTCGAGATGCATCGCCTTCGTGACCTTCTGCGCGACGGGAAAAAAGTTCATGCGATCGACGCCGATCATCGTCACGCTCGTCGTCTCGCCGAAGAGATTCAGCGCGTCGAGGTTGATGCCTAGGACGATCTTTCCCGCGGGAATCGCGGGATTCTCGCCGAAGTACTCGGAGCCGAGGAGACCTTGCTCTTCCGCGGCGACGAATGCGAAGAGGATGCTGCGCTTCGGACGCGGACGCGTTTCGCTCCAGACGCGCGCGAGCTCGAGGATCGTCGCGGAGCCGCTGGCGTTGTCGATCGCGCCGTTGTAGATGGTGTCGGTCGGATCGTCGTCGTCGGGCGTGCCGATGCCGAGGTGATCGTGGTGCGCGGTGTAGAGCACGGCCTCGCTCTTCAGCTTCGCGTCGCTGCCTTCGAGCTTCGCGACGACGTTCGCGGTGTCGAACGGACGGATCTTGCTCGCGACCGTTCCCTGCAGCCGCACGCCTAACGGCACCGGCTTGAAGTCGCGCGAGTGCGCGGCCTGCGTCAGCGCCGCGAGATCGTATCCGCTCGCCTTGAACAGCTCCTTCGCGACGTCTTCGTGAATCCATCCCGCGAACGAGAGCGCATGTTGGCCTTCGGCGTTCTTCACGTAGGCCTGCTCGCCCGTCCACGAGTTGCGTACGACCTGCCAGCCGTATCCTGCGGCGGCGTTGGTGTGAATGAGGATCACCGCATCCGCGCCTTTCGCGGTGCCCATCTCGAATTTGTAGGTCCAGCGGCCGTAATACGTGCGCGCGCGGCCCTTGAAGAGATCGGGCTCGCCCGAGGTCGCCGGCGGATCATCGACGAGCATCACCAGCGTCTTGCCGCGCGGGTCGAGTCCTTTGTAGTCATCCCACTGGTACTCCGGCGCGACGACACCATGACCGACGAACACGACCTCGGAGTCGAGCGACACGCTCTCCTTCTGCGACTGATTGCCACCGACGAACTGATCGCGATACTGCAGCGGACCTAACGCGGCCGCGCCGTTCTTCGTGAACTGAATCGTCGACTGCGTGGCGTCCATGGTCATGCCGAGGAGCGAGACTTTTTGATAGTACGTCCCGTTGTCACCGGCCGGCGCGAGTCCCATCGCCTCGAGCTGCGAAGCGATGTAGCTCGTGGCCAGCGCATCACCGCGCGTCCCGGGACCGCGGCCTTCGAGCAGATCGCTGGAAAGGTACTTGAGATGCGCGCGAATCGCGCTCGCGCGGAACTCGGGTTTCTGCGCGAGGAGAGGCATCGCGACGGCGCACGTGACCAACACCACCAATCGAAATCGATTCATGCGCGTTGACAACAGCACGGTAAGCAATTCCAATTCTCCGTACGTCCAATCGCGCAACAAGGAGGAAACAATTGATGCGTCGTCTCTTGAAGGCTGCCCTGCTCACGCTCGTCCTCGCCATCGGCTTCATCGCCGGACAACTCTCCGCCGCGCAGCCGCAGATGCAGTCCGCGCTGCGCCACCTCCGCTCCGCGAAAGCCGATCTCAATCGCGCGACCAACGACAAAGGCGGCCATCGCGCGAAGGCCCTCGAGCTGGTGAACGGGGCCATCGCGGAAGTCGAGCGCGGAATCGCCTACGATCGCAGGAATTGAGGAGTGAGTTGGCGGTTGTCGGTTGGCAGTTGGCGGTAGCGAATCAGATCCGTTTCCACCGCCAACCGCCAACCGCCAACCGTCAACTGATTCATGGGCACCCAAGCACTCTGCCGCGTTCAGATCGGCCAGGACTCTGCGGACGCAAAAGCGCTCCTCGAGACCGAGGAGTTGATCGTTCGCGGCGCGATCAAAGCGAAGATTCCGTTTCGCGAAGCGAAGGACGTCGTCGCTGAGGGCGGCGTTCTTCGTCTGCGGTGGAACGATCGCGACGTGCGCATTCACGTCGGCAAGGACGCGGCGAAGTGGGCGGACAAGATTCGCAATCCGAAGAGCGTCACGGACAAGCTGGGGATCAAGGCGGGACAGAAGATCGCGATCGCCGGCAACGTCGATGACGCGTTCCTCGCCGATCTCGAAAAACGTGGCGCGGACGTCTCGCGCCGTCTTCGCCGCGACAGCGACATCGTCTTCTTCGCCACCGATCGCCGCGAAGATCTCGCGCGGCTCGGTGAGATCGCCCGCTACCTCCAGCCCGCTGGTGCAGTCTGGGTCCTTCGACCGAAAGGCGTTTCGACGATCAGCGAGAGCGACGTCATGGCGGCGGGGAAGGCTGCCGGCCTCGTCGATGTGAAGGTCGTGAAGTTCTCCGAAACCCACACTGCGGAGAAGCTCGTGGTGCCTGTCAGACTACGCTGACTCGTGTAACCAAATTGTAACCGCAGAAAAATGCACCTTTTTCCTACATCGAGGGTAGGGATTTCGGGACATAAATCACTCCTTTGCTAGAGTGAACTACAAGGCTTCCATCGAAATCGACCCGGTGACCGCATTACACCTCCCGATGAGCGAGCGTGTCCTCGACAAGCTCGCCGATATCCTCTTTGCTACCGATGAGTTACTCGACATGATCCGTGTCGAGGAGCGCTTGCCGGACCCGACCACGGTGGTCGTAGAGGACTCGGTTCAACGCGTGTACGACCAGATCAACGAGCTTATGAAGAAGCTCAGCGACTGAGTCCGGCATTCGGTCGTTACGTTCCAAAAAACACCCTTGCGTTCCAGAACTGTGGAACTTAACTTAACAACGTTAAGTAACGGAGGGACGTTTGGGACCAAGGGAACGTAGAGAACGAGAGCGCGAAGAGATCCGCACCCGGATCCTCGACGCCGCCCGCGAGCTGTTCGCGAACGAAGGCGTCGAGTCCGTCACGATGCGCCGCATCGCCGAACGCATCGAGTACTCCCCCACCGCGATTTACTTTCACTTCCGCGACAAGGAGTCGCTCCTCGCGGAGCTCTGCGACTGCGACTTCCGCGCGATGGCCCAGCAGTTCGCCGCGATGGGACAAATCGAAGATCCGATCGAGCGCATGCGCCTAACGGCGATGGCGTATCTCGACTTCGGCATGAACAACCCGAGCCACTACCGCGTGATGTTCATGACGCCGAAGCCGCCGCACACGGCGATCATGGATGCGAAGGGCAATCCCGAAGAGGACGCGTACGAGTTCCTGCTCATGACCGTGCGCGAGGCAATCGCAAAAGGGCGATTCCGTCCGGAGCTCACCGATCCCGATCTCATCGCGCAGGTGACGTGGGCCGGCGTGCACGGCGTCGTGTCGCTCGAGATCGCGAAGTGCAACGATCCGTGGGTCGATTGGCGGCCGATCGCGACGCGCGCGAAGCTGATGATCGACGCGCTCATCGATGGGATGACGGTGAAGGAGTAGCGATGGCCGTCGATCTCGCAACGAAGTCTCTCCTTCACGACAAGCTGCGCTTCTTCATCACCGTATCGGGCGTCGCGTTCGCCGTCACGCTCGTCTTCGTGCAGGTCGGTTTGTTCCTCGGCCTGATGGACAACGCGTCGCTCTCCATCGAGAAGTTCGACGCCGATCTCTGGATCACCTCGCATAACACGGCGAACGTCGACTTCGGTCACGCGTTCCCCGAGACCTACATCAAGCGCGTGCGCTCGATTCCGGGCGTCGAGCGCGCCGACAACCTGATCATCTGGTTCATGAACGTGAACCTGCCGACCGGCGCGGTCGAGAGCACCGAGGTGTACGCGCTGGAAAACTTCACGTGGGGCTTCCCGGCGCCGAACAGCATCGTCGAGGGAAATCTCGAAGATCTTCGCCGCGGTCCGTACATCGTGCTCGACGACTCGGCGAAGAAGCGCTGGGGCGCGTTCGAAGTGAACGAGTATCGCGAGATGTTAGGCCGCCGTTTGAAGATCGTCGGGCGCACCGTCGACAACAAGTCGTTCACGACCACGCCGCTGACGTTCATGGATTACCGCCTTGCGCAGAGCCTCAACGAGAGCGACCTGCGCGGCAGCACGATCTACACGCTGGTGAAGGTCGCGCCGGGCGCGGACATCGAGGCCGTGCGCAACGAGATCCGCCGCCGTCTCCCCTACAACGACGTCTTCACGAAGCGCGAGTGGGCCGAGCGCTCGCGCTCGTATTGGATCGACTCCACCGGCCTCGGTCTCAACATGTACATCACCGTCTTTCTCGGATGCCTCGTCGGGATCGTGGTCGTCGCGCAGACGCTGTACACCTCGACCATGGAGCACATCCGCGAGTTCGGCACGGTGAAGGCGATCGGCGGAGGCAACGGCGAGATCTACAAGATCCTCGGCAAGCAAGCCACGATCGCCGCCATCGCCGGCTTCGCGTTAGGCGCACTCCAGGCCTTCGCGCTGCGTCCGGTGATGGCCAAGATCGATCTCAAACTGATCATTCCCACATCGCTCTACATCATCGTCCTCGCCGGCGCGATCGCGCTCTGTCTCAGCGCGGCGGTCATTTCGTTCCGGAAGGTCGCGAAGATCGATCCGGCATTGGTGTTCAGAACATGAGTTGCGAGTGCGCTTCGCTCCGAGTGGCGAGTTGCGCGCGCAGTTACGCCGGGCGACACAGCACGAACTAGCCACGGGCAACTCGCAACTCGCAACCCGCAACCCGCAACTCAGGAGTGACCAATGAGCATCCTCCAGACCAAACGCATCGAAAAACATTTCCAGGAAGGCCGCGAGACGATCAGCGTGCTGCGCGGCATCGACTTCAGCACGAGCCGCGGCGAGATCGTTTCGCTCGAAGGTCCGTCCGGCTCGGGCAAGACCACGTTCCTCTCGATTCTCGGCTGCATCCTCACGCCGACGAACGGCGAGGTGCTGATCGAAGGCGCGCAGGTGAACGAGAAGAGTCTCGCCGAGGTGCGCAAGCGATCGCTGGGATTCGTCTTCCAGCAGTTCAATCTCTTTCCGTCGCTCACCGCCGTCGAGAATGTCGAGTACGCGCTGAACGTGAAAGGCGTGCGCGGGAACGAGGCGCGCGTCGAAGCGGAGCGCGTGATCGACGCGGTCGGCCTGAGCGATCGCCGGAACTTCCTCCCGCGCGATCTCAGCGGCGGGCAGAAGCAGCGCGTCGCGATCGCGCGCGCGCTCGCCGGCAACGCGCCGATCCTTCTCGCCGACGAGCCGACCGCGAACCTCGACACGCACGTTGGCACGCAGGTGTTGGAGATGTTTCGCACGTTGGCAAAGCAGGAGAACCGCGCGCTGGTGATCGTCACGCACGATCCGAAAGTCCGCAGCATCGCCGACCGCGTCGTGAAGATTCAGGACGGCCGTCTGGCCGCCTAACGGAGCAATGAACATGAACCGCCTTCTCTATCCCGTTCTCGGCATCCTCATCCTCATCGCCACCGTCGCGCAGGTGAGCGCGACGCGCACGTCGCGCGCGGCGAAGCCGCAGCTCGCCGTGAAATCCGAAGAGCCGCGCGTCGTCGCGGAAGGCCGCGTCGTGACGTATCCCGGCGCGGAGATCACGATCGGCTCCGACGTCGGCGGCACGATCGAGCAGCTCACCGTCGACGAGAAAGAGACCGTTCGCAAAGGCCAGGTGATCGCGATCATCAAAGCGCACGACACGCGCGCCGCGCTTTCGGTCGCGCGTGCGCGCGTCGGCGAGGCGGATGCGGACATCCGCCTGTTCGAAGCCGAGGTCCATCGCGCGAAGGACCTGTGGCAGCAGGACATCGGATCGAAGCAGACGTGGGAGAAAGCAGAGCGCGATCTCGACGCGGCGCGCGCGCGTCGCGCGTCGGCGTCCGCGGAAGTCGACCGGCTCGCGGCGCTCGTCGAAAAGACCGTCATCACCGCGCCGATCGACGGCGTCGTGATCACGCGGCACACGCATGCGGGAGAGACCATCGCGACCGGCGATCCGATCCTCACCGTCGCCGACCTGACGAAGATGCGCGTCGAAACGGAGGTCGATGAGTTCGACGTCGCACGCGTGCAACTCGGCGCGAGCGTGACCGTCAGCGCGGAAGGATTCGATCGCTCGTGGCACGCGACGATCGAAGAGATTCCCGATGCGGTCGTGAACCGCCGCATCAAGCCGCAAGATCCGTCGAAGCCGATCGACACGCGCGTGCTGCTCGTGAAAGTGGCGTTCACGGAACCGACGCCGCTCAAGCTCGGGCAGAGAGTGGAAGTGCGGTTTGGCTCCTAAGTCCCCTCTCCCCGCCGCGCGGGGAGAGGGCTAGGGTGAGGGGCTTTCGCTCGACCACCACCCGCCCGGAGATCCCCTCACCCCGGCCCTCTCCCCGCGCGGCGGGGAGAGGGGGAATCCGTAGTCCTCGCAGGCGCGTAAACTTCTCGTCATGGAGCGCCTGCGAGTCGTCCCTCCCCTCGAGGAGGATCCGCGTACCGCGCAGCTCGAAGTCCTGAATGAAGTGGCGCGCATCGCCACGCAGGGCATCGAGCTGCGGCCGATGCTGCAGCGCATCACCGACACGCTCGCGAAGAAATTCGACTGGCAGTTCGTCGCGCTCATCACCATCGATCACGAGCAGAGCGCGTTCGTCTGCGACGCGGTGACGAGCATCGTCGAGACCGACGTCTACGTCGGCTACCAGCGCGCCCTCGGCAGCGGCGTCGTCGGGCAGGTTGCGACGACGGGCCAGCCGGTGATCATCGACGACGTCTCCACCCATCCGAACTACGTCGAGACGATGCCCGGCGCGATGTCCGAGATCTGCGTTCCAGTCAAACATCACGGGCGCATCGTGGCGGTGCTGAACCTCGAGAGCACGCGTCTCGGCGCATTCCACGGACAGCTTCCGTTGCTCGTCACCGTCGCCGATCAGATCGCGGGCGCGATCGCGAACGCGCAGATGTTCGTCGAGGTGCGCCAGCGCGCGCGGCTGATGGAGATGATGAGCGAGGTCTCGCGCACGGCGCTCGTAGCGACCGATCTCCGCGAGCTGCTTGACCGCGTCGTGCACTACATTCACGAACGCTTCCCGCTCGAGCTCACGGCCATGCTCATGTACGACGCCGCGACGCGCGAGTACATCCAGACCGCCAATGCCGGCGATGCTCCGTTCGCACCCTCGCAGCGCTGGTCCGTGCAGTACGGCGTCGTCGGCCGCGGCATCCGCAACGGAGCGACGCAGGTCGTTTCCGACGTGACCGCCGATCCGGAGTACGTCTGCGTCAACCCGCGTGTGACGTCGGAGCTCGTCGTGCCGATCCTGTTCGAGGGCGAGGTCCTCGGCGCGCTGAATCTCGAGAGCGCATCGCCCGATGTCTTTCGTCCCGCGAACGTGTTCGCGTTCGAGTCGTTCGCCGATCAGGTCGCGGGCGCGATCCGCATGGCCTCGGTCAACGACCGGCTCGCGGAGACCACGCGCCAGCTGGAGATGAAGAGCAAGGCGCTCGAAGAGGCGAACGAGCATCTCGCGAGCGCCATCGAAACGCTGCATCGCATTTCGACGCAGGACGGTCTGACGGGAGTCTCGAATCGCCGCCACTTCGACGAGACGCTGGCGCTCGAGTGGCGGCGCGCCGCACGCAACCGCGCGCCGCTCGCGCTGCTCATGGTCGACATCGATCACTTCAAGCGCTACAACGACCAGGAGGGACACCAGGCCGGCGACGACGCGCTGCGCCGCGTCGCGCACACGATGCGCGATGCGCTGAATCGCGCGGCCGATCTCGTCGCGCGCTACGGCGGCGAGGAGTTCGGCATTCTTCTTCCGGAGACCGATCTCGAACAGGCGCGCCGCGTCGCCGAGGTTTTGCGGAGGCGGGTCGAGATGTTAGGCGTGGTGACGATCACCATCGGCGTGGCGTCGGAAGTCCCGCCGCGCGACGGCAGCGAAGTCGAGGAGCTCGTGCGCACGGCGGACGAGGCCCTGTACGAAGCGAAGCGCCGGGGTCGCAATCGCGTGGTGTGATCAGCGCCTGCGCCGCGCTTCCTGATTTGGCGGCACGATCTCCACTCCCTCTTCGCCACGTCGTCCCGCGCCACCGCGGCGCGCTTTCTCGAGCGTCATCAGAAATCCGAACGCGGGATCCTTGAATTGCAGATGACGAAGCATGCGCCAGTGCCTCTGCACGTACGCCTGCAGAAACGCGAGCACGTGCCCGAGGCTGACGATGCGGCAGGGAGGGACCGGCTCGCCGGGCGGAAACGAGCCGAAGGCGATGAGACGGAAGGAGAACGACGGAGACATCCGCGCGATGCCGGTACGGAGAAGATCGTGCACGACGCGCTCCGCATCGCCGACCTGACCGAAGCGGCTCACCACGATCTTCAACACCTCGGGGTCGCGAATGCCGGTGTTGATCCCGACGCGACCCTCTTTCACTTCGCCGATGATCATGTCGATGGCATCGGTCGGCACGGCCAGACCGCGATCGAGCATGGAGATGTTGAGACTCTTCGGCGCCTTGCGCCCGCGCCGCGCGGCCATCGGCTCGCCCGATGGAAAACGAAACGCGACGATGTCGATGTCCGTGATCGTGCGGAATCCATTGCGCGTCGTGCCGGCGATGATCGGGAACTCGGCTGACGTGAAGTAGCCGTTGAGCTGCAGATACGCCTGCACCAATGCGACCGCGTGGTCCATCGGTGCACAGCTAAGCGTGCAGTGTGCCACTTTGGAGTGCGGCGGCCACGCCGCCGCTTTTTCGGTGCGCCGCACGCGCATCCCTTCGACAAAGCGGCGGCATGGCCGCCGCACTCCAAATCAGCCGAATGTTAGGCGGCGTTCGGGCCGATCGAGGGTGAGAAAAACCCGTCGCGCTTCGGCGGCGAGCACGTTACACTGCGGGCAAAGCTGCATGGCCACGACGAAAACCGCTGTCTCACCTGAGCCGCTCTACGACTGCCTGAAATGCCCCGCATATTGCTGCAGCTATGAACGCATCGTGGTCGGCAAGCGCGATATCAACCGTCTGGCGAA
>Ga0075418_10010136_pt1 | contig 10559 bp, 11 predicted proteins | sample SoiMetdeltSBSDD2_FD_81776 | JGI IMG/M metagenome (GOLD analysis project Ga0075418, IMG submission 81776) | Bulk soil microbial communities from a Populus tree surrounding site in Tennessee, USA - Soil MetaG P. deltoides SBSDD2 | ecosystem: Environmental > Terrestrial > Soil > Tree plantation...
CCTTCCTTGAAGACTGTGGGGTCGATGACGGTGATGTCGACGAGGCTCCTGACAGCCGTTTGGACGAGCTGCGTGGGAATGGCCGCATAGCCATCGGGCACTATGCCGTGAGCGGCGACCTCTGCTCCTAGAAGTTTCTTGGCAACTGCCTCGACGAGCTGGACGGCAATACCGTTGTTCAGCAGGTAGCCTTCGACGAAGCGCTTCAGAACGCCGACGTTCTCGTCAACGAGACTACGAGCCAGTTCGGGGGACATGTGATGCACCCTTTCTTCGTATCTTTGGCACAACTGGCCTTCGGTTACTAGCTGGCGCTAGAACTATAGTGTGTATCCTAAAACACACAAGATGCGATGCGAGAACACTGTGCGTACTCGCATCGCATCTTGTAATGTTAATTGCCTACTTGTCAATGTGCTTCGGAAGTAATAAAACCTCAACGAAGTAGCAATATTATACGATAAAACAGATTATTTGTAAATTTTAGTGCAACCATATCCCCGGCAAGAACTAAACAGTCTCAGGAGAATGATGAGGTAAAATGAGTGTATGGCAAAAGAAGCAATCACCGGCGGCACCGTGCATCAACTGCCAGCGGATCTGCGCAAAGCTTTACTTTCTAATACAACGGCGCTGGAAAAATGGGAAGGCCTAACCCCACTAGCCCGAAATGAATGGATTTGTTGGGCAGTTACCGTCAAGCAGCCAGAAACCAGGAAAAATCATATTACGCGGACAATCAAAGAACTGCTCGAGGGAAAACGTCGCCCTTGTTGCTGGCTGGGCTGTATGCACCGCACCGACAAGCCGTTAAGCCCGTCGGTGCAATGGGTGCTTAGTAAAAAATCTAAATCAAAGTAGCCGAATGACAGCGTCGAATGGTACGTTATTTTAATCGTTTAAGGTGGCCTAGCCCAAGCAACACCAGGATGGCCATAACCACAGCACCAGCCAAGGCAGCGACGGATGCGTACATTGCAATCATGCCAAATGTCCAGTAGGCATAGCCGTCACCTAATAGTATGCCGCGCAAGGTTTCGCCTTGGAAGAGTGATGTTTTTTGTTTCTGCAGCTCTTGGTTGGTGGGGTCCTTCATGGCTAGGGCGCTAACCTCGGCATACGTCTTGCCGCCGGCAACTTTTTCTAGGTGCTTCCCAATATAATCGTTGGCGTAAGCTTTGGCCTTGGGCCCGTCATCCACCAATTGGCCGGCGTACTGCTGGAGGTTGGGGTATTCTTTTGGATCAAGCGCGGGACTACCCTTCTCTGGGAAATAAATTTTTTGAGCCGCTAGTTCCGTCCGCACTTGGCTGGTTGCAAAATTGTACCCGTACCAGCCTAACCCGCTGGCTACCAGTAATATCACAGTGGCCATAACGCCCAGTAATATAAATACTTTATCGATTGCTTTTCGCTCTGTACTTGCCATAGTACCCATCCTTTTTAAGTTATGCTTATGCCTGTAGTGTACAGTTGAACGTTAGGTCATAGCAAGGTGCTCCAGTAATACCAAAATTTGACACCAAGAATTACAAAGATTACCAGATACCATAGCACCAGAATATCTTTGTTATACCGATCGATAAAGTGCATGGTAGAAGCCAACATTTGCCAGCGGTTCCCAAAGGTGTTGGTGCGAATATTGCAGATGGTTATGCTAAAAAATATGGGGATTGTTACCATCCACACTATAAAACACCAGGGACAGATGGCGTGGATCCGAAAAACTGCCTCAAAAAACAAGTAATGCATAAAGATAACGCCCACCGTTGCCATACTTTGGATGGCTAGCCACAACCAGCGCTTAAAAGTTGCGCCCGCCAACAACGCCAGCCCTAACATAGTCAGCATACTAAAGACAATAAGACCGTATATGGTGTTTGGTACGCCGAATAGATTAGCTTGCGGCATCTTCATAATTGACCCGCAACTGACTACGGGGTTTAGGTTGCAGGCTGCCCGATAGTTTGGGTCTTGCAATAGCTGTATCTTGTCGTACGTCAGTATAAACGAAGCGAGCAGACCAATAACGCCACCAATTAATAGGATATATGGTAAGGCTTTTTGCCAGGTTATTCTTAACATGTTAAGTGTAATAATAACTTGTCACAAGCGGAAAGGCTGTGACTTGGGTCACTGCGTAATTTTACAGTTTGTCGCCCAATGTTGCAGCTAGTCTTTTAGGGTCTTTTACTACGATACCTTCTTGGCTTACTTCTATAAGCCCGGCTGTTTTAAGGTCTTTTAGCGTGCGATTTATTGTTTCGCGCGCCAGGCCGGAATGTCGGGCTAGAGCGGTCTCGGTAAGCGCTATAGTAACCTCCCCATTTGGTTGTGGTTGGCCAAACCGATATGAGGCGTTTAGCAGTTCGAACAGTAAGCGACTTTTAGCATCCCCGCCCATCAAATGTGCCATACGGCGCAAAACACCGTCCACGCCGCGGTATACCCGCGCCAAAAGGTCAAATAAGACATCGGGATTGTCCTTGATAAACTGGATGACATCTGCCGCTGGCGCCACGCGGGTAGTTACCGCTGTACTTGCTTCAAAAAAATACCCATTTGGTGTGTTATTGATGGCCGATGACATCGGGAAAAAGGCTCCAGGTTTAAAGACATTTACCACCATCTCGTTGCCGGTGGGTGTAATGTCATACTGACTTATCCGGCCTTCCACTACATATAGTATGTTTTGTGGGTCTTCCCCTGCCCTAATTATTATTTGTCGTTCGTCGAATGACTTAAGTGGGTATGCTTCAAAAAAGGCGGCAATTTTTTGCTGGGTATCATTCATTATAAAAACTGTAATTGTTGTATTAATGATCTGCAAGCCGAAAAGCTAAAAGATGTTTACCGCAACGTTAGAAAAATTAGGCCACGGTATATCACCGACGGCATTAAAATAGCCGCCAGCATCTTCGTAGGCATAAGTAACTTGGGGCATGCTGTCGCAGAGTGGCGAGTCGGCCGGGGCCACTACGCGCACGCCAAATTGTACTTCACCAGGGCCAATGGCCATCTTTAACGCAAACTCACCTGCTTCGTTGGGTTTAAGCATAGGGCTGGCATTTGCTTCCCATACGTGGGCTCCTTCGCCCGGCCCCTTAAAGCTAGCTTCAACCCCGTAGGCACCTTGGGGTAAAGTGCCCCGTGCGATAAGGCCCGTGGTAAAAAAGCCTCCCTGTGTCTGTAGTAGTAAATTAGCACCTGGGTCAACATATGTGCCACTCACGGCCATTGGGGAAACGCAAGCATCGGCCGGCCTATCATACATAGGGTTTTGCGCCCATCCTACCGCCTCAACCACGCCCACCGCACCAAGCAAAATGGCTGTGGCAGCAACAACACGCGGATGCCGCTTAATGGCTTCAAAGGGTTTCATGGAGTTAAGTATAACAAATTGAGCTTAAATGTAGTTTACGGTACGGATATTGCTTTTGCGCTACGATTTAAAAGCCGGTCTGTTTTTAGGGCCCCACTTTAGTATGGGCATATTTTGGTAATCGTTTGAGATTCTATAGGTTGACCATCTAGGACAAAAGCGTGGTTTGACCAATATACCTTACTCTCAGTTGTTTCGTTATCGCTTCCCGGCCGTGGTGGGTTGGAGTGGCCAATCCAGATATCAGATAGTTCGTAATTTTTTGTACCCACTTGTCGCAGTTTGACGGTTAAATGATTAGTAGAGAGGGGTTTGCCGTTTTTTGTGAAGCGTGTATAAATTGTGTCTTTGATGAGACGCCCGTAGAAGACGGTGTCTTTATCTGTTGTGGTGACGACAAAATCGTACCCTATTAGGCGTCCCATGTCATGTTCGATGACAGCCTCGGCGCCTCGTACTTTAATTTGCGCGAGCATTTCTTTAGCCAACACTAAATATTGGGGATGCTGGGCAATGCGTTTTGCGCTAGGTGAACTTATGAGATCCACATAAACAGACATCCCATTACGAGTTTGTCCAATCGGATGTTTCATAAAATGCTCCCTTTCGCTCTTTTAACTATACGCCAATAAGGGGTGTTGAACTAATTCGTCAGGGGCGGACGAGCATGGTTCGTCGACTCCAGATTTAAGGAATAAGCGAGCAAACATTCTTAGGGGCGTAAACCCATTAAGACTGAAGATCCGTCTGGTGGGCGCTCCTAAGCAATAACTCAGCTGTACTGAGCTTGTGACTAGTACCTTAACGGCGCTGAAAGCCGCCGCGGAAGCTGGAGCCGGCATTTTGGGGCCGGTCTTCACGCGGCTTTGCTATGCTCACCGCGATGATGCGGCCTTCGAACTCTTTGCCATCTAACTCGGCTATTGCTGCGCGCGCTTCAACATCGTCTTCCATTTCTACAAAGCCAAAACCTTTTGAGCGGTTGTTGTCGCGGTCGATAATAACCTGAGCACTGACTACCTTGCCGTACTGCGCAAACAGTGCTTGCAAGCTATCGTTAGTAGTGTCGTAGGACAGTTTGCCTACGAATAATTTAGTTGCCATTATTTTTTAAGCCTTTCTATAAGCTAATATTATGCGAGACAGGGTCTTCGCTATAGCCGAGAATAAAATGGCTTTGCTACAGCGCACGGTATAAAAGGTATAGAGTTGAATAACTTGCTCTTTACATTATAGCATCTATCGGCTTCTAAATCCAGCATGTTAACGCGGACAGGACGATTGTGTAACTAAGATTTACCGTTTAGATATTTACCAGCAATGCTGAGTGCAAAAGAAGACAGTATAACAAACACGTTTATAAAAAGAAGCCTTATAAGCGTTTCACTTACAGTAGAATCTGGCTTGTCCGGGCCAGAGGCCGTCAACACTAGTAATATTCCTAAAATGCCAAACGTAACAGAAGCATACATAAATATTCGCGTAGCTATTTTTTGCATGATTCAAGTATATCAAAGAGTTCTAATCGCCCCACCGCTGACCTGATAGAAATAAACAAACTAGGAGTGGCGTTTTTTGATATAAGTCCCCCATACTTTGAGGTTGGAAAGTAACTCATTGACGGAGAAATTACGGTTAGGGTCTAATAGCCAGGTAAAGTCTGGGTCATATTTAGTTGCTACAGCGTTGAAGTCCTCGATGGCTGTACCAAAAATCGCCCTTAAAGACACTACAAACCTTCTTCCTAACTCGAGAATCTGTTCTTTGTTAATGAGCTCTGGGTCGATACTCTCTGGGACAACTTCTAGCAGGTAAGCCTGTCCGCCTGGTTTAAGTACCCGTATAATTTCTGAGCACAGCACATGCATTTGTTCCTCTGGGGATCTTGCGGGCTCAACATGGTCGCGTAACTGATAGATTAGACGATGAGTGTGCACGACATCTATGGATTCGGGGCCAAACGGCAACTCAAGCGCACTAGCCTGAATAAATGTGCCATGGCGCGCTTTGTCGGCATCGTCTTCTAGATCAACAATCAAGGTTCGATCTGCGCCGTACACGTCCCGTGCCAAGCAATCAAATGACCGTGAAGACAGGGCGTTCAGTGACCCTAGCATCAAGGCTGTTGCCGGTCTATCTACCCTAGTGCCAAATGCCTCTGCCATGTGCTGATAGTTGTACCAGTCGGTCAGCGTTGTGGTGGTTTCGATCTCACGACCTAATAGTAAATCTGCAACGCATAACATAGTGTCAATACGCGAAGTTCCAAGATGTCTAAAGGCGTCAATATCGTCCTCTGTAATGTCTTGCTGTAAGTAAATGGACGGGACCTCTGGCAACGGCTCGCCAGTTAGCGTCAAATGTGCTTGCGCCAGAGCGCGCGGGATATTAGTAGGGTCGGTAACTCCAAGGACCCGTTCTAAAACTGAAGTTTGAGGCATTTGAGACATAGGTAAAATGTATCACAAAACGACTTCTAGCGGCTGTCATCTTAGTTGGTACATAACTAAAAACTTTGGCCATTAAGACAGTTTTTTTGTTCGTCAGAAAGACCGGACATATCGTTAGCCCAATGGGGGTGTAGCGCCTTGCCAGCAAGGCGGTCAATGTTTGGTTTCCCTGCAGTAAATAGATGAGCGGCACCTAGCCCCACGCGCGGACGCGGAGGTTGCAAAGTTTACTTCTTCGATTTGGCCATTGTGGTGCAACGATAAACGGACAGAATTAGTATCTATAATCGGGAGTATAACAGGCCGCTCTTGTCCGAGGCCCTCAACAAATGCTTGGGCGCTTGATTGAGGCCTTCCCAAAGCTTCATATGCACCAGTTAAATCAGGCATGAAACTAAAATATCACCCTTACCATGCTTAATCAAAGTTATAACTATCATTAAGAAAGTTGGCTCTTGCGTGAGACTGAATATATAAACCTAAGTTTCGCTCTAGTTATTGCTACTATAAGTGCATGAGTAAACAGACGAAATACGTTGTGGCGGTCATCTTAAAGAATAAACAAAACCCTGACGAATTCTTGGTAGTCAAAAGATCGGATGATGATCCTGACCTAGGCGGTCATTGGGGTTTTCCTGCCGCTACAATGAAACAAGGTGAGTTACCCGAGGAAGCCGCCAAAAGAATATGCCAAGAGAAACTGAACTGTGAAGCAGAAGCTACACGATTTCTGGGAATAATGTTCCAAAAAAGAAACAGCCATGACATTTTCTTAATGGATGTAGATATGATGCTGATTGACGGACAGCCTGACGTACACGCAGCTAATACCGAAAACACAGCTTATGTAGACCAGAAGTGGTCAACTGACCCGGAGGATTTGAGAACGGCAGCAAATGGTGGTTCTTGTTGTAGCAGCATATTCCTTACTGATAAGGGGTTACTCGATAAAGACGATTGGATTGCCTCCCTTGAGGGTTCGGATACAGTAGGGTGATTACTGTTGGTTTCAACTCGCTATGGGTTCAAACTACTTCCTATTTTCTTGCCCTAGGTCGTTTAATAAAACAAGTAGCTGTTCCCGGTTTATGTTGTTCGTGTCGATTTTGGCCCGCTGGGCGATCATGAATCCTTGCAGTAGGCGTTGCGCCGTGGCAACATCGCGCCGCATAAGATATCGAATAGTCTGAGTGTTATTGAGAAAATGCTTGGATGTCACGGTCAGTGAACCAAACAGAGGCCCGACATCGGCCTCAATATTCATAATGTTTTTCAGTTCTATGCTGGCGGTTTGTGATTTCCAGAGAAAATCGTTGTGGACGATTGTTATTTTTTGCCGATCAATCTTCAGTGTGTCGGCAAAAAGTACAAACGGGAAAACTGTTCTGGCAACAAATAAATTGTCATGAGAACCTTCGGTTAGAATGGTAAGCTTTTCTGTCTCGGTTGCGACAACTTCCCGGCTGCTCTTGCTGCGCGAAGAAGCCGTACGAGCAAAACGAGCGAAAAAGCTATGTTTGTCCTGTTGGGTCTTGCGATGCTCGACTGACTGTGCTGAGATGTCGTGTTGCAAAATGGCATATCTGCCTAAAATCGTGTATGAATGTTCCATATAGTAATACTCCTTAAGCTTGCAATTGCTTATTTGGGAGCATAACCTTGGCGCAGTGCTTCTTTTTGAGTAATCGCTACGTTATTTTACTTTAAGCTGTTTAGGCTTTTTGATTGCTCTTCTTCCTTTGTCTTTTGGCATATGTGTCTCCGTCAATATATTGAGAGCTCCGCACCGCGAATGCGGAGCTCTTTTAGTACTTACGCGGCCGCAGGGTTAGTGGGCTCTGAAGGTTTTGGAGAGGTGGTTGACCCTTCTTCCGGCTTGTTCTCCGTACGGATATATTCCGAGGAGTGAACTTTTGATGGAGTTGGGGCGAGTGTAGTCATGATGATGTCCTTTGTTGGTTATTATTCTTGTCAGGCCAACATCAATCTTTTCATTCGCTCCTGCTAGAAATTTAGTGTTAGAGTGGTCTGCCTATACGTAGTATGCGCCTAGTATTGACAATTACCTAATTTCATATTAGGACATATTTTATTTTCATCATTGGGCCAGGTAGCGCCACAGGGACCATTACCAAGTATGGCGTCTCCGCAAGGGCGTCTTTGTCCGTCGGAACAGGGCTCAAAAACAAAAAGAACAGAAGCGTTGCCTCTGTTCTTTTTTGGCTCCCCCTACACCATTCAATCAGCAACCTGTCTTTGGAGTGCCAAGTAGATGGTAAGTACCTTAGAGATTTGGCAAAGCGTTTGGGATTGAGGCCGCCCTTAGCGCTGGCCCAGGCTGTGGGCTAGTCTGTTTTAAAGTTCGCAGCTTTCTTTTTGAGCCATGCCGGCGATTGTCGGACTAGGTGTTCGGCGTCGGCTGGGTCGGCCAAAATCGCCTTTACTGCTTCTTCGGCAAAGACTTTGTTTTGTGAACCTTTAGCCAGTACCACGGCACCGTCTTTGATATGTTGCTGTAGCTGCTCGCCTGCTTCGTAAGGCGTGGTACATGTTTGGACTTTGCAGCCGCGTGCGCGGGCAGCGGGCGCGAGGTATGTATTGGCATCCGGGCCTAATGTTATAACAAGGTCGAGTTGTTTGGGGTCACAGTATTCGCCTACTTCGGTATGGGCAGCTTTTGAGTAATTGCCTAATTCGTTCATGTTACCGAGCAAGGCTATTTTTTGCGGCGCTGCCATCCCATATAGAACATCGAGCGCGGCGATGGTTGCCGACGGGCTGGCGTTATAGGTTTCGTCCAAAATGGTGCTGCCCCGTATGCCTTGCAGCGTTTGCATGCGGCCACTCACGGGTGTCATTGCTGCGATACCTTGTGCAATTTTTTTAGTGGGCATGCCGAGCTGCTGGCCAATGATGGCGGCCACGCATGCGGAATATAGTTGAGCCTTAGCTACGCCCGTATACGATGCTTCGAGTAATGGCTTGCCTTTATGTAGAATGCGGAAAGCGTGGGCATTGTCTTTGTAGGTAACTTTGTCCAGCCTGTAATCAGCATCGGCACGGCCAAAGCTGATAGTGGGCTTCGTCAGCTCGGCAACGTACTCATTTGCGCACAGGTCGGCGTTGTATATTACCTGCTTGCTATAGGCCTGCGCGGCCAGTTCCTCATCGGCCACGGCTTGTAGGTCGGCAAAAAACTCCATGTGTTCATGCGCAATAGCCGTAACCACCAAGAAGTCGAGGTCAAGATATTGCCCAAAGGCAGCTATCTGCCCCGGCCCGTCGGTGCCAAGTTCTAGTACGACCACATCGTAAGGGTAGGCGCCGCGTATTTGCTGCTCATTACGGATGAACGCCGCCGCCCAAGCAAAAGGATTGAGCAGGCTGGGCGTTGCCTCGCCGAAAAAGACCAGTGGCACAGTAACAAGGTCGTTGTAGTTGCCAGCTTGAAACCGTACCCGGAAGTGTTGATTTAAGACTGTTGCAATGCCGAACTTGGTACTCGTTTTGCCGTAGCTACCAACCACGCCGACAGTCTTTATATTGTGCCGGGCATGCAAGCGGCGCAGCTGCCAGCCCAAAACAGCCACCACTAACCTTTTGCCGATATTCTTGAGCTGTCGCATGCTACATAACCTCACGCCTTACGCTGCTGGAAAGGCCGGTCAGGGTTGTATATGGAAACAGTCCGTGGTGCGTCCGTAGACCCACAACCGAGTTTGGTAGCACTGGGTCTTTGCTGATAACGACCACCTCGTCGTTCACGCCCAATTTCGTACCGTCCAGGTCGATTACAGTATGGTCCATACACACGCGGCCCAAAATCGGTAACTCTTTGTTTTTGTAGGTCACACAGCCTTTGTCGCTTAATTCGCGCGGTACGCCCTCGTAAAAACCAAGCGGCAAAACGCCGACCCGCATAGCTTTGGGTGCGGTAAAGGTGCAGTTATAGCTCACCTTATCGCCCCTCTGTAAATCCAGCACCTTAATAACGGTACTTTTTAGTTCCATGACTGGCTTAAGCTGCTTGAGGTCGGCATAGTGCCGGTCGTGCGGCAAAAGTGGGTTGATGCCGTAGGTGCCGATGCCAAGGCGTATAGCATTGGCGTACTGGCTGTGGATTTTGGTACTACCGGCTGTTTGGGCGATGTGAATGATTGTCGGCTGGAAGCCGGCAGCCAATATGCGGGCTACCTGTGCGTCAAATATCTTTAGCTGACGAGCATTAAAGCTGTCGTCTAGCTCGTTATCGGCATCGGCTAAGTGGGTCATCACGCCCTCAAGCTGTAATTTCGGGTACTGTTTAAGCGCAACCAGGTATGCCTCAAGCTCGTCGGGCTGCAAGCCCAAACGGTTCATGCCGGTGTTAAGCTCGACGTGGACGCGTACCGGCTTATTGAGTGCGCCAAACGCTCGCAGGCCTGCAATATCCTGCACCACAAACGAGCAGCGCTTGGTATCAAGCAAGCGCACATTTTCGGGAAAAATATGGCCCATCACTAGAATATGCTGGCCGGTAATGTCGCGTATTTTGGCGGCTTCAAAGTAGCCATCTACAGCCAGAAGCCGACAGTTCGATTTGCTAAGTATGGCTGCCGTTTCTTCAATACCGTGGCCGTAAGCGTTACCTTTGAGTACTGGTATAACCTCAAAGCCAGGGTGTTGCCTTTGTATAAGTGCTACGTTGCCGCGCATGCGGTCGCCGTCCAGCTCAATGCGATTGAGCG